>PDWJ01000082.1_pt1 | contig 124072 bp, 102 predicted proteins | sample 1430881 | NCBI WGS metagenome assembly PDWJ01 (sample SAMN01162460, study PRJNA174530) | Oral metagenome, whole genome shotgun sequencing project. | biome: Marine environment; feature: Marine mammal; material: Swab sample of the gingival sulcus; isolation source: swab sample of gingival sulcus... | reverse complement strand
AGCTCGAGGCTCAGGGGGCGGTAGGTCGCTCCCGCCGGGTCGCCGGTGTCCGAGCAGGGTAGCAAACTGCCCCGATCAGACGACCTCAGTGGTACAGGGTCACCTGTGAGCAGGGCGCTGCCAAGCTTTGGCTGCGCTGAGCGGAGTGCGAACTCCCTGCTAGGACCTGTGCAGCTCCGGTGGTAGTGGGGCGAGCGGGGCGCTTCCCAGTTGCCACTCGACCAGCTCGACGAGGAGGCGGTGTAGCTGGCGCAGGGGGGCTGCTGGTGGGTCTAGGCGCATGAGTTCGCTTGGGTCGAGGGCGAGGATTTCGCCGGCGAGCCAGGGGAGGCGGGCGGGGACTTGGCGGCCGGGGCCTGTCTCGCGGACGAGGAAGCCGCCATGCTCGGGGTCGAAGCGGACTTGGCCTGTGCGAGGAAGCTCTCTGCCGCTCTGGGGGCAGAGTCCTGGGGTTGGCAGGGCGCCGAGGGCTTGGAGAAAGCGCAGGCGGAACAGGGTTTCTAGGGTCAGGAGCTTGGGGCGCGGCGCCGCTCCGAACCAGCGCAGCGCCTGCCAGAACAGCTCGAAGAGTTCGTCGTCGCGGCGTCCTTCCGGCAGCGCTAGCCGCATCAGCTCACTGGTGTGGCAGGCGAGGCGGTAGCGCAGCAGGTCCTTGCGGAAGGGGCGATTGCCCTGCAGCACCTTCATGCCGTAGACGAGCTGCAGCTGGCGGCGCTCTTGGATCTTGACCCTGGCCTCGACGACGTGGAAGAGGTCGATGGCGCCGAGGAAGGGGCTCTTTGGCCGCTGTGCGCCCTTTGCCAGCAGGGACAGCCGCCCGTGCTCGCGAGTGATCAGGCTGACGATGCGGCTGCTCTCGCTCCATTCGCTGCGGCGGACGACGATGCCGCAGGTGCGCTGCGTGCGCTTCAAGTCTGCGTCTTCTCTCGATCGAGCACCTTGACGCGCAAGCGTTCGATACGACGCGGGTCGGCGGCGAGGATGGTGATCTCCAGCTGCTCGGTCTCGAAGCTGTCCCCCGTCTGCGGGATGCGACCCAGGTGGCTGAAGACCCAGCCGCCGATGGTTTCGTAGTCGTCCGACTCGGGGACTTCGACGCTCAGCTCTTCGTTGAAATCGCTGACGTGCAGGCGGGCATCGACTTCGAGGGTCTTGCCCTTTTCGACGACATGTAGTGCCGGCTCTTCTTCTTCGTCGAACTCGTCGACGATCTCGCCGACGATTTCTTCGATCACGTCTTCGAGGGAGACGACTCCGGAGGTTCCTCCATACTCATCGACGACAATCGCGATGTGCAAGCGGCGCGACTTGAACTCCCGGAACAGGTCGCCGATCGCCTTGCTCTCGGGGACGAAGTAAGCCTCGCGCACGTGCTGAGTGACCGGCTCGGTCATGCGGCTGGCGTCCTCGGTCGCCATGACCTTGATCGCGTCTCGCAGGTAGAAGATGCCGACGATCTTGTCGAGAGTCTCTTCGAAGACGGGAAGGCGCGAGTGCCCGGCGTCGACCGCCTGGCGCACGGCTTCGCGGAAGTTCTTCTCGGCGTCGATGGCGACGATGTCGGTGCGCGGGGTCATGACGCCAGCGACATCCTCGTCCTTGAAGTCGACGATGTTCTCGATCCAGTCCTTGGCTTCGTCGGCGAGAGATTCGTTCTCGTCCTTGTCTTCGACCGCGGCGCGAATCTCGTCAGCGAGGTCTTCACCTTCGGCGCCGTTTTCGTCCTGGCTGCGTAGCCCAAGGAGGTTCCTCACCACGAAGAGGGCGATGAGGTGCAGCGGCTTGGTCACTGGCCAGGTGATCCAGTGCAGGGTGCGAATGGTTGCCAATAGGCCCCAGACGATGGGTTCGGCTCGCGTCTTGGCCAGGCGGTCGGGAATGTAGGCTGTGACCAGCACCGCCAGCAGGAAGAGCAGGACGATTCCCAAGCTGCCACTGAACCACAGAGGGTGGTCATCGTGGGAGAGGATGCTGTAGAGCGAGGCGCTGAGCCCTGCGAGCTGCAGGAGCCAGAGCGAAGGCGTGTATTCCTTGGCGCGGTCGAGCTCCTCTTCGATTTGCTCGAGTCGAGCTTCGCCATCCTCCTGATCCGCGAAGCGCTTCTCGAGTCGCTGGAGTAGGCGCGCTGGTGAGAACTGCAGCAGCGCGTGCGCAGCGATGCCACAGAAGAGCGCAAGCAGGAGGCCGCCGAGGAAGAGCAGTTCGGCCCAAGGGCTTTCGGCGGCAGCCAGCAGCGAGGGGTTTGAGGCGAGCAGCGCCAGGGCGAGGGTGCCCGATGGCAGAGCTGCCCGGGAGCAGGGCAAAGGTCGACTAGCTTCCCCGTCGTTCGCCGGATGCTCCGGCCCTTGCTCACCCGTCTGGGCTTCGTCACTCAATTCCATCTACTCCTGGCTTGCTCGCGGTTGTGGCAAGATACGGGCCCGGTTCGCTGTGCTGCAAGCAAGCGCGCCCTCCAGCGGGAGCTGGGGGCTCCAGGCCTCCGGCCTGGGCGCCGTCTCTGCCCTCTCGTTCTTCCTTTCTTCACTCGGCATCGATGGAGAAGCGGTTGCGCCCCCGTTCCTTGCTGGCGTAGAGGGCGCGGTCGGTTCGGGCCATGAGTGAGTCGACGGTGTCGCCTTTGCGCAGGTCGCTTACGCCGACCGACATCGTGACCCGGGTCCCCATGTCTTCACTGCGCTGCTCGACCGCCCCCGCGATTCGCGCAGCGACGATCGAAGTGTCTTCCAGATGCGTGGATGGTTGGATGACCAGGAACTCCTCGCCACCGATGCGGGCGGCCAGGTCGGTTTCCCGAATGTGATTTCGCATGACTTGCCCGACGGCGGCCAGCACCTTGTCGCCGGTCAGGTGGCCATAGACGTCGTTGACCTTTTTGAAGTGGTCGAGGTCGAGCATGAGAAGCGCGAGGGGCTCGCCGCTTTCCTTGGCTTTTTCGATTTCCTCGTAGATGCGCTGCATGGCCGCGCGGCGGTTGCAGAGGCCTGTGAGGTGGTCGGTATGTGCATCGCGGAGGGTGCGCTCCTGCCGTTTCCGCAGCAGGAGGTGACCCAGGTTCTGGCCCGCGACGCCCGCCAGAGCCAGGGCGCGCATGCCGATCGATGCGTCTATGCGCAGGTCAGGCGAGTAGGCCTGGTCGAGAAGGAGGAAGCCATGAACCTGTTTGGCCCCGGAGACGGGGACGACTAGGGCTTCATCGATGCCTAGCCGCACGGTGAGTCCATCGGGCTGGCCTTCGCTGCGGCGCAGGATGAGCGGGGTGCCTCCGCCAGCAGCCCGGCCGAGATCGACGGTTTCTTTGGGGCTGGGGCGCACCTTGCGCCAGTGCAAGGGCTTTGGGGATGCCGAATAGATGGCTCGGATGACGCCCTCGCGTCCTTTGCCGATCCATTGGAAGAAAACCGCCCGATCGAAGCCCAAATAGAAGGCGGCTGCATGCACCAGGTTGTCGAGCAGCTGGCGCTGGGAGTCGCAGTCGTTCAGCTCTAGCAGCTCGACGATCGCGCGTTCGATGGCGGGGGGCTGGCCACGCGGATCGGGAAAGCGTTCGTATTCCTCCGGCTGTGGCTGCACGCTGAGTTTGACGCTCGATAAGCGCGCGGGGGCCAGCACGCGGTCGATCTTGTCGGGGAATCCCTTGAGCAGTTGCTGGGTATCCACATTGCCGAGTGATTCGATCAGCCTCTGCTCCACCGGGATGTTTGGGGGGGCGCTTCCCGATAGTGACAATTCGGCGAGAGCGCTTCCCGCAAGGACGAAGCGCACAAGTTCGCGCGAGTCGCTGGTATTGCTGGTGCCGGCCTCACTTGCGAGCCAACAGGTGCGGATGCTGCTTGGGATCTTCCAGTCTTCGGTCCAGGACAGGGGGCCGACCATCGCTTGCTGGTCCAGGCCCGTTTCGCAGGCCACCTGGCTCCATCGGCCGAGGTTGTGCAGCAAGGCGTGGAGGAAGACTTGGTTTGGGTTCGCCTTTGTGTCGTTGCTTGCGAACTGGGCGAGGCTGGCCGCGGCGCTGGCGCTGGCGATGGACCTCCACCAGAGATCGAAGAGGGCCTTCGGCGAGCGTTTGGGCCGGGCGGGGATGCTGAGCATGCGTGCCACCGGCCCACTGCCGATCTCTTCGAGCAGGGTCTCGGGGAGGGGCGCTTCGGCTTCCGGCTCGGAACGGGTGTGGGCACTCCAGAGGCGTAAGCAGCGCAGGTAAAGGATGGGGTCCATGCGGAGCAGGGCGCGGATCAGGCTGGGATCCTGGAACGGGGGCCTGGGGCCACCGGTGACCCAGGTCAGGCTGCTCGCAGAAGGGATGCGTCCAAGCGGATCTAGCTCTATCTCGTGCCTTTCCAAGCCCTTGCTCCAAGGGAGTTGCATCTCGCTCTCTTTCGACTTCATACCGAAGCGAATTGAGCGAGATGGAGGAGCATCTTTGCTTGAGTGCTTTGACCGCCGCTTTGCCGAGTTCCGCCGAATCAGCTCTGAGCGGGAGTTCTCGATCGCATGGCTGCGCACGGCGCGTGTTTCACTTCGCACAGCGGCTTGTTCTCGTCTTGGGCGAGCGTCCGATGCGATCAAAATACATCTTCTTTTCCTGAAGGGGCTTAGCCGGGCCTCTTCGGAAATGTCGAGGGCTGTGACCGCCCTGGCAGGCTTCCTGCATGAGGACGGGCATGAGGATGCTGGAGCCCACCCTGTCTCATTCGCCGCTGACGAGCCACGCCACGACGCAGAGCCAGGCAGAAGTCGATTTGAGGCGCTGCACGGACTTGCTGAAGGACTTTGTCGAGACGCGGCAGCAGAGGCTTTTCAACGAACTTGCTGAACTTGCGCAGCCGTTTTTGTGGCGGCGGGCATCCTTCGAGCTCGCCCGGCTAGAGCGGATCACGGACGAGAGTGAGGTCGTTCAGGACACTCTGTTCAACATTTTTCGTTACGGGCATACCTTCCAACCGAGCGTGCCGCATGCGTTTGCGACCTGGTCCGCACGCATCGTGCGCAATGTCGTCCTGCGCCATATGCGCACGCAGAGCTGTCGGCCGACCCTCTCGCTCGAAGACTGTGGGGGCGCGGCAGCCTTCGTCAGCCCCCAGCGTGCGGACCCAATGCTGCGCCTTGAGGAGTGCGAGGAACGTCAGTTGCTCCGGCGCAACTTCTCGCTCTGGTTGCGGGTGTACGTCGCGGCCTACGCCCAGCTGACCGAGTTGCAGCGGCGCATCCTGCACGCCGTCGAAGTCGAGGGGCTCAGGTATCGCGAGCTCGCCGAACGCATGGGGATGCGGAGCGGGGCGGTCAAGATGGTCGTGTTTCGTGGGCGGCGGCGCATCCTGCAGCTGATGGAACGGGCGGCGGCCTGCTAGCCGGCCGTGAGGGCTTGAGGCTTTTGCACTCTGTTGCCAGAGGCTTGCTGGCCGTAGAACGGGGCCATGAGCCCTGTGACCCTCTTTGTTGGTATTCGTGAACTCGTCCCCCTGAGCGATGGCCCCGTAGGGGCTGTCCGTGGCGAAGCCTTGGGCCGTGCCGAGCCGATCCCAGATGCTGCGATCGCTGTCCAAGACGGCAAGGTTCTGGCGACCGGAACTCGCAGCGATTTGGAGGCGGCCTATGCCGATGCCCAACCAGTCGATCTGCAAGCGCCTGTGGTGGTCCCGGCCTTCGTCGACGCGCATACGCATCCGGCTTTCGCTGCCACGCGGGAGAAGGAGTTCGGCATGCGCTGCGCCGGAGCCGATTACGTCGAGATCAGCAAGGCCGGTGGGGGAATCCTCTCCTCGGTGCGCACGCTGCGTGAGATTGATGAGGATGCTCTTGTGGAGCTGGTGCGCGAACGCCTGCAGCGCTTTCTGGCTCTGGGGACGGTCGCGCTCGAGGCGAAGAGCGGCTACGGGCTGGAGCTCGAGTCTGAGCTCAAGAGTCTGCGCGCGATTGAGCGTGCAGCCGAATCGGTGCCGATGCGCTTGCATCGAACCTTCCTCGGAGCGCACGAGATCGGGCCCGAGTATCGCGATCGCCCAGATGAATACGTCGATCTGCTGGTCGAGGAGATGCTCCCTGCGGCTAGGCCCTATTCGGACGCCTGCGACGTCTTTGTCGAGGACCATGTCTTCACTGTCGAGCAAGGGCGGAGGATCCTCAGCCGGGCCAAGGAGCTTGGCTATCGGGTCCGGGCCCACGTCGACGAGCTGGCGCCGCTCGGTGGCGCGGAGCTCGCTGTCGAGCTTGGAGCGGACTCGGCCGACCACCTGCTCTTCGTCTCCGATTCGGGGATCGAAGCGCTCGGCGGCAGCGAGACCACTGCGGTGCTCTTGCCGGGGACCTCGTTCTTCTTGGGCAAGAACCGCTATGCGCCTGCCCGGCGCCTGATCGAGGCCGGGGCCAAAGTGGCGCTGGCGACGGACTTCAACCCGGGCAGCTGCCACACCCAGAGCTTGCCGATGATCGTGACCCTTGCCCGCCTCAACTACGGGATGACGCCGGCCGAGTGTCTCAATGCCATTACTCGCAACGCTGCAGAGTCCATGGGGCTGGCAGAGGAGCGCGGAACTTTGCACGCTGGAAAGAGTGCCGACTTCGTGGTTCTTGAGCTGCCCTCGTTCGAGGCCTTTGGCTACTCCTTTGGCGATAACCGTGCGAAGGCTGTCTACGTGCAGGGCCAGCTGGCATCGAGCTTGGTCTAGTGTGGTCTAGCAGGCTTATCGCAAGGGCCTGCTAAGCCCCCCCCGCGTCTTTTGGAATCGGTCTCGAAGCCTTGAACGACTCCGCGCTGCAGAATCACCTCCAGTCCTCGGGGATCCTCGATCTTGCGTCGATCGACCAGGCCCTGCAGTTCTCGCGCTCACGACGCTGCTCGCTGGCGAAGGCGATCGGAGAACTCGGACTCCTTACCGAACCCGCGATCTACAGCGCGGTAGCCAAGTCGCACAGCATGCCCTTCGTCGATCCGGCTGGGCGCAAGATAGCGAGCCAGCTGCTGGAAATGATTCCGAGCGAGCTGGCGCTGGAAAACCGGGCCTTGCCGGTGGCGCAGAAAGGCGGCGCCCTCTACCTCGCCATCGATGATCCAGACCGGATCTTCGTCCTGGATAATCTCGGCTTCGTGGCCGGCTGCGAGCTGCGAGCGGCGCTGGCGCCGCCCAGCTCGCTCGACAGCGCACTGCGTGCAGCCTACGGCGAGCTCGATGCGGGGCCGACTGCCGGGGCTGCTGCGGCGGCCGGAGCCGAGGAGGACGCCGACGCCCCGATCATCCGTTTGGTGCACAAGCTCATCGAGTCTGCGCTCGAGCAGCGGGCCTCGGATATTCATATCGAGCCCTTCGAGAACAGCGTTCGTGTGCGCTATCGCATCGACGGGGTGCTGCACGAGGTCGGGCGCCAGCCGAAGAATCTCCAAGCCTCGCTGACTTCCCGTCTCAAGTTGATGGCCTCGCTCGATATTGCCGAGCGCCGCAAGCCGCAGGACGGCCGCATTCAGATGCGTTTGCTTGGACGCGAGATCGACATCCGCACTTCGGTCTTACCGGGAAACCATGGCGAAACCATCGTCATGCGCCTGCTCGATCGCGAAGAGAGCCTGCGCTCCCTGGCAGCGCTGGGCTTTGTCGGCGACGACTACGAACGCTTTCAGCGCCTCATCAAGCGTCCCAACGGCATCTTCCTGGTCACCGGCCCCACGGGCTCGGGCAAGACAACGACGCTCTATGCGGCGCTGTCGGAACTCAACCGGCCAGACGTCAAAATCATCACGGCCGAGGATCCTGTCGAATACCACCTGAGCGGCATCAATCAATGCCAGGTCAAGTCGCAGATCGGTTTGGATTTTGCGAGGATCCTCCGCGCGATGCTGCGGCAGGCGCCCAACATCATCCTGGTGGGTGAGATCCGCGATGGCGAGGCGGCGGAGATCGCGATCCAGGCCGCGCTGACTGGCCACCTGGTGTTCTCGACCCTGCACACGAACGACGCGCCGTCCGCTTTGACCAGGCTTGTCGACATGGGGGTGAAGCCCTTCCTCGTTGCGGCCTCGGTTCAGGCGGTTCTGGCGCAGCGATTGATTCGCGTGCTCTGCCCGCACTGCAAAGAAGAGTATTCTCCCGAGGACAGCGACTTGCGCTCGATCGGAATCGGGCCTGCGGACCTGAGCGGCGCCGTGTATCGGGCCAAAGGCTGCGACAAGTGCTCCTCGGGCTACCTTGGGCGCCGGGGCATTTTCGAGCTGATGGTCATGGACGATGAGCTTCGGGAAATGTGCTTCCGGCAGGAGCCGACCCTCAAGATTCGCGAATACGCCCAGCGCTCGGGGGGGATGTTCAGTCTCCGCCAGGACGGCGCCCGCAAGGTTCTCGAAGGACACACCTCGATCGAAGAAGTGCTGCGCGTCGTCGCGGCCGTCTGAACAGGAGAACGTCGTGGCATTCGACATCCAGTCATTGATGCAGGCCGCCGTAGATAAGGGCGCTTCGGACCTCCACGTCTCGTATGGGCGCCCGCCGGTGCTGCGCGTGCAGGGGCGCCTGGTCGAGCTTGGCGAGACAAAGCTTAGCTCCGAGGACACTGCAGCTTTGGTGCGGGCGTTGACCCCCGAAAGCCACATGAAAGAACTCGAGTCCGAGGGGACGACCGACTACGCCTATGCCTTTGAGGACAAGGCGCGCTTTCGGGTGAGCGCCCTTCGCCAGCGCGGGCACTTGGGGCTGGTGATGCGGCAGATCCCCAATCAGCTGCTGACGATGGAGCAGATCGGGCTGCCACCGCGGATGTTGGAGCTCTTGTCGCGGACTCGAGGGCTGGTCTTGGTTACTGGTCCGACAGGCTCGGGCAAGACCACGACGCTGGCGACGATGATCGACTGGATCAACAGCAACCTTCATCGGCACATCGTCACCATCGAAGATCCGATCGAGTACTACCACCAGCACAAGATGTCCCAGGTCACGCAGCGTGAGGTGGGCGAAGATGTTCCGAGCTTTGCCGAAGCGATGCGCCGGGTTTTGCGCCAGGACCCTGACGTGATCCTCCTCGGCGAAATGCGCGATTTGGAGACCACGAGCGCGGCGATCACCGCGGCCGAGACCGGACACCTCGTCTTCGGAACCTTGCACACGACCGGGTCGGTGCGGACCGTCGACCGCATCATCGATCAGTACCCGACGGATCAGCAGGAGCAGATCCGGAGCCAGCTTGCGGTATCGATACTTGCGGTGATCTCTCAGGTGCTCTTGCCGAAGGAAGGCGGCGGTCGCGTTGCTGGCTTCGAAATCATGATGATGAATAGCGCCATCGAAAATCACATCCGCAAGGGTGAGACCTACAAGATCCGCAGCGCGATCGAGACGGGCAAGCGCTCGGGCAACATGCTGCTCGACGAGCATCTCAAGCAGTTGGTTGCTGAAAAGAAGATCAAGCCGATCACCGCTGTCGAAGCCGCTCAAGACATGCGCGCGATGGAAGAGTTCTTCGGGGTTTGAGCTCCAGGGGGTGTCCTGCCATGGCCGCACGTAAACTCATCGGACAGGTCCTTAAGGAGCTGGGTTTCATCCATGAGGGCATGGTCCAGGAGGCGCTGGTGATTCAGGGCGATGAGCCTACCCGGCGCCTTGGGGATATCCTCGTGGGGCTCGGTTACATCGATGAGGCGCAGCTCGCGGAGGGGCTAGCGGCTCAGGTCGGGGCCGTTTACGTCGCTCCTTCGGAGCTAACACCCAGTCCGGAGCTGCTGCAGAAAGTCGACCCTGGGGTCGCCCGGGTCTATGGGGCACTGCCGCTTCGCATGGAAGGAGAGGATCTTCTCATCGTCTTGGGGGATCCTCTCAATGTTGCTGTGCTCGATGACTTGGCCTTCACGGCGGGATGCCCCCTGCGTCCGGCGCTGACGGTGCCGGCGGCGCTGAGCGATGCGATCGAAGCGGCGTACGGAGAAGAGAGCTCGGGCGCCGCCGATGTGCTCGGACAAGCTGTCGACGAGTTGGCGCAGTCGACAGACTTGAAGGGCTTCGACCTCGAGGACAAAGAAGCGATGGCTGCCGCGGCGCCGGTGGTCAAGCTGCTTAACTACATCCTCTATCAGGCGGTGCGCGACAAGGCCTCGGACATCCACCTCGAGCCCTTCGAGAAGGACTTCAAGATCCGCTACCGGGTCGATGGCGTGCTCTACGAACTCAAAGCGCCGCCGCCGCATTTGGCGATCGCGTTGATCTCGCGGGTCAAGGTCATGGCCGACCTGGATATCGCCGAGTCGCGTATTCCGCAGGACGGGCGGATCGAGCTTGCGGTGGGGGGGCGGCCGGTAGATCTCCGAGTCTCGACGCTACCGACGATGTTCGGTGAGTCCTGCGTGCTGCGAATCCTCGACCGGTCGGTGGTGTCGCTGGAGCTTGGGCGTATCGGCTTGCGCGATGACGATAGGTCGATCGTCGACTCGGTGCTGCGGCTGCCACACGGCATCGTTCTTGTCACCGGCCCGACCGGTTCGGGCAAGACCACGACGCTCTACGCGGCGTTGAGCGAGGCCAACGAGGAAAGCGTCAAGATCATCACCGTGGAGGATCCTGTCGAGTACGACCTCGAGGGCATCGTGCAGATCCCGGTGATGGAGGAGATTGGCGTCAGCTACGCAGCGGTGCTGCGCACCATCCTCCGACAGGATCCCGACAAGATCCTGGTCGGCGAGATTCGCGATAAGGAAACGGCGGCCACGGCCATCGAGGCATCTCTTACCGGTCACCTCGTCTTCTCGACCCTGCACACCAATGATGCGCCCTCGGCCATCACCCGCTTGCTGGATCTGGGGCTTCCGGCCTTCCTCTTGACCTCGACTCTTGAAGTCATCGTTGCCCAGCGCCTCGTCCGCAAGATCTGCACGGAATGTCGGACGGCGTATGAGCCCGACGAGAAGGTCTTGATGGAGCTTGGTCTCGATGCGGAGGCGATTGCGGGGCGTAGCTTTAGCTATGGCAAGGGCTGTGACGCCTGCAACGGCACCGGCTACCGCGGGCGTATGGCGATCTTCGAGATGATGCGGATCAGCGAAGCGGTCAAGAACCTGATCCTGGACCATGCTCCGACGGCGAAGCTGCGACGGCAAGCGCGCCAGGATGGGATGCGGACGCTGCGGGAGAGCGGGATGTTGGCCATCTACGACGGGATGACCAGCGTGGAAGAGGTGCTGCGGGAAACCCTGTAGTGCGTTTGCTACCTGGCACTGCTGTATTGAGGCTGCTTCTCTTTTACTCCCGTACATGAATGCGCCCACAAAGCCAAAGGCTTGGTGGGCGCAGGACTCAGTGACTTCGTTCGCGAGTTCGGCTCAGCGCGAGAGCAATGTTTCGCAGCCCTGCGAGCCAGCGAGAGGCATGCCTACCTTCAGGCTCGGGTCGAAGCTGAAGAGCTGCCAGTTGACCTTCGCGCCGTTGAGGGTCGTGTTGCTGGGCAGTGGCAGGGGGATCGAGACTTCGCCCATGGCGTTGGAGACGCCGGGGAAGAGGTGGATCGGGTTGGTGTAGAGGCTGGTACCGGCCGGGAACACTGGTGCCAGGGGGATATTCATGCGCCCAGCGCCCAGGCTCAGGACGACGGCGTTCGACTTGGCGAGCCCGAAGCCCATGATGCCGAAGCCATTGGTGCCGAGGATCGGCGGTGCGGCCGGGCTGATCATGACCGTGCCGTTGCTCGTCTTCGCCGCGCTGCCGTAGTAGCTAATCGCGGCTGCGCTTGGGCGGACCCGTACGTCGTCGATCGTCACCGGCCGGTCCTTGCTGTTCGGGGTGTTGTACTCCCGGTAGCCGATATAAACGTCGCCAAGGGCGCTGGTTTTGATCGTGCCACCGACGAACTCTCCATTGCCTTGGCCCATGGTGCCGCCGAGCCAGAGACCCGCGTGCTGACCTGTGACTTCCAGGCGGATGCGTTGCCAGCCGTCGTTCTTGCCCTTGGTAATGGCGATCTTGCCGAGGACCTTGCAATCGACGCCCCCGTCGTTGTGGTCGATCAGATAGAGCGTCATGCCCTTGGTGGTGGATATGCAGGTTGCGGAGACGCCGGTGTTGCCGTTGGCTGACTTGAAGGCCTTGTCAGGAGAGGGGAGGTTGAAGTAGGTGTCCGTCGAGCCTTGCACACCAATCGACCAGGTCTCGTAGAAGTTCTTGCCCTGGATCGTTGTGGTATCGAGGTAGATGTAGGCCTCGAAGACCATGTTCTGGAGTGGGCGGCGCAGGAGCACTGCGGTATTGCCGCCACCGGTCGGGTCCCAGATGGTCAGGCAGTTACCTCCCTGGGGGGATGGGGGGATCTTGTTGGGGTTGGCGGCATTGACGACTGCCGGGTTGGCGTACTGCGGATGGACAAAGGAGCCGTGCCAGCCGGGGTGCCTGGTGCTGGGGACGCCCTTGTCGAAGTTGTCGAAGTAGACCGGCACCGTGGTGATGTTGTTCGTCTTGCCGATCGATTGTGGCCGCAGGACCCAATCGCGCCCGGTGCCGTTCTTGTAGCCGTCCTGTACGCGCGACCAGGAACTGACGTGGTGAGTGATCGACTGGTAGTTACCCCAGATCCCGTCGCCATTGATGATGGGCTTGGCCCAGGTGTCGGTCGAGCTGAGCTTGTTGGCTTCGTAGACGACGCTGTCCACGAGCTTCTGGGATTTGTCGACGAGGGACAGGCCGCCTTGGCTGTTCCCGAAGAGATCCGTTTGGCCGAGAACCAGGTTGACGCCGGTGACCTTTGCCCCGCCCATGACGTAGAAGGCATTGGGCGCCAGGATCGTCTTTGCTGGGATCTTGAAGGTGGTCTTTGGCTTGGCCGTGTTCTTAGGGTCGTTGTGGACCAGGGCCCAGCCACTGATGTCGACGGGGCTCTTGCCGGCGTTGTAGAGTTCGACGAACTCTTGCTCGTCAGCGTAGGAGGGTGCGCCGACAGCGTTGTCGTTATAGCTGAACTCGTTAATGACGACGCCTTGGGCACCGGCGCTCAGCGCGAAGACTGCACTGCAGCAAAGTGCGGCGAGTGAATGGGGGACTGGCATGAGCCACTTCCTTTGGGAGCTTGGACTGGTAGGAGCTTCGGAGGCCAAATGGCAGGTGGTGAAAGCTTGGTCTGCCGAAGTTTGCAAGGGCACGAGATTAGAGGAGCTTGTGGATCGGGCAAGCCCTCCTCTTGCCTCTGGTCCCATGCATGAGGGAAGCTAAGGGCTCATGAGACTCTGCCCAGTCTGTGAAGGCATTACCGATCGGGATCTCGCACGTTGTCCGACTTGCGATGTGCCGATGCCACGTAGTGATGAGCTGGCGTTTCGGGAAAGTGGCATCACTTCCTCTAACCCTTGGCTGGGTGTCGTCGTTGGCGGCAAATATCGGATAGAAGCCGTCCTTGGTAAGGGCGGTATGGGCACGGTGTACCGGGCCACCCACGAACTCTCCCTGGCTCCGGTCGCTCTCAAGATCCTGCATCCGCGGCTAGCGCAGCAGCCCGATGCCCGGGAGGATCTGATCGCCGAGGCGCAGCGAGCTTCGCGTCTCAGGGGCGAACATGTGGCGAGGATCCTCGATGTAGGCGAATCGCCGGATGCTTCGATTTTTGTTGCGATGGAACTCGTCGAGGGCTGCACCCTTGCCGATTTCCTTGCAGCACATGGAGCGCTGCCGCCTGAGTTGGTGCGCTGTTGGTTGATGGAGATGGCGCAGGCGCTGCACTCCGCCCATGAGGCTGGCCTTGTGCACCGTGATCTTAGTACCAGCAATGTTTTGGTGGAGCGCCAGGGCTCGCGCTCGCGCCTCAAGATTGTGGACTTCGGCATCTCGGCTCAGCTCGGTGCTAGCCCGCGAGCTGATGAGCTTTGGATCAAGCCGCCCTACACGGCTCCGGAGATGCTCTCCCGCCAGAGTTGCGACGAGCGGGCCGACCTCTTTGCCCTGGGCGTGATCGGCTATGAGATGCTGACCGGGCGCGCCCCTTTCGCCGGCGGCAGTCTCGATGCTCGAGTTCGATCGGTTTTAGAGGATGCTCCTGCTGCCTGGGATGTCCCTGGGATTCCGGCACGCTTGCGCCGTTTGCTCGAGTCTTTGATGGAGAAGGATCCTGAGCAGCGTCCCGGCAGTGCAGGCGAGGTTCTGGACACTCTCGTCGCTATGGATCGGGGGCCTAGCCTGTTTCTGCGCCTGTCGGCTCTGCTCTTGTTCATGTTTGCCGGGATCTTGGCCATTCGCGATCTGTTTAGCGAAGAGCTGCCCTTCCTCCTTGTTGCCCCAGGTGCCCAGCTCTTTCTGACAACGAGCCCGCCAGGGCCGACGAGCCCGGTGCAGGTCATTCGGGTGGAGGATCTGGAGCGGGTCCCCTTCAACATCGGCGGCTTAGGCGGAGCACAGCTACGCATCTCCGCTTTTGATGGGGCAAGTCGACTGTTTTGCTTCGATGTGCCTGAGAGTTTGCCCCCTGGGCGCCTCCTTCTCGATGTCGATCGTAGCCCTGCGTGGGCTGCCGTCGTCAAGGCCTTGTCCGAACGCTTCGGGATCAGCGATCTCGTGTTCTCGGCTCTTAGCGGGCGTGGTGAGCGGCCTTTGGCTTGGGCACGGCTGCTCGTCGATGTCGAGCCTCCACGATTCGTGCGGCTAGAGTTCTCCCCCAAGCAAGGTTTGCGCAACGACTCCAAGGTGACGCTAAGCCTTGCGGATGACATCGATACTCAGGTCCTACGCTTCCGCCTTTTGGAAAACGATGGTGGGCAGATCGCCAGCTATGAGGTGGAGGCTCCTTCCGGTCCGGAGCAGACGGTTCCTCTGGGGAAGATCTTGGCCGGCAAGGGGGTGCCTGCGAGGCGAAACGTCAGCTTGGAACTCGAGGTTGTGGATCGTGCCGGGCGCAAGGCGGTGCGGACCCAGCGCTTTGACTACGCGGACTTCGTGATTCCACGCATCCTCGATGTGCGCTCGATCGTTGGCGATTCGGGGCTCCGGGTGACGAAGGGCCGTGCCGATATGATCGTACGCCTCTCGGAAGTGGGGGAGGGGAGCCGCTTGCGGGTGCACGCTCGCTTGCAGGCGCCAGGGCGCGAGGCCATCGATTTGGAGACAAAGGTGCTGGCCGTTCTTCCTGGAGCGGAGCTCCGCGTTTCTATTGCGGCGCCTCCCTTCCCTAGCAGCGTGAGCCTGCCTTTTGTGTTCACCCTGGAGGATCCTGCAGGTAATCGCTCCGATTTCGATACCCGGCTCCGCTTCCGTAATCTCTCGCTGGAGCCCGCTTTCGAGCTCGTTTCCCCCACGAACCCGTTCCGGCTGCGTGGGAGAAAGCTCATTTGTGCCGCTGGTGAGTATCGGGTTCGCTACCGCTGCAATCCTGAGTACACCCCGATGCTGGCCATGGAGGGGGCGGCTGCTCCCAGCTCCGTGCGCGAAGAGTCACACAGTTCTGGGGGCTTGGAATTTTCGATCCTGGCCAGCAAGGAGCAGGATCAGTTCGAAGTGTCGATCGCCCACGTATTGCGAGGCGAGGAGGATCCTCGGAGGAGCTTGCTCTCGGGCACTGAGAGGGTGTCGCTGACGGTGTTGCGGTTGCCTAAGCCGCCTTTCGTCGAAGTTCAGAGTCGCTGGATTTCCGGCAAGCTATGGTCTCCGGCCTTGCTCGGTGCCGATGTTCTGGTGCAGCGACAGGGTGGAGTCAGCCTGGGAGCACCGCTCTTGTCCTCGATTCCCAAGGAGGCAGAGGCTCAGGGACGAATCTGGCAGCAGGACCATGGTCACTGGCGCCCACTGCCCGGCCCGGAGTCTCAGCCTTTGGTCGAGCTTCGACAGCAGGTGATCGAATTGCCACGAGGAGTGCAGGCTTTGGGGCTGGAGCTACGTGATGTGCTCGGTCGCCCGTTGCAGGCGCGGGACCAGAATGCTTCGCCGTTGCAGGCTCTCGATGTTGCCGGGCGGCGGGTCATGCCCCTTCTGGTCTTCCGCCACGATCCCCGGCCACCTCGCTTGCCGCAGGAGATCCTCGTTGCCTGGGACGAGGATGTCACCGTGCAGATTGAGAATCAGGCCCACCTGGATCCACGCGCCCAGGTGAGCCTCTTGCCGCCGCAGCTTTGGCCCGATTCGCAAGGCTATGCCGGGACTGTGCGGCGTGAAGAGCATTCCTGGGTTGTGCGACTGCGCTTGCCTTTTGGCGATGTTGCTCGGTGGTGTGGCTGGGATGGGCTCGACTCCCGAGAGTTTCTGAGTAGGCCTGCCGAGGAACGTCGCTTTATCTACCGGACGCCGGCCGGACAGTTCCCGGTCACCTTGCGCTTCCGGCCGACACGCTCACTGCTGCGTAGTCAGTCCCTGGCCGCGATCGCCGGGAAGGCGATTCCCGCGGAACTCGATATGCTCCTCGTTCCCTTTCGCGGGCCACGTGGCGCGGAGCGCTTTGCGATTGGCTTGGCCCGAAAGGATCGGGTGCCAGGTTCTTTCGCCCTCGATGAGAGAGTCGAGGTGCAGGGGGTTGGCGAGTTTTTTCTGGGTGCTTCGGAAGTGACTCGGGCCGCCTATGCGAGCTTCGTGAGCGAAGTTGTGGCGAATCCTCTCAGCCCCCGAATGGCAAAGGCGCTCGGGCATGTGGAGGATCCACTCGGAGCCGAGCGGTTTTCCCGAAAAGGGCTCCTGCCCGATTTGCGGCTCTTCGTCGAACGCGACTTCGATGCCTGGGTGAGTGCCGGTCCGGAACGGCCGGTTACGGGGTTGAGCTATTTCCAAGCCCAGGCCTTTTGTCGTTGGCTCTCGCAGCGCGTCTTTGCGGATCCGGGCCTCTTGCGACTGCCCTTTGCCGCAGAGCTTGAGTGGGCGGCGCTCGGGGAGCTGGGTGGCGAGGCGCAGAACGGCTTGCGACGAAGCCCCGTGTCGCAGCAAGGGCTCGCCAGAAGCTTCCAGCGGGCCCGAGGGGAGGCACAGCGAGGAAAGGCCTTCCTTGCCAGTCGCTGGCCGGCGACGGCGTTCGAGCTGCGGGTGATTGGAGATCAGGCTCCGGGGCTCGATGAGCAGCTAGTGAGCGGCCTGGACTTTGGTGTGCGCGAGTGGTGTGAGGATGTGCCGGCCTTCGACCGTGGGCTGGCCAGAGATCTGTTCCGGCGCATTGCCAGTAACCTCCCGGCGCATCGGGATTTTACCCGGCTTCGCCGGACCCAGCGCGGAGCCGGCTTGGAGCCAGAGTTTCAACGATGGCTGCGACTTGGGGTGGTCCGTGGCCTGTCCTGGGCAGAGCCCGACATCGCTGGTGATGTCCTGGGATGGCTGAATGCGGGGCGGGGCCGGTTCCGTTCGCGGGTGCTTGGTGTTCGGCGAAGCGTCCAGATCGCTAGGGATGGATCCGGGCTTAGCTCGGGTAGTATCGACCCCATGGTGCAGGTGATTGGATTTCGGGTGGCCGGCTCAAGGCTGTTCCTCGAGCGGGTGCGGCGGCAGGTGCGTTGAGATGGGGAAGCTCCTACTTCTCTCCCTGTTCTGGCTGTGTAGCTGTGTGGGCTCCGGGGTTCCTGATCCACAGCGCCTGGCGCTCTTGCCACCCCTCCCCTATCGCATCGCGGTCGGTGGTGGCGCCATGCTGGCGACCGAACAGCGCGATCCCGGTGGCGTCGAAGTCTGGAAGGGGGGCGAGGTTCTTCGCACCTATGACGGGCGTGATTTGGAACCGGTGCCCTTCGCCGAGCTCGTTGGCCTGCTGCGGCGTGGACGGCTCGCGAGCCAAGTTGTCGCCCTCGATATGGATGATCTGCCAGCTCGAGAGCGGCTGGCCTTCGGACGTAATCGTCCCGAGGAGATCGAAAGGGCTCGGCTCTTAGCTGAGGGGCAGGGGGCCGACTTGCTCCTTATCCTGGAAGGCTTGCGCGATGCGCCGGTGATTGAGCTGGGTCTGAACGATCGTTGGCCGATCGCGACGGCGGCCTGGCTGATGGTTGGCCTGGGCATGTTCATTCCCGATCACAGTTACGAGTCGCAGGTCAGTGTGCGGGCGACTTTGCGCGACGTGCATACCGGGGCGGTGCTCGTGGACGACATCCTGGTGTCGCCAGGTTCGGTGGATCTTTCGCTCGTCGAACGGACGACCTGGCTGGGCATCGTGACTAGTATTCTGGTCCCACCGCCACTGGTGTGGAGTGAGCCCGAGGAATACGGCTCCAGCGTCCGTGAGGTGGCGGGAGATCTCATTGCCCTGCGTCTGCTTGCCCGTCTTAAGCGTCCGCAGACCCTGGCGCAGTTGCGCCGAGCGCTTCCGCTTGGAGTGGAGCTGGTTCCTGGGCGGGAGGGCTTGGAGCTCGTTGTGCGGAGTCGGCAGGAGCTTTTGAGCCTTGCGGTCGAGATGGGAGCCGAGCGGCGAGCTCTTGCCGAAGCCTCGCTACAAACCCTTCTCGCGGCTTTGCGTGCTTCGAGGGCGCTTGACCCGGCTGGCGAAGGCTTCGTCTACCGTGCGCCGCTTCCGGCGAGCGAAGGGGCCCGGCTTGTGCGGGTCATCGTTGGCACGGCAGCGGGCGAACGCGTTTCCACGACCTGGCATCAAAGCGATCTCTGAGAGGGCGTTACGCTCGTGCCGCAGGCCGACGTCAACGGTCACTTATGTGAGGGCATGCGCGTCGTCATCGCATGCCAAGAGCAGCTCCGCCACCGTCGTCGTTGCTAGCCCGACGCAAGAATCCGCCGCGCCATAGTACAGCAGCAGCTCGTCACCCTGACCTCGGACCAGGCCGCTGGGGAAGACCACGCCTGGTACTTGCCCAGTGAGTTCCCAGATCTCTCGTGGCTCCAGAATGTTGCCGCGTGAACGGCGCAGGACCTTGCGCGGATCCTCTTTGTCGAGAAGTAGCACTCCCGCCTGGTAGATGTTGCTGCTGGCGAAGTGCGTCGCAACGCCGTGATAAACCTGCAGCCAGCCTTCGTCACACTCGATCGCTGGTGGGCCTGCGCCGATGAGTTCGTCCCAGAAATGGGGGCGACCTGAGGCAACCGGGCCCAGCCGCTCCCAGTGCTGGAGGTCCTTGCTTCGCGAGATTTCGATGACGGAACCTGAGCTGGGGCCCCCGGCGTGTTGTTGGCGATTGGGGCGATCGAGGCGGAGGAAGCTCCCGCCGATCTTGCGCGGGAAAAGCACTGCGTTTCGTGAGTCTTCGCTCTGGTCGTAGCTCAGCAGTTCGAGGCCCCAGTCCTCCTTGACCCGGGCGATACCGACTCGGCAGCCGCCGTCGATGTCGGCGGCGAAGCAGCAGTAGAGGGTGTCTTCGATTTGGGTGAGCCTCGGGTCGTACACGTGGTAGATGCGTTCGCCCACGTGCTCGATGCCAGCAATGGTCATCAGGCGCGGCTCCACGCTGAAAGAGCGCCCGTCTCTGCTGCTGGCCCAGAGTAGATGCGACTCGCGCGAGCGTGCTTGCACCCGCAGAAGCAGGCGGTACTCGTCGCCGCAGCGAATCGCTCCTGGGTTGAAGACCGAACTCATGTCGCCCCGGAGACCTGCGATCTCGGGGATGTCAGAGCGGGTCAGAATCGGAGCGCCGGAATGCCGCCGCATCAACGCTCCCTCCTTGCCCTGGGGAGGATCCTCCCTTCGTGGTCGATGCTGATTTGGGGCTCCGGTGTCTCCGCGAGCCACTGGCGCGAGTTCGCTTGCATCGAGGTGCCGAGCCGAAGGAGCAGGCGCAGCTGCTTGGGCTCAAGCTGAAGGTCTGCGAGGGTCTTGGCGTAGCGCTTATGCTCCTGGCGGTAGCGCCGCTGCGCGTGATAGATCCAGCGCAGGGCTTGTCGCGCGGGCTCCTGGGACAGAGGCCGCAAGGCGGCGCCGGCTTCTTGCACTTCTCCTGTGCTGAACTGGACATAGCCCCAGTGTTCGGGCTCGTGCATGTTGATGACCCCCTGCGGCGACCAGACCCAGTTGTCCTCGGGCCAGATCTTGCCGGTCTTGGGGTTTTTGGCTTTGACGTAGCTGCCGTCTTTTTTGTCGAGCCGCCACTGCACCCGGGAGAAGTTGATCCGCCACTGGTCTCCGTCTCGCGGAGGCGTTGCGCAGCCGGCGGCCTCCTTCATCGTTTTCCACGGGATCGCGATCTCGACGCTCCAGCCCCTGTCGCTGTCCGAGGAGTCGTTGAGCGTGCCGAAGAGGGCGACCGCTGAGCGTAGCCCTTGCATGTCCCAGTCGTGCAGTGCCGGTCCCCCGTCGCGATATGGCTTGATCAGGAACAGGTCCCACTCGGTGCCGAGGGCGTTGATCTCAAGCTCCATGTATTGGTGGCTGTCGCCGTCGGGGTCGATGAAGACCTCGAAATCGTTGTCGTGAAAAATCACTGAGTCACGCTTGGTCAGTGTCGCCCAGAGATGCGGCTCGTCGAGCCAGGCGCCGAAGTAGAGATACTTGTCGTCCCAGAGCATCTTCGTGCGGGTGCGATGCCGGGGCCTTGGCATGTGCTCACCTTGGATATCGAGGAAGTCCTCGGTCCAAGGGGCCTGCTTCCATGCTTGCTCGTCGAGCTTGCCGTCGATGTTCAGCGGCTGCGGGCTGCGGTAGCACAGATACTGCCGTGGCCTTGGCGCCGAGGCCGCCCTGTCAGGGCTGCTGTCGCCAGGCGAAGCGCAGCCGCCGAAGAGGGTGACGAGAATCGGGAGAGTGAAGATAGCTGCAACTGGGTGCGACATGCCCAGAAGCTAATCAGCACTGCCAGCCGCTGCCAGAACCGGGCAGAGGCTCCTGTTGCTCCAGGTGTATCAGGGAAGGGGCCATGCCCGGCTGCGATCTGGTCTGAGCTTGGGCCCGTCGCCGCCGTGATCTCTCAGCCGCGAGCAAGAAGGGTTGCCGCAGCATGCTTTTCTTTGATGCCGAAACGGAGAAAGGCAGGCTTGGCCTTCTCGATGATGTCGAGCTGGTGGGCGGCGATCCTTGCGAGCAGCTCGGGCTGGTGCGAGTCGCCGGCTGGGGATGCCAGGGCGAAAACCCCCTTTGGGGCCATTCGGGCCAGAGCTTTTTCGATGAGCTCGGGATTCTGCAGCACCTGTCCTTTGTGGTCGCTGAGGAGAACAGCGTCGGCTTGCTCGCCGCTGCTGCAGCAGATGGCGGTGAGTTGCGGGGTGCTGAGTCCTTCGATGTAGAGGCGGGGGGCTGCATCCTCCTCACCCTGCTTCCGAAGAGCATGCTCCATCGGGACTGGGCGGCCCTTGATGACGCGTGCGATTTCTACGGCTGCAGCGCGGGTCTCTGGGGTCGCGCCGCAGTTATGGCAGTCGAGCTTTGTGTCTTCCTCTAGCAGCGAGTGGTGCTTCGCGTTGCAGAGGGGGCAGCTCCAGACCCATAGGTCTCTGGTGAACTGCGCGTAGTGGGCTGGTGTGGCGCTGTCTGCATTCCAGTCGCGGGCGACGTGTGCCCGCCATTCTTCGCCCCACTTATCTTCGAACTTGGCCTTGTTGGATTCGAAGATGGAGTAGTACTCCGGGCGCTCGAGCTTCTTAAAACTCTTTTCGCCCCAGTGATGGACGAAGCAGTCTTCGGCGCAGATGCACCGATAGCCGGCATCGCGGACCCGCATGCTGAAGTCGTCGTCCTCGAACATGCCAACGCCGTAGCGCTCGTCGAGGAGGCCGATTGCGTCGATGAGGCCGCGCCGCATCGCCACGCAGAACATCGCCAGGACTCGGATGTCAAAGTGCTCGTCCGAGTGTTGAGCACAGTGCTTGTAGGCAAAGTCTTCGATGCCGCTCGGGTCCTCGTAGGGCACCGGGATCCTGGCTTCGTTGCCAGCCCAGCTGGTTACTGGGCCGACCAGGCCGATCGTGGGGTTGTCCAGGTAGCGCAGCAGCCGGCTGAGCCACCCCTGAGGCACGATGGTGTCGTTGTTGAGGAGGATGAAATACTCGGCGTCGCTAGCTAGCTCGATGCCTTGGTTATTGGCCGCAGCAAATCCCCGGTTGTCTTGGTTGAACTGGACGCGCAGGCGGGGTTCGCGTTTGGCCTCGCTTCGCAGCCAGCTCGTTACCTCTTCGCCCGAGGCATTATCGACGACGATGACTTCGAAGTCGGGATAATGGGTGTTGCTCCAGACGCTCTCAAGGCACTGCTGGAGGATCTCAAGGTTGTGATAGCTGATGATAATGATCGCGGCCTTGGGATAGAGGCCGCAGATGGCCGCGTGCAGGGCGAGGCCGCGCGCTTTCCAGGTGTTCTCGCGTCCGATCTGGCGACGAAGAGCGAGGAGTTGCGAGTGGGATTGTGGATCAGCGCTTTCGGCCAAGGCCCGCTCGGCGGCCTCTACGAAACTCTTGCCGTCGGATGCTGGGTAATAGCTTCCTTCGTATGGCTCCAGCTCGCAGAGTGGGGTGGAGACCACCGGCTTACCGGCGCTCATGTATTCGAAGAACTTGACCGGGTTGGTTGCGCGGGTGAGTTCGTTGTCTTTGAAGGGGATGCAGGCAATGTCGAAGCCGTGCACCCAGCGAGGAAGCTCGTCGTAGGGTTTCTCACCGAGCAGATGGACGTTGGCCAGTCCTTCGAGTGAGGAGACGTCGTGGGTGCCGGTGCTGCCGATGAGGACAAAGTCCCAATCGGGGCGCAAGCGGGCAGCGTTGGCGATCATCGCATCGTCAAACCAGTCCGCGATCGCCCCGTAGTAGCCGATGACCGAGCTGCTGAGCTGCTTGTAGAACTCGTGGGGCTCGCCGGTCGCGAAGTGGTCGTATTCGCCGGCGTTGGGGATGACTGATACGGAGTCGTTGTGTTTGCGTGCCCTCTCCGTCAGCACCTTAGCCGTGGTCAGGACTAGATCGCTGCTGCTCAGCAGTGACTCCTCGTGGGCGAGCATCTGCTTGGTATTGGTCGAAAAACCGGCGTGCTCGTCCATGCAGTCGTAAATGAGCTTCCAGCCGAAGCGGCGGCGGAGCTCTTGCGCGAGTGGCTCCCAGAAAGGCAGGTCGACGATGACCGCCGCCTGGTGGATCGCCTCGCTACGGCGTAGTCGGTCGAAGGCTCGGAAGAAGAGTTCGAGGAGATCGTCGTCGATTTGTTCGGTGTAGACCGAGAGCTGCGCTGGCCCAGGGAGAGTGAGTTCGGCGATACCTTCGGCGATCTCGCCTATCTCGATATCCGAATGGGCCTCGTGGAAACGATTGCGCACGTAAAAGGTGCGGTGTCCTTCACGTGCGAGTTCGCGCATCAGCTGCTGCGGGCGCTGGAAGCGAAAGTCCCAATCGATGATCGGCAAGCGGATCACGTCGAAGGACGCGGCCGGGGGCAGGGTTCTCTGCAGAGGCCGGTCTAATGGCTCGTCATCTGCGTCGTGCTCTTCGCCATTCGTGCAAAGCTCCGCTTGCTGCTGCGATGTCGGAGGCGAGCTCTTTGTGCGGCGGAGTCGCTGTAGGGGCAGCAAGATCTTGTCGATCCCTTTGCAGATGCCCTGTGAGAAGCGATAGACGCGCGAGGAAAAGATCCAGCGGAGGGTCTCTTCTTTGATCCGGAGTTGTTCGTCGAAACGCCGGATTCGGAGCCTTTGCTCCTCGACCTTCTGGCGCAAGTCCGCGACTTCCCGCTCAAGTTCTTTTTGGCGATCCTGGGGCATTTGGCTGGCAGAGGATAGTGCGCCGGATTCGGCCCCGTGAGTGTTTTTGTGCCTTCTTGCAGGGCTAGATAGATCAGCCGCTGGGCCCTCGCTAGTCTCTCGCAGATGACGGAGGCAGACGCACAAATTGGGGGAGAGCCCAGCGAATTGCCTGTTGCTTCGAACCCTCGCCACGAGTTTCGCTGCAATGTCTGCGGTGAAGCAAGCGGCTCAGCGCTTTCTGGGCTGGAGCGCGGCGAGGATCAGCCCTCATGCGGCCAATGCGGTGCCTCGCTCAGGGTGCGCAGCCTTGTCCACGCGCTTTCGCTAGCCCTCTTTGGGCGGAGCATGGCGATCGTCGATTTCCCGGTGGGGTGGCCGATGAAGGGTCATGGGCTCAGTGAGCCGGGCCCTCATGTCGATGGGCTGGCTGCCCGGATGGATTTTTCGAACAGCCCCCCTCTCCCAGAGTCGGTGCCCGGTTTGCTGAACCGGGAGCTGGAGCAGGCCAAACCGGGCTCACTCGATTTCCTGATCGTCGACGATGTTCTCGAGCAATTCGCCCCGCCGCGTCAGTCGGCATTCAACCAGGCCGTTGGGCTCTTGCGACCAGGGGCTGTCCTCATCTTCGCCTTGCCAGCAGAGATGCGAGAGCCGGAGCCAGGGGAGGGTGCCGATCGTTTCCGGCAAAAGACCGAAAACGAGGAGGGTCCTGGAGATCTCCCCTGCAATGGCGCTCCAGGAGCGAGCCTCACTATGCCAGAGGGAGTCGAGGCTCAGATTCGGCGGCATCTGGCTGCTGCCGGCATGCAGCCGCCAAGGCTTCATAAGGAGGCGGTGCCCGAGTTTGGGATTCCCTCTCATCACGGCTCGGCCCAGGTCTGGGCGGCGCGGCGGCCCTTGGCCAGTCCCCAGGATCCGGCCGAAGAGGGCGGGGATGTCTTCTTCGATCAGCACAGCCGCTACGCGAGCCTTGGGAGGATCCTCTGTGAACTTGCGGAGGCCGAGGCCACTGTGCTCGATGTTGGGTCTGGGGAGGGGCGGCTGCTCGAGAGATACGTACCTGGGCGGCAGTGTTCTTATCTCGACCCCTTACTCGCTGCTGACCAGGGCGATCGGGTCCTGGCCGGAGGCTTCGAGCGTTTGGCTAGGGAAGAGCGGCGCTGGGACTGGCTGGTGTCGGTGGACACTTTGGAGCACATCCCAAAGGGAGACCGAGAGAGCTTTCTCCAGACGCTGATGGCTCGATCTCGGGTTGGCCTCATCGTTTCGGGGCCCTGCGAAGAGGACCTCGCTGCTCGGGAGGTCGATACTCAGGTCAATGCGAGCTATCGGGCCAAGACGGGTCGTGATTATCCCTGGTTGGCTGAGCACGAAGAGTTTGGGCTGCCCTCGCGGCGTTGGCTTCTCAAGGAGATCGAGGCTGCAGGCTTCGTTACCCATGTCCTGGGCAATGGGAATGCTGACTGGCTGGGCTTTCTCCTGCCGTACTTCGTCTGTTATCTGGATGACCCTCAGCACATGCCGTTGCTGCGGGGGGTGAACAAGCTCTTCAATGAGCAGCTTTACCCCTTCGAGCACCTGCCGCCGCACTATCGGAGCATTGTCGTCGCGACCCGTGCGCCTATGGACTTCTCTTGCTTGGCCCAGGACGCGAGCGCGGAGCTGCAGGCTCAGGCGGCTAGAGCCTGGCGCGAGTTCCAACGCGAGTTTGTTAGTCGTTTGTCATTGCACGCAGATTCACTCGCGCAAAGGCCCCCGCGGCTCGATCCGAACCCCTTTGCCAAGCATGGACATATTCAGGACCTGGAGCGGGAGCTTGCTGCTGTTCGTGAGGAACTCCGGAGTACGCAGAAATGGGCGGAGGACGAGCGGGTGCGAGCAGAGGAGGAGCAGGCACGCGCAGATAAGGAGCAGGCACGCGCAGATAAGGAACAAACACGTGCAGATAAGGAGCAGGCACGTGCAGAGGGTGAGCAGGCACGTGCAGAGGATGAGCGGGCCCGCGTGGACAGATTGGAGGCGACTCTTCTCGTTCGCTTGGCTCAACGGCTCGGCCTCCTTCCAAAGCTATGAACCCTGCTTCGACGATGGCGTCTGCTGCCGTGACCTGGAATCCGATCAAGATCCTCCGTGGGATTTGGAACCGTCGTGACGTTTGTCTGCAGCTAGCCCGGCGCGAGATCGAGCAGGTCTATCGTGGTTCGGTGCTCGGCTTCCTTTGGATCGTGATCCAGCCGCTGATCCTGCTCGCGGTCTATGCCCTCGTCTTCCTCAAAGTCTTCAGCCGGCCCGGCGATGGCTTGGGGCAGAGCGAGTTCGTGCTCGGGATGTTCTTGGGCATTGTGGTCTACACCTTCTTTACCGAGGCGGTAAATCGAGCGCCGCAGCTCGTGCTCGCCAATCCCAGTTACGTCAAACGCGTCGTATTCCCGCTTGAGGTCTTGCCTGTGAGTGTTGTGTTGGCGCTGCTGCTCAACCTGGTGATCGGTTTGATTCTCTTACTCGCTGCTGACCTCGTTTTTCTCGGAAGGCTTCCCCTCACGGCTCTGTGGATCCCAGGGATCCTCCTGCCACTGCTCCTGCTGACTCTGGGGGCGAGCTGGTTTCTCGCTTCACTCGGTGTCTTCCTCCGGGACATCCCGCAGATCGTTCGTGCCCTGACCCTGGTGCTGATGTTTCTGACGCCGATCTTCTGGGATATCGGGCAAGCGCAAGGGCTCGAGCCCTGGATCTATCTCAACCCCTTGACCTGTGTCGTGGTGCCGGCCAAGCAGGCCCTAGTCCTAGGTCAAGCTCCGGATCTCCTCTTGCTGGGTTTGGTCACCGTGTTCGCGATCTTCTTTGCTTGGGCCGGCTACCTTTGGTTCGCGAAGACGCGTCCGGCCTTCGCTGATGTCCTCTGACTCGTGACTGTGAATCTGTCAGGCGCCGCATGAATGAATCGAAGTATGAATCGATCGCCAGCTTTGTCCGCCGGCTCTTAGAGCAGCGAGCCCAAGTGGGTGGCGCGGAATTGCCCTCTGAATACTGGCAGGACTTTGTCTCGCATTTCGCTTACGTCTTCGCGCTGCCGGCGCCGGAGTTGCGGCGTATCCGTTTTCACAGTTATCACCTGACCTCTGACATCTACCAGCGTTACTACTTTGCTGATGCAGGGTTTCGCGAGCTTTTACTACGTGGGCAGGCACACTTTGCGGCTCGGCTGGGTGGCTTTTACTTGGAGGAGGGAGAGCGTGGGATTGGCGTGAGCGGAGAGCATGGGCGGGTCAGTCATGACCTCTTGCGATATATGGGGGTCTTGGTCGATCTCTATGAGGCGGGCGCCTTGCGTAGAGAGTCCGCTCATCGGGTCCTTGAGCTTGGTGGTGGCTACGGCGGGCTCGCTCGCGCGCTTTGCTCCTTTGCGCCGAGGACGCGCTACGTGATTTGCGATTTGGAGGAAACTCTCTTCTTTTCGGGAGTCTACCTCAGCAATGAATTCGGGGCTGATCATGTCCACTTGCTCGAAGGCGAGAGGCAGCTAGCCGAGCTTGGGGAAGGGGATGTTGCTCTCGGCGGTCAGGTGCGTTTTTCGCTGCTCGCGGATCAGGATTGGGATCTGGTGATCAACCAGCAGTCGATGCAGGAGATGACGGCTGCCCAGGTTTCGCGCTATCTCGAGTACATCGCCCAAAGGGCCGGTCTGTTCTATACCTGCAACTTGCAAAGTCATGGTGAGTTGGCTGAGCAGAAGGGCATCGTTTCCGACCTCGATGCACTCTTCGATGAGCGGCTCGGTGCTCCGGTATGGGTGAGTGAGGCTCCAGCGCCACACGAACAGTTCGGAGATAACGTCTTGCAGAGGAAGCTCTATCGATGTCGCTAGAGCAGGAACCCTTCGCGATTCGCGCTCGTGGACTGGGAAAGTGCTACGAGGTTTACCGCAGTCCGCAGGAGCGTCTGCTGCAGCTGCTCTTCCGTGGGCGCAAGCGCTTCTATCGTGAGCTCTGGGCGCTGCGCGGTATCGATCTCGACCTGCGCGCCGGGGAGACGGTTGGCATCGTTGGGAGGAACGGCGCTGGAAAGACGACCCTGCTGCAGATGCTGGCCGGGACCCTGCAGCCGACCGAGGGCGAGCTTGAGGTGCGCGGCCGGGTGACCTCTCTGCTTGAGCTGGGCAGTGGCTTCAACGGCGAATTCACCGGGCGCGAAAACGTCTATCTCAACGGGGCCGTGCTCGGGGTTCCCCGTGCGGAGATGGAGCAGCGCTTCGAGCAGATCGTGGAGTTCGCGGACATCGGCGAGTTCCTGGATCAGCCAGTCAAAACCTACTCCTCGGGAATGTTCGTGCGCCTGGCGTTCTCGGTGCTCGCAAATCTCGATCCCGACATCTTTATCGTCGACGAGGCCCTCGCTGTTGGCGACGCCTTCTTTCGGCATCGCTGCATGTATCGCTTTGCCGAGATGCAGGAGAAGGGCACGGCGATTCTCTTCGTTTCCCACGATGCGCTCTCGGTCAAGCAACTCTGTCATCGCGTGCTGTGGATCGAGGGGGGCGAGCTGCGTGACGAAGGCGATCCCGATCGGGTGGTTGATGGCTATCTCAAGTCGCTGTTCGGAGTGGAGGAGATTCCTGCTAGCGAGCAGGGCAGTGAGCAGGAGCCCTCAGGCCTCGTTGATTCGGAGCCCGAGTTACGTTTCGACAAGCGGCTTGGTGATCAGACCTTGTCCGTCGCCGGCGCGAGCTTGCGTGACGAAAGGGGCGAGTTGCTGCTCCAGGCTCGACATGGGCAGCGCTGCGTGATTTGGCTGCGTGTTCGAAGCTCTGGCGATCTCGGGGAGCGGCGCTGGGCCCCCGGTGTCTTGCTCAAGGACTTCCGCGGCTTGGAGATTGCGAGTCACTTCGAGATCGAAGCCCATGAAAAACTGGGCCAGCTAGATCCCGAAGTCGAGGCGACCGTGCGCATTGGCTTCGACCTGCCTGCGCTCGCTCCGGGGTCCTATTCCATCACTCTGACCCTTAACTACGAGGGGGTGGATCGGGTTCCGGTGGTTGCCGATCGCCTCGAAAACTGCCTGCACTTCGACATCGTCTCGGCTCGTTCGATCTACTGCGTTCTCGGGCTCGATGTCGACTATGACCGAGTCGCGAGTCCTGCTAGGGGCAAGTAATCGCCCTGCTTGCTGACACCGCGCTGCGGCCCGGTTCAGCCCTTGTCTTTGAAGGCTGAAGCCAGCCTCGAGTAGAGGCCGCCCTTTGTGATGAGTTCGTCGTGAGAGCCCTGCTCGACCAAGCGACCGTGGTCGAGGACGAGGATGCGATCGGCTTCGCGAATCGTCGAGAGCCGGTGTGCGATGACAAAGGTCGTGCGCCCGCGCATGAGCACTTGCATGGCGCTTTGGATGCGTTGTTCGGTTTGGCTGTCGATGTTGGCGGTGGCCTCGTCGAGGACCAGGATGCGCGGGTCATGGGCCAGAGCGCGGGCGAAGGCGAGGAGCTGGCGCTCGCCCTGGCTGAGGGTTGCGCCGCGTTCCTCGACTTTGGCATGCAGCCCGCCGGCCTTCTCGACCAGGCTACTGGCCTGGACCTGTTCCAGAATGTGGGCGACGCGCTCTTCGCTGATCTCGCGATTCCAGAGCCGAACGTTTTCGAGAATGTTGGAGGCGAAGAGGAAGACGTCTTGGAGCACGATGCCAATGCGTTCACGGTGCTCTTGTAGGTTGAGATCCCGAAGGTCCTGACCGCCGACGAGAATCCTCCCGCTGACCGGGTCGCGGAATCGGGCCAAGAGCTGGATCAGCGTGCTCTTGCCGGCGCCGGTGGGGCCGACGATCGCAACGTGTTCTCCGGAGCGGACCGAAAAGTCGAGGTCACGAAGGACCAGTTGGCCCTCCTTGTAACCAAAGCTGACCTTTTCGAAGTGGAGGTCGAGTTCGCCCTGGCGTGGCGTAGCGGGCTCCTCTGGCTCTGCAAGCGAGCTTTTCTCGTCGAGGACGTGGAAGATCCTCTCTGCCGAGGCGAAGGCCGAGAGGATGATGTTGTATTTTTCGCCGAGCGAGCGGATCGGGTCGGTGATCATCCCGAGGTAGATCCAGAACTGGAAGAACTGCCCGTAGCTTAGGCTGCCGCTTGGGATCTCGCCGGAGACCGGCCAGAGGAGGGTCGCGCGGGTGCCGGTGATGCCGAAGTCGACGATCGCAAAGAAGAGCCCGAACATCACGACCGTCAACAGCCAGCCGTGCAGGGTCTTGCGATTGAGCTCGTCGTATTTGTCTTGGACCAGCTCTTCACGGCGGAACACGCGGGTGACCCGCATGCCCTGCATCGCTTCGGCGAACCAGGCGGTCTGCCTAGAGATGTCGCCGCGCAGCTGGCGGTATTGGCTGCGAGCTCGGCTCTGGAAGACCCAGGTGGCCAGGAAGAGAACTGGGCTCCACAGCAGCACCCACAAGGCCAGGGGCACACTGATCCAGAAGAGGGCGAGGAGTAGCAGGACCAGCTTGAGCACATCGTGGATGGTCGCGATGACGCCAGTGGTGAAGAGCTCGCTGAGGTTCTCGCAGTCGGAGCCGATGCGGGTGACGAGGCGGCCGGTGCGCGTGCGATCGAAGTAGTCGGGAGACATGCGCAGCACGTGTTCGAATAGCTGCACGCGTAGATCGCGCACGACCCGCTGGCCACCGATTGTGGTCAGGACCAGGTAGCCGTAGTGGGAGCCGAAGAGGCCGGCGAGGAGGAGGAGGAAGGCGGCCAGCCAGGGCCAGGTCAGAGCCCAGGCGGCTTGGAGGCTGCTTTCTCCCGATGCGCGTAGCTCGGTCACCGGGCCGTCGATGACCATGCGCACGATCCACGGGCCTAGCAGATCCAGGGCGAGGATGGCAAACAAGAGCAGGAGCGCGCGGACGAAGATGCCGATGTGTGGCTGGAGGAAGCTCCAGAGGCGGCGACTGTGCTCTCGGTCCAGCGAGCGGCTGATCTGCTGCTCTTCTTCTTCGAACCACTCGCTCACAGCACTCGCTCCTTTTGCTGCTCCGTCCAGGTCCGGGCGTACCAGCCCTCGCCCTGCTGCAGCTGCTCGTGTGTGCCGCTCTCGACCAGCACGCCGTTTTCGAGGACGAGGATCTGGTCGGCGTTGCGCACTGCTTCGAGGCGATGGGCGACGATGATCGTGGTCCGTTCTTCGGTGTGCTCGGCGAGATTGCCGAGGATGCGCTTCTCGGTTTCGTGGTCGACCGCCGAGAGGGTGTCGTCGAGGATCAAGACTTGGCGTTCGCCGACCAGAGCTCGGGCCAAGGAGGCGCGCTGTTTTTGTCCACCAGAGAGGGTGACGCCGCGTTCGCCGACGATCTGATCCAGTCCTTGGTCGAAGTCCTCAAGGTCTTGGGCTAGGCGTGAGGATTCGGTGACCTCCAAGGTGCGGTGGGCGACGAAGTCGGAGTCGCCGCTATCGAGGTCGGCGCCAAATAGGATGTTGTTGCGCAGCGAGTCGCCAAAGAGGAAGGGCTCTTGGAGTGCGACCGAGATCTGCTCGCGTAGGACGTGTGGGGGCAGCTTGGTGACGTCGATGCCGCCGAAGAAGAGCATGCCCGGCTCAGGGTCGTAGAAGCGAGCGAGCAGAGAGATCAGCGTCGATTTGCCGGCGCCGATGGGGCCGACTAGGCCGAGGCTCTGGCCAGGCTTCAGCTCGAAGCTCAGGTCTGAGAGGGCGAGTGGCGCATCGTTTGAGTAGCGGAAGCTGAGGCTGCGCGCCTCGATGGAGGCTTCGAGGTTCTTGGGCAGCTCAAGCTCCGGGATGGCCTCGGCCTCTGGGGCGAGAGCGAAGACTTCGTCGAGGCGGTCCGCGGCTGCCTTTGCTCGGTGGTAGGTCTGGAGGATCCACCCGAAGATCAAGAGCGGCAGAGTCAAGATGCCCAGGTAGAACACGCCAGCGAAGAGGTCGGCCACCGACATGCCGGTGAAGACACCGACGGAGATGACGGATAGGAGGCCGAGGCTGCCAGCGATCACGATGGTGCCGTGGATGCGCCCGCGCGAGCGGGCCATGGCAATCTGCGCCTCCATGCAGTGATCGGCCTCGCGGGTAAAGGCGTGGATCTGGAACTGTTCACGGGCAAAGGCCTGGAGCACGCGGATGCCGGTGAAGTCCTCTTGCGCCTTGGCGCTGACCTCCGCCTGGGCGTCCTGAACGATGCGGGAACGCTCGGCAAGCTTTGGGAAGAAGCGGGTCAGCAGCATCGCCACCAGGCCGTAGACGAGTACGACCGTGATGCCGAAGGGTATCGATAGGGCGAAGATCAGGAGCAGGGCCCCTGGGAGCATCAGGAACACGCTGGCGCCGAAGAACAGGGTCGGCCCGGCCATGAAGCGCAGGAGTTCGATGTCCTGGGTGGAGCGTTGGATCAGGTCGCCGATACGAGCGTGATCGAAAAAGCCGATGGGTAGGCGCGACAGGTGAGCGAAGAGATCCCTCCTCAGCTCTGCTTCGACGTGACGCGAGAGACCGATCAGCAGCAGACGGGTTCCGTATCGGATCGCTGCATGCGCGAGTCCCAAGCCGACCAGGATCAGGACTTGATTGCGCCAGAATTCTGGGTCGGGCTTGGCGGTCTCGCCCTGGGTGCTCATTGCCTCCAGGCGCAGTAAGAGATCGCGGAACCACCAGGGGATGAGCAGGGCCAGGCCGGTATAGAAGGGCGATAGGGCGAGGCCAAAGAACAGGCGCTTCTTGCGGCGGGCGATGTAGGGCAGGAGGCGGCGGAAGCCCTGCCTGCTACTTGTGCTGCCGTCTTGCTGCTCCGTCACCTTGTTCCTCCACTCGGCCTTCGACGATAGCGCTCGCTTTCGACAGGTCGCGGTTCATCTGCCCCGGATGCAGCAAGGGACCGCTCCCGATGCTGCTAAACATCAAGGGCGGATACGCCGCGCGGGGCTCCCCGCGCCCAGCATCGAGTGCCCAGCCTTGGATGGCTGGGCAGCTGCTCAGCCTAGGTTCGTCTTGCTGACTTGCATCGCCAACTGACCGACGATGTCTTTGAAGCGCTCGGCCACCAAGCTGTGGGGCCTGGCCATGACGGCGGGCAGGCCGCGGTCGCCGCCGATACGCACGGCCGGGTCCATGGGGACGCTGCCGAGTAGGGGCACATCAAAGAGCTGGGAGATCTTCTCGCCGCCACCGGAGCCGAAGAGATCGAGTTCGAACTGGAAGCTGCCTTCGCTATCGCATGCCGAATAGAGCGGGCCCTCTGGGCCGTCGAGCATGACCCTGTTGGCGCCTTCTGCCTTTCCTTCGAGCACGAGGCCCGACATGTTCTCGACCACGCCGAGCACCGGCACGTTGACCTGCTTGAACATGTTGACCGCCTTGCGCACGTCGAGGACCGAGACCTCCTGCGGCGTGGTGACGATGACCGATCCCATCAGGTGGGCCTGCTGGGCAAGGGAGAGCTGGGCATCGCCGGTTCCCGGTGGAAGGTCGACGATCAGGTAGTCGATCTCGCCCCATTGCACGTCGGAGATGAACTGCTTGATCGCTCCGTGCAGCATCGGGCCCCGCCAGATGACCGGCTGATCTTCTTCGAGAAGAAAGGCCATCGACATGACCTTCACGCCGTGGGCAATGCGCGGCTGGATCTTGTTGTCGATGAGCTCCGGCCGCCCGGAGACGCCGAGCATGATCGGGAGGTTGGGCCCATATACGTCGGCATCGAGTAGGCCGACATGGGCTCCGGTCTTGGCCAGTTGGCAGGCGATGTTGACGGCCACCGTCGACTTGCCGACTCCGCCTTTGCCGGAGGAGACCGCGATCAGGTTCTTGACGCCGGGGATGTTGTTCTCGGCCAGCAAGGAGCTCGCGGCCGGGACTTCGGCACTCATGTGTACGAAGACCTTGTCCACGCCGTCGAGTGCGGCTACGAGCGTGGTGGCCTGATTTTCGATCTGGTCTCGGCTCGGGGTAGCCGGCGAGCTGAGTTGGATCGTGAAGGCGACGTTCTTGCCTTGGACCTTCAGATCTTTGACGAAACCCAGGCTGACAATGTCCTTTTCCAAGTCCGGATCATGGATCTGCCGGAGGACTTCCAGGATTTGCGCTTCTTGAACCATGACGCCTTCTATTGCGGTGGTCGGTCGTGTAGTCGGAGAATGGACAAGTGGGCTTAGATCCCGGCCCAGGTCGAGTCAAGCAAAGCCACGAGGAGGCTGTGATGAGCTGCCAGGACTTTCCCCTTTGGCTCGCAGGAGAGCCGCAGACCCCGAACTTGGATCTAGCGGTCCACGACAAATTCGAGGGGCATGTCGCCTTCCGGGTACCGCGGGCCGGCCCCGAGCACATCGATGCGGCGATTGCCGCGGCAGATCGCAGCCAGTCGGCGCTGCGAGAGATGCGCCCCTATGAGCGCCAGGAGATTTTGATGCACTGTGTCCGGCGCTTTGGCGAGCGTCAGGACGAGTTGGCGGAGGCGCTTTGTGTCGAGGCCGGCAAGCCGATCAAGGACAGTCGCGGCGAGGTGACTCGGCTCATCGATACCTTCCGCATCGCGGCGGAAGAGTCGGTGCGGATCGGTGGCGAGGTCTTGAATCTGGAGATCAGTCAGCGGGCTCGTGGCTACAGCGGGATGTGGAAGCGCTTCCCTATTGGGCCCTGCTCCTTCATCTCTCCGTTCAACTTCCCGCTCAACCTGGCTGCGCACAAGGTGGCGCCAGCGTTGGCTGTGGGCTGTCCCTTTGTTCTCAAGCCTGCGAGCCTGACGCCGATCGGGGCGCTGATCATCGCCGAGACCCTGGCCGAGACGGATCTGCCGAAGGAGTCTTTCTCGGTCTTGCCCTGTCGCCGGGATGGCGCCGAGCTATTCACGACGGACGAGCGGCTCAAGCTGCTCAGCTTTACCGGTTCACCAGAAGTCGGCTGGGCGCTGAAGGCGAAGGCTGGCAAGAAGAAGGTCATCCTGGAACTGGGCGGGAATGCCGCCTGTGTTCTCGATGAAGACGTGGATTTGGAGGATGCTGTCGAGCGGCTGATCGTCGGGGCCTTCTACCAGTCGGGGCAGAGCTGCATTGGTGTGCAGAGGATCCTCGTGCACCGGTCCCGTTACGAGGAACTGCGCGAGGCCTTCGTCTCGCGGGCGCGCGAGCTGCTGGCGGGCGACCCGAAGAATCCGGAGACCTTCATTGGGCCGATGATCTCTGAGCAGGAAGCGATGCGCCTAGAGCAGTGGGTGCGGAGTGCGGAGGCTGCCGGGGCTCGGCTTCTCTGTGGTGGACAGCGACAGGGAGCCATGCTCGAAGCGACCGTGCTCGAAGCCGTGCCTCGGGATCAAGCCGTTGTGTGTCAGGAGGCCTTCGGGCCGGTGGCGGTGCTCAGCGCCTTCGACGACTTTGATGAGGCGCTTGCTGAGGTCAACGACAGCGTTTTCGGCCTGCAGGCCGGGATCTTCACCCGCGACCTCTACAAGGTGCAGCGAGCCTGGGAGCAGCTTGAGGTCGGCGCTGTGGTGATTGGCGACGTGCCTTCCTGGCGAGTCGACAGCATGCCCTATGGCGGCGTCAAGGACAGCGGACTCGGGCGCGAGGGGCTGCGCTGGGCGATGCAGGACATGAGCGAAGAGCGCCTGCTGGTCATTCGCGATCCACTCGCTGGTCGCTGAGGCCGGCGCGAGGGACTGGCTAGAGGTCTAAAATCCTAGAGCCCGAGAGCCGTCTCCAGTTGGCGCAGGTTCCGCGCTGAGGCACAGTTTGGTTCGCCAAGCTCCACGCCCCTGCGGAATGCGGCTAGGGCTTCGTCCTGGCGTCCGAGCTGGTGGAGGGCGATGCCCGCGTTGGCGTGCAGGCATTCATCCTGCCGATCGAGCCAGGGCTCTAGTCGTGCGAGTGCCTCGCTCGGCCGTTCTGCCGCCAGGTCCAGCACCGCACGTAGGTTGATCGCAGGTACGAAGTCTTCCCGGATAGCGAGAGCATCCTCTACGTCGGCGCAGGCGAGCTGGTGTCGGCCCTGCTCAAGCTCGTGTTCTGCGAGCTGAGTCAGCACGCTGGCCGCGACCAGGCTGTCGTAGCAGTGCACACGCAAGACCTCAGCCAGCCGAATACGCCCCCCCGATTCGTCACCTTCTTTGATATGGCAGAGTGCGAGGTGGCAATGCGCTTCACTGTCGAAGGGTGCCTCTTGCAGGTATTGCCGCCAGTGTGTAGCCGCATCGGTGAATCGCTGTTCTTGCTCTGCGACGCGAGCGCAGGCATGGGCCCGTGCCGCGCTCGGCAGCTCTGCCCCGGAGTTGAGGATGCTCTTTGCCTCTGCCGTGTTTCCGCGAGTCAGGGCTTTTTCGACCGTGAAGAGAGCTTGCTCGTGCCATTTCTGGTCGAAGTGAAGCCGGTTCTCCTGGAGCTGCTCCTCGTAGTTGATGCCTAGTGCCTTGAAGGTGCGGTTGCCGTGGTGGAAGAGGTAGGCGTCGCGGGCGATGAGTAATCGGAGGCCGCGGAGACGGATGCGCAGGATCAGGTCATCATCCTCGTAGTTTCCGAGTCCGAAGCGTTCATCGAAGCCGCCGAGGTTCTCCAGCAGCTTGCGTTCGGCGAGCAGGCAGAGGCCCGCCAGGCAGTTGACGTCTTCGACGCGGTCGTCGAAATCCTGCACCAGTCGGCGCTGCACTCCTTCGACATCCTCGGCTTGCTCGTTGCCAAAGATCTCGATCCGTTGGCGTCCCTTGACGTAGTTCGAGCAGGGAGCGACGAGCCCCACTCGTGGCTGCCGGAGAGCAGCGCGGAGGAGGCGCGGCAAGAGCTGAGTCGACACCAGTGTGTCGTTGTTGAGGAAGGTAACCCAGTCACCTTGGGCTACTCGTAAGCCTGCGTTGCAGCCGGCGGCGAAGCCGCGATTCTCAGGAAAGCTGACGCTGCGGATCCATGGCGTGGTGCTGACGATCTCGGCTAGCCAGCTCGGCGTCGCATCAGAGCTCCCGTTGTCCACGAGAATGAGCTCTTGTGGCAAGCCGTGTTCTTCGCGGCCCCGCGCTAGGCTGGCGAGGCAGGCGCGCGTCAACTCGACTTCGTTCCACACGGGGATGACGACCGAGACGCTGCGCCCGTAGCTACGCTGCCTTTGGATCTTCGTGCTCACGAGCTATCTATCGGCGGCCAGGGGGGCGGAGCTTGCGTAGCCCCCCTGAGCTTCGGTCATTCAGGATGCGTTCAGCAGTGTCTGAAGGGCGCGATCCCAGGGGAAGCCGGATCGGTGACTGAGGGCCTCGCTCAGGCGCAAATGGGCATGCCTGGGGCTGAGCCCTTCGAGTCCTGAGCTGGTCAAGTGGATCCAGTGGTCGGAGAGCTCAAAGATCTGGATGAGATCGTTGATGGGGTCATCCCTGTGCATGGCTGCCGACGGCACTGGCTGTGACTGTTGGGCCTGTTGGCGCCTCGTATCCGTTCCGTGCAGGATGCGTCTCGCGACTTCGATTACTTGGCTCTGCTCTTGCCATGCCTGCTTCTGCTTGGCTTTGCTCCAGTCGGCGGCCTGGTCGCAGCGTAGGTAGGCGCTCAGGACCTGGGCCACGAGTTCGAGGTTCTCGGACTCTTGGCCCTGTGCAAGGTTCGAGAAGAGCTCGTGATCGTCCGGTGCGGTGCCGTGCTCGAAGGAGGAGAACTCTCGGAAGCTCTGGCCACGGGCCTGGACGAGGCCCAGCCCATGTAGCTTGGCCGCGAGCGCCAAGCCTCGTAGATGATGGCCTTGGAAGCGGTGTTTGGTCGCTAGACCTTCGACAACGCAAAGGCAGCGTTGAGCGACGCGCTGGCCGTGATTGCGCCAGCCTTCACGTTGGCGCTCCATCCGGGTCGCGAGAAGAAGAAAGGCGTCCAAGGGGGAATTCGGCTGGATCGCCGAACTCCCCCCCGGACTAAAAGCAGAATCTCCGAGTCGCGAGGCGGGTTGAGCGGATGGGGGCGCCTCCCTGCCAGGGGCCTTCCCGTCAGCTGCCTTTCCACTCCCTGAAGTTGGGTTCTCGCCAGGACCCGACTTCGCTGCTCCGGAACAAGCGGAGCAGTTTTCTCTGCCCTTTGGGGAGTGTTGGGCGGCCTGCTCTTCTGCCCGTCTGCGGCTCGAAGATTCCTTGCTTAGTGCATTGCGGTGATCCGGTGCCTGGGGCCCTGCTGCCTGGGGCATCGTTTCGTCAGTGGGACTAGGAGAGTCTGCGCTATCGAGATTCTCCGAGGATGATCTGGGGCGAATCCACGAGCCCCATTCCAGTCCGCTTGTGTTTCCTGTTGTGGTCGTGTCGCGGGCTGTGGTTGAGGGGCTAGCGCCGCTCATCAGCTCTTTGCCGGTTTCTCCGCTTCTTGTTCTTGGCGGAGCATTGTTCGAGCGCTGCTCAAGTGCGCGCCGGCGACCCCGGGCCGTCGCGATCCGATCCCGCAGGTCCCAGATCCTGATGGGCTTGCTGATGTAGTCGTCTGCACCCTGCCGAAGTGATTGCACGGCACGCGATAGGTCGCCGAAGCCCGAAATCATCAGAATCGTGACTTCTTGGTCGATCTGGCGCACGAGTTTGAGGGTCTCGATACCGCTCATCCCCGGCATTTGGATGTCGAGGATCAGAACATCGAAGGGTCGTTCCGAACTCTCCAGATTCCCGCTTTTTCGGGAAAGCAGCCATTGGACTAGGGCTTGTTCGCCACTGGTTGCAAAGGAGGTCTCGAAGCCCTCCATGGTAAGGCGCTCGCCTAGGATTTGCCGCACGTCAGCATCGTCGTCGGCAATGAGTATGCGAAGGGTGGCAGAGAGCTTGCGTTGAGAGAGCTTGCGTTGAGAGCTGGGCATTGCTTATTGGGGGCAGCAAGGACTGGGCCAAAGCCGAGATTGAGATTGTATTGAAAGATGAAAGAGTTCGGGGAGCTGCTGAGATCCTTGCTCTGCTTGGTGCAGAACCATGGGGAACTCTTAAGATTTCCTAAAGGGGAGTTCCGGATTCTCGCTCGGCCCGTCTCATTTATGGGAATCCGTGAGTTGTCCCGGTATTGAGACTTGGCCAATCTGGGGTCGGTGACTCTTGCCATGCCATCGTGGACTGGGGGAGCCAGAGCCTTTCAGCCTCGAGATCTCTTGTCGATGCTTGGACGCTGCCTCGGGCGAGCGGCCGAAGCCCCCATGAGCAGCTGCTGTGGGATGTCTCGTGCGGAGGCCGGGGGCAGACGCTATCCTCTTTGCCCCTTTTCTTGAGGTTCGTGCTCCTTGTCTCGCCCTGGTTCTGAAGATCGCATCTACGTCGTGCCGGACGATCAGCACGGTCGCCCCTTTGAAGTGGTGGCCGAGCTGTGGCTCCAGGGCGTGCGGCGGGCGGCGCTGCGGCGCTTGATCCAAAACGGCAAGATCACGGTGAATGCGCAGCCGCGCCAAGGGAGGCGCAAGGTCCGCAGCGGGGACGTGCTCATGCTTGGGGAGGGCGTCAAGCCTGAGGATCTGCCCCGCTTCGAGCGTCGTGCCGTGCCGCTTGATACGCTCCCCGAGCTGCTCTTCGAAGACGAGTCCTGCCTCGTGCTGGATAAGCCGGCTGGGCTGGCCAGTGTTCCTGATCGCAACAACGAGCCTAGTGTGCAGAGCCAGTTGCAAGGCTGGTTTCCCGAGCGAGAGGATCTGCGCATCGTGCACCGGCTCGACCGGGGCACCTCGGGGGTGTTGGTTATCGCCAAAGGTCTCGAGTCGGCGCGCAGCTTCGACCTGCAGTTTCGCGAGCGTCAGGTCCAAAAACGCTACTTGGCTCTGGTGCGGGGGCAGGCCTTCCGCGACGAGTTCGAAGCGGACTTCGAGATTGGCCGCACGATCTCTGGCGGCCGAGTGGCCATCGGCAAGAAGAAAGGGGCGCGTGAGGCTCACACGGCATTCCGAGTCTTGCGTCGCTACCGCGGCTTTACCCTGCTCGAAGCTCGTCCGAGTACCGGCCGCATGCATCAGATCCGCGCCCACCTGATGTGGATGCGCTTGCCGCTTGCTGTTGATCCCCTTTACGGGGGGCAGGAGGCGCTTCGCCTTTCCGAATTCAAGCGGGGCTATCGCCAACATGGGCATGGCCGCGATACTGCTCTGATCGATCGCTTGACCCTGCACGCATGGAAGCTTCGCTTCACCTCCCCCGGAACTGGTGCGGAGATTGAAGTAGAGGCGGCCATCCCCGCCGATCTTGCCCTCGTACTGCGTAAGCTAGATCGCTTTGCTTTGATCGAAGACCTCGCTGACGAAGTGCTCCCCCTCGAGACCCGCAGATGAAACTCAAGCAACGTCCCCAGGACTTCCGCGTCACCGAGCTGCTCGACTTCGAGAGATCGGAGAATGGTGAGTTCTTCGTGCATCGTGTGCGCAAGGAGCGCATGGACACTCTTGAGGCGCTCGATCGCATCGCCAAGGCGGCTGGCGTGCAGCGTCCAGCTCTGGCCTATGCCGGGCTGAAGGACCGGCAGGCGGTGACCGAGCAGTATGTCTCGATCATGGGCAAGCGCATCGATCACGAGGAGCCGGGGCTCTCCTGCTCTTTCGTTGGGCGTGCGAACCAAGCCATCCACTCGAAAATGAGTCGAGGGAATCGCTTCCGCATCACCGTGCGCGATCTCAGCCACTTTGATGCGGCGAAGCTCCGTCGCAATAAGGCTGCGGTCATACAGCAGGGCCTGCCCAACTATTTTGACGATCAGCGTTTTGGCTGCCTGCAGCATGGGCAGGGGCTCGTGGCGCTGGCGCTGGCGAAGGGCTATCCCGATGAGGCCTTGCGTCGCCTCATCGCTCGTCCCTCTACCGGGAGGGTCAACGATTCTGGTAGCGACGCCAAGCTCAAGAGAATCCTCGCGATGAACTGGGGGGATTGGGCGACCTGTGCCGAGATTGCGCGTGGCCCGATGTATCGCGCGATCTTCGAACAGCTGCAGAGGGACGGCGACTTTGTCGCGGCGCTTTCCGCTGTTCCGATGCGGCTCAAGCTGATCCACAACTATTCGCTGCAGTCCTTCATCTGGAATCGATCTGTCAGTCGCTATCTCCAGCGCATCGTCGGCGAGCAGCATCAGCTATGGCTCGATTCGCTACTCGGTGAACTCTGCGCTTGGCGCTACCTAGACGATCGTCGCAGCGAGCGCCTGGAGCGGCTCGAGCTGCCGTTGATCGACGCGAACACTCGATTTGCCGACCATGTCTTCGCCGAAGCCGTCGAGTCGGTGCTGAAGGATCTCGATATTCGGCAGGAACAACTGGCGAGGCTGGACGAGTTCGAGGGTTTCGCGCTCAAGGAGGAGCTGCGTCCGGTCATGCTGCGTCCTTCCGGCCTCGAGGTCGGCGACCCGCAGGCCGACACTCGCAATAAGGGGAGTTTGTCGGTCGAACTTCGCTTCGAGCTCCCGCGTGGTGCCTACGCGACCCTGTGCGTGCGGCGCTTTTTCATCGAGCCCAAGCGCAGCAGTAAGCGCGGCGATGGCGGCGGGGGCGGAGATGGATACCAGGGGGCAGGTCGGGGTGAGCGTCGCGGAGGGCGTCGCGATGACCGTCGCGGGGGGCGCCGTGACGACTCTCGCGCTCCCCGCCGTGACGATCGTCGCTCTCCGCGCTTCGAGGAGCGCCCTCATTGGTCGGAGCGCCGGGATATGGATGAGGAGCCGAAGAAGCCCTTGCCCAAGGCGATCCGCAAGAAGAGCCCGCCGCCTGTTTCCCCCGAGCCGAGTCCCGAACCGAGCCCCGAACCCGCCCCCGAGCCGGTCACGCCCGAGGCCGAGCAGCCGAGGTCCCAGCCAGCAAAGCCAGCGAAAGGCGCTACGGGTGCAAGGAAGCCGCGTCCCGGGCGTCGAAGCTCGGTGCTGCTGCGGCTGCGCCAGAAACGCGGGCGTTCGCAGTGAAGCGCGAATCCAGATTTGGTTCCGGAGCATCCAAGCGCCAAGATCTGCCCGCGAGGACCCCTGCTTTTTCGTGAGCTGCGACGCATGAACCGACGCACTGTCAGACGCCTGCTTCTCCCCGTCTTCCTCCTGGCGACGGTGCTGCTTGTCCCTTCCTGCGCGACAAAGCACTTACTGCGCTGGAATGCTGGCGAGCCCAATTACTTCGGCACCCCAGGGGACCGCGATCGGGACATCGTGCGCGTGGTCGGCACCCTCGGCGCCTTCCCCGTGGCGCTGGGCTGGGACGTTGTGAGCTTTCCCTTCCAGTGGCTCTGGGGCTTTGACCCCTACGGCGACACCCTCCGCGAGCGCGAGGAGCTGGAGGCCGCAGAGGGCGGGCAAACAGCGAACTGAGAGGGCTTAGCTGCCTTCCAGGCGAGTCCGAGCTTGTTGGTACTCGTCAGGCTCATTGATGTTGAGCAGTAGCTGCGGGTCGAGGCCGGCCGCCTTGAGGATGCTCGCATCTACCTCTATCCAGGACAGTCGCTGCAGCCAGGCGTGAACGCTCCTGCGCCCCGAGCGCAGGGTCGCCGCCAGCGCTGAAGCCGTGGAGCGGCGATAGAGGGCGAGTAGTCCATGGAGCTGCCCCTGCTGGCTGGGCACGGCAGCTTCTGCTGTGCCTAGCTGTGCATAGAGCACGGCAGCGAGGCCTGCATCGACGAAGGGGGCGTCGCAGCTGGCAAGGAGCAGGAGGTCCCGCTCCTTGGGCATGGCTGCGAAGAGCGCTTCGATCCCGAGCAGGGGGCCTTCCCCAGCTATGCGATCCCGGACCAGCTGAACCTCAGGGGCAGGCTTTGGGACTTGGTGGCCTGCGGCGCCGGCGGCGACCATTGTGGGGACAGCGAGGGGAGCGAGGCGCTGGAGCACGTGCAGGAGTAAGGCTTGGCCGCCAAAGTCGAGCCAGGCCTTGTCTTCGCCCATGCGCGCGGACTGACCGCCCGCGAGCACGCCGACGCAGAGGCGCCGGGCGAGATCCTCGGGCAGTGATAGAGATCCGGGCGAAGCTTGCATCGACAAGGCGGGATCCTACACCGACTTCTATTGCCAGGCCCCGCAGAGGAGAACAAAGCGATGATCGAACCCGTGAGAATGACGCAGCCTTCGCCCGAGCTTCTTCTCCTCACTTGGAAGGACGGCATGGAGAGCCTGCATCGCGGATGCGAGCTTCGTCGCAAGTGCCCCTGTGCTGGCTGCATCGACGAGTTCACCGGGGCACCGATTCTGGACCCCAGTACCGTGCCCGACGACATTCAGATCAGGAAGATCGAGGTCGTTGGCCGTTACGCCCTGCGCTTTCTCTTCAGCGACGGTCATGACACCGGGCTGTTTACCTTCAAGTTCCTGCGAGAACTTGCGGTCAAAGCGCAGGGGCAGGACTGAGGGGGGCTTGCTCGCTTACGGGCTCAGCCGCTGCTAGCTGGCTCATTTCCTGATTGAGCCAATGCCTGTGTAGGGCCTCGACTGGGGTGATAAACCCCTCCCTTTGCGCCGCACACCAAGCTCCTGCCTGCTCCCGCTGCTTGCTCGAATAGTTCAGCGGCAGCACAAAGCCGTCTAGGGAACTCGGCTTGAGGGGGCTTTTCGAGAGTATCTGCTCGATGTCGCTCAGTATGGCCTTGCGGAGTTCGACTTGGCCGGTCTGTTCGGCGAGCAGGCAGAGGTTCCAGCGGGCCGGCAGATAACTAGGATCCAAGTGAGTGGCTGCGGCCAGATGTTCGTAGGCATCTTGGGGGGAGACCTGGTCGGCGCAGCGCGCGAGCATCGCGACCGCCAGCTGGTTGCGTGCCAAGGCTGAGTGTGGGGCCCGCTGAACCGCTTTGACCAGAGGACTCAGCAATGGCCCCCCGCTGGCCCAGGTCAGTAGCTGTAGTTCGCCGCGCCCCAGCTCTGTCGTCAGCGCATCCGCGATCGGTCGCTGGGCGCGGTCCAATTGGCGAATGAGATCTGGGAGGCCGTGGAGATGTGAGGCCAGGCGGTATTGCTGGACTCGCTTGTGGCCGCGGGCGGCGATGGCTGCGCGCTCTTCTTCATGGCTGAGGAAATACTTCAGCTTTAGCTCTAGGTCCTCTGGCGAGTAGAGCACGACCTCGCGGCCATCCTCGAAGTAGTCGCGGATCTCTTGGTTCTCGCGTTCGATGAATAGCAGGGAGCCGCAGGCTGGGGCTTCGAAGCAGCGAAGGTTGATCTCGCCCCGTATCGAGCGATTGAAGGTGATTCTGCTGCGCGAGAGCATCCGCCCATAGGCTTCACCCTGCGGGGTGGAGCCGATGAAGACCTTGTGTTGGCCGCTCAGAGCTTGGAGCCGTTCCAGGTATAGGCTGCGCTCGCGTTGGATCTGTGGATTCAGGTTGCCGACAAAGCAGATGTCGATGTCGCGGTCGATCGGCTTCCCGCTTGGCTCCCGGTAGATGTGGTGAACATCTGGACGGAAGGAAAACTGACAGATGGGTTCGACGCGGGCGAAAGGCAAGCTGCCCAGGACTTGCAGCCCGGGGCGGTCGCAGAGCACGAGGTCAAAGAAGGGCCAGCTACGCAGGTAAAGGGGGAGGGCCAGGTTGTAGTCACTGACGAAGGCGAGCGTCGGGATTGGGCACTGTTCGAGCTTGCTTGGGATGGGGTCCTGGTCCGGCCAGACGAAGAGCAGGACATCAGGGACGAAACCGTCCGGTAGCGAGGCGAGCAGCTCGTAGATGTCCTGCCTGCTTGCATCGAAGACGATGTCGTAGGGGAAGACACGATCCCCGGCTCTGCGGCCGTTTGCTGGGCCGAAGCTGAGAATCTCATCGAAGGGATACTCGGAGCGATCTCCGAAGATCTCGAGCGGGAAGTTGCTGAGCGCTCTCATTCGTCAGGCCTGGCCATGGCGCTTGAGTTGCTGAGGCTCGCTGGGAAAGCCGCCGCGAACTCCCTGAAAAAAGTGGCGAGAGCCGGTGGCCAAAGCGAGGGCCGGGTGTCTGTCCTGGGGGTGGCCGGCGGTTCGTAGGGGGGGAGCGCTCATTGCCATGGATATCGAGGGTTTGTCCTTCCCATCGACTGTTCCTAGGCAGGGGCTGTAGGAGGGACGCCCTTGGCTGGGCGCTTTTCTCTGGGTTTTCGGATCCTTCGTAGCACGGGATTTTTGCGATGCGCTCCTAAGATCCTATGCCGCCCCTAGCGTTTCCCAGGGATTGCACGCATGGTCATCCGCGCACTCATCCAGGCCCTGCCTGGTTCGCTCGTGAAATTTTTTGCTCGCCCCTACGTCGCTGGCGATTCGCTGGAGAGCGCCGTTGATGTTGCGCGTCAGCTCTACGATGAGCGCGGGGTGCTCACGACGCTCGATTTGCTGCAGGAGAACGTCGAAGAGCAGGCTCAGGTCGAGGATGCCTGTCAGGTCTACCGGCAGATGGTCGAAGCAGCGGCGGCATTCCCCGAGGGGGATCTGCGTCCGACGCTGTCACTCAAGCCCAGCTCCTATACGACACGTCCGCTCGAGCGCGGCGAAGGCATGGACGCCGCAGGCAGTGAGGATGCTGTGCGGATGATCGTCCAATACGCCGGGGAAAAGGGCGTTCCGGTCACCTGTGACATGGAGGATCGACACTGGACCGAGTGGACCTTGGATCTCGTGAACCGCCTTTGGGAGGAGGGGCATCGGCATCTGGGGGTTGTGCTGCAGGCTCGGCTCGAACGGACCGAGAAGGATCTGCAGCGGATCCCCATCGGCATGCGGGTTCGGCTGGTGATCGGCATCTACTTGGAGCCGGTCAGCGTTGCGACTCAGGACAAGACTGTGATGAAGGAGCGGCTGCTTCGCTTTGCCAAGATCCTGCTTGAGCGCGGTAACTACGTGGAATTTGCGACCCACGACGAAGCGTACGTGCGTCGATTCCTGACCGAAGTCGTGCCAGCCACCGGAGTGTCGAGCGATCGTTACGAAGTGCAGATGCTCTATGGGGTGCCGCGCGACAAGCTGGTGCAGGAGCTGCGTGCGGGCAAGGTGGGCGACGGTGGGCCGGTCAAGGTGCGGTCGTACGTGCCTTTTGCGACCTCGTGGAAGCACGCCATCGCGTACTGCCGGCGCCGGCTCATGGAGAACCCGTCGATTGCTTCGGCGGTGACGCGCAACATTCTTCGAGGGATGATCGGGCGCTCTTGAGCCTGGGGCGTGTCTGAGCCCTGCTGCGCTCCCATAGCAAGGGCCTTTCACGGGAGCTGATCTCGATTCGAGTCCATGCTTCGGTTGAGGGGCCTTCGCAGCTATACTCTTGCGCCTCATGGACCCCTTGCAGACGATCACCGAACGCCTCGAAGCCTGGAAGGACGTAGAAAAGCAGAAGATCAACCGACGCGAGTCTTTCCTCGTGCGCGGCCAGGTCTTTGCCTTTCTCGGCCGAAAAGGCATCGTTGTAAAGCTCGCCCCTCCCCAGGTTTCTGAAGCCTTGAAAATCCAGAACGCCAAGAAGGTGAAGACCGGAGAGGAGACGGACGCACGAGAGTTCGTCCAGATCCCGGTCGTGAGCCCGCGCGAAGTCGAGCGAGCGATGCTCTGGCTTCGCCGTGCTTGTCGCCTCGGCCGCTCCGCGGCTGGTCCTGTCTAGCCCCTGCTCCTATCTGGGCTGAGGGTGTCTGGGCTGAGGGTGGCCGGCGGCTTTGGTTGCCGGGTCTGGCTTCTGCTGTGCTGGGTGGATGGACCGTTGTGTAGCTAGGCTGCTGGCTAGCTAGGTCATTGGGTATCGGCGGTCCCCGGACTTCAGGCCGGGGCGCATTGCTGTCGATCATCCGCTCATGACGGGTGATCCGCCTAGTACGTCCCAGAACGATCCCTTCGCTGCGGATCACTGTCGATATTTCGAGGGTCTCTTCTCTCCTTATATCCATGGGAATCTCGATGCGGAGACGCGGCGGGCCTTGGCCGAACACTTGCATGAGTGCGAGTTTTGCGCCGAGCGCTTTGGGCTCGCCTGGCGTGCGGAAGCTACGCAGGCGGCGGGTGGGCAGCTGAGTCCGGTCGGCAAGCGTCTACGCGGCACGATGCCCCGCGGTCGTCGCCGCTTCCTTTGGGTGGTAATAGGAGCGTCTCTGATCGGGATGCTCGTGTTCGCGGGCCGAGGTGGCGGCTTTGGGAATAGCAGGGGTTTTGAGCTAGCGAACCCTGACAAGCTCTTCGAGGAGGAGATCGGGCGGACGATCCAGGTTCAGAATCGCCTGCTTGAGGTCTTGGCTCGGCCGCTGGAGTCTGCAGATCTCAAGCCGAGCCACGCGGCACGCGGCGAGGCTCGTGATTGGTTTCAGGCCTGGAGCAAGGCTCGGCGCGAAGGACTTTCCAGCGTGCTGCCCTTGATCCACTCCTATGTGCGGCTCTTCGACTGCCGTCCGGGTGGGGAGCAACTGGGGAGTCGGCAGCTGGTCGGTGACGCGGAAAAGCCAGGGCGCTGGAGTCAGGGCAAGGTCCCCGATCTGGTGCTGATGCAGCTGCGCGACGCGACGCGAGATGCGATGTTCTGCGAGGCGATCTGCGATCGGCAACCGGCGTATGTCTTCCTCGTGCGCGAGAGGCCGATGGGGCAGAAGCAGGCCCCTGCAGACCATGTCGGGTCCTGGCCGCCGCTGCGCTTGGCGATGGTTCTCCTGACCGAGCCCTAGATCTTTCGAGCGGAGGGTTCTTTCGGGGGGCAGGAGTGGCTGCGTCGAACGGATTGGCTTCTAGCTGGAGAACGAGAGTCGGCGTCGCTGCAGCTTGCCGCTGGCTGTGCGCGGGAGTTCCTGCACGAAGTGCACCGCGCTTGGCAGCTTGAAACGCGGCAGCTCCTTGAGGCAGTGCCGTTGTAGCGCCGTTGCCGTTGCGCTCGTGCCCTCGGCGAGCACCACGAAGGCGTGTATCGCCTCGCCCAGCTCCTCATCCGGATATCCCGCGACTCCGCATTCGGCGACCGCCGGATGCCGCAGCAGCGCGGCTTCGATCTCGCCAGGACCAATGCGGTGCCCGCCGGACTTGATCAGCTCGCTCTGGCGCCCGATCAGCCAGAGGAAACCGTCTTCGTCAAGGTGCCCGATGTCGCCAGTGCACAAGCCGCCAAAGCGCAGTGCCTTGGCGCTGGCTTCAGGGTCGCGCCAATACCCCCGCATGATGCTGGGGCCACGAGCGAGGACTTCGCCGTCTTGCCCCGGCGGCACTGGGTTGCCTTCGCTGTCGATGATGCTGAGTTCGACGCCTGGGATGGGCTTTCCTGCCGAGCCGAGCTTCTGCGCCAGCCTGTCGGGGGGGAGCCAGGCCAGGCGTGCCGAAGCCTCGGTTTGTCCATACATGATGTAGAGTTCGGCCTCAGGCCAGGCGGCGAGTGCCCGCTGTGTTAACTGCTTGGACATTCCGGCCCCTGCCTGGGTCAGGTAGCGCAGCGCTGGCATCTCGAGCTGCATCTTCTCCTGCAGGGGCACGAGTTTGGCGAAGGAGGCGGGCACCCCGCTGAAGCCGGTGGCGCCCATGCAGACCAGTTCTTCGAGGCTGCGCTGGGCATAGGCCAAGGAGCTTACGAAGGCGATGCAGGCACCACTCGCCAGGTGGGTGTGTAGGACCGAAGATCCGTAGGCGTAGTACAGGGGAAGGGTGAGGCCGATGACGTCTCTGGGCACGAGCCCCAGGTATTCGATGATCGAGCGGACGTTGCTCGTGAGCTGGCGGTGCTCGAGCATGACCCCCTTGGGGTGTCCAGTGGTGCCGGAGGTGTAGTGGATCGCCGCGAGTGCTTCACCGGTGATCGTGGGAGGCGTGAAAGGCGCCGTTGTTGCCAATACTTCATCCAGGCCGGTGAAGCGGACATCGTCCTTCGGATACTGGGAGCCGCTGACGATGACTTGGGTCTTGGGAGGAAGCTCCCAGTCGCTACTCACGATGAGGCGGGTGCTACGTGGCCCGCTGACCAAGACCTGCACATCCGCATGCCCCAGCATCCAGCGAAGGGCCTGGCCTTTGCTGTCTGGGCAGAGCGGTACGACGACGCCGCCAGCGGCCAGGGTGCCGTAGATCGCTATCGGATACTCCGGCCCGTTATCGAGGAGAACTGCGACACGGCCACCTGGCTCGAAGCCGTGCGCGAGTAGTTGCGAGGCAAAGCGCTCGACTTGCCGGCCGAGTTCGCCATAGGAGATGTCGCCGGCCCGGGTGCGTAAGGCCGGGTCCTCGGGGCTTTGGCGGCAATGCTCGAAGAAACGCGTGTGCAGGAGTTCTTCGTCGGCAGGCAGCTGGGTTCTCACTTGGTCGTCGGTGTCACGGGCGCTGCGTGCAGATAGGAAGCAACCTTGCGCTTTGATTCGATGTCACGGTAGACGTGCTCGACCTGCTCTGGGTCGAGCTCGAGAACCGGAGCGGCCTCCGCCGCCGAGATCTGGTGATCGTAGGCCCAGAGCGCCAGGTCCATGCGCTTCCAGGGCAGTGAGTAGTAGAACTCGTCTTGCGACTGTGGCAGCGAATAGGTGTCGGTGGTTGGCGAGCGGCCCTGGATCTCCGCCGGCAGCTCTAGCGCCTTGGCGAGGGCGTAGACCTGGGTTTTGTAGAGGTGCACGATCGGCTTGAAGTCTGCGAGTCCGTCGCCGCCCTTGACGAAGAAGCCCTGATCGAACTCAAGGCGATTGGGGGTCCCGGCAACGGCATAGACCAGCCGGTCGGCCCAGTAGTACTGGAGCATCGTGCGCGAGCGCTGCTTGAAATTGGTCGCCGCAACGACGCCGAGATAGGAGTCGCTGTTCATGCGCTCGCGATATTCCTTGCCGCTCGGGTCCTGGGCTACCAGCTGGAAGATGCGGTAGGTCCCATCTGTGGCCGGTGGCAGGACGATCTTGTTCTTCCAGCCTTCACCATACTCGGGCAGGGTTTGCCGGATCGATTCATCGCGTCGGTGGTAGCCGTTCGCGCCTTCGAGAATGGCCGAAATCGACTCTTCACGATGGTCGATGCCAAGGTGCTCGACGAGTTGCCGGCCGAGCGGTGTTGTCTCGCTGCTGGAGTCGTGTTCGGGGAGCAGGAGGCCGAAGACCCGTTTAGGGCCGAGAGCCTTGACGCAGAGGGCGCCGACGACCGAGCTATCGATGCCGCCGGAGAGGCCCACGACGGCGCCACGGCGTCCGAGCTGCTTGCCGACAACATTCCGGATCCAGGTGCAGAGTCGTTCAATCTCGGCTTGTTCGTCAAAGACCAGAACCTCAGGCGAGAAGATCGCGCTCATGCTGGGCTTCCTTTCTTGCTGCAGATGAACTCGCTGAGCTGGCCGATGGAGTCAAAGTTTTCCGGGACCAGCTCGTCATCGGCGACGCTGAGACCGAAGCTGTCTTCGACGAACTCGACGACCTCCAGGACTCCGGTCGAGTCGATGACCCCCAGTTCGATGAAGGAGGAGTCGTTAAGGAGATTGGGGTCGTCTTCGCCGAAGAGAAAGGTCTCGACGATGAAGTCGCGCAGCTTCTGTTCAATCTCGGCATTCATGGGAATCGGCCTTGATGGAGTATGGGGTCAGAGAGGTGCTTGAGCGGAGAACTCGCTGGCGAGTAGCTGAGTCGATAGCAGAGCGATGACCGCCATGCCGTCTCTCGGCGAAACGACCCTGCCGGCACGAGCCTTGTTGAGTAATCGGCCAGCTCGCCCGGGGTCGAAGATGCCAAGGCGCTCTAAGGCCGCTGGCGAGGCCAGTTCCTCGACCCAATCTGAGCGAGCGCGCCCTTTATCTGTGTCAAAAAAACAGTTCGCCTCAGGAGCGCGGTAGGGCTGTTTTTTGCGATTGGTGATGGCTGTCGGCAGCTCAGCGCCGACGGCGTCTTTGAGTACACGCTTCTCATCCAGGCCGTGCATCTTGATGCGGGGTGGCATGCGACTGGCGAATTCGGCGATGCGATGGTCGAGGAAGGGGAAGCGACCTTCGATGCTTGCGGCCATGGCCATACGATCGCCCTGCGATGACAGCAGGTAGCCGGGCAAGAAGCTTCGCGATTCGATCCACTGCGCTTGGGCGAAGCTGGTCCAGTTGGAAAAGTTTGCTGGCAGCTGTGGCCGGAGCGCCTCCTCGGCAGCCTCGGGCTCTTGTGCCCAGGCCTGGCGCAGATCGGTGCGGAAGAACAGCTGGGTGCTTTTCGTCGTGTGCCAGCGCGGCAAGTGCGAGAACCAAGGGCTGGTGAGATCTTCCTGTCGAACGCGGAAGAAACGGCCAAGGAACTTTGGCCCTTGGCGTTGCAGGCGGGGCAGCCAGGGATAGAGGCGCTGCAACAGCTTTGGTCGCCAAGTGGAGCTTGGCTGCCGAGCCCAAAAACGCCGGATCTTGCACTCCTTGAATATGTCGTAGCCACCGAGCATTTCGTCGGCGCCTTCTCCGGTCAGCACGACCTTGAAGCCTGCTGCCCGCACTCGTTCGGCGAGAAGGAAGAGCGGCGCGGGGGCTGTGCGCAGCAGCGTTGTGCCTGCATGGCGCACGACTTCGGGGAAGCGGCGACAGATCTCGTCCTTGGTGCAGACGAACTGATGGTGATCGACATGGAAGTCGCGGGCGAGTAGCTGTTGGAAGCTCCGCTCGTCGTATTCGGGGTCTTCGAAGGCGACGGAGAAGGTTTGGAGCTTGCTCTCTGCATGGCGGCGGGCAAGCGCGACCGTTGCCGAAGAATCGAGGCCGCCGCTCAAGTAGGCGCCGACGGGAACGTCACTGCGCCGGAGGCGCAGCCGGGTGGCGTCGTCGAGTAGTGCTCGGAGTTCTTCTGCCCAGGATTGGCGCGAGCGCTGTTGGTCCACCTCGTCGAAGCCCAGCTCCCAGTAGTGCTCAAGGTGTTCGCCCGCGGAATCCACGATGAGACTGTGCCCCGGCCGGAGCTCTTGAACGCCGACAAAGGCCGTTTGTGGAGCCACTGGGAACCAGTGGGTGAAGCAGTGGCGTAGCCCCAGCGGGTCGAGGCGAACCTCGAGGCTGCCTTCAGCGAAGAGTGCGGAGATTTCGCTGGCGAAGAGGAGGCGCTCCTCTGCCTTCGCATAGTAGAGCGGTCGGATGCCGAGACGGTCGCGGGAGAGGATGAGCCTTCGGCGATGCCCATCGTAGATGGCGAAGGCCCATTGGCCGTTGAGGTGTTGTACGCAGTCCGTGTCCCACTCGGCGAAGGCATGTAGTAGGACCTCGGTGTCTGAGTGGGTGCGAAAGCGGTGCCCTAGCTGCTCCAGCTCCTGCCGTAGCTCGACATGGTTGAAGATCTCGCCATTGAAGCTGAGGGTCAGGTCGCGCTCTTCGAGGTGCATCGGCTGCAGGCCACCCGCGATATCGATGATCGATAGGCGTGTGTGCCCAAGCCATACGCCGGGACCGCTCCAGCTTCCGGAGGCATCAGGGCCTCGGTGCTGGAGGGCGGAGAGCATTCGCTCAGCCGCTTCGGGCTTTGGTAGGGCTCCTGTCAGGCTCCAGCTCCCAGCGATGCCGCACATTTATATGGCCTGCCCCAGGCGTCCTCGGATCCAATCCAAGGTCACGCTCTGCACGATCGGGTGTACTTCTCCGGTGGTTAAGGTGTGATTGGCGCCGGGGAGGGTTTCCCACTGCACCCATGATCGCTCGCGGGCACTCAATACACGTTCATAGACCCGGCGAGCTTGCGCCTGAAGCGGACCACCACCGGCGGCGAAGAGTAGGGTCGGGATTTGTGCGCCGAGGGTGCGCTGCCAACGTTCGATCAGGTCGAGATTGCTGTCTTCGGGGAGCCTCGTTTTGCCTAAGAGTTCTGAGGCGCTGCGTATTGCGCTCTGCCAGAGAACCCCCAGGTGGTGCTTGGTTTTGGAACGTCCGCAGATGGCCCGGCCCCAGGAGCGTGGGGAGAAGAGCCGAGCTCGGATGGTCAATAGGCCATCGTCCAGGGTCTTGGTGTCGAGAATGCGGCGGGCGCGTAGTTCTTCGGCGGAGCGGGTAAGAAGAAAGGTGGGCTCAAGTAGGACCAGGCCGAGCACGCGCTTCGTTTGTTCGGCGGCCGTACGTATGGCGGTGACGGCGCCGCCACAGAGGCCGCTTAGGAGGAAGCTCTCAATCCCGTACTTTTGCTGGAGTCGATCGAGGAGGTCGCGTGCGAAGGGTAGTTGTTCGCCCAGTTCCATTTGCTGCCAGTAATGGTCCTCGCGCATCGGCAGCACCCCAGTGCTGTCGCCGAGCCCGGGGGCATCGACGCGGAAGGCTGGGATACCGAGGGCGGCTAGGGTGTCGCTGAGTTTCGCTGCCAGGGCGCCGTGTCCCGATCGGGGAGCTTGGCCGTAATTGAAGGAAACCAAGGCCAGCGGCGTGCTCAGCGTTGTCTGTGGCGACCAGTTCATCGGGGCATGGCAGGTGCCGATGCAGCGTTCGCCTTGGATGGCGAAACTCAGGATCTGGCGCCTCATGCGAGCCTCGCCTCGCTGTGGGCCCGGTCGAAGAAACGGACGCTGTGTTCGAAAAGCAGGTCCAGGTTCGGGACCAGCTGTGGCCCGTGGGCCCAGAACGGAGGCCTAGGGATGGGCAACTGTGTCAGGCGTTCGGCCGGCAGTTCGACTGCGGGCGCTTTGCGTCCTAGCTGCAAGACATGCCAGGCGCGGGTTTCCTCGGGCGCTGGGAGTTGGAGTGCTCGCTGCTTTGAGCTGAGCCAGAGTGCTGGCCCGATCAGATAGCCTTCGACCTCGACGTTGCCGCCTTCATCGAGGATTCGGACGTAGTCGTCGCGGGTGGGGCGGCGCTGCAGGTCCTGCACAGATTGGTTCATCGCGATACGGATGCGGAGAAGCTCATAGAGGGCCGTGTGGGCATCTGCTGGAGGCTCCCAAAGCAGTAGGGAGTCGCCTGTGCCTTGGGCGAAGAGCTCGGCCGCGGTCAGTGCGCCGGTGCGAAGCCCGAGGAGGTGTAGCGGGCTTTCTGGAGCCAAGCTGGCGGCGAAGCTGGCGTCTGCGAGCAGGCTATCGAAGCTGGTGTTTGTAAAATCACCGCTGCTCTCGCCTACACCGCGAGGATCGAAGCGCAGTGCGCTGTAGCCGTTCGCTGCGAGGTAGCGGGCGAAGCGCACCCAAGAGACCATGCTCATCACCCGCTCGGGAGCGAGCGTGGGGATCATCAGGACAGAGCCTTTGGATGAGTCGCTCGTGTGGTGTGTGGCAGTGTAGAGCTGCTCCCCGGCATGCTTGTGGTAGCGATGCTCCTCACGCCAATTCGTCGAGTTTTGAGCTTCTCCTGGCTGCATCTGCCCTGGCGGTATACCTACGATATACCATCGGCGTCTGGGCAAGAACGCATGAAATAGCGATTCCTCTGACGCTAGCCCCTGATGTCATGGGCCTTTCTGCGGTGCTCCCCTGGGCTCCTTGGGGTGGGGTGCTGGGGGGCGCAGCCTTATTCCATGAGCATGGGGTTGGCGGGCGGGCCCATACCCTTGCGTTGGCCTTACGTCATGCTGGGCGAGCCTTGATTCAGGCAGGCTGATTCAGGGCAGAAGCGCCTTCGCCAGTACGTCCACGCTGTATTCCTGCTCTTCTGCCCGCAGTTCCGGGAAGATCGGTAGTGCGATGGACTCCCGGCTCGCTACATCGGCTTCGGGGCAATGCGCCGAGTTGGGCTGGAAGCAGGGCTGCCGGTGTAGGGGTAGGCGGTAATAGACCGCGCTGCCGACACCGGCTTCTTGCAGGGCTGTCAGCGCGCCGTCGCGCTGCTCTGCACGGACGCGCACCACGTACTGGTGATAACTGTGCTTCTGCGGATCGTCCTCAGGGCAGCGCACGAACTCGGCCAGCCCCTTGTCGGCGAAGAGTTGCACCCAGCGTCGAGCGTTGGCGCGACGGGCCTCGTTCCATTGGTCCAAGTACTGGAGCTTCTTGCGAAGAAGAGCTGCCTGCAGGGCGTCGAGGCGGAAGTTGCCGCCGACTTCGTGGTGCTCGTACTGTGCGGCCATGCCGTGGTTGCGCAGGCGGAGCATCCTCGCGTGTAGTTCGCTGTCGTTGGTGGTAACCAGGCCGCCGTCCCCGCAGGCGCCGAGGTTCTTGGAGGGGAAAAACGAGAAGCAGGCGACCTTGCCGAGCGAACCGCAGGGCTTGCCGCGCAGCTCGCTGCCAATGGCTTGGGCAGCATCCTCGACCAGTGGGATGCCCTTCGGGTCGAGCACGCTGCGAATCGCTTCGGTGTCGGCAGCGCGCCCGAAGAGGTGCACGGCGATTACGGCTTTGGTCTTGGGGCTTAGGGCGGCCTCGACCAACTGGGCGCTGAGGTTGAGCGTCTGGGGCTCGCAGTCGACGAATACCGGTCTGGCTCCCAATCTCGCGATGCAGCCAGCCGTCGCGAAGAAGGTGTAGCTCGGGCAAATGACCTCGTCACCGGGGCCAATATCCAAGGCCATCAAGGCGCAGATCAAAGCATCGGTGCCGGAGCTGACGCCGAGGCCGTGTTTGGCGCCCAGCTTGGCTGCGGCCTCCTTTTCGAAGGCGCTGACTTCGTCTCCGAGGATGTAGTTCCCCGAGGCGAGGACGCGGCAGGCCGTGGCCTCCAGCTCGGCTCCGATCTCTTGGTATTGACGTTTCAGATCCAGGAGTGGTACGCGCATCTCTCTCCCCTCGTTCGTTGGCCCCGCGGTAGGGCGGCGAGGATAGCGGCGTGCCCCTGGCGACTGCTACGATTCGGCGATGCAATCGCGATGGAACGACGAGAACGCGGCGCGTTGGATCGCCGATCTTGCTGATGAGTGCAACGAGGACCTGGCCTTACGCGTCTATTCCTCCCGGCTGATCGGGCAGGATGCGGATCTGGTCCTGCATGGAGGCGGAAACACTTCGGTCAAGACTAAGATCCGCGACCAAGTCGGGGATGAACGTACGGTGCTCTGCGTCAAGGGGTCGGGTTGGGATCTGGCTTCGATCCAGGCTCCGGGGCTGCCGGCCGTGGATCTCGCGGCGCTGCGGCGCTTCGAGAAGCTGGAGAGTCTGAGCGACGAGGACATGGTGCGGGGGCTGCGGGCGAACCTACTCGATCCGGGGGCGCCGACGCCGTCGGTCGAAGCTCTGCTCCACGCCTTCCTTCCGGATCGTTTCGTTGACCATACCCACGCTGATGCTGCCTTAATCTTCGGGAACCGGCCCGAGGGGGCGGACGAGTTGCGTCAGCTCTTTGGGGATCGTGTCGGTGTCCTTGAGTGGATCATGCCGGGCTTCCCGCTTGCTAAGAGGGTCGCCGAGTATCGTCGGCAGAACCCCGAAGCGATTGGCCTGGTCCTGCACCAGCATGGTGTCTTCTCCTGGGGAGAAGATGCTCGAACGAGCTATGAGCGCATGATCGAAATCGTCGATGCGCTGGAGCAGGCGATCGCTGCTCGGCTGGCGGGTAGCTGTCCGATGCTCGATCTGAAGCTCCGCCCCAGCGAGGCGGACTTGCGCGAAACAGCGCTCAAGGTGCTGCCTATCCTACGGCGCTGCCTGTCGGTCTCGACCGGTGATGACCTGGTTCCGGAGCGGCCGATGCTCTGCGATTGGCGGCCGACAGAGGATGCTCTCGCCTTTGCCTCGCACCCAGATGCCGCCGCCTTGGCGGGGACCTCGCCGCTCACTCCCGACCATGTGATTCGTACCAAGGCCGCTTACGTCGTCGCTCAGGCGAACGAGGAGTCGATTGCGGCCGCCGTGGCTCGCTTCGCCTCCGAGTATCAGAGTTACTTCGATGCTTGCCGTGGCCGTCGCGAGCTTTCGATGCTGGATCCCTTCCCGCGAGTGGCCTTGATCGAAGGCGCCGGGCTTTTCGCCTTTGGAGCGAGCAAGAAGGCTGCGCGTATTGCTGGCGACATCGCCGAGCACACGATTAGCGGAAAGGCCCGCTCTGCGGCGCTGAGTTCTTATGAGGCCTTGAGCCCCGGCGAGCTCTTCGAGATGGAGTATTGGAGTCTCGAGCAGGCCAAGCTCGGAAAGGCGAAGGAGGCGCCGCTGGCGCGGCGGGTTGCGGTGGTCAATGGTGCTGCGGGAGCGATTGGTTTTGCCGTGGCGCGGGCCCTGCTGGAGCGTGGGGCCCACCTCGTGATCAGCGATCTTCCTGGCGCGGCATTGGAGCATGCTCAGCAAGAACTCGCCGCCATCGATGCCTCTCGGGTTGTGGCGATGCCTGCCGACGTCACCGACGAGGGTCAGGTGAGGATGCTCTTCGAGACGGCGCTGCTGACTTTTGGCGGCATCGATATCGTCGTGCTCAACGCTGGTATCGCCCACGTGCAGGCGCTCGCTGACATGGACCTTGGGCGTTGGCAGCGAGTTCAGGATGTCAACGCGACGGGAACCCTGCTGTGCTTGCGTGAAGCGAGTCGCCTCTTACAAGAGCAGAAGCTAGGTGGCCGTATCGTCGTCAATGCTTCCAAGAACGTGCCTTCGCCGGGGGCGGAGTTTGGCGCCTACTCGGCATCGAAGGCCAGCGCCGCACAGTTGGCGAAGGTGGCTGCACTCGAACTTGCCCCGCATGGGGTGATGGTCAACCTCGTCCACGCCGATGGCGTATTCGAAGACGAGGGCAGTGGCACGGCCTCTGGGCTTTGGGCGGAGGTGGGACCGCAGCGTATGCGGGTCCGTGGCCTCAGCGAGTCTGAGCTGCGCGAATACTACAAGAGCCGCAACATGCTCTCCGTTTCGGTTCGGGCGCGGCACGTCGCCGAAGCGGTGCTCTTCTTTGCCGAAGCCCGGACTCCGACGACCGGTGCGGCGTTGACGGTCGATGGCGGGCATCTGGCGACCTTTTATCGCTAGCGGTCCGATCATCGCATCGGCTAAGCGCGAGCTTCGCCGCCGTTCTTCGCCGCTCTCACTCGGGGGGAAGCAACGGCGTCTTCTTGGCGCGGGAGCGGATCCAGTTGAGGGGCTTGAGGAGTCGTCCACGACGGACCAGGCCCCGCTCCAGTCGCTGTTTGCCCGGGAAGTCCATCAGGGTCAGGCCTATCAAAATTGTTAGGATGCCCTGGCCGGGTAGGACGAGCATGGCGATGCCGAGGAGAATGCAGATGGCGCCGCCGATGTTGCGGAGCAGGCGCTTGGCTCGGGCGCCGGGGGCGGGGTCGACGGCGGCGGCAGGGCTGCGGAAGTAGTCTTCGGGCAGACGCAGAACGACCCAGGGCAGGGCTAGAGCCGAGAAGACGACGGTTGCCACCGACAGGACCCCAAGCCAGATCAGAGCCTCTTTGGTCCAGGCCGGGAGCATGTCGAGCCAAGTGGCCAAGAGGGGGTAGATCACGGCTTTCGTTCCAGCTCGACTTCGATGGGGAGATGGTCAGAGAGTGCCGACCAGGGCCGGCCGCGCAGGACCCTTGCGCTTAGGACTTCGAATCCTCGCAGATAGACGCGATCGAGGGCGAAGATCGGATGCTTCGCCGGGAAACTGTGCCGCTGCCTCGGAGCCAGACCCCAGAGAGCATTCTCTATGAGTCCGGCTCGGCGGGCCTGGCGGTCGATCTCCCCGGACCAATCGTTGAAGTCGCCGGCGATGATCACTGGCACCTTTGAATGCTCAGGGAGGCAGTCGCGGAGCTGGCGCCACTGCTTGCGACGTTGGCGGCGGGTCAGGCTGAAGTGGAGATTGAAGGTCTCGATGCGTCCTTGCTCGTCATCCAGGCTTGTGTGCAGGATGCCGCGGCGCTCGAGCTGGGACTGGGAGATGTCGACGTTGCGGTGCGTGGCCAAGCGCAATCGGGAGAAGGTGGCGTTGCCGTGGCAGCCCCGCCGGTAGAAGGCGTTGGGCCCGAAGGCGTGCCCGTGCTCGAGTGCCTCGGCGAGCAGTTTGCATGAGTTCTCCTGCTTGCGCCGGTCTTCGAAGAGCTCTTGGCAGAAGAGGAGATCTGGCGCCAGTTCGGCCAGCGCCGCGGCTATGCGGGCCATGGTGTTACGCCGAAGCGATGAGCGGCCCTTGTGCAGGTTGTAGGTTACGAGCTTCACGAGGTTTGCATCCTGCCGTGCCAGGTGGATGCTTCCCAGTCGCATGCTATTTCCTCTCCTGTCGGTGGTCTTCGCGCTCTGGGTCGTAGGGCTATCGATCTTCATCATTCTCGAAAGGCGCGCTCCGGCGGCGACGATCGGCTGGATCTTCGCTCTGCTCTTGCTGCCTTACGTCGGCATCCCGGTCTACTTCTTGGTCGGCCCGCGCAAGTGGGATGGCAAGAAGCGGCACCTGGCCCGGACGCGCGCGCTCATCGGCAAAGAGCTGGGCGCTGCGGTGCAGGCGGCGAACGCGCGGGTCTCTTCGTCGATTCCGGAGGACGATGCCCGGCTCGTGGCCCTCGGTAGCGGCTTGGGGGCGGCGGCCGCAGCCTGTGCGCGGGAGATTGAAATCTTCCAGGGGGGCGCCGAGTTCTATGCCGCATTGGAGGAGGCGATCGCCGGAGCCCGGCATCACATACACCTCGAGTTTTACATCTGGAGTCCGGATCGGATTGGAACGCGCCTGCGCGACCTGCTGATGAAGAAGGTCCAGGAAGGGGTCGAGCTGCGTTTGCTCGTGGACGCGGTGGGCTCGCCCAAGTTTGACAAGGATTTCATGCGGCCGCTCCAGGAGCTGGGTGCCGAGGTCCTCCTCTTCAACAAGCCGAAGTGGTTCCGCCTACGTTCGCAGCTGGTCAACTTCCGGACCCACCGCAAGATCGTCGTGATCGACGGCGAGCTGAGTTTCATCGGCGGCATGAACATCAGCGAGCGCAGCAGCAAGGAGTTCGTCGACGATCGGGCCCAGCGGGACACCCATCTGAAGATCGTGGGGATGCCGTCGAACTGGCTTCAGCTGGTATTCCTTGAGAATTGGCACTTCAGCAACGGTGGCGGGCCGAGTCATGAGGGCTACCTCGCCCTCGACACCGAGCCCGGCACGGAGCCAGTGCAGATCGTGGCTTCTGGGCCGGACACGGAGCACGCGCCCATCCACAAGGTCTACCTTGAGGCCATACATGGGGCCAAGCAGCGGATTTGGATCGTTTCGCCCTACTTCGTGCCGGACGTATCCCTGGTTTCGGCGCTGCAGTCGGCGGCCTTGCGTGGGGTCGATGTGCGGGTGCTGGTGCCGGCCAAGAACGATCAGCGCTTGGTGCGAGCCGCCTCGCGCACCTACTACGACGAGCTGATCGACTGCGGAGTGCGGATCTTTGAATACCTGCCGCGGATGCACCACGCCAAGACCCTCATCGCCGACGACGACCTCTGCATCATCGGGACCGCAAACCTGGACAACCGCAGCTTCCGGCTGAACTTCGAGGTGATTGCGGTGCTCTATGGGTTGCGCCATGCAGCGGAGATGGCCGCTGCTTTCGAGTCCGACCTACTTGAGTCGCGCGAGGCTGCTTGGGGAGAGGAGGATGATCGCCCCCTGCCCCTCCGCTTCGGTGCGGCCGTGGCCCGGCTCTTGTCGCCGCTGCTGTGAGCTGCCTTCATCCCTTGATTACGCAGCTTTCCTTGGCTGCCCTGGCCTTGTTTTCCTTGCCCGCACCGAGAGGGAGTGGCACCGTCTCCCGTTCATATTCAGCGCTGCCCCGAGAGGAGTTAGGTTATGGCCAATGCCATCGTTCAGGTCCCCTGCCCAGGTAATGAGCCGGTCCGTGCTTACGAGCCTGGTTCCGCAGATAAGAAGGCTCTCAAGGCCGCGATCAAGGAACTCTCGAGTCAGAAACTCGACATCCCCTTGATCATCGGCGGCGAAGAGATACGCACCGGTAACAAGGCCAAGTGTGTTTGCCCGCACGACCACAAGAAGGTGCTGGCGACCTACCACAAGGCTGGTGCCGCCGAAGTGCGGCTGGCCATCAAGGCTGCGCAGAAGGCTAAGGCCGCATGGGCAGCGATGCCCTGGGAGCATCGTGCGAGCATCCTCCTCAAGGCCGCCGAGCTTCTGGCTGGGCCGTGGCGGATGAAGATCAATGCCGCGACCATGCTTGGTCAGTCGAAGACGCCCTTCCAGGCCGAGATCGACAGCGCCTGCGAGCTGGTCGACTTCTGGCGCTTCAATCCCTACTACTACCAGCAGATCCTGAGTGACCAGCCCCCGCACAGCCCGGCTGGGATCTGGAACTACGTTGAGCAGCGCCCCCTCGACGGCTTCGTCTTCGCGGTCACGCCCTTCAACTTCACCAGCATTGCCGGCAACCTCCCGACTGCCCCGGCCCTCTGCGGCAATACCGTGGTTTGGAAACCGGCCAGTAGCACCGTCTACAGCAACTACTTCGTGATGAAGCTGCTCGAAGAAGCGGGCTTTCCGCCGGGCGTCATCAACTTCGTTCCCGGCAGTGGTGGCGAGGTTGGCAACCCGGTCATGGGCTCGAAGGATCTCGGCGGCGTCCACTTCACCGGCTCGACGGGCGTCTTCCAGGACATGTGGCACACCGTCGGCAAGAACATCAAGAAGTACGGCTGCTACCCGCGCATCGTTGGCGAGACCGGCGGCAAGGACTTCGTCTTCGCCCACGCCTCGGCCGATGTCGATGCGGTGGTGACGGCGCTGGTGCGTGGCGCCTTCGAGTTCCAGGGCCAGAAGTGCTCGGCCGCGAGCCGCGCCTATATCCCCGCTTCGATTTGGCCCGAGCTGAAGAAGAAGCTCGTCGCCCAGGTGCGCAGCATCAAGATGGGGGATCCGACCGACTTCACCAACTTCATGGGGGCGGTCATCGATTCCGGAGCCTACGAGACGATCAAGGGCTACATCGACCGGGCGAAGAAGGCGAAGGACCAGTGCAAGATCCTCGTCGGTGGCAAGTGCAGCAAGACGACCGGCTACTTCATCGAGCCGACCGTGATCGAGTGCCAGGACCCGCATTACGAGTCGATGGTCGAGGAGATCTTTGGCCCGGTTCTGAGCCTCTTTGTCTATGAGGACAGGGATCTGAGCAAGACGCTAAAGATGGTCGATGGTGCCAGCGCCTATGCGCTGACGGGTGCGGTCTTCGCTCAGGACCGAGCGGCCATCGTGCAGATCAAGGACGCGCTGAGCGGCACTGCGGGCAACTTCTACATCAACGACAAGCCGACCGGCGCCGTCGTTGGTCAGCAGCCCTTTGGCGGCAGCCGCGCTTCGGGTACCAATGACAAGGCCGGCAGCTACCTCAACCTGGTTCGCTGGGTCAGCCCGCGCACGGTCAAGGAGTGCTTCAACCCGCCGAAGGACTACGGCTACCCGCACATGGCTCAGAAGTAGGGGCTCAGAAGTAGAGCTAGAACTAGCGCGCAGAGGTAGAACGTAGCGCCCCAAACCCTGGCCTGGGGCTTAGGGCTTGGGGTCTTTGGCTTGAGCGCATCGCCCTTAGGGCTTACTCTCAAAGTGCCTACCTGAGAAGAGGCGAGAGCTGCTGCGGATGCGAGCGCGGGTCCTACCCCGAGGCTCTCTTCATGAACGAATGTTCCCCATTGACCCAGGGGCAAAGACGAGTGCTCGTATCCGCAGCAACCCTTTCATCGGGTAAGAGCGACAGCAGAGTCCCGGCGTTATGCCCGACCCGAGGAAAAGTTAGCGCTTTTTCTTCGGCGCCTTTTTCTTGAGCGCCTTCGCCTTGGGAACCTTTGTCTTAGGAGCATAGCCGGCCGCCTTCTCAGGCTTGCCCATGCGGCTGTAGAGCTGGTGTAGCCGGCTTCGTGAGGCCTGCATGATGCGAGAGTTTTCGGGGTAGCGCTTCCGCAGGGATCTGTGGATTCCGAGCATCAGCTCTTCCGCTTCTTTCCAGCGCCTGAGGCGGAGGTAGCTCAGAGCTAGGTTCAGCTCGCAGATCATGCGCCAGTGCGCGTCCGGGGGGAGGATTCTCTTTTGGATGGCGGCGCATTCTTCGAGGAGCCGGGCTGCCTCCTTGGGTCTTACCTTGGTGATCGCGTAGCCCCAGTGGTTGAGTGGCCAGGCGATGTCGGGGAAGGGTGGGTCCGAGCTGAGCTGGCGATACATCGCGACGGACTGGCTCCAGTACTGCTCAGCTCCTGGTAGATCGCCCTGGGTGAGTCGGGCCCAGCCGAGGTGGTAAAGGGTCATGGCAATGGCTGGGTGCTGGCCGCTGCGCACTCGCTGGTAGCGCTTCAGTGCCTCCTTGGCGCAGGCCTCCGCGAGCTGTGCCTCTCCGTCGAGATTGTGGATCAGAGCGCGGAACATCAAGGTGCGACCGAGGACCCAGGGGGCGTTCGGCTGACGGCGGGCGATGCTGAGGGCTTGTTCTATTCGATGCCGGGCCGTCGGCATGTCTTGGATTTGTGTGGCAATCCAGGCCAGGGTCCCAAGGGCCTGGGCGTGGAAGCGACTGCCTTCGGCTCGTTTCTCAACGATGGCGACGCCGGCCTGAGCCAGCTTGCTGGCCTCCTGGGCTTGCCCCATGGAGGAGAGGGTCTCAGCGAGATGTAGGTTGACGTAGCCCGAGAGGATGTGCCCTTTCTCGAAGCCGGCGTCGAGGGAGGCGCGCGCGGCCTCGAACTTCGCCTTCGCCTCGGCGAAGCGGCCCATCATGTGGTAGCTGCGTCCGAGTTCGTCGAGCAGCTTGGACTGGTAGAGCGGGGAGAATACGGCGAATTCCTGTGCAATCTGCTCTACCTGCTGGAGCAGCTCGATGGCCGCCTCAGTGTCGCCGCTTTCGCGGAGCACGAAGGCGGCGCTGCGCAGGGCTTGGGCGGTGCTGGGGTGCCTGTCGCCGAAGACCTGTTTGCTGCCGGCGACGGCTTGTTTCGAGCGTTTCCGCGCTGCTTCGTATTCTCCGAGCGAGGCGTGGTTCTCGGCGCTGTAGCGCAGGGCAACCAGGTAGGACGGGTGTTTGTGGGGAAGCTCTTTCGTGTCCAAGCAGTCTGCGAGCAGGCGTTGTGAATCGCGGTAGTGGTGCTGCATCCGGTAGTGCACTGCGAGCATGAGCCTGGCTTGGAAGCGTTCTTTGGGGGTGGACTGGGCATCCTTGGTGATCAGCTCCAGGGAGCGGGTGAAGAAGGTCGTGGCCTCGTCGTAGTGCCCTAGCTGCTGTTCGAGCGTCCCCTGGGCGCGGAGCAGTCGCCCCCAATGTCGGTTTTGCTGGCCAAACTTGCTTTGGCCGAATTCTCGCAGGGACTTGAGCTCTCGCCGGGCCACCTTGTATCGGCCCAGGTTGATGTACTCGAAAATCCGCTCGATGCGCAGGGAGAAGCGCTCCTTCAGGTTCTTGGCTTTGTTGGCTTTTTCGGGTCCTTGTTCGGCATCCAGGGCGGCGAGAGCTTCGGAGTAGAAGCCCATAGAGCGTTCCGCCTCGCCGAGCCACGAGTAGACACGGGCGAAGGTGCCTAGTAGCCGCGCGCGCACCGAGTGTTGCTCGCCCAGCTCGGAGCTGATTCGTTTGGCACCTTGTTCGAGCAGCGTTTGCACTGGGAGTTTGCTGCCGAGCGACTTCTCCGGGCTCGCGTGCTGGAACAGATCGACGAGGAAATCGGTGACCGCGCTCGCCTCGGTGGCCCTTTGTTCGGCTTCGATGCGAGCGCTGTCTGCCTGGGTGCGTAGAGCTTCGGCCTGCTGGCGGGCCTTGCCCTGGTGGATGCCGAAGAAGACGGCTGCAATCAGCAGCAGGGCTGCCGAGGAGGAGGCGGCGGCGCTGAGCTTTGGATGGCGTTGCAGCCAGCGCAGCCCGCGGATCCAAATGCTTGTGCGCTTTGCTTCGATGGAGCGTCGGTCGCGGACGTTGGCGAGGTCTCGGAGCAGGGCGATCGCGCTCGGATAGCGCCGCTCTGGGATATCGGCTAGCGCCACCAGGCAGACGGTCTCCAGCTCCCAGCTCACTTGGCTGTTGCGGGTGCGGAGTGAGGGCAGGCGCCCCTCGCGGATTCGCTGGCGTGTTGCTTCCGGCGTAGAGCCGAGGAAGGGGCATTTGAGGGCGAGCAGCTCGTACAGGGTGACACCTAGGGAGTAGATGTCCTGGCGCTCGCTGGGGATTCGGGTGCTCTCCTCGAGGTGCTCGGGTGGCAGGTAGGGGAGAGAGCCAACCTGCATCGTTGTTTGGGTGAGCTGCTGTGAGCCTTCGGTGCGGGCCAGGCCGAAGTCGAGCAGGTGAACTCGTCCATCCGCTGTCACTAGGATGTTGGAGGGCTTGATGTCGCGATGCAGGACGCCCCTTGCGTGTGCATGGGCCAGGGCGTCTGCGATTTGTATCGCGAGTTGGGTGCAGAGTTCAGCCCAGTTGCCGTCGAAAAGCCCCGGCGTCGTGGTGCCCGTGCTCTCGTCTCGCTCGCGATGGGCTAGGAGTGCCTTTCTCAGGTCTTCGCCGCTGAGCTTGCTGGGGTCTTGGTCGCGAAGCGCCAATAGGATCTCGGCAAGAGAGCGCCCTTCGACATATTCCATGGCGAAGAAGGGCATGCCTTGCTCTTCGCCCACCGAGTAGATCGGCACGATACCTGGGTGATGTAAGCGTGCGACCGTCTCGATCTCGCGCTGGAATCGCTCGCGGCTGCCAGGGAAGAAGAGGTGCTCGGGGCGAATCAGTTTGAGGGCGACCCGCCGTCCTAGCCCTTCCTCTTCTGCCAGGTAGACGACCCCCATGCCGCCGGACCCCAGTTCGCGCAGCAGACGGAACGGTCCCAGCTGTTCCGGAATCTGCCCCATGCCACTGGGTCTTTGGGTGAGAAGCCCTTGGCAGCGTAGCTGCTCCAGGGCGCCACGCAGCTCTGCCTCGTGTTCCGGATACTGCCGGGCGAGTTTATCCAGGGTCTTCTGGGGGGCATCGCTGTCGAGGCACTGAAAGACCAGCTCCTCAACCGGATCATAGGGGGGGTCCTGACTCATCGAAAACGCGCGGGGGCGATGGCGTTGTTGGCGAACTCTGCTGGGGGGAAACGAGGGAACAAGGAGGTACCGAGCACCGTCTAGGCTGGACTCTTAGTATTCTGCCAGCTCAGAGTCCTCCGTGCTTTCGCTCACCCGTTCGACATAGTGGATCCCATGGTCGACCGACCCCTACAGGGACCGAAGCCTCAAATCGCTCCCACGCTTGAGAGCTTGCTTGAGCGCTTCCTCCCCGAGTTGCGAGCCTTCGTGCGTCTCCGCGCTGGGCCTCAACTGCTCCACAAGGAAGCCGCTGAGGATTTGGTCCAATCGGTCTGTGTGGAAGTGCTCGCAGGGGCGAAAAGCTTCGAGTATCGGGGGCTGGCCAGCTTCAAGCATTGGCTCTACCTGCGGGCTCTCAACAAGATCCGCGACAGGGCCAAATACTATGGCCGGCAGCGCCGGGATGCCTCGCTCGAAGTGCCCATGCCGACGGACTCGCAGTATCTCTCCGGCTTTGGTTCGCTGCTGACTCCGTCGCGGGTTGCGATGGAGGCGGAAGAAGCGGCGCGGCTTGAGCAGGCCTTCGACCAATTGACAGAAGAGCATCGTGAGGTCATCACCCTCTCGCACATCGTCGGGCTGAGCCATGAGGAGATTGGGCGCGAGATGGGGCGTAGCCCTGGGGCAACGCGCGTCTTGCTGCACCGGGCCTTGGCCCGTTTGGGGCGCCTGTTGGCCGATCGTTGAGGATGCGTGGCTGACGGGAGGGGGGAAGCCTCCTATCGTCCTGGGATGGATTGGCTTCAGGCTCTGGTCCTCGGCATCGTCGAAGGTCTCACCGAATACCTCCCCGTTAGCTCGACTGGGCATCTCCTGCTCACGCAGCGTTGGATGGAGATCCCCAAGGACGAGGCCTCGCACGCTTTTGCGATAGCGATCCAGGCCGGGGCCATCGTCGCCGTGCTCGGGCTCTACCGTGCTCGGGTCGGGCAGATCTTTCGCGGCTTGGCCGGCAAGGATGTGGGGGGGAGGAAACTCGCGCTAGCGCTCCTGGTCGCCTTTGCGCCCGCGGCAGTGCTTGGCCCGCTCTTCGACGAAAAAATCGAAGAGCAGCTAGCCCACCCGGCTCCGATCTGTCTGGCCTTGCTGGTCGGCGGGCTGGCGATCCTGGGGGGTTCCTTCTGGCGTCGGCAAAAGGGCCGGACGGAGCAGGCCGCTGGTGACCTGCTTTCCTTGTCGCTGCGCGGCGCTTTGGTCATCGGCCTGATCCAATGTCTGGCGATGTGGCCAGGGACGAGTCGCAGCCTGGTGACCATCGTCGGGGGCTTGTTGGTCGGACTACGGATGGCGGCGGCCGTGGAGTTCTCCTTCCTGCTCGGCCTTGTCACCCTGGGGGCGGCCACGGCCTACACGGCAGTGAACGATGGAGCCTTGATGCTCGAGTCCTACGGGATCCTGCCACTATTGATCGGCTTTCTTGGGGCCTGGGTGGCGGCGGTGATTTCGGTCAAGTGGATGGTGGCCTGGCTGCAGAAGCACGGCCTGGAGATCTTTGGCTACTACCGCGTCATCTTGGCTGCTGTGGTCTGGTTCGTTCTGGTGGACTGATCGAGCTAGCGGCTGCAGATCTGCTCGATTTGGCATCGTTTCCGGGCGGGAGATCGGGAAGAATCCTCTTCGCGAATGAGTGAGCGAGCGAACAGGATCGAGCAGGATGTCCGTACCTACGGCTACCACCTTGTCTCCGTCCTCGAAGAGGAGCGGCTGCCGCCCTTCCTCTATACGATCGGGCTCGAACTCAGCTACCAGCACCCGGATCTGGTCGTCTTCGGTTTGGAATACCCCGTCATGGGCGAGTTGCTGGAGCAGCTGGCCCGGCGGGTGAAGAGCGGGGATCGCTTCGAGGGCGGTGGTTCATACGAGGGAATCCTCGAAGAGCTGCCATGCGCCTTTCTCGACGTGCACCCGACGCGTTTCCGCGAGCACTTCGGCATGGCTCAGAGCTTCTACCGGAGTCGCCGTTTTCGCGTCTTGCAGGTCGTTTGGCCGGACGAGGAGGGGCGCTTCCCCTGGTCGGCGGTCTTCGATCGCGACTTCCGTGGGATGCAGCCGAACCTGCATGTTGCGGGTGAGGAGGAGCTGCTCGACTGGGATGCGGATGTCGATACCGACCACGTGCAGGTCATTGGCGCGGAGCGCGAGCTGGTCAAGGTGACCTTCTTCCTGGCCCGGGATGAGGACGGGTATCCGCCGTACGAGCGGGAGAACTTGTGGGCCGCGCCCCTGCCGGAAGGGGCGTTCCGGATCGAGAGCATTCCCTACTACGTGCGGGGGATCAGCAAAGGCGACGTGATCGATGTCGCGAAGCAGGGGGCCAGGCGCTTTGCCAAGCGGCTGGTTGCGGCGAGCGGCAATAGCACCTTGCGGATCTGGACCGACGACCCTGAGACCTCGCAGTTGGTCATGACGGAGCTTTTGCAGCGGGGCTGCGAATGTGACAACGCGCACGACCCCAAGCTTGTGGCGGTCAATGTGCTTGCCGAGCTCGATTACCGCGAAATCCTGGAATGGGTGGCGGCGGGGGCACGCGAGGATCGCTGGGACTTCGAAGAGGCCTGCACCGCGCGCGAGGATCAGTAGTCTTCCCGTTGCTCGGCTCGGCTAGCCGGGTTCGCTCCGTCCAGACGCACGTAGACTTCATCGCCGGCCACCCGGACGGGGAAGCTTTTCGCCGGCTGGGAGCATGGCAGGCTCTCGCAGTGGCCATCCTCAAGTCGATAGCGCCACGAGTGCCAGGGACAGGCCACGGCGCCTCGGATGATGCGCCCATCGGCGAGGCTGCCGCCGCGATGTGGGCAGCTGTCTTCGAGGCAACGCAGTTCCTCGCCATCACGGAACAGGGCGAGCTCCTTGCCGCCGCATTCCACAAAGAGCCCTTCTCCTCTTGGCAGCTCGCTCAGCACCGCGACCTTGTGCCAGCCCCTGGCCTTGCCCTGTTCGTCACTCATCGCTACTGGGCGTCCTGAGGATGCGCGATGCAGCGATAGACCGCCCGGTGCCGCGCGCGCCCTTCCTTGAGGTATTTCTGCGCGAAGTTGGTGGGCCCGAAGGCGAGGCCTGGGCTCTCGTCTCCGTATTCGCGTTCCCGCTGGCTGTCTCGGCGGAAGAGGCTCGTGCTCCCCATCACCGCCAGGATTTCGCCAAAGTAACGGGTGTTGTCGGTGGCGATGAGTAGCTCGCCACCGATGCGCAGGGCCCGCGCCGAGAGTTCAGGCCACTCGAGGTCGAAGAGGCGCCGCTTGCGGTGCCGGCGTTTGGGCCAGGGGTCGGGGTAGTAGACGTGCAGGCGGGAGAGTGCGCCTGCGGGCACGCTGTCGGCCAGTAGGAGCCGAGCGTCATCACTGAGCATCTGGGCGTTGCTGAGCCCATTGCGTGCCAGGCGGTCGGCGCAGTAGCTGGCGTAGGCCGGGCCTGCCTCGACCCCGAGAAAGAAGGTCTCCGGGCGCGACTGCGCCGCTGCGACCAGGAAGCTGCCCTTGCCGCAGCCGATCTCCATCTCGACCTCGCCCGCGTCGGCGGGGACGAGATCGCTCCAGGCAAAGGGGGCATCACCCGCGACCAGTAGGGGCAGGTCATCGCGCTTCGCCTCCCGCACTTGGGCACGAAAGGCAAGACGTCCGGATCTATGGATGCGCTTGGGGCCGGCAGCGTTCATCATCTGCCGGTCATAGGTGCGCACGCCGCTTGAGACAAGCGCGCCGCTTCGCTCGCCTTTTCCTGCCCCGCTTCTAGCTATCCGATGCGCACCTTTTCCGAGCTTCTGCTCCGGCACCGCCGCCTCGCAGCATTCCTGATCTTCGCCATGACACTGGCCCTTGTGCCGGGCGTCTTCCGGCTGGGGGTGGGCTATAGCGTCGAGTCCTTTCTTCGCAGCGATGACGCCGAGTTGCAGCGAGAAGTCGAGCTCTACGAGAAGTATCCGATGCCGGATACCTTCTTTTCCTTCGGCTTGCCTGCGGACGACCCGATCGCCGAGAGCACCCTCAAGGTGCTCGAGCACTTCGAGGAGACCATGCTCAAGGTCGAGGGGGTTGATGCGATCATTACGGTTCGCAACGCTCCTGGGCTCGCTGGGCTAGCCCGTGCGCAGCTCGAGGAGAAGCTCAAGAAGAGCTCTCTCTACCGGCGTCTCTTCGTGAGCTTTCCCAATGCCGAGCACGACGGCGCATTGGCCGGGCTGGTGCAGCTCAGTGAGGATGCTCGCAACAACCAAGACCGAACCCGCATCTTCCGCCGGATGCGGGAGATCGCCTCGACGATGCCGGCGCTGCGCTCGGGTGACCAGAGCCTGGTGCTGAGGAGTGCCGGCTTGCCGGTGCTGCGCGAGCAGTTCGTCGCCCTGGTGAAGAGGGACCAGCAGTTCTTCCTGCCGGTAGGGGCGGGGCTGACCATCCTCTTCCTGCTCTTCTTGCTGCCGGGCTTTGGGCTGACGATTGCGACAGTGAGCATCGTGCCGTTCACGCTGATTTGGACCTTTGGTCTGCTCGGCTATCTCGGCTGCGAGCTTTCTCTCCTGACCTCGACCCTGCCAATACTCCTGATGGTCATCTCCACGGCCGACGCCGTGCACATGACCATGCGTTATTGGGAGGAGCGCCGGGACGGTCGGGATTGCGTCGCGGCTTCGCAGCATGCGCTCCGGCGGACAGCCTTCCCTTGCCTGGTTACGACCCTCACCACGATGATCGGCTTCGGCTCGATGCTGTTGGCGGAGGTCCCCGATCTGCAGGATTTGGGCCTCTTCGCGGCAATGGGGGTCCTGCTGGCCTTTCTCTTGACCATCCTCTTCTTGCCGGTCTGTCTGCCCTGGTGCGCCGAGCGCTTTGGCGAGGCCGACCCAGCGACTGAGGCGGACTCGGGGCTGTTTGGGCTACGCCGCAGCGTTCCTTTTGGCGCCCTCTCGCGCTGGTTGGGCATGTGGCCCAAGCTTCCAGTGCTCGGGGTCTTTTCCGTGCTGATCGTTTTGTCCGCGATCTCGGCGATGCGTTTGCCGCAGAACTCCTACGTGACGGAGGACCTCTGGCCGGACAGTCCTCCTGCCAAGGAGATTGCTTGGTTCGACAAGCACTTCCTCGGCTCGCTACCGGGCGAGATCCTGGTGAGTTCGGAGGATGGGCAACTCTTGAGTAAGGATGGGCGAGCCGAGCTTGCCCAGTTCATCGACTGGCTTGAGCAGCAATATGGGGTGATCCGCTCGCTCTCCTACATCGACTGGCTCAAGGACGGATATCCGAGCCTCCTCCTGCCGGCGCTGAGTCGGCCGCCGCTGTCGCTCTTCGATGAGGAGCTAAAGACGGCGCGCGTGTTGTTCTTCATGGAGGACATTGGCGCGGTGGCGCTGAACGAGTTCTTCGAGGATGTGCACGAGCGTAGCGAAGAGCTGCAGCACCTCGATTTGCGTCCCACCGGTTTTCAGGTTGTCGCGAACAAGCAGGTCACTCGCTTGATCGAAGAAGTGAAGGTGTCTTTCTTCTTCGCCTTCGTCGTGATTTCGGTGCTGATGGGCGTGGTCTTCCGCAGCTTGCGGCATGGGCTCATAGCGGTCGTGCCCAACAGCTTCCCCTTGCTGCTAACTGCGGCGTTTATGTACGTCAGTAATCAGCATCTGCGGATCGTGGCGGTCATGACTTTCGCCATTGCCTTTGGCCTGGCGGTGGACAACACGATTCACATCTTCGTGCGCTACCGGCGCGAGCAGGCGAAGGGCGGCAGCGTCGACGCTGCCGTGGCTCGGGCGTTGGCCTCGGTGGGCGATGCCGTGTGGACGACTTCGCTACTGCTGTTGGTGGGCTTTTGCGTGTTGTTCTTCTCGGGCTTTAAGGCTTCGTACGACTTCGGCGTGCTTGCCTGCGTGACCATCCTCGCCGCGCTCTTCGGGGATCTGCTGCTGCTCCCCGCCCTCCTGCGCTTGCTGGGTAGGCCCGCCAAGGGCAAGCTCGCCCAGGATGAGCCTGGGTAGGGCGAGGAAGCTCTCGAGCCTCGAAGGCGGTGGCCCGGCTTAGCGCCGCTTGCGTAGCCCGATCGTGAGCCCCGTCGCCGCCAGGCCTGCGCTGGGCAAGCTGCCGGTGATGAAGCTGCGGAAGCGCTCCGATTCGCCGGCAATGCGTTCGCCGATGCTGGAGAAGAGCTGGTCAAAAGCGGCCCAGTTGACGCTGATGAACTCGAAGTAGCCCAGGACCATCAAGAACAGGAAGGCGATGCCGATGCCAATAGTGAGCAGGTGGAGGATACTCCTCAGTGCCAGCCCAATCGAGAAGCCGGCGAAGAAGCTGAAGCCGAGCCGGAAGAAGCTCGCCGACCACGGAGCCTGTGCGCTGTCCTGGCTGGAGGAGTCCTGCTTCTTGGGGGTTTGGGGGATGGGGAGCTGCGGCTTTCCGCCCGGGCTGGGGAGGAAGCTGTTTTTGCCAGTGTCCTGGAGCTTGGTTCGGAGAGTGTGCGGCAGCTCTTGCCCTGGGGTTCTGGGGGACTGGGCATGGTCGATCGGTTGCGCGCTGGCAGGAGGAGCATCCTCAAGAGCGAAGGCGATGAGACCGAGCAGCAGGAAGCTGGCCGCGAGCCCGAACAAGCCCTTGCTCCAGGTGGGTAGAGCGCCGAACCAGGAAAGGACTCGCTGCCAGTGTCCGAGTTCGGGAGCCTGGCCTTGGTCGATGGCTGGATCCTGCTTGTCTGCCGCGTCGTTGCTGTCTGTCATCACTCTCCCTCGCTCGGTGTGGGGGGGGAGCATAGCCGCCGCTTAGGAGCGGCGTCAGCTGCCGAGGTCTTGCGATTCTATTGTCGAGGTCGCTTTGGCAAGCCCTGAACCTCGCGAAGCTGCCAGGTCAGCTGCCCTAGCCTTGCGATGGTGTTGACGGGGCTTACTGCTGTGGCTCCCTGCCCCTCGTCGCTTGAGGGCACAGCTGGGATATGCCATCTTTCTTGGTCTGGTGCTGAGCTTCGCTATTGCTGGATCTGCAGCCTTGCCCGGGGGCTTTGCCCTTTGTCCGCACAAGGATCGAGAGCTTGATGGCACATACCGGACGCACTCGCGGTCTGCTCTTGGGGCTGGTCTCAGCCTTGCTCTTCGGTATCGCGACGCCGGCTTCCAAGCAGCTCCTGGCCTCGCTGCCGGCGACGGTGCTTGCCGGGCTGCTCTATCTTGGCGCGGCCCTGGCCCTGCTGCCGATCGTGCTGCGCCGCAAGGGGGAGCGCCGCCGCGAGCAGGACGGCGGAGGCGGGGCTCCAGCTCAGGAGCGCAAGCGTCCCGATCGGCGGAACCAGCTGCGCCTGCTGGGCGCCGTGTTTTTTGGGGGAGTGGCTGGGCCTGTGCTACTTCTGCTCGGCCTGGAGCGAGCGCAGGCCGCTTCGGTTTCCATGTTGCTCAGCCTCGAAACCGTGGCCACGGCGGTGCTGGCCCTGCTCTTCTTCCGCGAGCAGATGGGGCGTTGGACCTGGATCGCGAGCGCCGGCGTCGTCGTCGCCAGCGGGATGCTGGCCTTCGACCGGGGGGTCCCGTCGCTGATCGGGGCGCTGCTGGTCCTCGCTGCCTGCGTGGCTTGGGGGCTCGACAACAACCTCACCGCAGTGATCGACGGCTTCACGCCCTCGGAGAGCACCTTCTGGAAGGGGCTGATTGCCGGCGTCGTCAACCTCAGCCTCGGCTTCGCCCTACACCGAACCGGGCTCAGCGGCGCCTGGCTCTGGGCCCTCCTCGTCGGCGCCCTTTCCTACGGCATGAGCATCACCCTCTACATCCACTCCGCCCAACTGATCGGCGCCGTGCGTTCCCAAATGGTCTTCGCCACGGCCCCCGTTTTCGGAGTCGTCGGCGCCCTAGCCTGGCTCGGCGAAGCCCTAGTCCCCCTGCAGCTCGGCGCCGCAGCCCTACTCGCCGTCGCCCTCCTCCTTCTCAGCTTGGAGCGCCACGAGCACGAGCACGTCCACGAAGCTGTAGAGCACGAACACTCGCACCGCCACGACGAAGGCCACCACCTCCACCAGCACGAAGGACTGCCAGCCTCCCACCGCCACTCCCATCGCCACCGCCACGAACGCCTAATCCACTCCCACCAGCACTGGCCAGACCTACACCACCGCCACCAGCACTGAGCGGGGCTTGGCGGGTCGGCAAACGGAGCCATTTGAGATTCTCGATCGTGGCTGGATTTCCGGCCTTCCGTTGGCCACGAGCTGTGCGCGGTTGTGCGTGCGGAAGGACTGACCGTCGATCTCGAGCGAGCGTCCGGTCGTAGCTCTGGTCCGCGCGTGATGCGCGCAGCTTGCTCAGCATCGTGTGCGCGGAGAGGTACTGCACCGTGTGCCCTGCCCGGCAAGCTCGATGCCCGATGGCTTGCGGGAGATGCGACTTGCCGACGCCCGTCGGGCCGACAATCACCACGTTCTCGTTGCGCTGCGTCGTGGAGCCCGATCGCGAGAAGGCGGCTCCCGAAGAGGCTTCGGCTGCCCTCACTTCCCGCAGAAATGTAGTGCCAACTTTTTGAAGGATCGCCACCCCATGGCCAACGGGAGGCCATCTACGCGACGAACTGTTCAAGTTGGGCTAGAGCGAGACCTGCAGGTACATACTCAGGCCGCGATGGGTGCCGACCTGCGAGAGCCGGACAAGATCGGCGGCGACCGCTCCCAGCTCCTCCTCCGTCCAGGCAGCCCACTCCTCGAGTCCGGCTAGTTGCTCCCATGCCTTGGGCGTGAAGCTCGCCGGATCCTGGGCGGACAGCAGTTGCGCGAAGTCAGGCGGAAGGGCGAAGAGCCATGCCTCCTCCTCGCCTCCCGGATCGATCCCTCGTATGTCCTCGCCCCATGCTTCCGCCGGGTCTTCGCCTCGCAGAACTGCGAGCAACATGCCGGCTTCCACGCTGGTGATGCCCTTCCAGCAGCTCCTCAACTCGTCGGCCGAGCCTTCGGGTTGAGCGTGGTAGCGGCTCGCCGCGTAGTCACTCTCCGCGAGGAAGAACTCGCTGAGTAAGCCCATCGTCGTCACCACTTCTCCGGTTCATGCGGGGTCGTTCGCCCAAGGGGGCAGATGTCGAAGGCTCACAGGCGCATCGCGGCAGCGCTCCCGCACTCGATGTCCCGCGAGTGCCAATGGGCGTGGATGTCATGGATGTCGCGGCGGACATGCGCCTCCAGCTCGGCTTCGGGGACGCTGCGGTAGCGAGCTACATCGAAGGCAGCAACTGGCAGTGATCGAGCCAACCGAAGTATGGCCGTGATGAACAACTCGGCGCGATCCTCAGGATGTCGGAGCGCATCGAAGGTCAACCGAATGGCATCGAACGGGCCCGGCTCATGAAATGCCTCCTCGTCATCGATCACGGGGATCAACCAGACGGCCACATCATCACCGCGCGCCGAGTCCGAGCGGATGCCGAAGAAGTCGTCGATCTGCTCGAATCCGAGATCGGAGAGCTTGGCAAAGAGCCGGCTCTTCGGTGGGAACGAGGGGTGCTCATCACCTGTGATGAGGAAGAGATCGCCGAACTCCGGCCCTTCTCCTCGGAAGATGAGGTCGATGGCGAGGCCGCGATCGAAGCAGCGAGCTGGTAATGGGCTCGTCATGTCGGCTCCAAGTCCGGTGGGAAAATCTGCTACTGCTCTGGTGTTATGGCCCCCGGGATTCTGGGGTCGCTGACCGGGTATTCTCCTGCCTCAGCTGGTCGTCGCCAGGGTCTTTCCATGTAGGTATCTGCGTCCCAGGGAGCACAGGGTGGGCGAGTTCGGGGATCTGTTTGTAGACCTGCACAAGGCTGCCAAAAGGTCGGGGAGGAACTCTCGCTGATGGGCGAAGCCATTCGGGGCGACTCGTTGGGCTTGCTGAGACTCGACGATCAGCTGGCGAGAGCTGCGAAGTCCAGAGCACAGCCGTGGAAGTCTCGGATCACGGGCTTGTAGAGAGCGGTCCGGCAGTTGGAGCGCGCGGCATTGGTGAGTCCCGTGTGCCGGAGCTGATTGGGGGACCAGGTCGGGACTCCGGCGGCCGTGCAGGCGCGATGCACGGCTCTGCGGTAGGTCTCGGTCGTGTAGGAGTTCGACAGCTTGCGCTTGGGGTTCGCCCGGCGGCGGCCGTCCGGCTCGGTCACGTAGGTCTAGGCCTGACCGCTGGCCTTGTGGCGGAGATACTGCGGCGTGCGCGGCTCCTTGCCGTATGTGTACTGCAGATTGGAGTGTCACGCCTCGTTCGCTGCGGCGTCCAAAGGCAAAACCAAAGGAAAAAAAGGCGGCGCGGAGTCGTTTGACTCCGCGCCGCCTTGCTTGGTGGAGGATAGCGGGCTCGAACCGCTGACCTCTACAATGCCATTGTAGCGCTCTCCCAGCTGAGCTAATCCCCCACGTGTTCGTGGTCCCACTCGTGAGTGGGGCAGAGAGAGTAGGGGCGCGAAAAGTGTCGTCAAGACTTGAGCTAGGAAAGGGAATGCGGGTCCCCCCGCTTGTGGGACTTCCGCAGGCTTCTTAGACTTCGCGCCTGTGACGGAGCGCCCGTCCCCCGGGCGGTTGGGGGTTGGACGCGCTCGTATCGCATCTTTGGCCTCTGGGCCTTGGGTGCATAGGGATGGGAGGGGCCCTCATGGGGGGCATGAATAGAGCGCGAGAGGCGCCGGGGATCTTTTTCGATCTTTTGGCGTTCGGCGAGGCAGGAGCTTTGCCGACTGCGGTCTCGAGAAGAGCTTCTTTGCGAAGCTTCGACTCGGGTCTCGTTCGCGTCTCCAAGGACCCGAGCTGGAGCCGGCGATGCGCAGGCCTCGGCTCCCAGGGCACGCAGTCGTCCACGAGCCCTTGCGGCTCGGCTCGCGCCCCCGTGATCGCCGCCCAGCGATCACGCCCTCTCTTCTCACGGGCCGTTTCTCTCTCGCCGCACTGGTTCACCCCTGCAGGCGCCCGGTCCCGAGTTGGCCGGCTGTCCGCCTTCCGATTCTCCCCTACCCGAGCCGTTCAGGCTGTCGGGATACAGGAGCCGATGTCATGGTGAAGAAGCCTACCTTCTTCGAAAAGCTTTTCGGCGGTGCTAAGACCGACGAGAAGAGTCCTCCACGCAGCAGTGATCGCGGCGTGAAGAAGCCCGATCTGGCCAAGCGCGATCGTGTCGTGCCCAGGCCCGAGTCCAAGGTCGCTCGCGATGCGGCGAAGAAGCCGAGCGCGCCGGTGGCGAAGCAGCCGGAGCGTACGAAACCTGAGGCGAATAAGCCCGAGGCCAATAAGCCGGAGGCTCGTACGCCCGAGGCAAAAGTGATCCCGACGCCCGAGCCGAAGAGCCCGGCGAATGGCAGCGTGAGCAGCAAGCCCTCGGCGCCGAAGGCGGCGCAGCCCAGCCCCAGCCCGGAGGCTCCGCAGAAGGAGACGCCGAAGATGGACCTTCCCCCGCAGCCGCCGACCCCAGCCATCCAGGTGCAAAGCCAAGAGAGTCCCAGTGTGATGTCTCGCGTCCTTGGCACCAGCAAGCGTGAAGAAGCCGCCCAGGCCCTAACCGACGGCTTCCAAGATCTGTCCAAGCTGCTGAAGACCATCGACGAGCGCATGGTGGATCAGGGCGCCCAGGCTCGGGAAATGAGCTCGAAGTTCGACGATATGCCGGCGATGGCGCGGGCACAGATTGACTTCATGGCCAAGGTCGCGATGCAGATGACCGAGCAGAAGGAGCAGACCGGCAAGCTGCTCGATCGCCTCGGTGGCCTGCCGCAGCTCCTCGATGGCATCCACCAGGCTCTTGAGAGCAACGCCCTTGCTGAGCGGCGCACCGAGCGCACTCTCGATGACTTCCGCGACACGATGAATCGCATCCACGACTCGATCGGCACTCTGACGACCGAGAGCCAGAAGGCGGTGCGCGAGACGGCGGCCAGCTTCGAGCGTAGCCACGCGCGTGCTTCCGAGACCTTCCGCAAGACTCAGGAAGAGACGCACGACAGCTTCCAGCGCTCGCAGGACGCGCATCTGCGCAAGCTCGAGCAGATGATGGAGTCGAACCAGAAGTCGACACGGGCGATCACCACGATGCTGGTCGTCGTGGCGGCTGCGGTCGTGATCGTGCTCTTCACCCTGGTCCTTGGCGGCTGAGTTAGCCGGGATCTGCCAGCGAGGGGGCCAAGTGCCCCTCGCTGCAATTTTGGGGGCGGGGTGATTCGGTGAGCCGCTGCAGTTCGGCGAGCTACTGCGGACTTCACTCGACTTCTGCAGCTGCCTGCTAGACTGCGCCGCCATGTGGACTCGTGACGACGCCAAGAAACTTTGCGAGGAGATCCTCGCACGTTCGCCAGCGGACGGCACCGAGATCGTGATCTCGGCCGCACGCGGCAATTCCCTGCGGCTTGCTGAGAGTGGGCCGAGTGAGCAGAACGCTCTCTCCGAACTCTCCATCGATCTGCGGCTGATCCGCGGGGGGCGCCAGGGGCGGGCCCGCGCCAGCTCGTCGGCGCCGGAGGCCTTGCAGCAGGCCATCGACGCGGCTTGGACCTCGGCCGAGTTCGCACCTGAGCTGACGCTGCCGCCCTTGGCCGGCGAGAGCCAGAGCAGCGACGGCGGGCAGGACTTCGAGCAGGCGAAGGCCTTGGCCGAGCATGCCCAGGCGACCAAAGTTGCCGAACTCGAACCCTACCTCACGCGGGTCCGCGAAAGCGGCGCTGTGGCGACGGGCTTTTATGAGACCAAGGGTGAGTCTCTGAGCTACGCCACCAGCTCCGGCTGCTTCCGGCATGCTTATACCGGCACTGGAGGATTCTCCTCGACGGTGCTCAAGGGCGATGGGGCAGGCGTGGGCCACGTGATTGCCCATGGCCGTGCCCTTAGCGAGGCCGAAGTCGATGCGGCTGGGCAGAGGGCCCTGGATAAGTGTCTGGCGTCGATGAATCCCATCGAAGTAGAGGCCAAGGCCTGGCCCGTGCTGCTTGAGCCGCGGCCGGTCAGTGACCTGCTGCTTTTCTTGGCGTCGGCGGGGCTCGGGGCGCGGGCCTTTCTCGAAGGTAGGAGCTTCCTCTCCAATAAGATCGGCGAGAGGGTGCTCAGCGACAAGATGAGCATTCGTGACGATGGGCACTTGGCGAGCTTCGCCAGGCCGGGCTTTGACCTGGAGGGGCAGGACCGCAAGGCCGTGACCCTGATCGAAGGCGGAGTGGCGCGTGGCGTTGTCTGGGACCGGGTGACCGCGGCCGAGGGCCAGACCGAGTCGACCGGCCACGCTGGCTTGCAGCCCAGCGCCCGCGGTCCCATCCCTTCGAGCCTGATGCTCGAAGCGGCCGGGCCAAGCAGCCAGGACATGATGGCGAAGCTTGGGGATGGGTTGCTGGTCACCCAGTTCCACTACATCAACCTCAGCGAGCCGCTGCCGGTTGTCGTGACCGGCATGACCCGCAATGGCACCTTCCTTGTCGAGGACGGCAAGGTGAAGCACGCGGTCAAGAACATGCGTTTTACCCAGTCTCTCGTCGAGGCCTTCCGGGATGTCACCGCGATCGGTGACGACCCGACCCTCTGCGAGGCCTTCTTTGGTGGCTCGATCCAGACCAGATCCATGGTCCTGCCGGCCTTCACCTTCACCAGCAGCACATCGTTCTGAGGAGTCCCAAGAAGATGCTAGAAGCAATTGAGTTCGAGACGACGCAGCAGCGTTCTCCGGAGAACCAGGACTTCGAGAGCTATGCCCGAGCTGCGATCGATTGTGCGCAGCGCTTGGGGGCGAGCTACTGCGACGTGCGCTTTGTCCGCGAAGACCGGCGCGAGCTGTCGGTGCGCATGGGGCAGGTGAGTGGCCTCAACACCGAGCAGAGCCTGGGGGTTGGCGTACGGGTCTTGGTCGGCGGGGCCTGGGGCTATGCCGCGGCGCCCGAGCCGAGCCAGGAGCTTTTGCTGAAGCTCGCGGCGCAGGCCTATGAGCAGGCGGCGGCTGGTAGCCGCCTTCGGCAGCAGCCGGTGGAGCTTGCGGAGAATCCTCCGCAGCAGGGCGTCTGGCGCAGTCCCTTTGAGGAGGATCCTTTCGAGATCTCGCTCAGCGATCAGTTTGGGCTGCTCCTTGCCGTCGACGAGATCTTGCGCAAGAAGGACGAGATCAAGTCGAGTTCGGCGTCGATGAGCTTTCTGCGGGAGCAGCACTGGCTCTACACCAGCGATGGCACGTCGGTGGAGCAGAGCATGCTGCGCTCGGGTGCGGGCTTTTCTGCGACTGCAGTCGGGGAAGGGGAAGTGCAAACGCGCAGCTACCCGGCGAGCTTCGGCGGGCAATACGCGCAGGGTGGCTACGAGCTCGTGCGCTCCTTTGATCTGCTGGGCAACGCCGAGCGCATCCGCGAGGAAGCGATTGAGCTGCTGACCGCGCCGAGCTGCCCGGCTGGGGCCTTCGACGTAATCATCGGCGGCAGCCAGCTGGCGCTGCAGATCCACGAGAGCGTTGGCCACCCGAACGAGTTCGATCGCGTGCTCGGCTTCGAGGCCGATCTGGCGGGACGCTCGTTCATGGTGCCGGAACTACATCAGGGAGGATTCTCCTACGGCTCGGAGATCGTCAACCTCGTCGCGGACAGCACGCTGCCCGGCGGCCTGGCGCGGATGTGTTGGGACGACGATGGGGTGCCGGGGCAGAGATGGCATGTGGTGCGCGGTGGCCAGCACGAGAACTGGTTCACCAACCGCGAGTTTGCGACGCGTTGTGGGCGCGAGCGAAGCTTCGGCGCGAATCGTGCCTATGGCTGGCGTTACCCGCCGCAGATCCGCATCCCTAATCTCTCGCTGATGCCCGGTGAAGGCTCGCTTGAGGAGCTGGCGGCAGGCATCGACGACGGCTTTTTGGTCGACGGGGTCAAGACTTGGTCCATCGATCAGATGCGGGTCAACTTCCAGTTCTCGATGGAGATCGCCCGTCGCATCGAGGGCGGCAAGCTCGGCAGACTCTACAAGAACCCGACCTATCAAGGCCGCACGCCTGAGTTCTGGGCCAGCTGTGATGGCATCGCCGGTCCAGAGGAGTGGGTCGCTTGGGGTGTTGCCAATTGCGGTAAGGGGCAGCCCATGCAGATCGCGGAGATGAGCCACGGCTGTAGCCCGGCGCGCTTCCGTGGGCTGACCTTACTATGACCGAGGCTCTGAGTCGGGGTTCTGACCCGGGTTCAGAGTTCTGGCGGCTAGCTGTCTTTGTTTGTCGGCTGGGTCTGCGGATCTCGTGACCCAGCCGTCCCTAGCGGCGACACTGAGCACATGGATCAGCTCGTAGAAACCCTCAAGGGCGCTTTGCCCGCCGCTCTTGTCGCCTTCTTCTTCCTGGCGATTGCCTGGAAGATCTGGGAGCCCGGGGAGAAGCAGGGGCCTTGGGGCACGGCTCTCGCCCTGCCCCTCGGCTTTTTTGCCAGCTTCCTGGTCTTGCAGGATGGGCGTTTCCCTTATCCGCCGTCTCGGGGCGTGGATTGGGCACTTTGGCTGGGCTTTGCTGCGGGAGTCGTCGGGCTGATCGAGAGTCCGAAGAAATCCTGGCCGCAGCTGCGCTACACCTTCTATGTGCTCTTGGCGGTGGCGCTGGCCTGGGTCTTGCCTGCTGCTCGCTCGGGAGGATCTTGCGAGCGCTGGGGCTGGACCCTAGGCAGCTTCGTCTACGTCTTATTGGCGCTGCTCGCGACCCAAGGTAGTGCGGAGGAGGACGAAGGGCCTTGGCTGAGTCTGAGCTGGGCCGTGGTGAGCGGGGCCTTGGCCTTTGTCTGCATCCAGGGGGCGAGCGTCCCTTTGGGGCAACTGATGGCTGCTCTCGCAGCGATGCTGGCGGTTGCGGCTTTTGTTGGCGGCGTGCACAAGCGCTTCAGCTTGAAGCGATCTGGGGTTGCCCCCCTTGTCGTGCTCTTCAGCGCGATGCTGCTCAACATCCACTTCGCCATCGAGCTTGACGAGCGGGTGATGGCTGCGGCCGCCGCCACTCCCTTCCTCTTTTGGCTGCTGTCGCTGCAGTCGAAGCTGCTCCGCGTGCTGACATGGATACTGGGAGCCGCTGCGCTCGCTGCCAGCGTCCTCCTTCTGTCCTGAGGCGATGGCAAAGAAGCTCGGGGCGTGGATTTTCGAATAGCAGCAAGCGGGCGCTGAGATTGGCGCTTGGGGTTAACGCCAAGGGACTCGCTTAGGTCTGGACGAAGAGGAGCCTCGAATCCACCCCTTCGAGGCTGCCATGACCCAGGTCGACAAGAACGAAAGGCTCGCACCGCGTCGCTGCCACCGTTCCGGATCTCGCATGGTCGCCTTGATGATCTTCGTGGCGATCATGGCTTTGCTCGAGATCTCCGGCCCAGTTGCGAGCCGGGTCTGGGCAAGGGAGAGCGCTGTCAGCTCGGCGCTTGAGAGGATTCACTCCAAGCTGGAAATCAACGGACCTGAGTATCTCGGCGAACTGTCGGGAATCTCGCCGCTTGCTTCTTCGGTTTTGGAGATGCAGCTGCCGCTGCTGCGGCCTTGCTGCGCTCTGGGTGATGCGGATGGGGCCGCAGCAAGGCAGGGTTCCGTCTATGTCATCAAGCAGCTTGGTCTTAGCCAGCTCGAACTCGTTCAACTGAGTGCGAACTCCACTCCAGTCGAGGAGGAACTCGCCGAACACTACTGCAGCGTGGCCGAGGGGCTCAAAAGCCCCTCCCGACTCTCCGCTTTGAGATGCTCGGTCAGGTCATGCTCTCAGGTAACTGCTCAACACACATCAACTGAGAGGACACTCGGGATCAGGGGAAACTGAATCAAAATACTCTGTCTGACGCTCTCCCCTTCGGGGTCGAGGGCGCTACCCGGTGAAAGGCCGGGACCCTGGTAGAGGTCGCGCGGGGGAAGGGAGCCTCTACCAACCGCCTGTAGGAGTTGGGGGACTCTGTGCATGGCGGCAAGGACCGGCGACGGTTGGGGGGCTGTTCGCTGGGACGGGGGGAGCGGCGACTCACGCGCGATCGCCGCTCAATCCTCTCTCCCGCTCGCTCGCTTCGCTGTCAGGACCCGTTTCTCGGCTTGATCCAAGGCCAAACGCGAGTCCGCGGGCTATTTCCGCGTGCTGCCGTCTCGGGGCGTCGCTACCCTCTCCCCCTCGAAAACTCGCGGCTTCCCGCCCAGCATTCTGGGGCGCGGTCCAGCCCGCGACCCAGGAGCAGGACATGACCGAACAGGAACGGCCAGACGAGAACGCGGCGTTGCAGAACCCCGCGGAGGCCCCAGCGCCGAGCGAGGGAGCTTCCCAGGCGGATGCTCCCAAGAGCCCCGAAGATGCTGAGGCCAGTGCCAAAGCAGCCCAGCCGGAGTCCGGCTCAGCTTCCGAGCAAGGAGCCGAGCAGGTAGCCGGGCAAGGCAAGAAGCCCAAGGCCGATGGCGAGAAAAAGCCGCGAAAGCGCCGCCGCAAGAAGCGCCCAGCTAGCGAGGCCAGCGAAGCGGCGCCGAAGCCGCGCGGCAAGGCCAAGGCGCCCGAAGAGCAGGTGCGCGAAGCCATGAGTCTGCTCGCGAGCGCCTATCTCGAGCTGCGCAAGCGCGCTGGCGGCTTGGCACCGAAGAGCCGCGAGGAGAGTCCGGTGCTGGAGCTTGAGGTGCCGGTGCCGCTGCGCCGCAACGATCTGAGCGACACCGCGAAGCGCTTTACCAGTGCGCTTCGCGATCGACTGGAGCGCAATGTCGTCGAGGCCGGTCTGCTCGTGCCCGGGCGCACCTGGTGCTTCGACAAGGGCAGCTTCGATGCTCCGTACGCCCGCCCCGACGATCCCCGCCAGGTCCTCGTTGGCTACGGCCTCGAGGGGCGGCCGCGCTTCGCCGATCTCGTGACGCTGGCGATCGAGCGCAAGCACGAGTCGGTCGACGAGTTCTTGGCTGGCCGCGAAGGCGCTGTGAGCTTCCTCGAGAAGGGTAGTGTCGTGACCGAGGGGCTAACCCCGGCCTTTGATCCTGCGGCCTCGCCCCACCCGTTGGTTGGGCAGGCGATGATGGGGCTCTTCGAGTCGGGAGAGGAGGGCCGCCGCGTAGCCCTGACCGTGCAGGTCGTTCGCCGCGACGACGGCGACGGCAAACTCCGCTTGCTGGCACATCCAGTCTGCGCCGTGGATCTCTTTGATCTGCCGGAGTTCGGGGTTGTTCGGCATCTGCGCCGCTTCCAGCAGGACCTCGATGCCCTGGGCCAGCGCCTTGCTGGCCGGCAGGCCGCTGGCGAGGACTTCGATCTCGAAGAGGAAGTGCTCTCCGAGCTACGCGATCTCGTGCGGCGCCTGGGCACCACGGCCAAGAACCGCGAACGCAAGACCGACCACTCGCGGGAGCGTGAGGGGCAGCGGCCGACGCAGCTGGCCTTCCCCGAGGCGCGCAGCGCTCGCGATCACCACCTCTTCGTGGATACCGAAGAGCAGACCATCGTCGTGATTGGCAGGAAGGGCCGGGTGCACGTGTTTTCCCCCGACGGCCGCCATGTCACCAGCGTGGTCATGCCGCCGCCGAACGTGCGCCAGCGCCAAAAATCCGGGCGCTGGCGGGCTGCCGAGCCTGAGGAGCGCGGCAACTTCCGCGAGGCCATCGAGCAGAAGAAAGAGGACGAGGCGGCGGGCAGCGAGTAGCCGCCTGCGAGTGGCGGCTCAGCTTTGCGCTGGCTGGCCGCCACTCGCCAGAGTACTTGCGCGTCCTTCCAGCTCTTCGAGCCAGTCCACCCAGGGGTGGGCGCTCAGTGGCAGAACCAGGTGGCCGGACTCGGGCAGGCGACGGAGTTCGGCGTTCGGCAGGCCAGCGAGCATGAGTTCTGCCGAAGCATAGGAGTCGACGACCCGGTCACGGCCGGCGGCGATCAGCTGCACTGGCTGCTGGATCTCTGCGAGCCGCGCCCGCAGGTCGAGCCGCGGGATCATTCCCAGGCGTCGGCGGTAGGCAGCATCGAGGGCGGTCCCGGATTTGCTGTGGAAGAGGCGCCGCTCCTCGTCTGTGGCGTCTTTGCCGATCAGCGCTGCGGATCCGAAGTAGCGGCGGCCAAGGCGGAAGAGCGGGCCCTGGGCCAGAGGGGCGCTGAGGCGGGTCAAGGCCAGGCGCAGTCGTCGCAGGCAGTAGCAGAAGCTGTTGACGATCATTAGCGCTCGCACTCGTGAGGGGTCCGTCAGTGCCACCTGCAGGGCAAGGCCGCCGCCGAAGGACTCGGCGACGAGGACTGCGTCCTGAACCCCGGCTTGCTCGAGGACTTGGAGGACGCTGTTGGCCAGAGCCTCGTAGCTGTCCTCGCCTTTGCCGACGTAGCGCAGGCAGAGCACATGCCAGTGCTTAGCCAGGCGATTCGCGGTATCGAGCAGAAGCTCCCCTGTTCCATCGATACCTGGGATGTAGGCGAGATGGGGCCCAGTCCCCAGCTCCTTGTGCAGCAGGGCGCGCATGTCGGCATTCTGCGGGATGCCGCCTGCGAAATCTGCCCGCTGCTCGATAAGCTCTTCGCCAATGTCTCCCTTGCTCACTAATGACCGAGTCCTGGCCTTCGTTGCCCCTTCGGGCACCGGCAAGACCACCTTGCTCAGCGCTACGGTCGAGGTCTTGGCGAGGCAGGGCCTGCGTGTTGCGGTGCTCAAGGCCACGCATCACCACATCGCTCTTGATACGCCGGGCAAGGACTCCTGGCGCCACGCCGAGGCGGGGGCGAAGTTCGTGGGCATCGTTGGGCCCGGTAGTGCGACGATCTTTCTTGATCCGCGTCCGGCTACGGATGCTCGTAGAGCTCAGGCGCGAGAGCTTGCCGAATGGCTCTTCGCCTGCCCAGCGGGTGCGCCGGACCTGGTGCTCTGCGAAGGCTTCTTTAGTCAGCCGGGCTTGCCGAAGTTGCGAGTGGTGAGGGGAGCTTGGCCGGAGGATCTTTGGCGTGGAGAGGATCCTGCGGACATCGTTGCGATCAGCTGGGATGCCGATGCGGACGCGAGGCAGGAAAGGTCCGCAGAGTTGCAGCGCCCCGTCCTGCCCCTCCTGCCGGAGGAGCTGGCTCGCTATCTCTGCCATCGAGCCGGATTGGCGCAAAAGTGAGGATGTAAAGAGGGCCTTATGAAGAGCTTCCTCGCCCTGCTAGAGACGATGCGCCTCTATCAGTGGATCAAGAACCTATTGGTCTTTGCGCCTCTGGTCTTTGCCGAGAAGCTCATCGAGTTCGAGGCTGCTGGACGTGCGATGCTGGCCTTTGTGAGCTTCGGCCTCGTGGCTTCTGCGATTTATCTGATGAACGATCTGCTCGATGTCGAGCGAGATCGTCAGCATCCAGAAAAATGCAAAAGGCCGCTTCCCAGTGGCCGCCTAGCTCGCCCTCTGGCTCAAAGCGCCTCCTTGGTGCTGGTCGCTGGCGGTTTGGCTCTCGCCTACATCGGCGGCTTCCTGATCTGGCCATTGGTCTACTGGGTCATCAATATTGCCTATTCGCTCCGGCTCAAGCACATGGTCGTGCTCGATGCGATGTGTATCGCGATCGGCTTTTTGCTCCGCGTCTACGCCGGAGGCGAGGCGATTGGCGTGCCGGTCTCGCCGTGGCTTACCTTGTGCACCTTCTTCGTCGCTCTGCTGCTGGCCTTTGCCAAACGCCGGCACGAGTTATCCCTGCTTGGCGAGGAGTCCACGGGGCATCGTCAGTCTTTACGCGATTACTCCGTCGCCTACCTCGACCAGATGATCGCTCCGCTAGGCGCGATGACCGTGCTCGCTTATGCGGCGTATACGGTGTCGCCGGCGACGATCGCGCACTTCGGCCCCAACCTAGTGTTCACGGTGCCTTTCGTTGTGTTCGGGATTTTTCGCTATCTCTACCTCGTGCATCAGCGCTCCGAAGGCGGCAACCCCACCAAGCTGCTCTTGAAGGATCTGCAGCTACTGATCAATACCTTCGCTTGGTTCGGCGTCAGTGTCTGGGTCGTTTATGGGAAGGGCTGAGGCTCGCCAGCTTTGGCTACTTAGCGGTCTAGCGCTTGGGCTTCGGCTCCTGCATGGGCTGCTGGTGGATGTTCCGTCCAACGACGGTGTTCAGTACCTGTGGCAGGCCAGCTGCTTCGCACGCGGGGCATGGGCCGAGGGCTTTGCGACGGCTTTGCCGGCTGGGTATGGGCTGGCGTTGGCGCCGTTGGTCGCAGTAGGGATGGGGGAGCTTCACGCTGCCGAAATCCTCAATGCCTTGGCGGGGGCCGGAGCGGTCTACCTGCTGCTCCGCTTGCTCTATGCCTACGCGCTGCCGCCTCTGCGTCTGCCTATGGCCTTGTTGCTCATCGCGGCGCCGACAGCGGTTCGCTTCGCGGCCGAGGCTTATGCCGAGCCTTTGTTTCTCCTGCTGATCGCGGGCTTTGTCGTGCTCTGGGCCTCTGAGAGAATGCTCGCGGGCGCTCTGCTTTTGGGGCTTGCGTATTGGGTGCGTCCCGAGGCCGCTGCCTTGGGCGCGCTTTTACTTGGTCTCTCGCGGCGCCGTGTGCTTGCTTCCCTGCTCGCCATCTGCGTTGCTCTCGGTGAACCGGTGCTGCGCTGGATTGCGACCGGGGACTTCACGCTGACGCCGCTACTCGGCTTTTATGGCTTGGACTTCGTCGATCAGCAGCCCTTGCTTGAGCGTCTACTCGCTTGGCCTGAGGCAGCGCTTCGGGGCACGGATCTCCTGTGGATGCCCTTTGCTCTGTTCGGGTTGCTGCTGTGCCGGCGACAGCTTCCTGGAGGCGCTTGGCGCCTGGGGCTGGCCTTTGCCTTGCTGCAGCTGGCGCAGTTGAGCTTCCAAGTCAAGCCCCGCTTCTTCCAGAGTCAGCTGCCGCTGCTGGTGCTGTTGGCGGCCTGCTTTCTACGTGAGTTCTCGCGAAGCCGTTTCGTGCGCAGCCTCTGCTGGGCCGTTGCCATAGGGGCCTCTGTTTTGAGTGTCCGGGATCTGTGGAAGCCGCCGCGCTCAGATAAGCTTGTCGAACTTATGTTGGGTGAAAGCCTCCGAGAGGAATCTCTCCTTCCCGGGGAGCTGCTGACAGACATGCCGCGGGTGGCGTGGGCGGCTGGGGTGCCGCCGCCGCCTCCGGCGGAATGGACTGTGCAAAGGCTGCGGCCTCTCCTGGCGCAGGAAAGGGTGCGCGTCGTCGTGTTCGGGGCCAAGCGCGAAGGGCGCCGCCAGCTGGCGACGGAGTTCGCGCAGATCTTCCGTGCCGTGAGCTTGCCGCCGGAGCTGCGAAAGAGGAACTCTTCGGATCGCCTGCTCTTACTCCGTCGTCGTTGAGTTACTCGCTTCGACTTGTAGGCCTCCTGCGTCACTGTCCCCGAGCCAGGGCTGTTTCCAGAGTACTTGGCCGCAAGAGAGGAGCAGGGCTAGCCCGAAGGCGGGCACGATGTAGAGCGACTGCAGCAGTTCTTTGCCGTGCTTGCCAACGATGTCACCCGACAGGGCAACGCAGCAAAGGAAGTAAAGGATGAGTAGGGCGGCGAGCTGCCGCTGTTGCCGGAGGCGGCTGGCGACGATCGCCAGGAGGACGAAGAAGACGGGGATGGCTTGCACCCAGTACGACTTCCAAACGATGGGTGAAATCAGATTGGTCAGGCAGACGAGGGCGCAGAAGCCCAGGGCTTCTCCCCAGCCGGATTCCTCGCGGCGGCGTGCCCAGAGCCAGCCGAAGACTCCAAGTGTCAGAGCGGCGGAGAGCAGACGCGTGACCAGGGCAACGGTAGAGGGAGCGAGACCGGCTCCAGAAAAGAACAGTGGGCTATCGATCACCGCATAGTCAGGCACCGTGCCGAGGAAGCGTGAGCACATGAAGCGCAGTGACTGGTGCATCCACTGGTTGTATTCAAAACCTGGGAATCCGAGAGCTGCCGGTGCGAAGCTGTCTGTCTGTGTCGAGAACAGCCAGGCTCCCTCAAGCCAACGCCCATAGGCTTCTCGCCAGCCATCAAGACCCAGGAGTAGGGCTGGGCTCGCGTGCAGGAGGGCGGCGGTCAGGATGCTGAAGGCAACGGTCCGGTATCGGCCTCGCAGCAAGAGCCATGGCAGAAAGAACAGCGGGGTTGGCTTTGCTGCCAAGACCAGGCCCAGTAAGACGCCTCGCCACGGGTGAGCATCCTCTCCGTTCTTCTCTCCAGGGCGCAAGCAGGTCAGGCAAACGAGGCAGCCGAAGACGAGGTTGGCGCCACCACCAGCCATGTCGCGGAGGAGGTAGCGGGAGGCGAGCATGATGCTTGCCAGTATGACGGCGACGGGTGGACCGCGAGTCCCGATGCAGCTGTTCCACCACCGTGCTAGATGGCGAAAAAGCACGACCAGCAAGGCGATTTGCAGCAGGGACCAAATCACCCGCACGGCGGTCGTTGGCAGGAGCAACTGCCAGCCCATGACTACGCCGTAGGATGGCGGGTAAGGCGCGTGTACCGGACGCTGGTAACCGAGTTCGGGGTGTGGGCTATAGGGCTGCTGACCGCTCCACAGGTCGGCGGCAAAGATGCGGTTGCGTTCGATGGGGCCGCGAGCTTTGCGCGTCGAACGTACGATGAGAACTCCGGCTGCGATCAGGGCCAGCACGAGCAGAATACGCCGCATGTTAAGGCTCATCCGAGCCTCCCGTATCGCTGGCGATCCTGGAGGAGCAGGCGTAGGTCCTTGTTTCGAAGCCGCTCCGATCGGGTTTCCCGAAAGGATGGCTGGTCCACGAGGGCGATCTCCTCAGGCGTTTGCGGTCCTGCAGTGGGGACGAGTAGGTTGCGGTACTTGGCGCCCAGTAGGACGTAGCCCCGCTTGTGGAGGGAGCGCAGTAGTTGCTCGGCAAAATCGCAGGCGCGGAGCCGCAGCGCTTTCTCCTCACAGGCTGCGAGATAGCGCACGAGGTTGAGGTGCTTTGGTAACTCCCGAGTGATGAGTACCGCGCGGCGCGGAAGGCCGGCACGACGCTCTTCGCCGGATGCGATGAGCTGGGGGACACGAAGCCCAAGTGCGCCGAGTGCGTCGAGAGCATGGGCTTCCCGAGTGAGTGGCGAGCCTTTGAAGAGATAGCTGGGGTATTTGCGTAAAGGCAGGCGCTTTGGACTGAGCTCTTGGGTTTTGACGTAGAAGCAATCGTCCCCGAGCTGGATGCGACGAAGGGCTCGCGTGCGTGCGGTGGTGATGAGTTCGCCGCCTTCGTAGGCGCAGAGCTGGTCGAGAGTGGATAGCCCGTGATCGGCGAAGAGCTTCCTCGCGGCTTCCTCTTGCCAGATCGGCTGCATCGTTAGCGGGTCATCGGGGTCAAGAGGGCTACGCATTGGCCGGAGAACCAGCCGCTGAGCGACCAGGTCTGGGCCAAGCGATAGCCGGCGGCTTGGGCCTCGGTCGCGAGCTCTTGGGCGCTTAGGGTACTGCGACGACTCTCCCTGCGTTCCAGCTGGCAACGCAGCTGGTGTATCCACTGTTTGGGAGAGTCTGCAGATAGGTAGGTGCAGACCAGGGGGCCGCGGCAGACGCGCCGGAAGCCACGGAGGATGCGCAAACGGTCGTCTTGCTCCTTGAAGTGGTGCAGCAGTCGAATGCAGCAGGCTAGATCGATGCTCTCCTCGTCCAGGGGCATCTCGCGGGCGTCGCCAACTACGCTGTGGAGGCGGCTAAGGTCGAAGCCGGAAGCGCCGAGAGCCTCCTTGGCCAGCTCTATCATTGCCGGGGAGTGGTCGGCGATGGTGAACTCGCCGGCGCTACTGGCGAAGGCCGGCGAGAACCGGCCCGCGCCACAGGGGTAATCGAGGACGCGAGGCTGGAGCGGGGCCAGGTGCCTCGCTTTGCCGTAGGCACGAAGGATCAGCTTGCGTTCACGCTTGTGACTGAGCCTTCGCGTCCAACTGCGCTCGAACTTGGAGCGATAGGCACGGGCTTCGTCAGGGTCGAGGTGGCGGGCGGAGTAGCTATGCACGCAGCCAGCGTACGGCTGTAGATGCCTGGGCACCAGGCGGAGGCTGGCGACCCGGGCGAATCAGTAGCCCGGGTTGGCCTGGCTGCGCTGCAGACTCCGGTTATGAAGGAACTTGCCGGCTCCGGTCTGCCCCTGGCCAGCCTTACCCGAGTTGGACAAGATCCAAGCACCAAGGCAGAAGGCCGCGACTACGGCCACTCCGATCCAGACTTGCTTCAACTTCTTGCGGTCCATTCGCCAGACTTCCTGGAGATTGGGCTTACTCAGGAAACGGTTCGGATCATCGTGGAAGCCCTGATCTCGTGCCTTCGATGGCCTGCTAGCTCAGTTGCGATCGACACCGATGCCGTAGTAGGTAAACCCGAGTCCCCGCATTTTCTTGGGACTGAAAATGTTTCGACCATCGAAGATGATCGGAGATTTCAGTGCCGTCTTGAGTTCTTCGAAGTCTGGGTGGCGGAATTCACTCCACTCCGTCACGAGCAAGAGGGCGTCGGCGTCCTTGGCGGCGTCGATGGGCTTTTTCGCATAGCGAATCCGATCGCCCAGGATTCGCTTGGCCTCGCCCATGGCCTCGGGGTCGGTGGCGGTGACGGTCGCGCCCTGTGCGAGCAGGCGGTCGATGATCGTCAGCGCTGGGGCCTCACGCATGTCGTCGGTGCGCGGCTTGAAGGAAAGGCCCCAGACTGCGAAGTGCTTGCCCGATAGGTCGCCCTGGAAGTGGTCCATGACCTTTTCGTAGAGGTAGAGCTTCTGCTGGGCGTTTACTGCTTCGACGGCGTCGAGGATTTTGAACTCATAGCCCTTGTCGAGAGCGGTCTTTTGAATCGCGCGCACGTCCTTCGGGAAACAGGAGCCTCCGTAACCCACGCCAGCGAAGAGGAAGGGCATGCCGATACGTGAGTCGGTGCCGACGGCTTCGCGGACGCGGCTGAAGTCGGCCCCGACAAGATCGCAGATACGCGCAATCTCGTTCATGAAGGAGATGCGGGTCGCCAGCATGGCGTTCGAGGCGTATTTGCAGAGTTCGGCACTCTCCGGATCCATGACCAGGAGCGGCTTGCCAGTGCGAACGAAGGGCGCATAGAGTTCCTTCATGAGTTCGCCCGCTCGCGGCTCGTCGGTGCCGATGACCACGCGGTTGGGCTTCATGAAGTCGTCGATCGCCTGGCCTTCCTTCAGGAACTCCGGGTTCGACACGACATCGAAGGGGTGATCGCTGTGCTTGGCGATTTCGGCGGTGACGAGCCGTGAGGTGCCGACCGGGACCGTCGATTTATCGACGACCAGGCGGTAGCCGGTCATGTGTTTGCCGATGGACCTTGCAACCGCGAGCACGTACTGGAGGTCGGCCGATCCGTCTTCACCCGGTGGGGTGCCGACGGCGATGAATATGGTCGTGTTCTCGGCGATTGCCTCTTCGACATTGGTGGTGAAGAGGAGTCGTTCTTCTTCGACGTTGCGATCGATCAGCTCTTTGAGCCCCGGTTCGTAAATCGGGACTTCGCCACGATGAAGCATCGCAATCTTTGTCTCGTCGATATCGACGCAGGTGACCCGGTGCCCGGTTTCTGCAAAGCAGGTCCCGACCACAAGGCCGACGTATCCGGTTCCAACGACAGCGATTTTCATTAGAGGGGCTCGTTCTAGCTTGGGAGAAAAGGGGCGGAAGGCCACCGCGCAGAGGCTAGCGATACTCTGTCCACCACTCCTCCCAGAAATCGGCGTGGTCTCAGCGCCTGCTTGAGGGATTGTGCCCTTACCTGCGCTTCTTGCGTTCTTGGCTGGGGGTAGGGGCGGGCTGGAGTCCGCGCTCGCGCATCTCCCAGGCCTGGCTAATGCACATGCCTAGAAGGATGCTTGGCTCCTGGATCAGCTTGGCCGGGGCCTCGAACCCGATGCCTGCGGCCGTGAGGTCTTCGGGGATCCTGCTACGTGTGAGCTGGAAACAGCTGCGGCCTTTCTTGTGCGGGGTCCAGGCTTCGAACTCGGCGAGTCGGCCGTCTTCGACGCCGGCGACCAGGCGCAGAGTCCCTTCTTTGCCCTCTCTGGTCTCGAAAACCCCCTTCAGCACGGCGAAACGGGCTCCATTCTGATCGCGTTCGTAGCCGCTGTTGCTGACGTTACTCGTGTCGAGTAGGCGGCGCAGCATGGGGCGGAGCTGGTAGTAACTGAGCTCGGGGCCGAGCTGGCTTAAGAACTTTTCGAAGGGCAGTGGCGAGGGCATGAGGAAGGGCGTGCCCCGCGGCGGCAGCATCCAGGTCTTTTTGCCGTCCGATGCGATTTGTATCGAGAGGGCTTTGCGGCGGAGGGTCATGTGGTAGCGACCTTGGGGAGCGAGGGCGATTCGCCAGATTCGCTCTCGCTGCACCGCGCCGCTCTCGCTGTAGAGCATGAATCGGGCCTCGTAGACGTGGACCCCGCGCTCGGTCTCGGCAATCGCTTTCTTCACCAAGGCCATCGCTTCGGGTTCATCAGGCCGCATCAGGCCGTTCAGCCCTAAGCCGAGAAAGGCCAGAATCGCAGCTGCGATAGCTAGGCGCTTCCAAAACCGCAGGGCTGTGCTCGCGCCGCTTGCAGCCTCTGGCTCTGCCGGAGCCGCCTCCTGCAGGCGCGCAAGCAGCGCTGCGATGCGGTCTTCGGCAGCGGCGCCGCTGGCCTCGCGTTCGGCCCACATCAGCCCGTGCACGAATCGCTCCCGCGCCTCGGCGGCAGCATCCAGGCTGGTATCGCGCGTCTCCTCAAACTCGCGCAGCGCTGCGCCCGGCTGCCGCTCGGCCTTCTTGGATCTGTCGCTCATGCCTCTACTCCCAGGGCGGCTAGCCGTTGTTCGATGCATTGCCCCAGCCACGCTCGTGCGCGCTGCAGGGTCTTCTTGACCGCCTCACGGCTGCGTCCGGTGTGTTCGCTGATCTCCTGACATGGCTGGTCGTCGGCGTAGTGCAGCCGCAACACCCTCTGCTGGTGTTCGGGTAGGTGCTCGAAGCAGGCTCGCAGCGAAATCAGCTGCTCGTCGAGGGTGTCACCAGCGTTCGACTCCAGCAGTTCATGGAGGATCCCTAGATGGTTGACGACTTCTTCTTCGACGAACTCGAGCTTGCTCCGCCCCAGCTTGCGGTGATGCGCCATGATCAGCCGACGAGCTATGCCTCGTAGCCAGGGGCCGAAGGCGAGGCTGCGGTCGTAGCGGTGCAGGTTGCGCCATGCGACGACGAAGGCCTCCTGCACGATGTCTTCGGCGCCGCCGGGGTCGCGGACCATGGCGCCGACGAAGGCACGCAGCCGCGTCTCGTGTTCGCGCACGAGGATTTCGAAGAGCTCGGGGCCGGCTAGGCCGGGAGCTTCTCGCTTGCTGTCGACGCCATTGTTCACCCTATGGACACTCATTAGCCCGGCACTTGCTTCAGGCCTAGTGGCTGGGGACGGCATTATTCCCAGACTTCTTTATCTGATCGCTAGGTTCTACCGCGATCATCTGCAAAATGGTTCAGCCAAAGTCGAGTGGTAGCAAAGTTGAGCCCTTGGTGCCGATGGAGCGGTGAAGGAGGCTCGCCGCCGCCCTCGAAACTAGATACCAATGCCTGCTAGGAGTCAGATATGTCCAAGATCCTCCCATGGATCCTACTTATTGCCCTTGGTCTGAGCGCTTCACTGCATTCGCAGGGAGATAGCTCAGAGGCGTCCACCGAGGGCCAGGGCGCCACGGCCGCAGCGCCGGAGAAGCCCTCTTCTGAGTTCGCCAAGCTCGGAGAACTCAGCAGTCAGCTGGGGATCAAGGATCTCTGGTCCAAGAGCAAGACGGCCAAGGATCCCGAGATCAAGGAGGCTGAACTCAAGAGCCAGCTGAGGCCTTTGACCAAGGATGAGGTCAAGGCCGAGCTCGAGGCCTGGCAGGCCCTGGTTAAGCTCAAGGCGACCCAGCGAGCGGAAAAGGAGAGCGAGGTTCGTCAGCTCGAGGCCGGAGAGGCCCGGAAGCAAGCCAACAGCCGTGTCGTTGAGTTGGGGACCATTATCGGCAACCTTGCCGATCGCATGAGAATCGTGATCAAGGCCTTCCGTACGGTGGGCGGCGAAGTTGAAGGCTACGAGCAATACGTTAATAAGGTTTCAAGCGATGGGATCCCTGATATCGGGGCTTCCGACAATGTCTTTGACATTGGCGCTGCGCTCTACGCGTGGCTGGTCGATCCCAACGGCGGCATCAAGTGGGGGCTCAGGATCCTGAGCTTCCTGGCCGTCCTGATCGCCTTCAAGATCCTCGCCGCCTTTGCGGCTGGCCTCGTTAGGCGTGCGATGGGCAAGGTGAAGAAAGGCTCCGACCTGATGCGGAGTTTCTTCGTCAACACCACGCGCAGGCTCATCTTCCTGATCGGCCTGGTGATCGCGGTTTCGCAGCTGGGGGTCGATATGACGCCGGTGCTGGCAGCTATCGGCGCGACAGGTTTTATCGTTGGTTTTGCGCTGCAGGGCACGCTGAGCAACTTCGCCGCCGGCCTGATGATTCTGATCTATCGCCCCTTCGATGTCGGGGATGCCGTTGATGTCGCGGGGGTTTCCGGCGCTGTCGAGAAGCTGACCCTCGTCTCTACGACGATCAAGTCCTGGGACAACAAGCAGATCATCGTTCCGAACAACTCGATCTGGGGCAATGTCATCACCAATATCACCGGCAACCCGGTGCGCCGTGTCGACATGGTCTTCGGTATTGGCTACAGCGATGATACTGAGAAGGCGCAGAAGGTCCTGGAGGAGATCATCGCGGCACATCCCTTGGTGCTGAAGACTCCGGAGCCGACCATCAAGCTGCACGAACTCGCCGATTCGTCGGTCAATTTCGTCGTGCGACCCTGGGCGAAGACCAGTGACTACTGGGCGCTCTACTGGGATATCACGCGAAGCGTCAAGGAGCGTTTCGATGCCGAAGGGCTCTCGATTCCGTTCCCGCAGCGCGATGTGCACCTGTTCTACGAGAACGCGCTGCCGACGCCGCAAGCGAGCTGAGCCGAGCCCGCGAGGAGTTCGCTGCTCGAAAACAAGCGACAGGTGCAGGAGAGGGTTCTCGCCGCTACTCTCCTGCACCGCGTGGGCGATTAGCTCAGTTGGCTAGAGCATCTCGTTTACACCGAGAGGGTCGGCGGTTCGAGTCCGTCATCGCCCACCACACTTCCTCTCCGTCCCGCGGCCTTTCGGCGATGCCGCTCTTCACGGTGCTGGCTCGTTGCGAGGAGGGCCCCTTCGCGATCTCTTCGCCACGAAGCTTCCCCGTTGCCTGAACGTGTTCGTGAGATGCGCTCCCTTCCTCGATAGACTCGCTGCCTTGGATTGACTCGAGTGATTCTTGAGCGAAGGGTGGAGAGCTATGGCCGAGTTTCGGATTGAGACCGACTCCCTAGGTGAGATGCAGGTCCCAGCGGACCGCTATTGGGGCGCGCAAACCCAGCGTTCCCTGCAGAACTTCAAGATTGGTGGCGAGCGCATGCCCGGGCCCGTGGTCCGGGCTCTTGGTATCCAGAAGAAGGCCTGCGCCCTGGCCAACATCGCCCTTGAGCAGCTCGATGAGCGCCTGGGCAAGGCGATGATTCAGGCCGCCGACGAGGTCATCGAGGGCAAGCTCGACGAGCACTTCCCCCTTGTCGTCTGGCAGACCGGCTCTGGAACGCAGAGCAATATGAACGCCAACGAGGTGATCGCGAACCGTGCGATCGAGATCCTGGGGGGCAAGATCGGCTCGAAGGACCCGGTGCACCCCAACGATCACGTTAACCGCGGCCAGTCCTCCAACGACACCTTCCCCACCGTGATGCACATCGCGGCTGGCGTCGAAGTGCACGAGACCCTGCTGCCGGCGCTGCAGCACCTGCACGATGCCTTGGACAAGAAGGCCAAAGACTTCGCCGCCATCGTCAAGATCGGCCGCACCCACTTGCAGGATGCGACGCCGCTGACGCTGGGCCAGGAGTTCTCGGGCTACGCCAAGCAGGTCGAGTTCGGTATCGAGCGGGTCAAGAGCTGCCTGCCGCGCCTGATGCAGCTGGCCCAGGGCGGCACCGCCGTCGGCACTGGTCTCAACAGCGTGAAGGGCTTTGCCGAGAAGGTCGCCGCCGAGGTCAGCCAGCTGACCGGGTTCAACTTCCTGACTGCCGAGAACAAGTTCGAGGCCCTCGCCGCCCATGACGCCATCGTCGAGCTGAGCGGTGCGCTCAACACCATCGCCGCCTCCCTGATGAAGGTCGCGAACGACCTGCGCCTGCTCGGTAGCGGCCCGCGCTGCGGCATCGGTGAGCTGTTCTTGCCGGCCAACGAGCCGGGCTCTTCGATCATGCCCGGCAAGGTCAACCCGACGCAGTGCGAAGCGATGACCATGGTCTGCGCCCAGGTCATGGGCAATCACGTCACGACGACGGTGGCAGGTTCGAACGGCCACTACGAACTCAACGTCTTCAAGCCGGTGATGATCTACAGTGCCCTGCAGTCGCTGAAGCTCATCGCCGATGCGGCTCGCAGCTTCACCGACAACTGCGTCGTCGGGATCGAGGCGAACAAGGAGCGCATTGACCAGCTGCTCCACGAGTCGCTGATGCTGGTGACCGCGCTCAACCCTCACATCGGCTACGACAACGCCGCCAAGATCGCGAAGAAGGCGTTTAAGGACGGGACGACGCTGAAGGAGGCGGCGCTCGCCCTTGAGCTGCTCACCGAGGAGCAGTTTGCTGAGTGGGTCAAGCCCGAGAGTATGGTGGGCCCGAAGGGCTGATCGAAGCTTGCGCATCGTCCGCACCGCGCGCGGCGCCCGCCTGCTCCAGGGGGGCGCCGTCGTGTCTGAGGTCCTGTCGGCGCCGGGCCCGACGCATTCGCTCTTCGATGTGCTTGCCGCGTCGATCGCGATGTTCGCCCGCGGAGATCGCCTGGCGCTGCTCGGCTTCGCCGGGGGCGGCCTGGTGGCGCCGCTGCGGGCCATGGGCTGCTTTCACCCCTTGCGGGCGGTAGACCTCAGCGCCGAGGGGGAGCAGCTGTTTCGAGAGCTGTCCTCGCCCTGGTGTGCCGAGGTCAGGGTCGAGATCGAGGATGCGGCGCACTGGCTGCGAAGGCAGCGCGCTCGCTTCGACCTGATCCTCGAAGACCTCTCCGTGCTAGGTCCCGAAGGGGAGACCAAGCCTGAGCTGTCGTATCAGCTGCTGCCGCAGCTGATCGCCGATCGTTTGTCGAGCCATGGCGTAGCTGTCTACAACCTGCTGCCGGTGCCGAAGCGCTCGATGAAGGGGCTTGTGCGCCAGGTCGTGCGGGCGCACGGCGCTGGGGTGCAGCTGCTGCTGGATGACTTTGAAAACCGCGTCGTGCTGGCCGGGCCGGGCCTGCCGGAGGCGCGGGAGATCGGCAGTCTCTTGCGCAGGGGGCTACGGGCCTTGGGCTCGGAGCAGGCCGAGAGGATCCTCGTGAGGACGGTTTCATGAGCCTGTCGGAAATCGACTTCGCCGAGCTAGAGCGGGAATTCTGCGTGGCGCCTGGCTGGCCCTGGGATCTGGGCGAGGCGGCTGCTAGCTGCGTTCGCTACCTGGGGGAAGGCTTCCCCGTTTATGCGAGGATGCTCCATCCACTCTTCGAGGACCTAAGTGTCGGTGACTGGGAGCAGGTCTGGGAAGACAGCGAGGACGCGGACTATGGCCGGGGCGAGCTGGAGGAGTCGTTTCCGGCCCGTGGGCTCAAGTGGCACGACCTAGCCGAGGACCTGGACTTCGACTACGAGCCAGGCATGCCCTTGCGTGCTTTTCTGGAGCATCTGCCCAAGGGGCGCTGGCCGCGGGCCTTGGTCGGGCCCGTGGATGGAAGCTTGGATATGGAGCGGCTGCGTCAGGTGCTTCGCTTGACGCGTGAGCAAGTGAACCCCGGCTCCTGTGTCTTCGGCTGGGTGCCGCAGCGCTGCTTTGCCGAGACCCCTCGCGCCTATCGTGGGCCGCTGGAGTCCCTTTCTGAGCTCTATGACGGAGAGCACACGATGGGGGCGCCGAGCTTCTGGGGGGACGAGGCCAGGAGCTTTCGCTTCGTAGCGCCCCCGGATCGCCCATGGACCCTCCTTGCCGGCCCTGCTGCTTGGATCGAAGAGCTCTGCGAACACAAACCGCTAGACGCAGAGCGGCTGGACCCGGGCTTCCTTCTGCGCCGCTGAGTCCGTTGCGCGAAGTTGAACCAGGGAACAAATGTAGGTCTGAGGGGTTTTGTGCGACGCTTATCCGCAAGGTGACGACCAAAATGAGATGGACTGTCGGTCGCGCGGAAGGTCAGGAGGGAGCGTTCGAAGAGTCTGTACCCTTGTTGATATATGGGGTGAGGTAATCGTTCCGATGCAGTTGGCTATAGGTCTCGACGCTCCAATGCCGAGGAAGAGGAGGCTTCAGCTTCACCGAAGACGTGGCTCCACACTAATCGCTTCGGGGGGGCGCTGGGCCTGCCGCTGCGACTCAGTGGGCATCAGGTCGCTATTCTTTTTGTCGCTATAATATTAATATCTGCCCTTCGGTTTTGCACACGTGAACTTCGCCTCCATTGAATACCTCCGGTTCCTTGGTTTGTTTTGCCTATATGCTGCTGCCATGGAGAGGGCAGAACCTGCTTCTCTTGGCGGCTAGCTGCTACCTCTATGCCCAGTGGGATTAACGATTCCTTTCTCCGATTATTGTTTCTACGATTACGGGCTATGTCGTTGGTCTGTATCCGGGAAAGGCACAAGATGATAAGCCCCGAAGACCCGCGCTAGCGATTTTTGTTTTTGTTAATCGGGCTCTGCTCGTCGTATTTAAATACTTCAACTTTTTTACGGGTAGTCTGTTCGATCTGTTCCGCCTGCTGGGTCTCGATCCAATGATCCAGCGCTTGCAGTGCTGCCGGGCCTTCTTTCGGAACTCGCTGAAAGCTGTCAGGGAAACAATCAGGAGTTCATAGTTTTGTTGCTGCATTATCGGGGGGGCTGGCCATCTGCTCCGTTGGCTCGGACCCGAATTGAAAGGTAGGAAGATAAGCTACCTCTCAAGCACTTCTTTTTTCGACTCTGCCGATGTTCTAAATTTTATCAGCGATGGTCACTATCTGCCGAAATGGGATAAGGTCCTTGCCCAGGAGCTTGAAAAGGAACTATGGCAGAAGTGATACCGAAGGATCGGTCCTTCTGCGGTAGCTTGATCAGTGAGGAGCGAATAGGCGTCGGATTCTGGTGATGTGCTGCTATTGAGGCGGGGAGACAAGTGAGGCTGCTATCGCTTGTGGCCTTTGCCTCTGGCGGGTGCTGCTCGGTGATCTATTGGTTGGCTGGTTCACCTTTCGGCGTGGTGGATATCGTGGGGTGGGCACCCTGTGGGCTGGATGCGTTAGTCTCCTAAGTGGGGCCGTTGCGTTGCGTGCTCCAATCTGTGTGGCGCACGAGCGTGAACCGCGCCTACTCCGCTGCTCTTCTTCCCTGAAGGGGAAGCTGTCCCGCTAGCTCTGTAGCAGAAGGGTGACTTCGCTGCTCGCAATGCTTGGTTAGTGTTCGTTAGCAGGTTCGTGCAAAGACTCTTCTGTTATTGGTGCATTTGGCGCATGATGCGCGGCCCTTTGCTTGAGGCTAGCCATGACGCCGCCGTCGAATGCCAATAACCAGGATGAGTTGCTTGGTGAAATCCGCGCTCTTCGTGAGCGGATCGCGGTGCTTGAGGCGGAGAAACTCGATTGGCAGCGGCTGGGCGATCCGTGTCATAGCTGGCTCAATACGGAGGGAGCTAGGCATTTCCTAGTGGACCTTCCGCATGGGTTCGAGGAGATCGACCTCGATGGGCGCATCGTGTGGTGTAACGAGGCGCGGGCTCGACTACTGGGGCAGGAGGTCCAGGAAATCATTGGTTCCTATGCCTGGGACCGGATGGCGAACACCGAGGCTTCGGGTTGGGTTCGCCAATTGATTTACGAGGCTTCGGTCGAGCTACCGGATCCAGGGGTGTTGTACCTGGATGCTCGTCACCAGGACGGGTCTGTGGTGAACCTACGGGTGGATTGGAACTACCGGCGCGATGCTGCTGGTCGCGTAACGGGTTTCCTCGTGCTCCTCCTTGATATGACTCGGGAGCAAGGGGTCAAATCGGCATTACAGAAGTCCCTCTCCCAGTTTGAAGACTTCATGACCTACTGTCCCGGCGCGGCTTTCATGAAAGATGCCGATGGGCGGTACACGATGCTCAACCCGAATGCTGCCGAGGTGCTTGGGGGGGAAGTCGACGAGATTCTCGGCAAGAGAGATCACGATTTGCTGCCGCCGGAGGCCGCTGAGCTTCTGCGCGATAATGACCGGCAGGTGCTTGAGTCGGGTCAGCCTTTTCGGGGGATCGAAGAAATCGGAGAGGGCCGCGATGCCTTCAAGTTGTTGACGGTTAGGTTTTTAGTTTCCGGGGATGACGACAGGCCGCATGTCGCGGGAATGGGGCTCGATATTACTCGGAGTGATCGGGAGCATCAGGAGCTCTGTGAGAGTCGAGATCGACTGCGAGAGGCGAGCGACCGTCTCCGGCTCCTGTCCTCAGCGGTCGCGCAGTCCGGCGAGGGTGTTGCGATCGTTTACCCGGACAGGCGCATCGAGTTCGTGAACGAGGCTTTTGCTGGAATGCATGGGTTCCGAGTCTCCGAACTCGAAGGGCTTGATCTGCACAAGGTATTTGCGGAGGGTCAGCCTGAACAATTGCTTGCAGTTGAGGAGCAGCTCGACTCTGCGGGCGAGTTTCGAGGAGCCATTTGGCATGTAGCTGCGGGTGGAGGGAGCTTTCCCTGCCATGAAAGCCACTCGCTGGTCCGGGATGAGGACGGCAGGGTCATTGCACGAATCATCGTCGCAAGGGATGTCAGCGAGGCCGTGGCTGCGGAGAAACGCTTGCAGGATGCGCAGGCACAACTTGAGCAACGCGTGCAGCAGCGAACTTCTGAACTCGGTGAGGTCGTGGCGAGGCTGGAGAAGGAAATCCAAGAACGCCACCGTGCCGAATCGGAATTGCGGCGTATTTGGGATTCGACGCTCGAGCTCCTCGTTTTGATGGGGCGGGATGGCTGTATCCGTCGGGTCAACCGGAGCCTTGAGCGCACTCTTCGGGTCAGCGAAGAGGATGTGATGGGCCAGCCGTTCTTCAACCTGGTGGCAGAAGAGGATAGGGGGCGCACTTCTCGATCCTGGGCCAAGATTCGGGCTGCGAGTTCTGGTCCCCGGTTAATGGTGCGCCATTTGGTGGATGTTCCAGGACAGGCCAAGCCCGAGGTGCGCTGGCTAGAGTGGGCGGTTACCTCGGTCGAAGGGACCGACCTGGTGTATGCCGCAGGTCGAGACCTGACCGAACTGCGCATGTTCGAGGTGCGTGTCGCTCGGCAGCAGGCCGAACTGGCCCATGCTTCGCGTCTGACCAATATGGGAGAAATGGCTTCGGGCATCGCCCACGAACTCAATCAGCCACTTTGCGCCATCGCGCTGCGGGCGGAGGCATGCAAGCTATCGGTGCTGCGCAATGGCCCGAGTGAGGGAGTCGTGAGTGATCTCGAATATATGCGCGAGCAAGCGGAGCGTGCCGGGGAGATCATTCGGCGCCTGCGAGGCTTTGTTGCTCGGCGTGAGCCCGAGTCCAAGCCCGTAGAGCCCGGGCAGCTGGTCCGTGACATGCTGCATTTTGTCGAGACCGAATGCGAGCAGGAGCACATCGGCCTGCGAGTTGAACTCGAAGCGGGTCTCCCTCTCGTTAACTGTGACGAAATACAGATTCAGCAGGTCCTTCTTAACTTGCTCCGCAACGCAATAGAGGCGATCCTCGCTGAGGAAGAGGGCTGCGCCGGACTATCTCGTGAGATTCTCGTGCAGGGAGTGCGCAAGGGGCCGGATATTGTGCTCGAAGTACTCGACACAGGTCCGGGGCTGAGTCCTAAGGTCGGGGATCATCTCTTCGACCCTTTCTTTTCCACGAAATCCGGGGGGCTTGGTATTGGCCTCTCTCTGAGCAAGTCCATCGTCGAGGCTCACGGTGGGTCCTTGCTGGCGTATCCTCGCGAGCCGCGGGGCATGCGTTTCGTCCTTTCGCTTCCAGTCCATGCTGGGCCGGTTCGGGCGAAGCTCTCTCGATATTTGGGCCGTTCGCAACGAAAGGAAGACCGGCCATGACCGGAGAACAACTAACGGGAACCGTGTTCGTCGTCGATGACGACCAGGCTATTCGCGACTCGCTGGAGCGCCTGCTCCGTGAGGTGGGGCTCTCTGTCGAGTGCTTTGATAGCGCACAGGCTTTTCTTGCACGCTTTGATCCGGATGAGCCTGGGGCTCTGGTTATTGATGTTCGGATGCCCGGCATGAGTGGGCTCGACGTGCAGAAGAAGCTGCTTGATGAAGGACACGAGACCCCTGTCATTATTGTGACCGGGCATGGGGACGTGCCGATGGCGGTCGAAGCGCTCAAGCGTGGCGCCATGGACTTCGTGGAGAAACCGTTTCGGCCTCAGGTCTTGCTTGACACCATTCGGCAAGCTCTGGAGGAGGATCGCCTGTTACGCGATGCGAAACACCGTAAACTCGATATTGCCTCCCGCTTCAAGCTTTTGACGGTTCGTGAGCGTGAGGTCGTTGACCGCGTGGTGAACGGCGCCACCAATAAGGGTGTGGCTGCTGAGCTGGGGGTGAGCCCGCAGGCTATCGATGCCCGTCGCGCCCGTGCGATGCGGAAGCTCCAAGTCGGGACTGTGCCGGAGTTGGTACAGCTCTTCGTGAAGGCGCAGTATGCTGGGGTCATCTAATCGCCGGGCACCTGGTTGAGCCCCTTGGCCTGGAGAGGCTAGCTGCCGGAGCAGAGTGGCCGTCTCTTCCCTTGTGAGTCATTGCGTTGACGTGGGTGGCGTCCAATCCTCTGGGGATGGATGCTGCCTGCCAACAAACCGGGAAGAAGTCTGCCGCCGACTCCCCCGTGATCACCATCATCGGAGCCGGTCTCGCTGGTAGCGAGGCTGCTTGGAGCGCTGCCGCTAGCGCCGCCCGCGTTCGGCTTTTCGAAATGCGTCCGGAGTTCCAGACTCCGGCCCACCGGAGCGGCGACCCGGCGGAGCTCGTTTGTTCGAACTCGCTTGGGGGGCAGGGGAAAACGCAGGGCAAGGGGCTCTTGCAGGCCGAGATGCGGGCAGGCGGGAGCCTGATTCTCGAGGCGGCAGCAGCCACGGCTGTGCCGGCCGGCGGGGCGCTGGCTGTGGATCGAGAGCGCTTCAGTGCCTACGTCCGTGAGCGACTTGAGGCGCATCCGCGCATCGAGCTGGTTCGGGGCGAAGTCCAAGAGTTGCCCGCGGGCCGCCCGCTCATCTTGGCCACGGGGCCGCTGACTTCGGACGCCCTTGCCCACTGTTTGCAGGAGCGGCTCGGAGCTGAGTTTCTGGCCTTTTACGATGCCGCGGCCCCAGTCGTGCTCGGCGAGTCCATTGATATGGATGTCGTCTACCGAGCCGGGCGCTATGGACAGTGCGATGACTATCTCAACTGCCCGCTCTCCGAGGAGGACTGGGCGCAGCTCCACCAGATGCTGGCGGAGGCGAGGTCCCATGCCCCGCACGATTGGGAGAAGCTGGAGTTCTTCGAAGGCTGCATGCCCATCGAGGAACTCGCGCGTCGCGGTTACCAGACGCCGCTCTTTGGTCCACTGCGTCCTGTAGGGCTGCCTGATCCGCGGAGTGGTCGGCCGCCCTTTGCTGTTGTGCAGCTGCGAGCGGAGGATAGGGAAGAGCGAATGTGGAGCTTGGTGGGCTTCCAAACCGGGCTCAAGTGGGGGGAGCAAAAGGCGATCGTGCAGCGCATCCCCGGGCTCGAAAACGCCGAAGTCGTGCGCTACGGGGTGATGCACCGCAATACCTATCTCTGTGCACCGCGGCTGATTCGCGCGGAGCTGGAGTTGCGTGAGCATCCGGGGCTCTTTGCTGCCGGGGTATTGGTCGGCGTCGAAGGCTATCTCGAGTCGGCGGCGACCGGCTGGTTGGCCGGGCGCAACGCGGCCCGCTTGGCCCTGGGAGAGGCGCTCGAACTCCCGCCCGAGACGAGCATGCTCGGGGCATTGCTTCGCTTTCTCGCCAGCGCCGAGCCCGAGGGCTTTCAGCCGATGAACGCGAACTGGGGTTTGGTGCCGCCCCTCAAGATGCGGGGCCGACGACGGGCCCGGCGCGAGGCGATGTTTGAGCGAGGCATCGATGCCTTTCGGCAGTACTTAGGCGATGCGGCAGCTCGGCCTGAGGGTGAAGGGGGTTGATACGGTGACTGGCAAGAGGGCTGCGAAGAAGGCCGCGCGTAAGAAAAAGGCTCGAAAGAACACCAGCCAGCTCCTGCCGCGGCGGCAGAGTCAGGCCGCGTTGCGTCGGCGATTACCTTTGCAGTTAGAAGAGCTGCAGCGCCTCTACCCTGAGGTGGACTGCGCCTTAGACCACGAGACCCCCTTCCAGCTTCTGGCTGCGACGATTTTATCGGCGCAGTGTACGGACGAGCGGGTCAACCAGGTGACGCCAGCGCTCTTTGCGCGCTTTCCAGATCCCGCGGCCTTAGCGGCGGCCGGGCAGGAGGAGCTTGAGGCCCTGGTGTATTCGACGGGCTTTTACCGGAACAAGGCCAAGAATCTGATCGGTATGGCGCGCGGCATCGTACGCGATCATGGCGGAGAGGTTCCTCGCACGATGGAGGCGCTGCTAGCTTTGCCAGGAGTTGCGCGCAAGACCGCCAACGTGGTCTTGGGCACGGCCTTTGGGATTGCAGTTGGGGTCGTCGTCGACACGCACGTCACACGCTTGGCTCGACGCCTCGGCTGGACTAGGCAAGAAGGTGCGGTGCCGATCGAGCGTGACCTGGTTGGGCTTCTCTCCAAGGATCTCTGGATTTGGATCTCGCATGCCTTGATTTGGCATGGACGTAAGGTCTGCGAGGCCCGTAAGCCGCTCTGTGGCGAATGCACGCTCGCGGCAAATTGCCCGGGTCGCGAACTCTTTGTTCCGACTCCAGCTTGAGACGCAGCTCCATGAAGGTGATCGCGAGGACTCGCAGCATGGCAAAGACCCGTCGAATGTTGATCGAAGACATCGATCTGATGATCGGGGCTCGTCGACGTCTTCTTGCATATGCGGTTCGTGCTAGTGAGCAGGAGGAGCTGCTTGCGCCGGACTTGGCCGAAGCCGCTGGCTTCCTTCGTCTCGATGAACGGCTGGATGGGCCCATCTTCGTCGAGATGGAGGTGGATCCGGACTTCGATAAGGCCATGCGCGTGGCCCTGGCCTTCGAGAGGGAGCAGTTGCCGAAGGGTCCTCAGCCGCTGCAGGGCGAGAGTTCTGACGTTCCTTTGTGGCTGGAGGATCGTCTCGATGCCATTGAGCGACTGCGAGCACGGCTGGGCGAGGACTGAATCTACCCCGTCTCTACTCGGAAAAACGGGGGGTTTTCGCGTAACGCCTTCCCTAAGCTGGCGCTTCACCCCCGTGCCGATTGATTTTCGGCGCGGCTGAGCGGAGCCCCCTTTGTTGAGGCGGGCTTGCTGGGGCCGCTGCTATCCTGGTTGAGCTGTGAAGGCTAGCATCTGTCATCTAGCCCTTCACTCACTTCCCTCCGGGGCTTTAGTGCGACCTTCGCCTCGCTGGGCCCTTACGTCCGGCGCCACTCTGTCTTACTCCCTAGTCCTGGCCTTCTGCTTGACACTGCTTCTCTCTCTCGGGAGCTTCTCCCTCGGAAGGGGTGTTCTTGTGGGCAGTTCGGCCCTTTCCCTTCGAGGAAATCCTCAACAATGCAGCGCATCACTCTTTCTTTGGCGTTTTTCGCCACCGTTGGGCTCTTGGCCTCTGCTGGCCAAGCCCAAAGTTCCGCCCCCGATGTGGGGCACGATATCGGCAGAGTCGAGCAGGTTCAGATCGACAGCGGCCAGCGCGACAACCTAGGCGAGCTGGCACGCATGGTCTGGGAGCGCAAGATTCTGCGCCCCGGTGCGAGCTTCCTCCAGCTGGAGTTCGGTGGCTGGGAGCTGCCCAAGGGTAGCTGGGTCGAACTCACTTCGATGAAGGACATGGACACCGAGGTCTTCGATGCCGAGACGCTCGCTCTCGTGAATGGAGAGTCGGCCTACTTCAATGGCAGTGAACTCCGCGTGCGGCTCTTCGCCGGTCCGCACACGATGGGCAACCGGGTCACCTTCAAGGGACTAGGTGTAGGACGTGCAAGTGCCGTCCTTAGCCCGCTAACGATTTGCGGCGCGGTTGATAACCGGGTGCTGTCGAACGACAAGCGAGTGGCTCGCATTATCCTGAAGTACTCGGACAACTCAATCAACTGGTGCACTGCATGGTTGATTAGTCGGACGAACACTTTCTCTTCGGCCGGCCACTGCATGAGGGACCGTTCGAATACTAGGAAGCTGGTTCTGGTCACGGCGCAGTTCAACGTTCCCGCTTCGAACTCCACAGGCGGTCTTGTCAACCCGCCGGCAACGAGCCAGTACACATGGTACGGAAGGAGCGCTTCTTACCGTCGCTGGGAAAATGGCGGCAGGGGCAAGGACTGGGCTGTTTTCGCGACCCAGATCAACAGCACGACAAAGAAGCACGCTGGGGAGGTCCAGGGTGAGTTCTTCAGGATCTCAACGACCCTGCCGGCGATCAGTCACTCTGTGCGCGTCACAGGGCACGGCACGGATTCGACGAAGATCCGTAACGGCGTGCAGCAGACACATAGCGGACCCTATCGCGGTTACTCGAACTCTGGCGGGCGTAACCAGATCCGATATCACTTGGACACGATGGGTGGTAACTCTGGTTCTCCAGTGATTAAAACCGTTGGCACGACGGAATATGCTATCGGTGTTCATACGCACGGTGGCTGTAATACCTCGCCTAGCTCTTACAATAGCGGGACCTATGCCGGCCGGACGCTCTTCCGGAACGGTCGCGCAGCGATTCTGAACAAGGTTCTGCCGGACCTTACCGTGACCCAGGTCGGGGCTAGCGATTCGACGCTGTATCCTGGGCAGAGATTTCTCGCGCGAATGTCGGTCAAAAACGCCGGCCGGGTTACTGTCCCAGAGAACTCGACGGCCAGCTTCTATTTGTCGACGAATTCCACGATCTCGACTTTGGACACTCTGCTTGGAAACGTAATGGTCACCAAGCTCGGCGTCAACGCTATCCAAAATAGCAGCCTCTCTGTTACTGTTCCGATGAGCTACGCTGCGCATGTTGGCACCCGCTACCTCGGGGCCATTGCCGATCGCACGCGGGTCGTTGCCGAACTCAATGAGGTTAACAATACGAACAGGGTTGCCGTCACGATTTTGGCTCCGGCTCCGGATCTTACGCCGACGATGTTGACTTCCAGTGTGACGAAGCTGTATCCGAGAGACCGGGCGACGGTACGGACTCGCATCAACAATATCGGCTTGGTGGCATCCAGGCCATGCCTTTCGACGTGTTACTTGTCGACAAACTCGATCATTTCGACGTCGGATATCGCGCTTGGCTCCGTCGTCACCGGAGCGATTGCCAAGGGTGCCTACAGGAACTATTCCTTCTTGGTCACTGCCCCGAATACCTTGCCAAACGCGACCTGCTACTTTGGCATTTTTGCTGACCGTAACCAGAAAAATGTCGAAGTGTCTGAGATGAACAACACCCGCGCTTTGGCGGTCAGGTGCTACTCCAGCGCGCGCAAGCCCGATCTTCGCATTGCATCGATGTCGCTCGGGTCCTCGAACATTACCGGTGGCGGCACGGTATCCGTGTCGGTTGGGGTTCGTAACTACGGCACCGCCTCGACGGGACGTCCTTCCCCGACGGGTATCTTCCTGTCGTCCAACACGACGATTTCGACAGTTGACTATTACCTCGGCTCTGTCATGACCGGAACGCTGGCTCCCAATGCTGTGCATAGCTTCCGGACGACCCAGACCGTGCCAGCCTGCCCGCTCTCAGGCAACTACTACCTCGGCGTCTTCGCAGACTTCACCAACGTCATCGCCGAATCTCAGGAGCTGAACAATACGCGTGTCCTTCCTGTCAGGCTCAGGGCGACTAGCTCGACGTTGGTGCAGTGGCGTCCCATCTACAACTCGGCGGCGACAAACGAGGTCAGTGCCTCGATCAGCACGACGAGAGGCGGCACCGCAAACATGTGTGTTATCGCTCCGAGACGTCGTGGCGAACTCTACCTCGCGGTTTGGGGTGGTAACGGTTCGAGCACGAACTGGAGCTACGGCTCGCTGAGTGCTTTCAGTCTCAGCCTGCTCAACGGCCCGATTTTCCCCGCATGGTTCGGCACCGTGGACCTGAACGGTCGCGCCTACCCGCGCCTGCAGCTACCTGCTGGTGGTCCGGTGGTCCCGCCCTTCCTGGCCAACACGCGAGTGTTCTTCCTCAATAACCAGGGGGTGCATGGTTGGACGAGCAACAGGCACTATGTCCGGATCACGAGGTGATACCTGGATGAGGCCTGATTCCTTGTTGAGGCAGGGCGGCTGCTAGCTAGCCCTGCCTGCTGAACATGCTCCGGGGCGCGGATCAGGCTTTGCCTGTTTCGCGCCCCGGCTGCGTACCGAGAGCGGCTCGCTGGGTCTTCGCTCTCTTTGCTTGGCCCTTCCTGTGCTCTAAGATCCGCCGCCCGAACAGCCCTTAGCCGCCGAGTTTCGGCGCCCAGTCCTGCTATTAGGAGAAGACGATGGGCCAGCCTGTCATCGTGTCCGCTTGCCGTACTCCCATCGGTCGTTTCCAGGGCGCTTTGGCGCCTCTGACTGCTGCCAAGCTCGGGTCGCTAGCCGTATCAGAGGCCTTACGGCGTGCTGGTGTCGGCGGTGACAAGGTCGAAGAGGTCCTGATGGGCACCGTGCTTCAGGCCGGCCAGGGGCAAAACCCTGCGCGGCAGGTTGCGCTGGGTGCGGGACTGCCTGACAGCATCGCGGCCGTAACGATCAACAAGGTCTGCGGCTCCGGTCTCAAGACCGTGATGCTCGCCGCGCAGGCGATCAAAGCCGGTGACGGGCAGTGCTTTGTCGCTGGCGGCATGGAGTCGATGTCGCGGGCGCCCTACTACCTGCCCCAGGCTCGTGACGGGCAGCGTCTCGGTCATGGCCAGCTCGTCGATGGGCTGGTGGCCGACGGGCTGTGGGATGTCTACGAAGACTTCCACATGGGCAATACTGGCGAGCTGGTGGCCAAGGAATACGAGGTCAGCCGCGAAGCTCAGGATGCCTATGCCGCCGAATCGCATCGCCGGGCGGTGGCAGCTTGGGAAAGCGGCAAGTTTGCGGCCGAGGTTTTTCCCGTCGAGGTTCCTGGGCGTAAGGGGGCGGTGACCGTCGTCGATCGCGATGAAGGGCCTCGTGCCGATGCCAGCGTGGAAGGGCTCGCCAAGCTGCGCCCAGCATTTCAGCGAGACGGTGGCACCGTGACTCCGGGGAATGCGAGCACGATCAATGATGGCGCTGCTGCTCTGGTGGTCGTTGACGAAGACTTTGCCAAAGCCGAAGGCCTCAAGCCCTTGGCGCGCATTACCGGTTATGCGACTGGGGGGACGGCTCCCAAGTGGGTCATGATGGCTCCGGAGCAAGCCTTCGAGAAGCTCTGCCATCTGACCAAGCTGGGCCTCAAGGACTTCGACCTGATCGAACTCAACGAGGCCTTCTCGGTGCAGGCGGTTGCGCTTACCCGTAAGCTCGAACTCGATCCCGAGAAGGTCAATGTCCATGGCGGCGCGGTCGCTTTGGGGCATCCGATTGGCTGCTCGGGCGCGCGAGTCTTGACGACGCTGCTTTATGCCTTGCAGGACCGCGGTTTGGAGAAGGGTGCTGCGGCACTGTGTCTTGGGGGCGGCAATGCCGTTGCCCTGTCGGTCGAGATGATCTGAGAGGAACGAGAGATGACGATGGACAAGGTGGCGGTGATCGGTGGCGGCACAATGGGCAATGGCATTGCCCAAGTCTTCGCCACGTTTGGGGCAGATGTGCAGCTGCATGACCTGGACCAGGCCTGCCTTGATCGCGCGCTCGGAGCGATTGGGAAGAGCCTCGGTCGCTTGGTCAAAAAGGAAAAGATCAGTGAGGCTGATGCCTCGGCGATCCAGGGGCGGATTCGCGGCACCAAGGACATCTCGGATGTGGCCGATCGGCAGCTGGTCATCGAAGCCATTCCGGAAAAGGTCGAGCTCAAGAAAAGCCTTTTTGCACGCTTGGACGATCTGGCGCCGAAGGATTGCATTCTGGCCTCCAATACCTCGTCGATTTCGATCACGGTATTGGGCGCGGCGACGCAGCGTTCGGACAAGGTCATCGGCATGCACTTCATGAATCCGGTGCCGATCATGAAGCTCGTCGAGGTGATCCGCGGCCAAGATACTTCGGACGCGACCACCGAGGCCGTGGTCGAGGCGGCCGCGGCTCTGAAGAAGACGGCGATCCCGGCTGAGGATTATCCGGGCTTTATCAGTAATCGCGTGCTGATGCCCATGATCAACGAAGCGGTCTTCTGCCTGATGGAAGGAGTGGCCACTCGAGAGGGTATCGATGAGATCATGAAGCTCGGTATGGCCCACCCCATGGGGCCACTGACGCTTGCCGATTTCATTGGCTTGGACGTTTGTCTTGAGATCATGGACGTCCTGCACACTGGGTTCGGCGACGACAAGTATCGGGCTTGTCCGATGCTGCGCAGGATGGTGGCGGCTGGGCATCTCGGCCGGAAGAGTGGTAAGGGCTTCTACGACTACGAGTGATGATGCCATGGTCGGTTTCGATCTGAGCGAAGATCTCACGATGCTCCGGGATACGGCGAGGGACTTCGCCGATAAGGAACTCGTCCCCAATGCGGCCCGCTGGGACCGAGAGCTGCACTTCCCGCGCGAGGCGCTTGAGAAGGCTGCGGAGCTGGGCTTCCTTGGGATGAACGTGCCCGAGGAATACGGCGGCAACGAGATGGGTAGCCTGGGCCTCTGCGTTCTCCTTGAGGAGATCAACCGAGGTTGTGCATCGACTGGGGTTACCATTTCGGTGCACAACAGCCTGTTCTGCTCGCCGGTCGTCAAGTTCGGCACCGAAGAGCAGAAGCAGAAGTTCCTGCCCAAGATGGCGAAGGGCGAGGCTCTGGGCGGCTACTGCCTCTCCGAGGCCGGGGCTGGCTCCGACGCGGCATCGCTTCGCTGCTCAGCGAAGAAGGATGGTGATGACTGGATCCTAGACGGAGCCAAACTCTGGATTACTACCGGCAGTGAGGCTGACGCCTTTATCGTTTTTGCCCGAACTTCCGAGCACCGCACTCGCGGTATCTCTGCCTTTATCGTCGAGAGCACTTCCGAGGGCTTCAAGGTCGGCAAGAAGGAGGAGAAGCTCGGTATTCGTGCTTCACCAACGACCGAGATCCTCTTCGAGAACTGCCGCATTCCCGGGAGCCATCTCCTTGGCGAAGAGGGGATTGGTTTCAAGATCGCTCTGGACACTTTGGATGGTGGCCGCTTGGGCATCGCCTCGCAGTCGGTGGGGATTGGCCGCGCGGCTCTGGAGGAAGCTCTCCGCTACGCAAAGACGCGCGAGCAGTTTGGCAAGCCGATCGGAGAGTTCCAGGCCGTGGGTTGGAAGCTGGCTGATATGGGGACCGATATCGATGCTGCTCGGCTTTTGACCTGGAGGGCTGCGTGGCTGCGTGACCAGAAGCTGCCTTGCTCCAAGGAGGCGGCGATGGCCAAGAGCTTTGCTTCGCGTGCAGCCAACCGCGCAGCGCGTGATTGCGTGCAGATCCATGGTGGCGCTGGTTATACCCAGGAGTTCATCGCCGAGCGTCTGATGCGAGATGCCCGTATTACTGAGATCTACGAAGGCGCGACGGATATTCAGCGCCTCGTTATTAGTCGCCATCTGCTGGCGGACTGAGGGGCAAGAAGTGCAGAAAGAAGCGATCCTTTCTGACTCTGGTCGAGGCAAGCGCATGGCGCTCAGCCCTGCGATCGCTGTTTTTATCTCCGAGCACATAAGGCCGTAGGAGGGGGGGTGACCGAGCAGAATCCGATCCAAGCGCCCGAGTGCAGCCCGCTTGCGGCAGGGCTGTCAGAAGCGAGTATGCAGCAGCAGCTCCTGCTGCCGCGTGCGGCTAAGCCAGCCAGCTTTTGGGTTGCCCTCGTTTTCGGCGTTTTGCTGCTGGGCTCGGGCTTGCTCAACCTCCTCCTTTTCTTCTTCCTCCTCTTCAGCTCTGCGGCAAGCGAGGCTCTCGGTGGCGCCAGCATGCTCGACATGCAGACGCGGGAGACTTATCTCAGCGGCCCGCGCGATAGCTCGCAGAAGGTCGTCGTCATTGACATCGAAGGGGTGATCGCCCCGAGTCAGGCGGGGCTGCTCGGCGTCCAGGGTGAATCCATGGTCGCCCGTGTCGAACGCTATCTCGGTCGCGCTGCTGCGGACTCCAATGTCGTGGGTGTTGTGCTCCGTGTGGATTCTCCCGGTGGCGCGGTCACCGATTCCGACCAGATCTACCAGCTGTTGCGTGAGTTCAGAGAAGAGACGGGTAAGTCCGTTGCGACCTATTTCCACGCTACCGCGGCGTCGGGGGGCTACTACGTCGGTATGGCGGGCGAACGTGTCTTCATGCATCCGACCGGGATTACCGGTTCGATCGGTGTGATCATGGGGATCTGGAACTACAGCAAGGCGGCCAAGCAGCTCGGCATCGAGCGTGTGACCATCGTCTCCGAGCGCACGCCCTACAAAGACCTCCTCGATGGTGCCAAGCCGGTCGCAAAGGGCGAGAAGAGAATCCTCTTGGGGCTCGTCGATGAGATGTACGATCGTTTCGTAGATGTCGTTGCGGCCGGGAGACCTGAGCTCAGTCGCGATCAGATCGAGAAATTGGCGGATGGCCGCATCTATTCGGCGCGCCAGGCGCAGCGCGCTGGTCTTGTTGACGAGATGGGTAGCTTGCGCGACGCCGTCGCTTGGGTGCGCGCGCGCTGCGATGCTGAGCAGGCCAAGGCTGTCCGCTACGAGCCCTTGCCCTCATTTCTGGATTCCCTGATGGGGGCGCAGAGCGCCGAGGGGCGTATCGCCTCGCGTTTGGGCTTACTCGACCCCTCACCCAAGCTCCTATATCTGTGGGCCGGTGGCCTCTGATGCTTGCTTCTGACCGTAAGGCCTTCACTTCACTGAGAGACGCCGATGAGCGCTGACAATTGGACTAACTTCAGCCTGAGCGAAGATCAGGAGATGATCCGGGATACGGCCCGGAAGTTCGCCGAGGAAGTGCTTCTGCCACAGGCCGTCGAGGTGGATCAGCAGGCCCGCTTTCCGAAGGAAACCTTCGAGCAAATGGCAGAGCTTGGCTTCCTCGGCCTGCCGCTGTCGGAGGATGTCGAAGGTGCCGGGCTCGGTTACTTCGCCTATTGCCTCGTGCTGGAGGAGTTGGCCAAGCACTGCGGCTCGACCGCGCTCAGTCTCGAAGCCCATATCAGCCTTTGCGCCTACCTGATTGATCAATATGGCAGCGAAGAGCAGCGCAAGGCCTATGTGCCGGATCTGGCCATGGGCGAGAAGTTCGGGGCCTTCGCTCTGACCGAGCCCCACTGTGGCTCCGATGCCGGTGCCTCGCGCTGCTCGGCCAAGCTGGACGGCGAGCACTATGTGCTGAACGGTCGCAAGAGCTTCATCACCAATGCCAACATCGCTGGCACCTTCGTCGTTACGGCCCGCACCGACCCCGATGAGTCGAAGGGTGCGAAGGGCATCTCAGCGTTCATCGTCGATCGTGAGACTGAGGGCTTCATCGTCGAGAAGGGTGAGAGCAAGCTCGGCATGCGTGGCTCGGACTGGGCCAACCTGGTGTTCGAGGACATGCGGGTGCCGGTCGCCAACCGTATCGGCGAAGAGAACGAGGGCTTCCGCTTCTTCATGGAGACGCTTGATGCCGGCCGCATCGCAGTCGGAGCGATTGCGCTTGGGCTGGCAGAGGGGGCGCATGAGCGGGCGCTGCAGTATTCCAGGGAGCGCATCGCTTTCGGTAAGCCGCTGGCGGAGCAGCAGGCCGTGGCCTTTAAGCTTGCCGAAATGGCTACCAGGATCGAAGCCGCGCGGCACCTCGTGTATCACGGGCTGCGGCTCAAGGACCAGGGGCAGGCGAAGTACCGAAAGCAGGCAGCGATCGCGAAGAACTTCGCGGCGCAAACCGCCAGCTACTGCGCCGACGAGGCGATCCAGATCCACGGTGGCTACGGCTATGTTAATGAGTACCACGTCGAGCGGATCTATCGCGATGCGAAGCTCTGCGAGATCGGCGAAGGGACCAACGAGATCTGCAATCTGGTGATTGCCCGCGAGGTATTGGCCTGAGCCCGTCCCGGGGTCTTGCGGCCGAGAGCCTGGCGCTCGGGCCGTTGCGTTTGCATGCACTCGACGGCGGGATGCTTTCCTTTGCGGTCCCGAGTAGGGGTCGTCGTATCGAAATGGCGGTGCGGCCGGTGCTGGTCGAATCGCCGCATGGAACGGTGCTCTATGACACGGGCTTCGGTGACGCCGACGAGAAGCGGCGTCGGAACTACCGTTTGCGTGATCCCTGGCCCATCGAGGAGCAGCTGCAGGAGCTGGGGCTACCGGATGGCCCGGATATCGTCGTGCTCTCGCACCTGCACTTTGATCATGCGGGCGGTGCGCTGGTTGGCGATGGCGAACAGGAGCAGCTGCGCTTCCCTAAGGCCCGGCATGTGATCCATCGCGTCGAGTGGGAGATCGGGCTGGCGAATGGCCGCGGCGGTAATCTCGCCAAGCGCCTGCAGCGTGCTGGTATGCCCGAACTCCTGAGCGATGATGAGCTGCTGCTACTGCCGGATCTCAAGCTTTCGCGGCATCCGGGGCACTGTGAGGCCTTGCTGGCGTTGCAGGGGATGGCGCCTGCAGCGAGCTTCCTCCTTGCTGCCGATCTTGTCCCGACACGGCGCTTCCTCTTCCCACGAGAAGACCGCTTTGCTGACCAGAACCCAAAGGTGGCCCTACGCGAGCGCACGGCCCTGCTCCAAGGGCTGGCCGCGCGGGGCGGCGTCGTCAGCTTCTATCATGATCGGCATCAGGCCTTTGCATGGCTGAGAGCGTGGGAGGATGGTGGTTATGCTCTCTGCGATGAGCAGCACTGAGGACCGTAGTTTTCGCCGCCTCTCACACGAGGTCCTGATCGAGAATCCGTGGCACCGCTACTGCCTGGACCACTACACCCAGGCCGATGGCAGCGAGGGCCGCTACTTCTTTGTCGACATGCCGGGATCCTGCGGGATTATCCCGCGCTTTGCCGATGGATCGACGCTGCTGCTGCGGGTCTATAGGTATTTGCTCGGACGTTGGCTCTGGGAGTTCCCGATTGGTGGCATGAAGTATGGAGAGGATCCTATCTCTGTTGCACATAAAGAACTTCGCGAGGAGACGGGTTTCGTGGCTAGAGAGATGCAGGCCATAGGCCGCTTTTCCCCGTACAAGGGCGTCTCGAACGAGTGCTGCCACTTTTTCGTGGCTCGGGGTCTCGAAGAGCGCGGGCAGGAGCTGGAGCCCAGCGAACGGATCGAGGTGCATCGGCTTCCCTGGGGAGAGGCACGTGAGCGCCTCCTGGCTCAGGAGCTTGGCGATGGCCAGTCGATGTCGGGGCTGCTTCTCTACGAGCGTTTTCTCGCCCGCGAGAAGGGAGGAATTGAGTGAGGAAGCTCCTCGATTGGCTTTGGCATGAACGCATCGAGCAGCTCCCCAAGTGGCAGCGGCCCTTAGCCTTCCTTGTGCGGATCCTCCTGAGGAGCTTCCTGCGCTTTTGGCGAAAAGATGGGCCGACTCGCTGCGCTGGACTGACCTATTGGACGCTGATGGCCCTGGTGCCGGTGCTGGCCGTCGTGTTTGCGGTCGCTGGCGCCTTCGGAATTCGATCCGAACTCGAAGACTCGATTCGTAGCTCTCTCCTTGAGTATCCGCTGCAGGCCAGGGACTTCGTGGACGAGGCCTTGCTGGTCGTTCAGCACGTGGACCTCAAGGCGCTGTCGGCCGTTGCCATCCTGGGTCTGCTCTACACCGCGTTCACGTTGATGGCGCGCATCGAAGCCGCGTTCAATGCGACCTGGAAGGCTGCGCGCGCTCGCGCCCTTGCTCGGCGTTATGCCGACTACGTCGCGATTATGTTCCTCGTGCCTCTGCTCGTGCTGGCGAGTACCAGTGCCACAGCCTTCCTGCAGAGTCCGGTTCTGAGGGACAGTGCTCCTTGGTTGGCGGATACCTTGCGCGAGAGCTTTAGCTTCTTGCCACTCGCCCTGCTCTGGATGGCTGCGGCGTTACTGCTCAAGGTCACGCCCAATGCCGAGGTCCGATGGATGCCGGCCTTGGTTGCTGGCCTCGTGATCGCCGTCATGTACCTAGCGATGCAGAAGCTCTTTTTCCTGCTGCAGATCGGCGTTACCCAGGCCAACGCGATTTACGGCACGCTTGCCTTCCTGCCGCTGTTTCTCATCTACCTGCACGCCTCATGGTCGATCGTGATCATTGGCGCGGAGCTTTCTCACTCGCTCCAATACCGCGAGTTCGTGCTGAGGCCGCAAGAGGAGCGGCTGTGGACGCCGGAGCGCCGCCGCCAGGTCGGGCTATTCCTGCTTCGCGAATCGATGCGCCGCTATGAGTCGGCTGGGGTGCTGACGATCAGCGAGGCAGCTTCTCGCCTGGGGGTTCAGGCGCTGCAGGTGAGGGATGTTGCGAAGGTCCTCGAAAGAGCCGGGCTCCTCCACCGCGTCCGTAAGGGGCAGGCTCTGGTGCCTGCCCGGCTGCCGGGCGAGATTCGCGCTGGCGAACTCTTTGTCGCGCTCGACAGCGAAGGTGAGCATCCCGAGAAGGGGCGTGGTGACCAGGCAGATCTGGCCTTGCTTGCGCGAGTGCGCGATGCTCTCAAGGACTTCGATGACCCTCTCTAGCCAGGTCAGCTGATGTTGCGACGCATTGCCCCTTTCCTCGCCCCTGTACTTCTGCTTTCGAGTCTTGCTGCGCAGGCAGCTCCCAAGGCTCCCGAAACTCCGAAGGAGGCACTGGCGGAGTTCCTCGCTGCCCCTGTCCTGAAGAATGCTCGCATCGGCGTCTGTGTGCGGAGTGGCGAGCAGGTGCTTGCCGAGAACGAGGCCGAGCGCGGCTTTATGACCGCTTCCAACATGAAGCTGTTCAGCAGTGCCCTCGCCCTGCGTGTCCTGGGGCCAGCTTTCCGCTTTGAGACTCGGCTGGAGGCCCGTGGGCACATCCGGGCGGGGGTGCTGGAGGGCGATCTCGTTCTCGTCGGGAGCGGTGACCCGAGCTTCGGGGCCTTGGCCTACGAGAAACAAGGCGCGAGCGCGGTGTTCCTGCGCATGCGCGAATCCGTGCGCAAGGCCGGGATCCGCAAGGTCACCGGCCGAGTGCTCGGGGATGCCACGATCCAGAAGGATGAGTTCATGGGGGATGGCTGGGACTGGTCCTACCATGCGGATTGGTATGCGGCGCCGGTCTCCGGGCTCTGCTTCAACGAGAACTGTCTCGACTTCATCTTCGATGGGGCCGCGGCCGGTCAGCAGCCGCTGTTCCGGCTCGAGCCTGACACGGGCTACTTCGAAATCCGCAACCTCGTGCGCTGTGTGCCCAAGGGGGTCGATTCCGAGCTGCTCTTCGTCCGCAAGATCGGTAGCCGTAAGCTGACGCTTCGGGGCAGCTTTCCTGCTAACCGCAAGGCCAAGCGTGACTGGGCTTCCGTCGATGATCCGGCAACCTTCGCCGCCACCGTGCTCTGCGAGACGCTGCAGCGTTCGGGGATCCCGGTTCGCGGCGGGGCCGGGCGGGTGGGGCCGGGCCTTAGCCCTGGGCGCCGCGGCGGCGTGCGCGCCGTGCACTCGCATCTTTCGCCCCCGCTCTCCGAACTCGTCGTGCGGCTCAACAAGGTCAGCCAAAACCTCTATGCGGAGCAGCTGCCTCGCAGGGCCGCGCTTGAGGCAGGGGAGGAAATGTCGATGCGCGGCGCTCGCATCGTGATGCAGAAGGAGCTGGCGGCGATGGGCGTCGACAGCGAGGGATTGGTGATGGCCGACGGCTCGGGGCTCTCTCGGCTCAACTTGGTTCGTCCCCGCCAAATCGCAGACTTGCTCGTTGCCATGCGCAAGCACGAGCACGGTGACCTCTACTATGCAAGCCTGCCGCTGGCGGGCGTCGATGGCACCTTGCGTCGCCGCTTCCTCGAGGGCAGCCCGGCGCGGGGCCGGGTTCGCGCGAAGACGGGCTACATTTCGAGGGTCGTCGGACTCTCGGGCTATCTACCTCGCGATGGCGGGGAGCCTTGGGTCTTTTCGATCCTGGTCAACGATTTCGTGGCCCCCACTTGGAAGGTGAAGCGGGCTGTGGATCGCTTTGTCGAGAGGCTCTGCGTCCAGGCCGGACCTTGGAAGTCAGGCGAGTAGAGCAGGCTCATACTGATCAGTCCTTGCTTGGAGCCGGGGCAGGCCCGAAAACGGGGGCCCAAGACCAACCGGGGCTGCGATCCTGCGCCCGGACTCAATCTTCGATGAACCTGATGAAGAACTACGCTGCCGCTGCCTTCCTAGTAACTGTTGGCGCCCTACCTGGTGCCTTCGGTGCCTATGGTGCTGCAAATCCGACCCCCGCTGCGGCTCAGCAGCCTGGGGCGCGAGTCGCTGTCTTTGACATGCGTGCTCTCTTGTCCGAGTCGAAGACCTACCAGGCCATGCTCGAGTCGGTGAAGAAGCAGGAGCAGCAGTGGGCCAAGGAAATGGCGGACTTGCGCAAGCGCATCGCTACGATGGGCGCCGATCTGCAGCTGATGGATAAGGGGTCGATGGAGGCTGAGCGCCAGCGAATCAAGATCGACCAGCTCAACCTCGAAGGGCAGCGTTTGCTCAAGCACTACGAGAGGGCGAGCAAGGGGCGTCGCGACGAGGCACGGCTCAATATTTATCTGCAGATCGAGCGCGCGGTGGCCAAGCATGCTGCGGGGCGTTTCGATATCGTGCTTCGGCGCTTCCAAGAGGATAAAACCAAGCCTGCGACGCCGGCGATGCGGCTAGCGATTCGGCAGCAGGAGAACGTGATCTATGCCGACAAGCGCGTGGACATCACCAAGGATGTTCTGCGGATCGTCGACGGCAAGTAATCCTCTAGAACGTCCAGGCCCTTCTCTGTAGATCTCCTCGGAGATCGAACCCTCGCAGCGTAGATCGAGCCGGCCATCGAGCCGGGTAATCATCGTCGGAGCAACGTGGCGAAGCGCGCACAAAAGACCCTGAAGAACGCCATAGAGTTTCGTGGAGTTGGGCTGCACACCGGCGAGGAGGTGCAGGTTCGGATTGAGCCCGCGGCCGTCGACCACGGCGTGATCTTCACACGTGTCGACCTCGATGGGCGGCCTTCCGTGCCCATGAAGTTCGAGCACCTGAGCACCAAGGAGCGGCGAACTGCGTTGCGTGATGGGGCTGCCGAGGTCTGCACGGTCGAGCATCTGCTGGCGGCGCTCTCTGCCTATGAGGTCGATAATGTCTCGATCGAGATGAGCGGCGAGGAGGTGCCCGGGCTGGATGGCAGCTCCCTGCCCTTTGTCGAGCTGATCGAACAGGCTGGGGTCGTTGAGCAGAAGGCCGAGAAACGGGATCTCACTCTCGACGAGCCGCTCTATGTTCGCGATGGCGATACCAGCCTGATTGCGCTGCCGGCTGAGTCCGGGCTTTCAATCGAATACCACTTGGTGCAGCCGGAGGGCGACCTGGAGACGATCCAGAGTTTTAGCTTTACGGTTGATGCGGAGCGGTTCAAAGCAGATGTCGCTCCTGCCCGGACCTTCGTTATGGAGCGCGAGATCGAGCAGCTTCAAGCTGCAGGGCTCGGCAAGGGCGCCAATAGCAGTAATACGCTGGTGATGACTAGGTCAGGGCCGCGGGACAACGAACTGCGTTTCCCCGACGAGCTTGCTCGGCACAAGGTGCTGGACCTGATCGGCGACCTGGCTCTTACCGGAGTTCAGATCCATGCTCACCTGATCGCGACGCGCTCGGGACACCGTAGTAACCACTTGTTGGTCAAGCAGCTGCTTGAGCGAATGCGGCAGCTTGAGGACGAGGGCTACTTGACCCGAAAGTCGGGGATGAATATCCGCGACATCTTGGGTCTGCTGCCGCATCGTTATCCCTTCCTGCTCGTCGATCGTGTTGTCGAGATTGAGGGTTATCGTCGAGCTGTTGGCATCAAGAACGTCACTTTCAACGAGCCGTTCTTCCAAGGGCACTGGCCTGGTCAGCCGATCATGCCCGGTGTCCTTCAGCTAGAAGCGATGGCGCAGATGGCGGGACTGCTCTTGTTCCGCAAGCTCGAGAATACCGGCAAGCTTGCGGTTCTCTGGAGCATCGACAGAGTCAAGTTGCGCGGCGCCGTGACCCCTGGCGATCAGTTGCGCATCGAGGTCGAGACGATTCGTTCTCGTCCTGGGATGGGGCATGTGCAGGCACGCTGCAAAGTAGCGGGCAAGCTCGTAGCCGAGGCGCAGTTGAAGTTCACGTTGGTGGATGCATGAGCCGCGTTCAGCAATCCAATACAAACGAGAGGCAGATTCCTTGACGGATTCCAACGAGACCAGGATTCACCCGACGGCGATCCTCTCCGACAGCGTGGAGATCGGGCGTGGCGTTGAGATCGGCCCCTATGCGATCCTTGATGGGCGAATTCGTATTGGTGACGGCACGAAGATTCACGCACATGCGCAGATCCTCAATAGCACGACGCTTGGCGCTCGTTGCGAGGTTCATGGCTACGCGCTCGTCGGCGGGAAGCCCCAGGACCGAAAGTTCGAGGGCGAGGACACGGAGGTCGTGATCGGTGATGACACGATTATCCGCGAGGGCGTGACCATCCACCTTGGCACTGGGCATGGCAGCCGGGTGACAAGGGTGGGCAGTCGTGTGCTGGTGATGGCGAACGTGCATATCGCGCACGATTGCCAGGTCGCGGATGACGTCACGATGAGTAATAGCACCCTGCTTGCCGGACACGTGCATGTGCAGGCCGGAGCCACCATCTCGGGTGCGACCGTGATCCACCAATTTACGACCATTGGTCGATTGGCCATGATCGGCGGGCTTGCGCGGGTGTCGATGGATGTCCCGCCCTTCCTGATCGTCGAGGGTCGTCCGGGCAAGGTCCGTGGCCTCAACGTGGTTGGTCTGCGGCGGCGGGGCGTCTCCGAGGAGAGCGTCGAACGGCTCAAGGAGACCTACCGTCTGCTTTTCTTGGGCAAGAAGACCAGTGCCGAGAGCTACTCTCTTGCTGTGGAGCGCGCTGGTGGCTCTGCGGAAGTGCACGAGCTCCTTGAGTTCCTAAGGCGCACCGACTCCAACATTAAGGGGCGGTATCTGGAGGCCTTGCGTAAGGCGCGGGAGGATCAGGGCGACCAGCCCGAGCTTGATGGCGGGCAGGCCGAGCTGGGCTGAAGAGGCCGGTGCCGATAGGGGAGTGAGAGCGATGAAGGAAGCCGTTCGGATCGCCGTGATCGGGGTGGGACATCTCGGAAAGCATCATGCGAGGATCCTCGCAGGGCTCCCTGAAGCGAAGCTGGTTGGGGTGGTCGATGTCGATGCCGAGACTGCTCGCAAGGTTGGTGAGCAGTGGGGCGTGCCCTTTGGGACGGATCCGCTGAATCTTCCCGAGGAGTGGAAGGTCGAAGCGGTGAGTGTCGTGACTCCTACGCGCTTCCACCACGAAGTCGCGATGCGGCATCTCGACGTCGGCCACGACGTTCTTGTCGAAAAGCCCCTTACTCCCACGGTTGCCGAGGGGGAGGAGATCTGCGCGCGAGCCGATGAGCTGGGGCGCATCCTTCAGGTCGGGCACGTTGAACGCTTCAACCCTGTGGTCAAAGCTACTCGCGAGTTGGGGATCCAGCCGCGTTATATCGAGAGCGACCGGCTCGCGCCTTTCACCTTTCGCAGCATGGATATCGGTGTCGTGCTCGACCTGATGATCCATGACATAGATCTGACGCTGCTGCTCGCCGGTTCGCCAGTGCAGGATGTCGAAGCCTTTGGCGGGAGCTTGTTTACTCCGAGCGAGGATATGGCGAGCGCCAGGCTGCGCTTTGAGAACGGTGCTGTTGCCAGGCTCACTGCGAACCGAGTTGCGATGAAGCCTGGCCGGCGTATGCGGATGTTCTCGACCGAGAGCTACGTATCGCTCGACTTCGGGAAGCGCTACGGGCTGATCGTGCGCAAGAAGCCCGGCTGGGATGTGCAAAAGCTGGACCTGGAGAAGCTGGCGCTCGACGAGGTCACGGACCTTTGGAAGTTCGTGTTCGAGGGGCTCTTGGAGGTCCAGGAGATGCAGCTCGACGAGGATGATCCGCTCTCGGCCGAGTTGCGGAGTTTCCTGGCTTGTGTCCGGGATCGGAGCGCCCCGGAGGTCGATGGGCGAGCCGGCCTCGAGGCCGTGCGCATTGCCGATAGGGTCTTGCGTTCGATCGCTGACAATCCCTGGTAGCTTGGCCCTGGTAGCTTGGCCCTGGTAGCTTGGCCCTGGTAGCTTGGCCCTGGTAGCTTGGCCTAGCTGACCTGGGCGGCCGCTCTGTATCCGAACTCGCATCCCTAGCGCTCAGCATCTACGATTCTGCGTCCTTCGGGCCTGGGGAGGTCTGTTTGATCAGGAGATGGGGGGAGTTGCGATGCGCGCCATAGTTTTCTTGTTGGTCTTCCTCGGACTAGCCTTTGTCGGGTACCGCTACTGGAATCCGGAGAGCCCGGCCCAGGCGAATGAGGGGCCCGAGGAGGTTTCTCCTCGCATAGATGGTGGCGTGCCCGAGCCGTATGAGCCTGTTCGCACCAAGGTCAGCGAGGGACCAGCTCCGAGGGTCAAGGCTCTACTGAGCGGTAGCTTTGAGTTGTGGCGCGGGAAGCCACTCGACCGGGAAGGGGAGGGAGATAGCCCAGAGCTGCGCTATGCGGCCTCTGTGGCTCTCGCTGCAGGCCCCCGCTCTGATCGAACGGGCTTGGCCGCGTCGTCCTCGGCCTTGCTCTACGACGCAGGGGCGACGGTCGAACTGCGGGCGGCAGGCTTCGAGGAACTCGGTCGGGTCGGACGCTGGGAGGCTGCTGCTGAGGCTACGGGCGGCAGAAACGACGCCCTTTTGCATACTCGCGCTCGCCATGCGATCGAAAGGCTGCTGGCGGCAAGCCGTGCCGCCGAGGTCTCCGCCGAGGACGCCTGTCTTTGGACTAGCGCGGTTTTGGATGCCTTCACAGCGGGTGGCTCCTACCTCGACAAAGCGGAGAGCCGAGATCTCTTCGCTCAGCTCTACCAGGCGCAGCAAGACGCTTTGGGGGCCAGTCTCTTTGCGAGAAATGGGAGCTGGCGCTCGCGAAGCTACAAGGTGAAGCCGTCGGAGGTGCTCAGCAAGATCAGTCGCAAGCTCGCGAAGCAGATCGGTGTGCCCCTCTCTCCGGGGCTCCTGATGCTGGTGAACGGGATTAGGGATGCCCGGAGGATCCAGGTTGGCCAGGTGCTGCGTGTGCCAAGCGATGAAATGCGGGTGCTCATTGAGCGGGGGAGTCACACCCTCAAGCTCTTCCTGGGGCCGGTGCTGCTGCGCATATACCCAGTGGGGCTCGGGGCGGAAGGGCAGGAAACCCCGGTCGCGACGTTCAAGGTCACAAAGCGCTTGAAGAACCCGGCGTGGACGAATCCAAGGACGGGAGCCTTCTTTCCGCCGGGCGCGCCGGGTAATGCTCTGGGGGGCTATTTCATCGGTCTGGCCGAGCCCAGTGGGTCGATCAAGGGCTATGGGATCCATGGAACGGATGATCAGGGCTCGATCGGGCGCAATGAGAGCATGGGCTGCATCCGCTTGCGTAAAGGCGATATCGCCGAACTCTTTGAGCTCATCGCTCTAGGCGTGCGGGTACGGGTGCGCTGAGCCGGAGCAGCCACTGTGGCGCCTGGGGGGTCTCCTGGGTCGAGGCTCGCTCTCTGCCGTATTTCGATGACTTGTTCTTCAAGGGAACGTCTTCGGGAGAAAAGCTAGGTGAAGTCTTGTGCCCTCGGAGCGGAGGGCTATGGTTCTCCGCCCTTCGACCTCGGAATCGGGGTTGGAAGAGTTCAGGGCGCAGCCGGGAGGCGAGCGCCAAACTCTTGTTCTT
>PDWJ01001268.1_pt2 | contig 124397 bp, 118 predicted proteins | sample 1430881 | NCBI WGS metagenome assembly PDWJ01 (sample SAMN01162460, study PRJNA174530) | Oral metagenome, whole genome shotgun sequencing project. | biome: Marine environment; feature: Marine mammal; material: Swab sample of the gingival sulcus; isolation source: swab sample of gingival sulcus... | reverse complement strand
CATAACCGCCGCACGGGGGGCAGCGCCTTGCTGCCATGGCCACGTAAAATATACGGTTGTGCCTTGGAAGCAACCCAGAAATCAGATCAGAAAAGAACACGAAAAGGCAAATATAGGATCAACGCTTCGGGCAGGGGCACCGGGCGGGGCCGTTCGGGCGGCGCAGCTTTGCAAGGCTTTGCGTCCCGCCCGGCAAGCAGGATTCGGTTGTTATGGAAGGGGTATCTCAGGGTCTTTTATGGCCTGTCGCCGCACTGCGCATTGATGTGGCTGAAAATATAGTTTAATACCAAACTATACCATTCCAGGTGCGCTTCATTCTTCATATCCGGGGGGCTCAATATGCCGTCAAACGCAAATTCCAACACAAAATCCGCAATGTGGGATGTGGTCGTGATCGGGGCCGGGCCCGGCGGTTATGTGGCGGCGATCCGGGCGGCGCAGCTAGGGCAAAAGGTAGCGATCATTGAGCGTGCGCATCTGGGCGGCATTTGCCTGAACTGGGGCTGCATCCCGACCAAGGCGTTGCTGCGTTCTTCTGAGGTGTTCCACCTGATGCACCGCGCCGGGGAATTCGGCCTGAAGGCCGATAAGATCGGCTATGATCTGGACGCGGTGATCAAGCGCTCGCGCAAGGTGGCGGCGCAGCTTTCCGGCGGCATCGGCCATTTGATGAAAAAGAACAAGATCACCGTGGTCATGGGCCAGGCCAGCCTGTCCGGCAAAGGCCGCATTTCCGTGCGCACCGATAATGGCGTGGACGAGTTGCACGCGAAAAACATCATCCTTGCCACCGGCGCCCGCGCCCGCGAGCTGCCGGGGCTCGAGGTCGATGGCAAGCGCGTCTGGACCTATAAGCACGCGCTGAACCCGCCGCATATGCCCAAGAAACTGCTGGTGATTGGCTCGGGCGCGATTGGCATTGAATTTGCCAGCTTTTACAATACGTTAGGTGCCAAAACCACGGTGGTTGAGGTGATGGATCGGGTGCTGCCGGTCGAGGATGAAGAGATCTCGAAACTGGCGAAAAAGCAGTTTGAAAAGCAGGGCATGAAGATCATGCAAAAGGCCAGCGTCACCCGGCTGGAGCGTCATAAGGATCGGGTCACCGCCCATATCGAAGCCGCTGGCAAGGTCGAAAAACACGATTTTGATACGGTGATTTCGGCGGTCGGCATTGTGGGCAATGTCGAAAATCTGGGGCTCGAAGCGCTGGGGGTCAAGCTGGACCGCAGCCATGTGGTGACCGATGCCTATTGCCGCACCGGGGTTGAGGGGCTCTATGCGATTGGCGACATCGCCGGCGCTCCGTGGCTGGCGCATAAGGCCAGCCATGAGGGCATGATGGTGGCCGAGCTGATCGCCGGGCAAAAGCCGCATCCGGTCAAACCCGAAAGCATCGCCGGTTGCACCTATTGCACGCCGCAGGTCGCCAGTGTCGGCTATACCGAGGCCAAAGCCAAAGAGCTGGGCTATGACGTCAAGGTTGGCCGGTTCCCCTTTATCGGCAACGGCAAGGCGATTGCTCTGGGCGAGGCCGAGGGGCTGGTGAAAACCGTGTTCGACGCCAAAACCGGCGAGCTGCTGGGGGCGCATATGATCGGGGCCGAGGTGACCGAGCTGATCCAGGGTTATGTGGTGGGCCGTCAGCTGGAAACCACGGAACAAGAGCTGATCAACACGGTGTTTCCGCATCCGACTCTGTCAGAGATGATGCATGAATCGGTGCTGGATGCTTATGGCCGCGTGGTGCATATGTAATCCTGCCGATCTGCGGCAAAAAACCTCAGGAAACGGCTGTTATCTGCTTGCATTTCGCGGCGTAATAATGTTGCGTGCGGAAAAATGCAAAGGAGCCAGCCATGCGCATCGCGCTTTATCCGGGGACGTTTGACCCCATCACTCTGGGCCATATTGATATCATCCGGCGCGGGGCGGCATTGGTGGACCGCTTGGTGATCGGGGTTGCGATCAACCGCGATAAGGGGCCGCTCTTTGATCTTGAGCAGCGTGTGGCGATGGTTGAGGCCGAGATCGCCGATGTGGCCAAACAGACCGGCTGCGAGATTGTGGTGCATCCGTTTGAGAACCTGTTGGTGGATTGTGCCCGGGATGTGAATGCGTCGATCATTATCCGCGGTTTGCGTGCGGTGGCTGATTTTGAGTATGAATTTCAAATGGTTGGCATGAACCGCGCCATGGATGACAGCATCGAAACCGTGTTTCTGATGGCCGAGGCCAAACATCAGGCGATTGCCAGCAAGCTGGTCAAGGAAATCGCCCGGTTGGGCGGAGATGTTAACAAATTCGTCACCCCGGCGGTCGAGGCGGCGCTAAAGGCGAAATTTTCCCGCAGCTACAGCGTTTGACGAAATACCTGATACAAAGAGCATCACCTAACGCGTTGAAATCTATGATTTCAGGCAGCGTTAGGTGATTCAGGTTTTTCGCATAATGCTCTGAGGTCAGCGCCAAAAGGCGATGTAATTGGACAGATCGGCCAGTTTTTTACCCAGAATGATGTGCAGCTCCCAGCCGAAATAATAATGATCGGCGGCGAAAACCGCGATGATTGCAAGGGCAAAGATCAGGGCAAGTTGATTGGTCATGCTTTGTCTATAGCCTTGGCCGCGTTGGTTTTGTAGCCCGAATTTGTGTAAAATTGATTGGGGTTCTTGTCCCAAGGCTTCTGCACAACGCTGCGCATCCCTGAGCTGCCCCGCACGGCCGCAAGGCCGTCCTTAAGCCTGCCTGCCCCCCGGCAGGCGCAATCACCCCTTCGACACACTGAAACATGACGATTTATTCACAAACTGCGTTTGCATTCCCGCCGTGCAAGCGCCTACCCAGGCAGGCGCAGCCCGGCGTTCTCTGTATTATGTAGCCGTATGCAGAGGCGTTCACCCGTCGCACCCGCCGGGCAATGCCGGACAAAGAAAAAGCCGCCCTGCCCCCAAAGGCAGAGCGGCTCTTAACCCTGTGGGGGCGGGCTTAGCCCACAAGCTGTCCCATTTTCGCGGCCACATCGGCCATCCGGCAAGAAAAGCCCCACTCATTGTCATACCAAGCCAGCACCCGCACCAGACGCCCGCCGACGACTTTAGTCTGATCCGGGGCAAAGATGCTGGATTCGGTGGTGTGATTGAAATCAACCGAGACTTTGGGCTCGGGGTCATACCCCATCACCGCCGCCATCGGCCCATCAACCGCCTGTTTCACCGCCGCGTTGACATCGTCCACACTCACCTCGCGGGCGGCTTCAAACGTCAGATCCACCGCCGAGACATTCGGCGTGGGCACCCGCATCGCCGTGCCGTCCAACTTGCCGGCCAGCGCGGGCAGCACCAGACCCAGCGCACGGGCGGCTCCGGTTGAGGTCGGCACGATCGACATCGCCGCAGCGCGGGCGCGATAGAGGTCTTTGTGACGCCGGTCCAGCGTGTGCTGATCGCCGGTATAGCTGTGGATAGTGGTCATGATGCCGCGCTCGATCCCGATCACTTCATGCAGCACTTTGGCCAGCGGCGCCAGACAGTTGGTGGTGCAGGAGCCGTTCGAGACCAGATTGTCTTCGGCCAGCAATTCGCCATCATTGACGCCAAAAACCACGGTGCGATCCACATTGCTGGCCGGGGCCGAGATCAGCACCTTTTTCGCGCCGTGACGCAGATGCACGCTGGATTTCACGCCGTCATTGAATTGGCCGGTGCATTCCAGCACCACATCGACACCAGACCAGTCCAGCTCTTCGGGGTTGTAGGTGGAAAACACCTTGATTGGGCCGCGGCCCAGATCCATGGTGTCGCCCTCAACCTTGATCTCCCCGCCATAGCGGCCATGCACACTGTCATATTTCAGCATATGCACATTGGTTTCAATCGGCCCCGAGGCGTTGAGTTTCACCACCTGCACATCATCGCGCGCGGCTTCCATGATATGTAACAGCGTTGCGCGCCCGATGCGGCCAAAGCCGTTGATTCCAAGTGTGACGGTCATGTGATGCTCCCTTTGCATTTGCCAAGGCATATACGCGGCCCATTCGATTCCTGAAAGGCGCAAACGCAGAGTGTTGGCGCAAACATGGGGTGTTAGCGCCAACAAATGCAGGTTTTGCGGGCTGTGTAGGGGAAAAGAGCGGTGCCGGGGGCCTTTGGCTATTGCAGTTCGATCAACAGCTCCTTGGCATTGATCTGCCCACCGGCTTGCACATGCACCGCCTTGATTTCGGCATCGCGTTCGGCGTGAATGCCGGTTTCCATCTTCATCGCCTCGATGGTCAGCAGCAGATCGCCCTCATGCACCTTTTGCCCCACGCTGACCGCAACGCTGGCCACCACACCGGGCATTGGCGCGCCGATATGATCCGGGTTGCCTTCTTCGGCCATGGGCCGCTGGGCGGTTTGCGATTTGATCAGCCGGTTGGGCACAATGATGCTGCGGGGCTGGCCGTTGAGCTCAAAGAACACCTTGACGTCGCCCTCTTCGTTGGTCTCACCCACTGCGAGCATTCGGATCTCCAGCGTCTTGCCCGGGTCGATCTCGGCGGTGATTTCCTCGCCCGGCTGCATCCCGTAGAAAAACGCCCGCGTGGGCAGGGTGCGCACCGGGCCATAGAGGCGGTGGCGGCCCATATAATCCAGAAAAACCTTGGGATACATCAGATAGCCGTTCAGGTCTTCGTTATCGACTTTGAACCCCTCGAGCTGCTCTGACAGATCGGCCCGTGTGGCCTTGAGATCAACCGCCGCCAGATGCGCGCCGGGGCGGCTGGTGTCGGGGGCCTCGCCTTTGAGCACCTTTTTGATCAGCGCCGGTGGAAAGCCCCCCGGCGGCTGCCCCAGATTGCCGCGCAGCATGTCAACCACGCTGTCGGGGAAGGCCAGATCGACCTCGGGGTCTTCGACCTGTTCGCGGCTCAGCCCCTGCGAGACCATCATCAGCGCCATATCACCCACCACCTTGGAGGACGGCGTGACCTTGACGATATCGCCAAACATCTGGTTCACATCGGCATAAGCCTGCGCCACCTCGGACCAGCGCTCTTCCAACCCCAGCGCCCGCGCCTGGCTCTTCAGATTGGTGAACTGGCCGCCGGGCATTTCGTGCAGGTAAACCTCCGAGGCCGGGGCGGCTAGACCGCTTTCAAAGGCGCGATATTCGTCCCGCACCGCCTGCCAGTAATCGGAAATCGCCCGCACATTGGCAATGTCGATGCCGGTATCGCGCGGGGTGTGGCGCAGCGCCTCAATGATCGAGCCCATGCAGACCTGTGACGTGCCACCCGAGAACGCATCCATCGCCACATCCACCGCATCCACCCCGGCATCCGAGGCCGCCAGAATGGTCGCCCCCGCCACGCCCGAGGTATCATGGGTGTGGAAATGGATCGGCAGACCGATTTCCTGTTTCAGCGCCCGGATCAGCACTGCAGCCGAGGCCGGTTTCAGCAAGCCCGCCATGTCTTTCAGCCCCAGAATATGTGCTCCGGCGGCTTTCAGCTGATGGCCCATATCCAGATAGTATTTCAGATCATATTTCGCCCGGTCGGGGTTGAGGATGTCTCCGGTATAGCAGATCGAGCCCTCACAGATTTTGCCCGCCTCAATCACCGCATCCATCGCCACGCGCATGTTTTCCACCCAGTTCAGGCTGTCAAACACCCGGAACACATCCACACCGCTGGCGGCGGCCTGACGGACAAATTCCTGCACCACATTGTCGGGATAGTTGGTATAGCCCACCCCATTGCTGGCCCGCAGCAGCATTTGCGTCATGATGTTGGGCATGGCCCGGCGCAAATCGCGCAGCCGCTGCCAGGGGCATTCCTGCAAGAAACGATAAGCCACGTCAAAGGTCGCCCCGCCCCAGCATTCCATCGAAAACAGCTGCGGCACATGGGCGGCATAGCTGGGGGCCACCCGGATCATGTCGATCGAGCGCATCCGCGTGGCCAGCAGCGATTGATGCCCATCGCGCATGGTGGTGTCGGTCAGCAGCAGCTGCCTTTGTTTGGCCATCCAGTCGGCCACCGCTTGGGGGCCGTCCCGCTCCAGCAACTGACGGGTGCCGGCGGGGATGTCGCCCTGTGGGGCCGGGGGCTCGGGGATTTTCGCCACGGCCTTGGGTGCTGGGCGGTTCTGGGTTTCGGGGTGGCCGTTAACGGTGATGTCGGCCAGATAGGTCAGAATTTTGGTGGCACGGTCGCGGCGTTTTTTAAAGCGGAACAGCTCGGGCGTGTTGTCGATGAATTTGGTGGTATAGCTGTCATCCAGAAATTTCGGATGCTGCAACAGATTTTCGACAAATGCGATATTGGTCGACACCCCGCGCACCCGAAACTCGCGCAAGGCCCGGTCCATACGGGCAATGGCGGCAGAGGGGGTTTGCGCATGTGCGGTGATTTTCACCAGCAGGCTGTCGTAAAACCGGGTGATCACCCCGCCGGCATAAGCCGTGCCACCATCCAGCCGGATGCCCATGCCGGTGGCCGAGCGATAGGCGGTGATGCGGCCATAATCGGGGATGAAATTGTTTTGCGGATCCTCGGTGGTAATGCGGCATTGCAAAGCGTGGCCGTTCAGGCGCACCTCATCCTGATGGGCTTTGCCGGTGGCCTCGGCCAGGGTTTTGCCCTCGGCGATCAGGATCTGAGCCTGCACGATGTCAATCCCGGTGACCTCTTCGGTCACGGTATGCTCGACCTGCACCCTTGGGTTGACCTCAATGAAATGAAAGCTGTCCTTGTCCATATCCATCAGAAACTCAACCGTGCCGGCGCATTCATAATGGACCGAGTGGCAAATCTTACGCGCCAGTTCGCAGATTTCGGCGCGTTGGGCGTCTGACAGATACGGGGCCGGGGCGCGTTCGACCACCTTTTGATTGCGCCGCTGCACCGAGCAATCGCGCTCGAACAGGTGGTAAATCTCGCCATGCTTGTCGCCCAAGATCTGCACCTCAACATGGCGGGCCCGGGTGATCATTTTCTCAAGATAGCCCTCGCCATTGCCAAAAGCCGCCTCGGCCTCGCGACGGCCCTCCAGCACCTTTTCCTCCAGCTCGGATTCGGCGGTAATCGCCCGCATCCCGCGCCCGCCGCCACCCCAGCTGGCCTTGAGCATCAACGGATAGCCGATCTCGGCCGCCTGCGCCTTGATTTTGGCCATGTCATCGCCCAGAACTTCGGTGGCGGGGATCACCGGCACACCGGCCGCAATCGCCACATTGCGGGCGCTGGCCTTGTCGCCCAACTTGCGCATGGTGTCGGCACGCGGGCCGATAAATGTGATGCCCGCAGCCACACAGGCATCCACGAAATCCGGGTTTTCCGACAGCAGGCCATAGCCGGGATGGATCGCATCCGCGCCCGACATTTTCGCCACGCGGATGATTTCCTCAATCGACAGATAGGCCGCGACCGGCCCCATGCCCTGACCGATGCGATAGGCCTCGTCGGCCTTGAAACGGTGCAGGCCCAGCTTGTCTTCCTCGGCGAACACGGCAACCGTCTTTTTGCCCATCTCATTGGCGGCGCGCAAAATGCGGATGGCGATTTCACCGCGATTGGCGATCAGGATCTTGTTGAACTCGGTCATGGGGCACCTTTGGGCAGTTTGGGCTTTGCCGATAGTCTAGGGCAAATCTGCGCTGCTGGGTAGAGTCATTGCCAAACCGATAGGGAATTAGTTGCGAACATTGCCAAACTGATAAGGGGTAATTTGCGAATATTGCCAAGCCGATAGGGGATTATTTGCGAACATTGTAAGAACAAAGACTTCCACTCGGTCACGAATTGCGCTAGTCAGCTTGCCATGAGCAATTCTGATGACATTTCGCCCCCTCCCAGCCTGTCGGCCCGCGCCATGGCAGCGCGGCCTGCACCGTATCTGGAGGGGTTGAACCCGGCGCAACAACAGGCGGTCGAGGCCCTTGACGGCCCGGTGCTGATGCTGGCCGGGGCCGGCACAGGCAAGACCCGCGCCCTGACCACCCGGATCGTGCATCTGCTGCACACCGGCACCGCGCGCCCGCATGAAATTCTGGCCGTGACCTTCACCAACAAGGCGGCCCGCGAGATGAAACAGCGGGTCGGGCAGATGCTGGGGCAGAGCATTGAGGGGATGCCTTGGATGGGCACGTTTCATGCGATTTGCGTGAAATTGCTGCGCAGACATTCCGAGCTGGCCGGGTTGAAAAGCAATTTCACCATTCTGGACACCGATGATCAGATCCGGTTGTTAAAACAGCTGATCCGCGCCGCCGGGATCGACGATAAACGCTGGTCCGCCCGGGGGCTGGCCGGGATCATTGATGGCTGGAAAAACCGCGCCTGGACGCCCGAGCATGTGCCTACGGCTGAGGCCTCGGCCTTTGATGGTAAGGGGGTTGAGCTTTACGCCGCCTATCAGGCCCGGCTGCAAACCCTGAATGCGGTGGATTTTGGCGATCTGCTGTTGCATATGGTGACGATTTTTCAGCAGAACCCGGATGTGCTGGCGCAATATCAGCGTCGGTTCAAATATATTCTGGTCGACGAATATCAGGACACCAATGTGGCGCAATATCTATGGCTGCGGCTGTTGGCGGCGGGGCATAAGAATATCTGCTGCGTGGGCGATGATGATCAGTCCATCTATGGCTGGCGCGGGGCCGAGGTGGGCAATATCCTGCGGTTCGAGCAGGATTTCCCCGGTGCCACCGTGGTTCGGCTGGAACAGAATTACCGCTCGACCCGGCATATTCTGGGGGCGGCCTCTTCGGTGATTGCCGGCAATCAGGATCGGCTGGGCAAAAGCCTGTGGACGGATCGCGAGGGCGGCGACAAGGTGCGGCTGATCGGCCATTGGGATGGCGAGGAAGAGGCGCGTTGGATCGGCGAGGAAGTCGAGGCGATGCAAAGGGGCAGCCGTGGCCATGACCCGCTGTCGCTTGATGACATGGCCATTCTGGTGCGGGCCAGCCACCAGATGCGCGCGTTCGAGGACCGGTTCCTGAGCATCGGTTTACCTTACCGCGTGATCGGCGGCCCGCGTTTTTACGAACGTCTGGAGATCCGCGATGCCATGGCCTATTTCCGGGTTGCGGTCTCGCCCGAGGATGATCTGGCCTTTGAGCGCATCGTCAATACGCCGCGCCGCGGGGTGGGTGACAAGGCGCTGCAGAATATCCAGAGCGCGGCGCGTGAGTTCGGGGTGCCTTTGTTACAGGCCACCCGGATGCTGCTGCAACAGGGCGAAATCAAGGGTAAGGCCCGCAATGCGCTACAACATCTGGTAGATGGCTTTGCCCGTTGGAAAATTGCGGTGGGGGATGGCAGCAACCATGTGGCGCTGGCCGAGGCGATCCTTGAGGAAACCGGCTATACCGATATGTGGCAAAAAGACAAATCCCCGGATGCGCCCGGCCGGCTGGAAAACCTAAAGGAACTGATCAAGGCGCTGGAGGAGTTTGAGAATCTGCAGGGTTTTCTGGAGCATGTGGCGCTGATCATGGAAAACGCCGCCGATGCGGATGAAGAAAAGCTGACGATCATGACCCTGCACGCCGCCAAGGGTCTGGAATTTCCGGCGGTGTTTTTGCCGGGCTGGGAGGATGGTCTGTTCCCCTCGCAGCGCAGCATGGATGAAAGCGGCCAGTCCGGTCTCGAGGAAGAGCGCCGTCTGGCCTATGTCGGCATCACCCGGGCTGAGCGGTTTTGCACCATCTCATTTGCCGCCAATCGGCGGGTCTATGGGCAATGGCAGAGCCAACTGCCCTCGCGTTTTATCGACGAGTTGGATGAGGGCCATGTCGAAGTGCTGACTCCGCCGGGGTTGTATGGTGGCAATTACGGTGCGGCGGGCGCGATGGTGTCGAATGTTGCGGGCGGCGAGGGGTATAGCTCGCCCGGCTGGCAGCGTATGCAGGCGCGCCAGACGCAGGGCTCGGCCCGGGGCAGGCCGCGCAATGCGCCCTCGGCCACCATGATTGACGTCACCCCGAATGCGGCTTTTGACAAGGGCGAGCGGGTGTTTCACCAGAAATTCGGCTATGGTTATGTGATGGAGGTCGACGGCGATAAGCTGGACATCGAATTTGAACGCGCCGGGGCCAAGAAAGTAGTGGCCCGTTTCGTGGTGGCTGCCGCACGGGCCGGGGGCGGGCCTGATGGAGATGTGCCGTTTTAGGATCAGCCGGGGCTGATTGTGACACACCGCCCGGCCTTGGGCAGGGCACCACAGGCGGCAGGAACTGCAGCCCTAGGGCTGTGCAAATTGTCGCAAAATCCAGAACATGGCGCAACCATAGGCCCCGGAGATTAACGGACTACAAAGAGAGCCGAAAAACCAACCCCGACGCCATTTTTTAGCCTTTTAAAATCGGGTAAAGGGTGCCCACCAACAGCAGCCCGGCGGTGATGTTAAAGGCTTTCAACCGCTTGGGCGTGTTTAAAAACTGGCTCATCTGTTGACCCAGGATCGCCCACAGGCTGACGGCGGGCAGGTTCACCATCAGAAAACACAGCGCAATGATCACGATATCGGCAAAGCGCGGGGCCGGGGGCGCATAGATGGTGACGGCGCTAAAGGCCATGGAGATGGCCTTGGGGTTGACCCATTGAAACGCGGCGGCCTGTAGAAATGTTAGTGGCGTGCCGGTGCTGCGGTTTTGTTTGGGCAGGCTGCGGTTGCTGGCGATTTTCCAGGCCAGATACAGCAGATAAACGGTGCTGAGAATTTTCAGAACCAGATAGCTGAGCGGATAGGCGTCGAAGATCTGTTTCAGGCCAACACCCACCAGAAACACCATAAACGCATGACCCATCGACACGCCCAGCATATGCGGCAAGGTGCGTTTTAGGCCGAAATTGGCACCCGAGGCCAGCAGCATCAGATTATTCGGCCCCGGCGTGCCGGAACTGACCGCAGCAAAGACGATCAGGGGGAGGATTAGCTCGATGGTCATTATTATGCCTTTTTGTTGAATGACTCGGCAATTATGTTTCATAAATTGTGCAATGAAACACCTAAATTGAGTCGAAATGGACAAATAGAGGCATAATATGCTGGATTTAGACGGGAAGAGCCGTGAAATATTGCGGATATTGCAGCAGGATGGCCGGATCAGCAATGTCGAGCTGGCCGCCCGGGTGGCGCTTTCGCCGTCGGCCTGTTTGCGTCGGGTGCAGGAACTGGAGCGCAGCGGTGTAGTCAGCGGCTATCGCGCCGTGGTCAATCGGCAGAAAACCGGCAACGGCTTTACGGCCTATGTTACGGTGGGGTTGTCGGACCACTCCAAGAAATCGCAACAGAGGTTTGAACATGCGATGGCCGCCGCCAGTGAGGTGCGCGAATGCCACAACATCGCCGGAGCCTATGAGTATTTGCTGCGCGTCGAAGTTGCCGATTTGGTCAGCTACAAGGCGTTTCACACCGATATTCTGGGGACGGTGCCCAATGTCAATTCCATCACCTCTTATATGGTGATGGGCTCGCCAAAGGATGAACGGGGGTAGGGCATAAAAAAGCAGTGCGGTTTTGTCCGAAAACAAAAACCGCACTGCCGTTTTGTGAGGGCGACCGGCCAGGGAGGAGGAACGCCTGTCTGCCCCCGTTTCCCGAAGAGGAAAGATTTGTGCGGCAACGCTCTTTGGGAGGAGGAAGAGCGTTGCCGCAATCCGTTGCTGCGGCGCACATCAGGAGGGAGGGATGGCCGCAGCAGCGAAGAGCTCGGCCAGAGTTTTGCGATACAGCCGATATTCTTTGAACCGTTCCAGCATGTTATGAAATGCTGTGCTGATCGGGTTTTGGGTGCCTGTTTGTGTGGCGCGGATATGTGATACGAAAGCCATTTTTTGCCTCATGAAGAAATCGTTAACAGCGCCGAGTTGCGCGGATCAGGAAAAAATAGCCGTTTTCATCGAAACAACAACACCCTGATTTGGCATTTCCGTCATGCGTTCAGCGCATAGGTAGGGCAGGAATACTGCCCTATTTCTGCCGCATTTGTCGATTTGTCTTGCAGCCCCCGGAAAAGGGCGCGACAAATGGCGAACAAGCTAAGGAGAGCGCTGATGGGTCTGGGCCGTGAAGAGATCGTAAACCAATTGCAACAGGTGAAATTGCCACGCGAAAGCGGGTTGCACGGGGATTTGGTCTCGGCCGATCTGGTGCGGGCGCTGTCGGTGAAGGATGGCAAGGTCAGCTTTGTGATCGAAGCCCCCAGCCCGCAAGTCGCCGCGCATCTGGCCGGAATTCGTGACCAAGCGCAGGCAGTTTTGCAAAAGCTGCCCGGGGTGCAAGCGGTTTCGGTGGTGCTGACGGCGCATGGGCCGGCGCAGCAGAGCGCTCCGCCTGATCTGAAGCCGCGCCAGCCGGCGCAGGCGCAGCGTCAGGGGATCGCCGGGGTTGAGCATATCATTGCCGTGGGCTCGGGCAAGGGCGGTGTGGGTAAATCGACCGTGACCTCCAATCTGGCGGTGGCTCTGGCTCGACAGGGCTTGCGGGTGGGGCTGCTGGATGCGGATTTATACGGACCGTCCCAGCCGCGCATGTTGGGGGTGGAACGACGCCCGGATCTGACCAAAGACAACCGGCTGGTGCCGCTGCTGGCGCATGGCGTCAAGATGATGTCGATCGGTCTGCTGGTCGAGGCCGATCAGCCGCTGGCCTGGCGCGGCGCGATGCTGAACAAGGCGTTGCAGCAGTTGTTGAATGATGTCGAATGGGGCGCGTTGGACGTGCTGCTGATCGACCTGCCCCCGGGGACGGGCGATGTGCAGCTGACTCTGGGGCAGAGGATTGATCTGACCGGAGCGCTGATTGTCTCGACCCCACAGGATGTGGCGCTGATTGATGCGACCCGGGCGATTTCGATGTTTCAGAAGTTTGACACGCCGGTGCTGGGGCTGATTGAGAACATGTCTTCTTATATCTGCCCCAATTGCCAGCACGAGGCGCATATTTTCGGCCATGGCGGCGTTCGTAACGAAGCCGAGCGGCTGGGCGTGCCTTATCTGGGTGACTTGCCGCTGGACCTTGAGGTGCGCCTTGGCGGCGATAATGGCGTGCCGGTGGCGGCGGGGCAGGGGCCGCTGGCCGATGCCTATGCACGGCTGGCACGGCACCTAATGGATAAAGGGCTGGTATAAGCCCTCAGCAATGGGCCAAGCGCTCTGGGATTGGATGGGAACAGCCGTGAAAATCGGCTGGGATTGTCTGGAACCCCGGCAGAGTCACGCCCCTTCGCAGCCTTTACCGGCCCGCATTTCCTGATCCCTTATGTTGCGAAGCCGGGGCTCTTGCGGTTATTCCCGTCCCATCCCGGCGGTTTATAGGTCGATTTGCGGTGGATTTCATGGGTTTTTCCGGGAATTTGCAGAATATCTGGGAATTGATGGAACTTTTTTCAAGAAAAATACAACTTTTTTAACGTGGCAAAGAAATACTATATATTGTGTTTAAAATACCGTTAACCAATATATTGTGTTTTTTGTTTTTCTTTCGTTCTTATGTGCTTTTCGGTGGTTGACGGCAAAACCCCTTTAAAACCAAGGATTTCCCGACAAATATCGCTTGACTACCATGAATTCCCATGGCAAACATGTCTTCAAGATAAAACGAGCAACAAAAAAACAAAATGGGGCAACATAAAGAACCCCGAAATAAAAGGCACCTAGTCAGGTTTCATACAGGCCTCGCTTTTATCTACCAAGAGATCCGGCGCGCGGGCGAGCAGACATCCCCCCCAGGTGGCGCGCGCAGCTGGAGATACCCCGGAGACGGGATGAGGGCGGCGGGTTGAGTAGTGGCAGCTAACTCAAACCCGCCGTTCGCCGTCAAAGGGGGCAGTTTTACCGAGGGGCAGAGGAAAAGGGCTTTAACGTGGGTCTGAGTTTCAGAGGCGAATTTGACCAGAAGGTCGACGCAAAGGGGCGCATGTCGATCCCTGCGGATTTTCGCCGTGTTCTCGAGGCTGGAGACCCCGATTTTCCCGAAAAGAAATCCAATCCCCGTCTGGTGTTGCTCTATGGCCCGCATCTGAAAGACCACTTGCAGGTCTACACCATCGACGAGATGACCGAGATCGAATCCCGCATCCGGGAACTGCCCCGTGGTTCACAAAAGCGTAAGCGGGCCAGCCGCTTTATTCTGGGCAAATCCTGGGAAACCGAAGTGGACCGCGATGGCCGCATCGTGCTGCCCAAAGAACGCCGCGAGCAGATCGGGCTGGAGGGGCAGGCGATCATGACCGCGATGGGCGATCATTTCGAAATTTGGAATACCCGCACCTTCAAAGCGCAGGAAGTCGCTGAAACCGAAGAATATCTGGATCAAATGCCCGAGGGCTATGATCCGATGTCGATGCTCGAGCCGGATGCGTCGGAGCTGAGCAATGTGGGGTGATCCATGAGCACCCCCAACGATTCCCGCGCCCCGCATATCCCTGTCCTGTTGCAACCGCTGCTCAACGCGGTTGCGCCTGTTTCTGGTGTGTGGCTGGATGGCACTTTTGGCGCCGGCGGCTATGCCCGTGGCTTGCTCGCCGCCGGAGCGGATCGGGTGATCGGCGTGGATCGCGACCCGCTGGCGCTTGAGATGGCGCAAACGTGGGCGGCGGAGTATGGTGAGCGGCTGCATCTGGTGCAGGGCACCTTCAGCCAGCTGGATCGCTATGCCGATCAGCCGTTGGATGGGGTGGTGCTGGATCTTGGGGTCAGCTCAATGCAGCTGGATCAGGCCGCGCGCGGCTTTTCCTTTGCCAAGGACGGGCCGCTGGATATGCGCATGGCGCAGTCGGGGCTCAGCGCCGCCGATCTGCTCAATTCGGCAGCGTGCGCCGCTGGTCAGCACATTGCAGCTGGCCGATCTGGTCAAAGATTGCCTGCCCCGCGCCAAAGCCGGGGCCAGCCACCCGGCCACCCGCACCTTTCAGGCGATCCGTATTGCGGTGAATAATGAATTCGCCCAGCTTCTGGCCGGGCTTCAAGCCGCAGAACGTGCCCTGAAACCGGGGGGCAAGCTGGCGGTTGTCAGCTTTCATTCGCTCGAGGATCGGGTGGTGAAACGCTATTTGGCGGCGCGTTCCGGCAAGGTCGGTAATGCCAACAGATATGCGCCGCAAGCTGTTGAATCCAAACCTCAATTCAAATTACTCACCCGCAAGGCCATCGGTCCGGATGCGACCGAGCTGGCGCAAAATCCGCGTGCGCGTTCGGCCAAATTGCGCGTGGCAGAGCGCAGCGCTCACCCCTCGGGCGATATGCCCAGCACCGGGCTGGGGATGCCCAGATTATCATTGGAGGCCCTTGATAATGCGTAGCTTTTTTTATGTGATTTCCGCGCTGGCCGTGATCGCGCTAGCGTTCTGGTCGTATCGGGAAAACTACAAAACCCGCAATTCATTGCAGGTGGTTTCGGGGCTGCAACGCGACATCGGGCAGGCGCGGGAAAGGCTAGCGGTGTTGAACGCCGAATGGGCCTATCTGAACCGCCCGGAACGGTTGCGCGAACTGGCCGAGCTCAATTTCGACCGGCTGGGCCTGCTGCCGCTGACGCCCGAGCATTTCGGCAAGATTGATCAGGTGGTTTACCCCGCGCCCGACCCGGGGCCGGTCCTGAACCCCGTCAACCTGTCCGCAAAATTGGAGCAAGGCCAATGACCCGCATTCCGCTGCGCCCGCTTGCCCGCATTCTGAAGGCCCGCAGCAGCGGTGAAAACCCCGATGCGATTGAGCGCGAAAACATCCGCGCCCGCCACGAAGCCATGCGCGACAAGGCCCGCCAGCGGGCCGAGGGCCGTTTGCTGGTGCTGGGGGCGCTGTTTTTTTGTGCCTTCATGGTGATCGGGGTGCGTATGGGCAGCCTGGCCGCCAGCGAACCGGTCGAACCCCGCACGGCCGCCTCTGGCACCAGCATCATCGCCAGCCGGGCCGATATTGTTGACCGTAACGGCAAAATTCTGGCCACCAATCTGGCGACCCATGCGCTCTATGCTCAGCCGCCGATCATGGTTGATAAGGCGGCGGCGGCGCAGCATTTGGCGGAAATATTCCCCGATCTGGAGCGGGACAAGTTGCTGCACCAGTTCACCAGCGGGCGCAAGTTTTTGTGGATCAAGAAAAAAATCAGCCCCGAGCAGATGCAGGCGGTGCATGAGATTGGCGAGCCCGGCCTGCTGTTTGGCCGCCGCGAGATGCGCCTTTATCCCAATGGCCGGCTGGCGGCGCATATTCTGGGCGGGGCCAGCTTTGGCCGCGAGGGGGTGAACTCGGCCGAGGTGATCGGCACTGCCGGGGTTGAGAAAGCCTATGACGACTATTTGCGTGACCCCAATCAGGCCAGTCAGCCTTTGCAGTTGTCCATTGATATGACCATCCAATCTGCCGCCCGCGAGGTTCTGGCCGGCGGCATGAAGCTGATGAACGCCAAGGGCGCGGCGGCGGTGCTGATGGATGTGCATAGCGGCGAGGTGATCTCGATGCTCAGCCTGCCCGATTTCGATCCCAACACCCGCCCGCGCATCCTGACCCAGGGCGATGCCGCCGACAGCCCGCTTTTTAACCGCGCCGTGCAGGGGGTTTACGAGCTTGGATCGGTGTTCAAGGCCTTCACCGCCGCGCAGGCGCTTGATCTGGGGTTGGTCAATCCACAGACCGAGATCAACACCAAGGGGCCTCTGCGCTGGGGCAAGCATAAGATCCGTGATTTCCACAATTACGGTGCCCGGCTGTCGGTCACCGATATTATCGTGAAATCCTCCAATATCGGCACCGCACGGATGGCAACGCAAATCGGTCCCAAACGCCAGCAGGAATTTCTGGGCAAGCTGGGTTTCCTTGAGCCCACTCCGGTTGAGCTGATCGAAGCGCCCGGAGCCAAGCCTTTGTTGCCGCGCAACTGGTCGGAAATCTCGGCGATGACAATCTCGTTTGGTCACGGCCTGTCCTCAAGCCCGCTGCATCTGGCGGCGGGGTATTCTTCCATCGTCAATGGTGGATTTAAGGTTAAACCCACCCTGATCCGCCAGACCGGCCCCATCAAAAATGAGCGGGTGATTTCCCAGCGCACATCCAGGCAAATCGGCAAGATCCTGCGTCAGGTTGTGGTGAAGGGCACCGCCTCTTTTGGCGAGGTCAAGGGCTATGCTGTGGGGGGTAAGACCGGCACGGCCGACAAACCCAAGCCGCGCGGAGGCTATTACAAGGACAAGGTGGTTGCGACATTTGCCTCCGTGTTCCCGGCCCATGATCCGAAATATGTGCTGATTGTGACGCTGGATGAGCCGGTTGAAAACTCGGGCAAGAAACCCCGGCGCACCGCAGGTTGGACGGCGGTGCCGGTGGCAGCCGAGATGATCCGCCGGATTGCGCCGCTTTTGGGGTTGCGGCCAGCGCTTGAGCCGGTAAAGCCAACCGGAGTAACATTGACCAGCCAGTAAGGCATTGATCTGGGGGATGACATGGCAGAGCCAACCGGCACGAAAACGCTGAGCGATCTGGGCCTGCGGGCCGTGGGCGGACAAGAGGCGGCGATCACCGGGCTGGCGATTGACAGTCGTCTTGTCAAACCCGGCCATCTGTTTGCCGCCCTTCCCGGCACCCAAGTGCATGGCGGAGAATTTATCCAATATGCGCTGCGCATGGGGGCCGGAGCGATCCTGACCGATCCGCACGGCGCGGCGCTGGCCAAGGATGAGTTGGCCGCTGCCAATGTGCCGCTGGTGCTGGCCGAAGACCCCCGGCAAGCGCTGGCCGGTGCCGCTGCGCTGTGGTTTGAATTTCAGCCTGAATTCATGGTAGCGGTGACCGGCACCAATGGCAAAACCTCGGTGTCGACCTTTGTGCGCCAGCTCTGGACCGAGATGGGCATCACCGCGGCCAATCTGGGCACCACCGGGGTTGAGGGCGCCTATCAGGCTCCGCTGGCCCATACCACGCCTGAACCCATCCTGCTGCACCGCCTGCTGGCCGATATGGCCGAGGCCGGGGTGACTCATTGCGCGATGGAGGCGTCCTCGCACGGTCTGGCGCAGCGCCGTCTGGATGGCGTTTTTCTGACCGCCGCCGGCTTTACCAATTTCACGCAGGACCATCTGGATTACCACGAAACCTTTGAAAACTATTTCAACGCCAAAATGGGGCTGTTTCGCCGGGTGTTGGGCGATGATGCCGCCGCGGTGATCAATATCATGGACCCAAAGGGCGAAGAGGTGGTGCAGATCGCCAAGCAACGCGGGCAAAAGGTTATCATGGTCGGCACCCGTTCCGATTGCCATTTGCGCCTGACCGGGCATCGTTACGACAATACCGGGCAGGATATTCGCTTTGAATGGCTCGGTGATGCGTATCAGGCCCGTATCGGGCTGGTGGGCGGTTTTCAGGTGGAAAATGCGCTGCTGGCGGCGGGGCTGGTGATTGCCTGCGGGGCGGAACCGGATCAGGTGTTTCAGGCGCTGCCCGCCCTGACCACGGTGCGCGGCCGGATGCAGCTGGCCGCCACCCGGGAAAACGGCGCACCGGTCTTTGTCGATTACGCGCATACGCCGGATGCGGTGCAATCGGCCTTGCAGGCGATGCGCCCGCATGTGATGGGCCGTCTGATCGTGGTGCTGGGCGCTGGTGGAGACCGCGACCCCGGCAAACGCATCCTGATGGGGCAGGCGGCGGCAGAAAATGCCGATCTGGTGTTTGTCACCGATGACAACCCCCGCAGCGAAGACCCCGCCCATATCCGCTCCATGGTGATGCAGGGCTGCCCCGAAGCCTATGAGGTCGGCGACCGGGCCGAAGCGATTTTGCGCGCCGTTGATGCCCTGGGGGCTGGGGATGCGTTGTTGATTGCCGGCAAGGGCCATGAAACCGGGCAGATCGTCGGCGATGATGTGCTGCCCTTTGATGATGCGGAACAGGCCAGCGTGGCCGTGGCGGCCTTGGAGGGGCGTTTGACATGAGCATTCTATGGACCTCTGCCGATGCTGTGGCTGCTACGTCAGGGCGCTCGGATCGCGATTGGCAGGCCAGCGGGGTGTCGATCGACAGCCGCTCGCTTGCCCCCGGAGATTTGTTCGTGGCGCTCAAAGATGTCCGCGATGGCCATGACTTCGTGGCTCAGGCGCTGGAAAAAGGCGCGGCGGCGGCGCTGGTGTCGCGCGTGCCGGACGGGGTGGGGGCGGATGCGCCGCTGTTGATCGTCGAGGATGTGTTGCAGGCGTTGCAGGCCATGGCCCGCTTTGCCCGCGCCCGCACGGCGGCCAAGGTGGTGGGGATTACCGGCTCGGTCGGCAAGACCTCGTCCAAGGAAATGCTGCGCACCGCTCTGGCCGGGCAGGGGCGGGTGTTCGCGGCCGAAAAAAGCTATAACAACCATTGGGGCGTGCCACTGACGCTGGCGCGGATGCCGCAGGAGGCTGATTTTGCCGTGACCGAGATCGGCATGAGCAGCCCCGGCGAGATCGCCCCGCTGGCTGAGCTGACCCGCCCGGATGTGGCGATGATCACCACGGTTGTGCCCGCGCATATGCAAGCCTTTGACGGAATCGAAGGGATTGCGGTTGAGAAAGCCTCGATTTTCAAAGGCTTGCAGCCCAAAGGTGTTGCAGTGGTCAATGGTGATCTGGACACCTCATCGATCCTGATCGCCGCGGCCCAACGCGCCGGGGCAACCCTCACCACCTTTGGCACCCACAGCCGCAACGCCGCCCGGTTGCAGCAGGTTGAACTCAGACACAACGCCACCATCGGTCACGCCGATCTGAACGGCACGGCGGTGACGTTTACGCTCGCCTCGCCGGGGCAGCATTTCGCCATGAACGCGCTGGGAGTGCTGGCCGTGGTGCAGGCGCTGGGGGCCGATATCGGACAGGCGGCCGAGGATCTGCGCCTGTGGCAGCCCCCCGCCGGGCGTGGCACGCATGAGAATGTGCAACTCGATGCCTCTGACCCCGCGCAATCGGTGACGCTGATTGATGATGCGTATAACGCCAACCCGACCTCGCTGGATGCGGCGCTGAAAGTGCTGGCCGCCAGCCGTCCGACACATGGCGCAAGCGGGCGCAGGGTGGCGATTTTGGGCGATATGCTGGAGCTGGGCGCGGATGAGATGGCCCTGCACGCCGCCTTTGCCGCCCATCCCAGTTTGGAAGAAATCGACCAAATTCACTGTTGCGGTTTGCGGATGCGCAGCTTATGGGAGGCTCTGCCCCCGGTCAAACGCGGCCATTGGCGGCAAGATGCTGCGGATCTGGCGGTCATGGCGAGGGAGCTTCTGGACGCCGGTGATGTGGTCTTGGTAAAGGGCTCACTTGGCTCAGAGGTCAGTCGTGTCGTCCGGGCGATCCGTCAGCTGGGCGTCGGCGCGAACACAGAAATTAAAGGGTAAGGGCAAATGCTGTATTGGTTGTCTCAGTTTTCGGATGGTGGCGATGTTTTCAACCTGTTTCGCTATATCACCGTGCGTTCGGGCGGGGCGTTTTTCACGGCGTTGCTGTTTGGCTTTGTGTTTGGCAGGCCGCTGATCAACCTGTTGAGAGCCAAGCAGAAAAAAGGCCAACCCATCCGCGAAGACGGCCCGCAGAGCCACATTCTGGAAAAGGCCGGCACCCCCACCATGGGCGGGGTGCTGATTTTGGGCGCACTTTGCGTTTCCAGCCTGCTCTGGGCGCGGCTGGACAACCCTTATGTGTGGATGGTGCTGTTTGTCACCCTGTCCTTTGGCGCGATTGGCTTTGCCGATGACTATGCCAAGGTCTCTAAAAACAACACCAAAGGCGTGTCCGGCAAGATCCGGTTGGCGCTGGGGCTGGTGATTGCCGCCATTGCCGGGTTCTGGGCCGCCAGCTATCACCCCGAAGCGCTGGCCTACAAGTTGGCGCTGCCGGTGTTCAAGGACACGCTGATCAATCTGGGCTATTTGTTCATTCCGTTTGTGGTGATCGTAATTCTGGGATCGGCCAATGCGGTGAACCTGACCGATGGGCTGGATGGTCTGGCGATTATGCCGGTGATGATCGCGGCGGGCACTTTGGGGGTGATCGCCTATGCGGTGGGTCGGGTCGATTTTACGGAATATCTGGACGTGCATTATGTACCCAGCACCGGCGAATTGTTCGTGTTTACCTCGGCGCTGATTGGCTGGCGATTGTCGGCGGGCTGTTCGTGGTCGAGGCGCTTTCGGTGATCATTCAGGTGCTTTATTTCAAACGCACCGGGCGGCGGGTGTTCCTGATGGCACCGATCCACCACCATTATGAAAAGCGCGGCTGGTCCGAGCCGCAAATCGTAATCCGTTTCTGGATCATCGCGCTGATCCTGGCTTTGATCGGCTTGGCTACCCTGAAGGTGCGGTAAGGCAGTCCTTTGACGCGGTGAATCATTTAAGGGCATTCCATTAATCTGTTCCGCCCGGCCGTTAGGCCGGGCTGCGCCTGCCTGCCCCCCGGCAGGCGCAACCCGGCGTCTTTTTCCTATACGCAAGTTTGTCATGCCCCCTCGCTTCATTCGCAAACAGCACTACCATTGCGGGCACAGACCAGCCCGCCTATAAAACGCAACCGGCGGCAATTCGCGGATTTCCCGCCCGCAGCACCGCATTAATAGGCCCACAGCGCAAGAAAGCTCTTGAATAATTGGCACTTTGACGCCATCTAGGGGGCGCTCACGCATGGGTGGGCGGAATTTTATAGGAGTGAACATGGCCAAGGAAGAACTGCTCGAATTTCCCGGTGTCGTAAAGGAACTCCTGCCAAATGCGACGTTTCGGGTCGAGCTGGAGAACGGCCATGAAATCATCGCTCATACGGCAGGAAAAATGCGCAAAAACCGCATCCGCGTGTTGGCTGGTGACAAGGTGCAGGTCGAAATGACCCCCTATGATCTGACCAAAGGGCGGATCAACTATCGTTTCAAATAATCCCGTGGCGCGGCTGATTCTGGGCTCTGCCAGCCCCCGGCGGGCCGAGCTGCTGGGCCAGATTGGCGTGGCCGCGGATGCGGTGTGTCCGCCCGATATCGACGAAACCCCGCTCAAAGCCGAGTTGCCTCGGCCCTATTGTGCGCGCATTGCTCGCGAGAAGGTGCAGGCGGTGTCGGCCGAGCAGACCGATATTGTGCTATGCGCCGATACCACCGTGGCCTTGGGGCGGCGGATTTTGGGCAAACCCGAGGATGCGGCCGAGGCGGCTCAGTTCCTGCTGGCGCTGGCCGGGCGGCGGCATCGGGTGATCACTTCGGTTGCCGTGAAGCGTGGTGAGCGGATCTGGCAGCGCGATGTGGTCAGCACGGTCAAGGTCAAGCGGCTCTCGGATGATGAACTCAACGCCTATCTGGCCAGCAATGACTGGCAGGGCAAGGCCGGAGCCTATGCGATTCAAGGCCCGTTTGGTGCATTTATTCCATGGATCAGTGGCTCTTACAGCGCGGTGATGGGGCTGCCGGTGGCCGAAACCGCAACATTGTTAAGAACGGCGGGCTATCCGCTATTGCAGGGGTGGTCGGCATGAAGGGCTCTTTGGTGGCATTGGATCATATCAACGGCGCGGCTGCGGCGGCGCTGATGGTGGATGGTAAATTGCAGGATTTGCTGCTGTCGCCCGCCGATGCCAGCCTGCCGATCCCCGGAGCGATTTACCGCGCGGTGGCTGACCGTCCGCTGAAGGGGCAGGGGGGCATGATGCTGCGGCTGCCCGATGGGCAAACCGGCTTTCTGCGTCAGGCCAGAGGGCTGGCCCCGGGGCAGGAGCTGCTGGTGCAGATCACCGGTTTTGCTGAAGAAGGCAAAGCGATCCCGCTCACTCACAAGGTTTTGTTCAAAAGCCGCTATGCCATCGTCACCCCGGATGCGCCGGGGTTGAACATTTCGCGCACGATCCGCGATGAGGATGAACGCGACCGGCTGCTGGAAATCGCCCATATCGCCATGGACGGGGCCGGTTTTGGCATGATCCTGCGTTCCAGCTGTGCGGGGGTGGAGGCCGAAGAGATCGAAGATGATGCCATTGCCATGCGCAACGCGGCTGAGGCGGTTCTGGAAGATACGGGCAGCGGCCCGGCATTGCTGCTGGAGGGCCCTGATCCGCATCATCTGGGCTGGCGCGATTGGCCGCAACCGGATCTGGTGTCCAGTGCCGATGGCGCATTCGAAGACCACGGGGTCTGGGATGCCATCGAAGCGTTGCGCAGCCCGCAGGTGACGCTGGGGGGCGGAGCCTCGATTTTCGTCGAACCCACCCGGGCGCTGGTGGCGGTTGATGTTAACACCGGTGGCGATACCTCGCCGGCAGCCGGGTTGAAGGCCAATCTGGCCTGTGCCCGTGAATTGCCCCGTCAGTTGCGGCTGCGGGGGCTGGGGGGGCAGATCACCATTGATCTGGCTCCGATGGCTAAAAAAGACCGCAAGCAATTTGAAACCGCCCTGCGCAGCGCGTTTCGGGCCGATCATATCGACACAACGCTGGTCGGCTTCACCCCGCTGGGCCATTACGAACTGCAACGCAAACGCGAAAGGCTGGCGCTTGCGGAGTGCGTTTTGGGATAGAAAGACCCTTGCGCCATACGGATTTCCTGTCCCAGACCGGCTTTGCGGCCTGAAGCGTTCGGTGGCCGCATCACCAGTCAATGGCAACCAATCCTGAAAGCCTTCCCTAAGGGCAGGTGGCCCTCGGCTGACATATTCCATGAGCGGGCGTTGCCAGAGTCTGGGATTGCGCTGCGGCATTTCTTTCGCAAGTTGTATCCTTACCGCAGCATCAATGCGGAGCAGGGGCCAGACCGGTTTGGAGGCAAGGAAATGCTGCCGCAGGAACCTTGTAAACTGTAAAACAATCCAGAACATAATGCGAACATATATGTAGCCCGTTAAGGAATTGTAAAACAGCCTGCCAAAAATATCGCCACTACCTTCGATCAACCTCCCTAAGACCTCTGCATAAGGCTGCGCTCCCTCTCAATGCCCCGCCCGGCCTCTGGGCCGTCCTTAAGCCTGCCTGCCCCCTGGCAGGCGCAGCCCCGCGTTCTTGACGTTATGCGGCATTATGCAGAGGTCTTCCCCTAGCTTTTGACGCCCGGTTTTCCTAAACTGCACCCCCATGAGGGCATTTCGGTTTCAACGTCTGATCGCAACATCTCTGTTTCTGCTGCTGGTGGCCTCAATGGCTGCGGGGGTGGGGTGGTTTGGCTATACGTCGGCGCTGGTGCAACTGGCGGCACGCGGGCAGGCGGATTTGTCGCTGGCGTCGGATCGGCTGGTGGGCCAGTTGCAGCGCTTTCGGCAGGTGGCGGTGATGATGGCTGACCACCCACAGCTGCGCGCTTTTGTCAAAGGGCAGGGCGAGCGGGCGGCGATTGAGCATCTGTTGCTGTCACGCGCCGACAAGACCGGATCCGCCGCCATCATGCTGGCTTCGAATCAGGGCCGGGTTCTGGCCGCAGCGCCGGTGGAAATGGCCGGGGATCTGGCGGCGGGCCTCCATTTCCAACGAGCGATGCGCGGCGCATTGGGGGTGGCGCACAGCTATCTTGCGGCCAGCGACCAGCGGATTTTTTCCTTTGCCGCCCCGATCATCGAACAGGGCGTGGTGTTGGGGGCGGTGATTGTCGCGGTGGATATGGAAACGATCGAAGAATCCGACTGGCGCAGCGAAACGCATACCGTGTTTTTCACCGATCAGGCGGGGCTGATCTTTGTGGCCAATCGCTCGGAACTGATCCTGCACCGCAAAACCCCGTCTGAGGGCGCGTTTCCTGAGCGGGTCTCAAAACGGGCGGGTTTTGATATTTGGTCGATCAATTCCGGCCCTTACATCCCAAAAACCGCGCTGCATCTGACCCGCCCGCTGCCGGTGATCGGCATGACCGCCGAGGTGTTGGTGTCCACTTCGGCCGCCATAAAACTGGCTTGGTTGCAGGCGCTGACGGTGCTGGCGGTGCTGTTGGGCTTTGGCGCGATCCTGTTTTGGGCGCTGGAACGGCGCCGGGCGGTGTTGGCGCGGCTGGCGAATGAGGCGCGGGCCAAGGCCGAGCTGGAGTTAAGGGTGGAGCGGCGCACGCAAGAGTTGAAACAGGCGCAGGATGATCTGGTGCAGGCCGGAAAGCTGGCCGCGCTGGGGCAGATGTCGGCCGGGATCAGCCACGAGTTGAACCAACCGCTGATGGCGATCCGCTCTTTCGCCGAAAATGCCGAAACCTTTCTGGAGCGCGACAAGCCCGAAACCGCCCGCCAAAATCTGTCGAAAATTTCCGAGCTGGCCCGGCGCATGGGTCGGATTATCTCGAATTTCCGCGCCTTTGCCAAACAAGAGAGCGAGCCGGTCAGTGATGTGGACATTATTGCGGTGATCTCGGCAGTGTTGGAGATGAGCGAGGCGCGTCTGGCGCATCAGCGGGTCTCGGTCGATTGGCGGCCGCCCGAGGCACCGCTTTGGGTGCGTGGCGGTGAGGTGCGCTTGCAGCAGGTGCTGACCAATCTGATCACCAACGCCATGGACGCGATGGAGGGCAGCGCCGATAAGCGCATCGAGATCGCGGTGCAGATCAGCGACGATAAGGCGCGCATCCGTCTGCGGGACACCGGCCCGGGGATCAAAGCGCCGGAAAAAATCTTTGAGCCCTATTACAGCACCAAAGCCGTGGGCAAATCCGAGGGCATGGGGCTGGGGCTGTCGATTTCTTACGGGTTGGTGCAGTCTTTTGGCGGAGACATCCGCGGGCGCAACCATGAACAGGGCGGGGCGGTGTTCACCGTGGAATTGCCGCTGGCCGATAAGGGGGTAAAGCGATGAGCAACCGGGTGTTACTGGTCGATGATGATGCATTGGTGCGCGAGGCGGTGGGGCAGACGCTTGAGCTGGCCGATCTGTCACCGATTCTGGCCGCCAGCTATATCGAGGCCAAGGACCATATCAGCGCCGGGTTTGACGGGGTGGTGATCAGCGATATTCGGATGCCGGGCAAGGATGGTTTTGCCCTGCTGAAATACGCCCAGAGCATTGATCCCGATCTGCCGGTGATCCTGTTGACCGGCGAGGGCGACATTCCGATGGCTGTGCGCGGGATCAGTGCCGGGGCGTTTGATTTTCTGGAAAAACCCTGTGCGCCCAAGGACTTGCTGGCAGTAGTGGCGCGGGCGTTGAAAAGCCGGGCACTGGTGTTGGAAACAAGGTGGCCGAGGTGATCCATCTGCTTTCGCCCATCTCTGATGGCCCATTCGTCAAATGCGCCGCCGCGCCGCTGACGCCCGATAGCCTGACGGCGGCTCTGGCGCGGGCTGAGGGGGGCAGCCTGTTTCTGGATGAAGTCTCGGCCCTGTCGGCCGAAGCGCAGTTCGCGCTGCTGGATGTGCTGGAACAGGAGCACAGCACCCGGGTTCTGGCCGGCACCTATCGCGATTTGGCGGCGGATGTGGCGGCGGGGCGGTTTAATCATGATCTGTTTTACAAGCTGGGCGTGATGACCGTGCGCATCCCGTCCCTGTCCGAACGCCCCGAGGATATTCCGGTGCTGTTTCGCCATTATGTCGAGATCGCCTGCGAACAGGCGGCGCTGAGCCCGCCCGAGATCACCCCCGCCGTCACCGCCCGGCTGATGGCGCAGGATTGGCCGGGCAATGCGCGGGCGCTGATGAATGCGGCGATGCATTTTGCCATGGGGCTGGGGGATGTGGATCAGCAGACCGATCTGGGCCTGACGCAGCGTCTGGCGCAGATCGAGCGCACGTTTCTGAGCGAGGCGCTCCAGCGTCACCACGGCAATGCCAGCGAGGCTGCCCGCAGCCTGAAACTGCCCCGCAAGACCTTTTACGACAAGCTGGCCAAGCACCGGATTCGGCCTGAGGATTTTCGTTAATCTGTGCGGAAACCCACACAGATGCGGCTTTGTGCTGTGTGGAAAATCGCCACTCTTTGGGGGTAAAGGCGTTTTGGCCCCGGTTTTATTGCGTTAACCTCTCGGAATCCAAAGGTTTTTTTGCCAACCGACCCGCTGGCCAATTCTGGCTTGAGTGAACAAGGACGCTGGGGTCTGATGAGGCAGGTTCCCGGCGTTGCCGGTATCCGGAGATTTTTGTCCAATTTTAGGAGAGACCCTATGAAATTTCTGACCACCGCCGCCACCGCGCTGGCCCTGGCCGTTACCGTCAACTCGGCCCACGCCACTTGTGACGAGGGCGAAGTTGTCATCAAATTCAGCCATGTGACCAACACCGACAAACACCCCAAAGGCATCGCTGCCAGCCTGCTGGCCAAGCGGGTCAATGAGGAAATGGACGGCAAAGCCTGTATGGAGGTCTATCCGAATTCGACCCTTTACAACGATAACAAGGTTCTGGAAGCCATGTTGCAGGGCGATGTGCAGATGGCGGCCCCGTCGCTGTCGAAATTCGAAAAATTCACCAAGAAATTCCGCATTTTCGATCTGCCTTTCATGTTCAAGAACATGGAAGCCGTGGATGCGTTTCAGGCCTCGCCCGCCGGTCAGGCCATGCTGGATTCGATGCAGAACCGCGGCCTGCAAGGGCTGGGTTTCTGGCACAATGGCATGAAGCAAATGTCGGCCAACAAGCCGCTGATCGCCCCCTCCGATGCCAATGGTCTGAAATTCCGGGTGCAGTCTTCGGACGTGCTGGTGGCACAGATGGAAGCCATGGGCGCTTCGCCGCAGAAAATGTCGTTTTCCGAAGTATACGGCGCGCTGCAACAAGGGGTTGTCGATGGTCAGGAAAACACCTGGTCCAACATTTTCGGCAAGAAATTCTTTGAGGTGCAGGACGGTGTGACCGAAACCGATCACGGCGTGCTGGATTACCTGGTGGTGACCAATGTCGACTGGCTGGAAAGCCTGGATGCCGATGTGCGTGACCAGCTGCTGCAAATCTTTGCCGAAGTCACCCAGACCCGTAATGCCGAAGCTTTTGCGGTGAACGAAGCCGCCAAGCAGTCGATCATCGACGCCGGCGGCACCATCCGCAAGCTGACCCCGGAACAACGTCAGGTTTGGGTCGACACCATGAAGCCGGTTTGGGAAAAATTCGCTGGTGATGTGGGGCAGGACAACATCGACGCTGCTCAGGAAATCAACAGCGCCCATTAACAAACGCGTTCATGCGCCCCGCCTTGGCCGGGGCGCATGTTGTTTTGTCTTGAGGGGAAGGAAGGCAAAATGCCAAAACAGGCCAAATTCCATTTTATAGATAAGATCGAGGAAACTCTGATCGCCGCCCTGCTGGGCCTGATGACGCTGCTGACATTTGCCAATGTTGTGGCGCGTTATGTTTTCAATTCCAACATCCTCTGGGCGCTTGAGCTAACCGTATTCATGTTCGGTTGGCTGGTGTTGCTGGGGGCGTCTTATGCGGTGAAAAAAGGCTCTCATCTGGGGGTCGATGCGGTGATCGGCGTGCTGCCCGATCCGGCGCGGCGGCTGTTTGCAATGGTCGCGGTGGCGGTGTGCATCGTGTTTGCGTTTCTGATGCTCAAAGGGGCCTGGGATTACTGGGCCAATTTCGCCAACCTGCCCCGCACCGAGGGCCAGTGGTTTCCCACCGGTTTTCAGGATAAATTCCGCGGTCAGGGCTGGTTTGAGACCAACGATATTCCGCACCCCGCCATTCTGAACTGGATGGGGGATGTGTTCAATGACGGCAATGCCTATGAAAAACTGCCGCGCATGGTGCCCTATATGATCCTGCCGATTTCGATGGCGCTGCTGCTGCTGCGCTTTGTGCAGGTCGGGATTGCGATCTGGCGCGGCAAGGTTGACTGCATCATTGCCAGCCACGAAGTCGAGGATGAATTGGAAGAATTACGCCACACACATGAGGAGCAAGCCCGATGACTGTTGCTCTGCTATTTGCCATGGTGGTGGGCCTGATGATGATCGGGGTGCCCATCGCTGTTTCACTGGGGATGAGCTCGATCGTCTTTTTGCTGGCCTATTCCGACAGCTCTCTGGCCTCGGTCGCGCAAACCCTGTTTTCCGCCTTTGAGGGCCACGCCACCCTGCTGGCGATCCCATTCTTCATTCTGGCGTCTTCCTTCATGTCGACCGGAGGCGTGGCGGCGCGAATCATCCGCTTTTCGATCGCTTGCGTCGGGCATTTGCGCGGCGGTTTGGCGATTTCCGGGGTGTTTGCCTGCATGATGTTCGCTGCCCTGTCGGGGTCGAGCCCGGCCACGGTGGTGGCAATTGGCTCGATCGTGATCGCGGCGATGACCAAGGCAGGCTATTCCAAGGATTTCGCCGCCGGGGTGATCTGTAACGCCGGCACGTTGGGCATTCTGATCCCGCCCTCGATCGTGATGGTGGTCTATGCTGCCGCGGTTGAGGTTTCGGTCGGGCGGATGTTCCTGGCCGGGGTGATCCCCGGTCTGATGGCCGGTCTGATGCTGATGTCAGCGATCTATGTGATGGCGCGGGTGAAAAACATGCCAGCGGGCCAATGGGCCGGGTGGAAAGAGGTGTTTGACTCTTTTGCCGATGCGTTTTGGGGGCTGATGCTGATCGTGATCATCATGGTCGGGATTTACGGTGTGCCGGGGCTGACCAACGCGATCTTTACCCCGACCGAAGCGGCGGCGGTGGCGTCGATCTATGCTTTCCTGATCGCCAGCTTTGTCTATCGGGATATGGGGCCGCTGGCAGATACCGATGGCGCGGGCAAGCGGAGCCTGCTGAACAAACCGCAGGCACTGCTCACCGCGTTTTTCCATGACGACACCCAGAAAACCCTGCTGGAGGCGGGCAAGCTGACCGTCACCCTGATGTTCGTGATTGCCAATGCGCTGATCCTGAAACATGTGCTGACCGATGAGCAGATCCCGCAACAGGTGGCCAATGCCATGCTCTCGGCCGGTTTTGGCTGGGTGATGTTCCTGGTGGTGGTCAATGTGATCCTGCTGATTGGCGGCCAGTTCATGGAGCCCTCGGGCCTGTTGGTGATCGTCGCGCCACTGGTGTTCCCGATCGCGATGGAGCTGGGGATTGACCCGATCCATCTGGGGATCATCATGGTGGTCAATATGGAAATCGGCATGATCACGCCGCCGGTGGGTCTGAACCTGTTTGTGACTTCGGGTGTGGCAGGGATGCCGATGCTCAAAGTGGTGAAGGCGGCGCTGCCGTTTCTGGCGGTGTTGTTCGTGTTCCTGATCCTGATCACCTATGTGCCGTGGATTTCAACGGTGCTGCCCAATGCGGTGATGGGGCCAGAGACCGTGGTCAAATAAAGGGCAGGGGGCATGGCGCAAGGCTGGCTATGCTCCCGTCCGGTTGTCTCTCTGTGTGTGTCTACCGGTTCGGGGGCATCCCCGCTGCGGGTCAGATGCTCCGGCCTTCCTCTGTTGTGAAGTCTCAGCGCACTCTCAAATCATGACTTCCTAACGGCGCAATCCCGGCTCTGCCATTTGGCCATAGAGCCCAGCCTTTGTCAATCGCCCCTTGGTCCCATTTCCTCCCCCTTATTCCAGCTTTTCTGTCCCCATCCGCCTGCGGGCCGCAAAAAGGCATGGATTTCTGCGCCAAACAAGCGTAGCTGTGGGGCATCATTTTGATTGAATGCGGGGCTGTTATGGCGGTTGGAATTTTTGATTCAGGTTTGGGCGGGTTGACGGTGCTGGATGCGGTGGCCAAACGCCTGCCGGATGTGTCCTTTGTCTATTACGCCGACAGCGCCCATGCGCCTTATGGGGTGCGTGATGCCGAGGACATTTACAACCTGACCAAAGAAGCCGTTGAACGGCTGTGGCAAGCGGGCTGTGATCTGGTGATTTTGGCCTGCAACACCGCCTCGGCCGTGGCTTTGCGGCGCATTCAGGAAGAGGGTTTGCCCGAAGGAAAGCGCGTGCTGGGGGTTTTCGTGCCGTTGATCGAGGCTCTGACCGAACGGCAATGGGGCGATAACTCGCCCCCGCGCGAAGTGGATGTGAAAAATGTCGCGCTGTTTGCCACCCCGGCCACCGTGGCCAGCCGGGCGTTTCAGCGCGAGCTGGCGTTTCGCGCGATCGGTGTCGATGTCGAGGCGCAGGCCTGTGGCGGCGTGGTGGACGCGATTGAGGACGGCGACGAGATTTTGGCCGAAGCGCTGGTGCGCAGCCATGTTGACGCGTTGAAACGCAAAATGCCCCACCCCGAAGCCGCGATTTTGGGCTGCACCCATTACCCGCTGCTGGAACAACATTTTCAGGCGGCTCTGGGCGATCAGGTCAAGCTGTTTTCGCAGGCCAATCTGGTGGCCGCCAGCCTGGCCGATTACCTTGAGCGTCACCCGGCCATGGCGGGTCAGGCCATGCCTGCGCAGTTTCTGACCACGGGCGATCCGGCCACGGTATCGGATCAGGCCACCCGGTTCTTGCGACGAAAGATCACATTCACCGCCGCCTGATTGAAAACCGGCGCAAATCGTCCTATAGGAACCCTGTTACAAAGAAGCTGAGACATGATCCATAAAATCGCAATTCTGGGGGCAAGCGGCTATACCGGCGCCGAGCTGGTGCGGCTGATCGCCAACCACCCTTCCATGAAAATCGCAGCCCTGTCGGGCGAGCGCAAGGCGGGCATGGCCTATGGCGATGTCTTTCCGCATCTGCGCCATCTTGACCTGCCCGATCTGGTGAAGATCGAGCAGATTGATTTTACCGACATTGATCTGGCCTTTTGCGCCCTGCCACATGCCACTTCGCAAGAGGTGATCCGCAACCTGCCAGCGGATCTGAAAATCGTCGACCTGTCGGCGGATTTCCGGCTGCGTGACGTCGAAGAATACGCCAAATGGTATGGCAAGCCCCATGGTGCGCCGCATTTGCAACCCGAGGCCGTCTATGGCCTGACCGAATTTTACCGCGATCAGATTAAAACCGCGCGGCTGGTCGCCGGCACCGGCTGTAATGCGGCCACGGGGCAATATGCCTTGGTGCCGCTGATGACGGGCGGGGTGATTGATCTGGATGACATCGTGATTGACCTCAAGGCGGCGGTGTCCGGGGCCGGGCGGGCGCTCAAGGAAAACCTGCTGCATGCCGAGCTGTCCGAGGGCTATCACGCCTATGCCACCGGCGGCACCCACCGGCATCTGGCCGAGTTTGATCAGGAGTTTTCACGCCATGCCGGGCGCAAGATTCAGGTGCAGTTCACCCCGCATCTGATCCCGGCCAATCGCGGCATTCTGGCTACGGTCTATGTCAAAGGCGAGGCCGAGCAGGTGCATTCCGCGCTGAGGGCTGCCTATCAGGATGAGCCCTTCATCGTGACGTTGCCGCTGGGGCAGGCGCCTTCGACCCGGCATATCCGGGGCTCGAATTACTGCCATATCGGGGTGGTCGCCGACCGCATCCCCGGGCGCACAATCATCATTGCCGCGCTTGACAATCTGACCAAAGGCTCATCCGGCCAGGCGCTGCAAAACGCAAATCTGATGTTGGGAGAGGAGGAAACCGCAGGCCTGCTCTTTGCGCCCCTCTTTCCCTAGGCACCTTATAAAAGGAACCGAAAAAAATGAAAGGTCTCAAGAAAAAACGCCGCGTGCAGTTGATTATCGTCGCTTTTGTGGCGCTGGCGCTGTCCACCGGGCTGATTGGTTATGCGTTGAAAGACGGCATCAATTATTACAAAAGCCCCAGCGAAATTCTGGCCAACACCCCGCCGCCTGATCAGGTGTTAAAGGTTGGCGGTCTGGTTCAGGAGGGCTCGATCGTGCGCAATGCCGGCGAAGTCATTACCTTTGAGATCACCGATGGCGCCCAAACCATCAAGGCCAGCTATACCGGCATCCTGCCCGATCTGTTCAAAGAAGGCCAGGGCACGGTGGCCACGGGCAGCTACATTAACGGTATCTTTCAAGCCACTGAAATACTTGCAAAACATGATGAAAACTATATGCCCAAAGAGGTGGTGGACATCCTGAAAGAGCAAGGCGTTTATCGTGATATGAACGACCCCGGAACGGGCAGCTAAGGTAAAATTAACCATTTTACGACCACCCTCGCAGATGAAATTTGCGGGGGTTTTATCATGCAAACAGTTCATCAGATTGCCAGCGAAATCGTCGCCCGTGAGGGGGGCTTTGTCAATGACCCGGATGATCCGGGGGGCGCAACCAATCATGGGGTGACGATCCACACCCTGCGCCGTTTGGGGATGGATCTGACCGGGGATGGCAAAATCGGCGTGGATGATGTGCGTGCCCTGACGGCAGCGCAGGCGGTGGATATTTTCATCCGGCATTATTTTCTCCGCCCCAGAGTTCAGGATCTGCCCGCCAGCCTGCACGCAACCGTGTTTGATATGTATGTCAACGCCGGGGCCAATGCGGTGCGCATTTTGCAACGCCTGCTGGTGCAGATGGGGCATGCGATTGCGGTGGATGGCGGGATCGGGCCGCAAACGATTGCGGCCGCTCAGCAGGCCGATGCCGCCGCCCCGGACCATCTGGCCGATGCCTATGGGATTGCCCGGCGCAATTATTATTACGCTCTAGCCGATGCCCGCCCGGCGCTGCGCAAATATGCCCGCACCCGTAAGGGCGGCAAGGGCGGCTGGATCAAACGGGCCGAAGAATTCATCTCGCCGCGCTTTCATCTCAGCGCTGCCGAGCATCGGGAAAGGGTTGCGAAATGGGCCTGATTGAAAAATTTTTCACGATGCTTTTTGGCAGCGGGCGCAATGTGGTGGTGGAAACCGCCGAGGTGTTTCGCGAAAACACCGAAGCCGGAGCCGCCCGCGAAGCCGCGCTGCAAAACCACGCGCTGCGTCAGCATGGCTCGGAGTTTCGCGCTCAGGGCCGGGGCCGGTTTGATCGGTTCATGGATGCGGTCAACCGTCTGCCCCGCCCGATGCTCGCACTTGGCACGCTGGGGCTGTTCATCGTGGCGATGATTGATCCGGTGTGGTTTGCCTCGCGGATGCAGGGGCTGGCGCTGGTGCCCGAGCCGCTTTGGTGGCTGCTGGGCGCGATTGTGTCGTTTTATTTTGGCGCCCGGCATCAGTTCAAGGGGCAGGAGTTTCAGCGCTCAATCGCTCAGACCATGGCCCGCACCCCGGCGGTGGTGGACAATATCGACCGGCTGCAAAACCTGAACCCGATCCAACCGCAGTTGGCCGCGACCCGGGGCGATCTGGCACTGAGCGATTTTGCCACCAAACCCGATGCCAACCCCGCGCTAAGCGCTTGGCGGGCGGGGTAGGGGGAACTTGGTGCCGCTTGGTGTCATGCAGAGACCTCTGCACAAGGTTGTATTAGGTCAGGAACGCCGGGCTGCGCCTGCCTGGGTAGGCGCTTATGCGGGACTTTGAGGTCGTCGCGACTCGCGAAGAAGCCACCACGTTGCAAAATGCCGAAAGGGTGATTGCGCCTGCCGGGGGGCGGGGCAGGTGTGAGGTGGGGTGCGTCTGGTCCATGAGGAATGTGTTTCATCCCCTCACTGCGACAATTTCCACCATAAAACCTGTTTCTTATCATTGGCCTTGGCCGCGCTTCTCTTTATAACGATTCTATGTTTATCGAACTTGGCCATTTTTCCCTGATCCTCGCCCTCGCTGTTGCCCTGCTGCAAGCGATCATTCCCCTTATCGGAGCCCACAAACACTGGCCCGGCTGGATGGCCATGGCCGTGCCCGCGGCCAATCTGCAATTCTTTCTGACCGCCTTTGCCTTTGCGGCGCTGACCTATGGCTTTGTCACCTCGGATTTTTCGCTGCGGGTGGTGGTGGAAAACTCGCACACCGCCAAGCCGATGCTTTATAAAATCTCGGGCGTTTGGGGCAATCACGAGGGCTCGATGCTGCTCTGGGTGCTGATCCTGACGCTGTTTGGCGCTTGTGTCGCCTGGTTTGGCACCAATTTGCCGCCGGCGCTGCGGGCGCGGGTGTTGGCGGTGCAATCCATGGTCGGAGCGGCGTTTCTGGGCTTTGTCATCTTCACCTCAAACCCGTTTGTGCGTCTGGCCTATCCCCCCTTTGATGGCCGAGACCTCAACCCGCTGTTGCAAGACCCCGGTCTGGCGTTCCATCCCCCGTTTTTGTATCTGGGATATGTCGGGCTGTCGATGTCGTTCAGCTTTGCGGTGGCGGCGCTGATCGAAGGGCGCGTGGATGCTGCATGGGCGCGTTGGGTGCGGCCATGGACGCTGGCGGCATGGGTGTTTCTGACCATCGGCATCGCGCTTGGTTCGTGGTGGGCCTATTACGAACTGGGCTGGGGCGGGTTCTGGTTTTGGGATCCGGTTGAAAATGCCTCCTTCATGCCGTGGCTGATCGCCGCCGCTCTGGTGCATTCGGCGATTGTGGTGGAAAAGCGCGAATCGTTGAAAAGCTGGACCATCCTGTTGGCGATTCTGGCCTTTGGCTTTTCGCTGATTGGCACTTTTATCGTGCGCTCGGGGGTTCTAACCTCGGTCCACGCCTTTGCCACTGACCCGGCGCGGGGGGTGTATATTCTGATCATTCTGGCGTTTTTCATCGGCGGAGCCCTGACCCTTTACGCCATCCGCGCCCATGCGATGCAGGCCAAGGGGGTGTTTTCCATGGTCAGCCGCGAAAGCGCATTGGTGATCAACAATATCCTGCTGGCCGTGGCGGCCTTTGTGGTGTTTATCGGCACGATCTGGCCTTTGGTGGCCGAGCTGGCCTTTGATCGCAAATTGTCGGTGGGGGCACCGTTTTTCAACGTGGCCTTTACCCCATTCATGGTGATTCTGGCGATCGTGCTGCCGGTGGGCGCGGTGCTGCCGTGGAAGCGGGCGCGTTTGGGCCGGGCCTTTCGATCCATGTTCGGCGTACTGGTGCTGGCTGTGGCGGCCGGGTTGTTGATTTGGGCGATGCAAACCGGGCGCTCGGCTTTGGGGCCGATTGGCATCGGGTTGGGGATCTGGCTGATGCTGGGGGCTGCCCGCGATCTGTGGCTGCGCACCGGGCGCGGGGCCATTGGCAACCGTCTGGCGCGACTGCTGAAACTGCCCCGGGCCGATTGGGGCAAAGCGGCGGGCCATGCCGGGCTGGGGGTGACCATGCTGGGCATCGCCGGGCTAACCGCTTGGTCGCAAGAGGACATCCGCGTGGGGCAGTTGAACCAGCCCTTTGAGGTCGGCGGGTATCAGATCACTCTGCAAGAGGTGAAACGCGAGCGCGGCCCCAACTATATCAGCACCATCGGCACGATGGCGGTGCATAAGGACGGGGCGTTGATCACCACGCTTTACCCGGAAAAACGGGTTTATCCGGTGCAGTCCATGCCCACCACCGAAGCCGCGATTCACAATGGCATCTGGCGGGATATTTATCTGGTGATCGGGGACGCTCAGGCCGAGGGCGGCTGGGCGGTGCGCACCTATATCAAGCCCTTTGCCAACTGGATCTGGGCCGGCTGTTTGATCATGTCGCTGGGCGGGTTGCTCAGTCTGAGTGACCGGCGTTACCGGGTGGCCGCGGCCGGGCGCAAGCGCCGCAAGGGTGCCGTGGCCGGGGTGCAGGCGTCATGAGAGGGGCTTGCGTCAACCCGCCCCATAATACAGAGGGCTGCGCCGCCGGGCGGGACAGATCGACATGTTGTGCCCTTATCCAGAGGGCTTTTTCATGAAATATCTGCTGCTGATCCTCACCCTGCTGGCCAGCCCGGCTTTGGCGGTGCAACCGGACGAAGTGCTCGATGACCCGGCGTTAGAGGCCCGCGCCCGCGCCTTGGGACAGGAGCTGCGCTGTGTGGTTTGTCAGGGCGAAAATATCGACGAATCCAATGCCGGCATTGCCCGCGATCTGCGGCTTTTGGTGCGTGAACGGCTGGTGCAGGGGGAAAGCGATCAGGAAATTCTGGATTTCGTGGTGGCCCGCTACGGCGAATATGTGCTGATGCGCCCGACTTTGAGCGGGGCCAATCTGATCCTTTATATCGCCGGGCCGGTGCTGTTGCTGCTGGCCTTGCTGATCGGCGGGGTCTATTTCCGCCGCCGAGCCAAAGCCCCCGACAGCGCGGCGCTCAGCGCAGAAGAACAGGCCCGTCTGGATCAGATTATGAAAGAATAGCTTTCAAAGCCCGGCAAAACACGCCATTCTGCGCATGATGTGACAGGAAAGGCAGCCCATGATTTATTCCACCATCCGTCTGGAAAAACTTGACGATGTGGCGATCATCACCCTTGATCGGCCCGAAGTGATGAATGCTCTGAACGGGCAGATGCGGGCCGAAATCAGCCATGCGGTGAAATCTCAGGGCGAAACCGCCCGCGCTTTGGTGTTGACCGGGGCGGGTCAGGCGTTTTGCTCGGGTCAGGATCTGGGGGCGGCGGATAATGCGGCCAGCGTCGATATCGAGCGCACTTTGCGCGATGAATATCTGCCGATGCTCAACGCGATTTATGATTGCCCGATCCCGACCATCGCTGCGGTGAACGGAGCCGCGGCCGGGGCAGGGGCCAATCTGGCGCTGGCGGCGGATGTGGTGATTGCGTCGGAACAGGCGACCTTCCTGCAGGCGTTCAGCCGCATCGGCTTGATCCCGGATGCGGGCGGCACCTATTGGTTGCCCCGTCAGGTGGGCATGGCGCGGGCCATGGGGGCGGTTTTGTTTGCCGAGCCGATCAGCGCCCGGCAGGCGGCAGAGTGGGGCATGATCTGGGAAGCCGTGCCTGAGGCCGGGTTTGCCGATCACTGGCAACAGCGGGCGCAAATGCTGGCGGCGGGTCCGACGGCGGCCTATCAGCGGGCGAAACAGGCGCTGCGGGCCTCGTTTGCCAATGATTTGCAACAGCAGCTGGAGTTGGAGGCGCATTTGCAGGGGGAATGCGGCCAGACCCGGGACTTCAAGGAAGGGGTGTTGGCCTTTCTGGAAAAACGCCCGGCGAAGTTTGAGGGGCGTTAAGCGCGACATTTCTGGCAAACACCCTGCCTTCTATGCCTGCCTTTTTTATGTCAGGCGAAGCTCGACAGAATTTTTGGATTTGCCCGCAACTATTTTACCTTGTCCCCTTGCATAAGAACAAAAAGGGGTCAAAATGTGCAGCCAAAGAGGATTGCCCATGTCAGACCCCCATCATCCCCCCACACCCCGGCGCAAATTCGAAGGCGGCAAGCGCTTTGTCATGCACACCGAATTCGAAGCCGCCGGCGATCAGCCCACCGCGATCAAGGAGCTGGTGGCCGGGCTGAACGCGGGGGATCGCTCGCAGGTGCTGCTGGGGGCCACCGGCACCGGCAAGACCTTCACCATGGCCAAGGTGATCGAACAGACCCAACGCCCGGCGATCATTCTGGCCCCGAACAAAACCCTCGCCGCCCAGCTTTACAGCGAGATGAAGGGCTTTTTCCCGGAAAACTCGGTCGAGTATTTCGTGTCTTTCTATGACTACTACCAGCCCGAAGCCTATGTCCCGCGCACCGATACCTTTATCGAAAAAGACAGCGCCATCAATGAACAGATCGACCGGATGCGCCACGCCGCCACCCGGGCGTTGCTGGAACGCGATGACGTGATCATTGTCGCTTCGGTGTCGTGCATTTACGGCATCGGCAGCCCGGAAACCTATACCGAGATGACTCAGGATCTGGTTTGTGGCGAGGAATATGATCAGCGCCAGATCATGCAGGGGCTGGTGGCGCAGCAATATAAGCGCTCGGATAACGCCTTTGCCCGCGGCACCTTTCGGGTGCGGGGCGACAGTCTGGAAATCTGGCCCAGCCATCTTGAGGATTGCGGCTGGCGGTTTTCCTTTTTTGGCGATGAGTTAGAGAGCATCACCGAATTTGACACCCTGACCGGCGCCAAATCCACCAGTCTGGACAAGGTGCGCGTCTATGCCAATTCGCATTACGTCACCCCGCATCCGACCCTTGTGCAGGCGATCAAGAACATCAAGATTGAGCTGACCCAGCGTTTGCAGCAGTTTCAGGACGAGGGTAAATTGCTGGAAGCACAGCGGCTTGAGCAACGCTGCCGGTTTGATCTGGAGATGCTCGAAGCCTCGGGCTTTTGCGCCGGGATCGAGAATTATTCCCGCTATCTGACCGGACGCAAACCCGGCGAGCCTCCGCCCACCTTGTTTGAATATATCCCCGATGATGCCATTGTGTTTGCCGATGAATCCCATGTGTCGGTGCCCCAGATCGGCGGCATGTATAAGGGCGATCACCGGCGCAAATTTACCTTGTCGGAACACGGGTTCCGCTTGCCCTCCTGCATGGACAACCGGCCGCTGAAATTCGCCGAATGGGATGCGATGCGTGGGCAGTCGATCTTTGTATCCGCCACGCCGCAAAACTGGGAGCTGGAGCAATCCGGTGGTGTGTTCGTCGAACAGGTGATCCGCCCCACCGGCCTGTTGGAGCCGGTTCTGGAGATGCGTCCGGTGGGCACTCAGGTCGATGATCTGCTGGATGAGGTGCGCAAGGTCGCCGCCAAGGGGATGCGCACGCTTGTGACCACTCTGACCAAGCGCATGGCCGAAGATCTGACCGAATATATGCACGAACAGGGGGTTCGGGTGCGCTATATGCACAGCGACATCGACACGCTGGAGCGGATCGAGATTTTGCGCGATCTGCGGCTGGGGGCGTTTGATGTGCTGGTCGGGATCAACCTGCTGCGCGAGGGGCTGGACATCCCTGAATGCGGGCTGGTGGCGATTCTGGACGCTGATAAAGAGGGCTTTTTGCGCAGTGAAACCTCGCTGGTGCAGACCATTGGCCGGGCGGCGCGCAATGCCGAAGGGCGGGTGATTTTATATGCCGACCGGGTGACCGGGTCGATGCAGCGGGCGATGGAGGAAACCGAACGCCGCCGCGAACGCCAGATCGCCTATAATGAAGAACATGGCATCACGCCTGCGACGGTGAAGAAAAACGTCGAGGACGTGATGGCCGGGCTTTATGAGGGCGATGTGGATATGGCCCGGGTGACGGCGACGGTTGACAAGCCGCTGATCGGCGCCAATTTGCAGAGCCATCTGGAAGGGTTGCGCAACGAGATGTTGCAGGCGGCGGAAAATCTGGAGTTTGAAGAGGCTGCGCGGTTGCGTGATGAGATCAAACGTCTGGAAAGCGTGGAACTGGCCGTGGCCGATGACCCGATGGCGCGGCAATCAGCGATCGAAGCCGCCAGCAGTGACAAACCCTCTGCCGGTCGCGCCAAACGCAAAGGTCGGCGGGGGGAGCGGTGAGACTGTGAAAGGGGCCGCTTTGACGCGGGCTCAGTTGGATTCGTCGACCACTTCGAACAGGGTTGGCACCGCCGGGCAGGGGGCCAGATCGTTCTGGATCACATCCGAGAGCCGGGTCTGGTGCAGATAGACATAAACATGCGCCGAGAGCCCCTCCCACAGCCGGTTGGTCATTGACTGCGCCCGCGACCCCGAAGCGCCGCCCTTGGCCCCCATCCCGGTATGCAGCGCCGAAACGGTTTCATCCACCGCGCCCAGAACCTCGGAAATGCGGATATCGGCGGGGGCTTTCGCCAATTGATAGCCTCCGCCGGGGCCACGCACCGATTTCACCAACCCGGCGCGGCGCAGCTTGACAAAAAGCTGCTCCAGATAAGCCAGCGAAATATCCTGACGCGCTGAAATCTCTGACAGCGATACCAGCGCCCCGCCTGGTTGAATTGCCAGATCGGCCAGCGCAACCATCGCATAGCGCCCTTTTGTGCTCAGTTTCATGGTCTTACCCCGTCCAAATATATTGACCTCGGGCCGCTTGGCCCTTACTTCCCAATAAACCCCTGTCCGTATTTGCGCGATTGTGCAAAATATCTATGGTGCCTGCGCTGCCCAGTCAACGAAAAGGCACATCAATAAAGGATATGATATGCCCGAAGTGATTTTCCCCGGCCCCGAAGGCCGCTTGGAAGGCCGTTACCACCCGCAAAAGGCCAAAGACGCCCCGATTGCCATCGTGCTGCATCCGCATCCGCAATTTGGCGGCACCATGAACAACCGGCTGGTTTACAACCTGCATTATATGTTCTTCAACATGGGCTTTACCGTGCTGCGGTTCAATTTCCGCGGGGTGGGGCGCTCGCAGGGGGAATATGATCAGGGGGTTGGAGAGCTATCCGATGCGGCTTCGGCGCTGGATTATCTGCAAACCCTGAACCCGAATTCCAAGCATTGCTGGGTGGCGGGCTTTTCCTTTGGCGCGTGGATCGGGATGCAGCTTTTGATGCGCCGTCCCGAGATCACCGGCTTTGTGTCGGTGTCGCCACCGGCCAATATGTATGATTTCAGCTTTCTGGCACCATGCCCGGCTTCGGGTCTGATCATCAATGGCTCGGCCGACCGGGTGGCACCGCCGCAGGATACCAGCATTCTGGTTGAAAAGCTGCATGAGCAAAAGGGCATCACCATCACCCATCAGGAGATTGAGGGCTCGGGCCATTTCTTTGAAGATCAGCATATGGACACGCTTTTGGGCAATACCGAGGAATATGTGCGCCGCCGTTTGACAGAAACCACAAGGTAGGGCGGTCATGAGCAGAATTGTTGAAGAGATCGCCAATCAGCTGGCGCTGGATGCTTTGCAAGCGGCGGATGAGCATGGGGATGAGGCGATTGTGGATCGGGTGGCGGATATTCTGGGGGCGACCTCATCCACCACGCAGGAAAACTACCGCACTTTTGTGCGGGTGCATCGGGCCAGCCAGCGGGCCCGGGAGTATTTGCAGGGGTTGCAGAAGTAGTGGGGGCCACGGAATGCGGGGGAGCGGGTGAAAACTGTCAATCTTGTCAAGCTCAGCGTGGGGATCGATTCGATTGAGCATTTGCAGAGCTACCGTGAGCGCTTGCTGCAACAAGGCGGGCCTGCGCATCCCCGGCATATCACCCGTATGTGGCCGCGTCGTGAGGCCGAGATTCTGAACGGGGGCTCGATTTATTGGGTGATCAAGGGGCTGATTTGTTGCCGCCAGAAAGTGCTGCGGCTGGAAGAGGTGATGGGCGAAGACGGCATACGCCGTTGTGCCATCGTGATGGACCCGCAGATCATCCGCACGCAAACGGCGGTGCGACGTCCGTTTCAGGGCTGGCGCTATCTGCCGGTGGAGGACAGCCCGGCGGATCTGGACGGGCAGGGCGATCAGCAGCAACTGCCCAATGAATTGATGACGGCACTGGCGGAAATTGGGGTGCGGTGATTGATGTTTTGGTTTGCCCCATATTTCAGCCTCGCGTCCTGATCCCAAAATTCTTGAAGACTTTTGCCCGGAACCTGCAGCTGGGAACCAGTAACAAGGCGCTGTCATGCCCCCTGCATCATGGTGGCCTTTCACAGCCCTCTTTCCTTTGCCTTCCCCCCCGCCTATATGTATAATTCTGCCCCATCCCTTCCAACCCGGCGAGCCAACATGACCCAGCGACGTTCCGAACTTTTGATGCCTGCGGGCAATCTCAGAAAACTGAAAATGGCCATCCTTTACGGGGCCGATGCGGTCTATCTGGGCACACCGGATATGTCGCTGCGCACCAAATCGCAATTCTCGCTGCAAGACGTGATCGAAGGCGTCCAGTTCTGCCACGCCCATGGCAAACGCGCCTATCTGACGCTGAACCTGTTTTCCCACAACAAAGACATCCCCAAGCTGGAAGAATACATCAACACCGTGCGGCTGGTGAAACCGGATGGGCTGATCATCGCTGATCCGGGGGTGTTTCAATATGTCAAAACCCACGCCCCGGAGATCCCGCTGCATATCTCGACCCAGAGCAATGTTTCCTCATGGCTGTCGGTGCAGTTCTGGCAGGATATGGGGGCCGAGCTGGTGGTGCTGGCGCGCGAGGTCTCATACCCCGAGCTGTGCGAAATCCGCGAAAAATGCCCGGATATCAAGCTGGAAGCGTTCGTGCATGGTGCCATGTGCATGACCTATTCCGGGCGCTGCCTGCTGTCGAACTTCATGGCCGAGCGCGGTGCCAATCAGGGCAACTGCGCCAATTCCTGCCGTTGGAATTACAAATTCAAGATGCGGCTCAAGGATGGCACCCATCAGGAATTGCACATCACCGATGACAATTACGACATGTTCGAATTCCTGCTGGAAGAGGGCTGCCGTCCCGGCGAGCTGCTGCCGATTGAGGAAGATGAACGCGGCTCTTACATCCTGAATTCCAAGGATTTGTGCATCATGCCCAAGCTGGATGAATATCTGAAAATCGGCGTAGACAGCCTCAAGGTTGAGGGGCGCGGCAAGTCGGAATATTACTGCGCCGTGGTGGCGCGGGCTTACCGGATGGCGATTGATGATTACTATGCGGACCCGGAAAACTGGTCGCCGCAGCGCTATATGCAAGAGCTGGAATCGGTGGGCAATCGCGGCTACACGCTGGCTTTTCACGAGGGCCGCCTGACCAATCACGCCCATAATTACGAACACACCGCCGCCATTGCGCAATGGGAATATGCCGGAGTGGTCACCGGGGTGACCGAAGATGCGCTGCTGGTGGATGTGAAAAACAAGCTGGAAGCGGGTGAGGTGCTGGAGTTTATCTCACCCATCAGCCGCGAGCCGGTGCTGCTGCGGCTCTATGATTTCGAGGTCGCTGAAACCGGTGAGCGCCGCGAGGTGATCCATGGCGGCACCCGCACCACGATCCGCATTCCTTTCGCGCTGTTTGACCACGAAGACCCCGAGGATATCCGCGCCCGCTTCCCCGAATTTGCGGTGATGCGCAAGGAACGCGCCCTGACCAATGATCAATGGGCCCGGGTCAAGCTGGACAAGCTGACCCAAGGAATCGAGATCAGCGGCAAGGACAACCCTCAGGCTTATGCCCGCCGCCGCGATGCGGTGGTTGAGGCGATTGGCGAAGGGGCAAAAACCCGGCGGTTCAAAACCAACCGGGTGGGCACTAAGGGCTGTTGCGGCAAGGGATGCAATGGTTGTCTGATGTTCTGGCAAGACCCGATCTATGCCAAAGCCCGCACCACGGTTCTGGCCCGCAAACAGGGCGAAATGCTCAGCCGCGCCGAGGCCAGCGCCCTGAAGCTGCCGGCGCAATAGCGGGGCGGGCATTTTTCGTTTCCCACCGCTCCGGCAAAAAAATCAGAGTTCAGGACTCGTCAGAGGCGCAAAACGCTGTATCATCCACTCAAAGAAAGCTGGGAGGAGGATCAGATGAGTTATTGGTTTTTATGGATGCTGGCCGGAATCGTATCGCTGATCGGCGGTGTTGTCGCACTGGCCAACCCGTTGGCGGCCACCCTGACGGCAGAGCAACTGGCGGGCTGGATGTTTCTGGCCGTCGGTGTGCTGACCCTGTTATCGGCCTTCAGAGATCAGGGCTGGGGCGGGCGGCTCCTGACCATCTTTCTGGGGCTGGCCATCCTGCTGTTTGGCATCGGACTGGTGGCCAACCCGGTGGCGGGTGTGTTGTCCCTGACCTACATGGCAGCGCTGATCATGCTGGTCCTGGGCATCTTACGCCTTGCGCTGGCGTTTAGCACCCACATCTCGCCGCTGCGCTGGATGCTGGGGCTATCTGGTCTGGTGTCTCTGGCGTTGGGCATCATGATCTTCGCCAACTGGCCGCAATCCGCGACGGTGGTTCTTGGGCTGTTTCTGGCGATTGAGCTGATCTCAAACGGTATTTCGTTGATTTTCCTGTCTTTGATGCGCAAAGCACTGGGGAATGTGCTGTAAAACCGGGCGATCCGGGTTTGTTTTAAGGCCGCGTGAAGTCGCTCGGGCCCAACCCGCATTGCCTTCGTTCAACAAGGATTCATCGACAAGCGGCTTTTCCAACCGCACCGCACGGGCAAAGGTTTCGGCCACGCTCTGCCGGGTGGCCTCGTAAAGTCAGAGATGTATCGCCAAAAGGCACAATCAGAATTGTGCCTTTTGCCCATAACACCGGACCGGGGCGATAAAGGGGGCCGAGGCTCTGCGCTCTTTGTTGCAGTCCCCCCAGAGGCCTTTTGCCCACGAAAAAGGCCCGGCGGAACCGGGCCTCAGTTATGTTTTGCTCCGGGTTGGCTTAGCCGGGGATGTCGCCTTTGATCCCTTCGACATAGAAGTTCAGACCACCCAGTGCGGCATCATCGGCCTCTTCGCCCTCTTTCAGCCAGACCGAGCCATCCTGCTTGTTCAAAGGCCCGGTGAACGGCTTGTAAGAGCCATCCGAAATGGAATCCCGCAACGCTGCGGCGCTGGCGCGCACGTCTTCAGGAATTGCGCTGGAGAATTCGCCAATGCCGACCATGCCTTTAGCAATGCCGTCCCAAGTGGATTTGGACTCCCATGTGCCATCCATCACCGCCTGCACGCGCGCGATATAGTAAGGGGCCCAATCGTCAATGATCGAAGACAACCGTGGCGAAGGCGCATATTGGATCATGTCAGCGGCCTGTCCGAAGCCATAGCCGCCCATTTCGGCCATTGTCGCCAGCGGAGCGGTGGAATCGGTGTGCGCAAACACCACATCCACGCCCTGTTCCAGCAGCGCTTTGGTGGCGTCGGCCTCTTTGGCCGGGTCAAACCAGGTGAACAGCCAGATGATTTTCATTTCCACATCCGGGTTGACCTTGCGGGCATGGATAAAGCTGGCATTGATGCCCCGGATCACTTCGGGGATTGGGAAAGAGGCAATATAGCCGACCTTGTTGGTTTTGGTCATATGGCCGGCAATATGGCCCATCACGGCACGGCCTTCGTAGAAACGGGCCGAATAGTTCGACATGTTGGCAGCGGTTTTATAGCCGGTGGCGTGTTCGAATTTCACATTGGGGAATTTCTTGGCCACCGCCAGAGTTGGGTCCATAAAACCAAAAGAGGTCGAGAAAATGATGTCATTGCCCGACAGCGCCATCTGGGTCAGCACGCGTTCGGCATCGGCCCCTTCCGGCACGTTTTCGACATAAGAGGTCACCACCTTGTCACCAAAATGCTCTTCCACTTTCTTGCGGGCTTCGTCGTGGTAGAATGTCCAGCCGCCATCGCCGACCGAGCCAACATAGACAAAGCCGACCTTGGTCGGGTCCGCCGTGGCCGCGCCGGCGACCAGAGACAGTGCGACCGTGGCGCTGGCCAGAATGGATTTGAATGAGATCATGAGGGCTCCCCTTTTGGTTTTTGAGCAGATTCGTCGGGTTATCGCCGCCTGTTTAGCGGAAAGTGCCGCGATATTTAAGGGGTTTTGGCATCCATGCGCGTTACGGTGGCTTCTCCGGCCTGCATCTGGCCCGTGGCGCGGTCAAAGCGCAGATAGGCAATCGCCTGACCATGGGCCTGAGTGAACAGCGTGCCCACGGGCTTGCCGGCAGCCGTGATCGGGCTGCCCACCGGGGCGGGCTGGCTGATATTGACCCGGCACAAGCCTTTGTGCAGCGTGGTTTTATGCTTCATACGCGCCACCACCTCTTGCCCGACATAGCAGCCTTTGTGAAAATCCACCCCGTTGAGGCGTTCGAACCCGGCCTCAAGAATGTAGCTTTCATTGGGGATCAGCTCGATCCCGGTTTGCGGGATGCAATGGGCGACGCGGATGGCGTCCCAGTCACTGCCGTCATCGCCGCTTTCCTCACCATAAAGCCGCCAGCCCATCGCCGCATGGCGCGGATCGTCCAGCGCGGCTTCGTGCCGGGCCGAGGTGCCGCAAAAGACCTTCAGATCACTGGCGGCAATCGAGACATCGGCCCGCAGTTTGAACAGGGTCAGGCGGCGCAGCAGGTCATCTGCGGTCAGCGCTGGCGCATCGAGGATCAGGCGCTCGCCTCGCTCATGCAGGAAAAAATCGGTGATGAATTTGCCTTGCGGGGTGAGGAGCGCGGCATAAAGCAGCCCCTGTTCCAGCTTGGCAATGTCATTGGTGATGAGGTTTTGCAGGAAGGATTTGCGCTCGCTGCCGGTGATGTCGAATAATTTGCGTGTCATGGCGGGGGCCCCCTGTGTTGCGCGTGGGGGATTTATAGAGCTTTGGCAGGCGGACGACCAGAAGTTATCGGCACAGGGTGCGGGTCAAGAGCTCTGCCACGTATCATTGAATTCAAAAACGCTCGGGAGGCATACATCGAAGGGCTGCTCCGTCTGGCAGAGCTTTTCGCCCTTACCGCCCGAACAAGCGCTGCCCCAAGCGGCCAAAGAAACTTGCCGGGGTATGGGATTGCCCCGCCGGATCGGTTGCGTTTCGGCGCGTGGTGCTGCTGCGCTCCAGCGGGTTGCCGCCGCTGATCGGAGCGCCCTCTTTGAATTGCAGCTTGTGCAGTTCGGCATAGATGCCGCCACGGGCCAGCAATTCCTGATGGTTGCCCTCATCCACCACGCGGCCCTTATCCATCACCACGATCTTATCGGCGGTTTGAATGGTCGATAAACGATGCGCAATCACCAAAGTGGTGCGCCCTTTCGACAGCCCCTCCAGCGCCTCTTGCACGATGGCCTCGGATTGAGCATCCAGCGCCGAGGTGGCCTCGTCCAGCAGCAGGATCGGCGTGTCGCGCAAAACCGCCCGGGCAATCGCCACCCTTTGGCGCTGCCCGCCCGACAGGTTCGAGCCCCGCGGCCCCGCCGGTGTGTCCAGCCCCTGTGGCAGGCCGTCGATGAAATCCGATACATGCGCGGCGTCCAGCGCATCTTTCAGGCGCTCTTCGCTGATATCGGTCTGACCCAGCAGGATGTTTTCACGGATGCTTTCGTCAAACAGCAGCGCATCCTGCGTCACCACCGAAAACATCCCCCGCAGCTGCGACAGCTCCAGCGTCTCGATCGGGGTGCCGCCCATGGTGATGCGGCCCGATTGCGGCTCGACCAGACGAGTCAGCACGTTGAACACTGTGCTTTTGCCCGAACCAGACGCCCCCACCAGCGCCGTGGTCTTGCCCGCTTCGGCAATCAGGCTGGTGCCATTCAGCACGGGGGTTTCGTCATAGGTAAAGCTGACATTCTCCAGCACAAGAGTGGTGTCCGAAACCGTATCCGCCGCAACGGGCGTGGCGGGGGACACAATGCTGGGCTGTTCGTCGAACAGCCGGTAAAGGCGCTCAAGACTGGCGGCGGCCACCTGCCAGATACCGGCAATTTCCCCCAGCCGGCGCAATGGCTGAAAGGCCAGAGTCATGGCGGTGAAAAAGCTCATGAATTCGCCTACCGTCTTGTCTCCGGCGATAATATCCCGCCCGCCAACGATCAGCACGCCGAAAAAACCCAACCCGGTGATGATGTCGATCAGCGACGGGATCATTGCCCGCCCGGCGGCGGTCTTGACTTCGACATTGACGATGCGGTCAATGATGCTGGTGAAACGGCTGAGCTGATAATCCTCCAGCCGGTTCAGCTTGATCGGGTTTATGCCGTGAAATACCTCATCCAGCCGGGTTGAACGCTCGGACGCGGATTGGCGCATCTGGCTGGTTTTGCGCCGGATATAGCGCTGTAACGTGTAGATCGGCAAAATCAGCAGCGGTGCGCCGATAATCGCCATCGCCGCCCAGACCCAGTCGATCGAAATCGCCACGCCCAGCAGCACGATCAGCGACACCGCATCGCGCCCCACACCCGAGATCACCGCCGCCCACACCCCCTGCACGGCCAGAGTATCGCCCTGCACCCGCTCCATCAGCGCACCGGGGGCGTTGTTCTGGAAAAACACGCTGTCCAGCCGCATCATGTGGCGCAGCAGATCGGACTGCATTTCGGTCGAGGTCTTTTGCGCCACCCGGGTCATGACGGTTTTCTGAGTCACCTGGGTCACGGCTCGCAGGCAGAACAGCCCAAAAATCACCCCGCCGACCCACCAGATCGCATTGGCATTGCCGCCGACAAACACATGATCGAACATCGGTTGCAGCATATAGCTGAGAACGCCCAGAGTGCTGCCCTCCAGCACCATGCAGGCAAAGGCAATCAGCATCCAGAAGGTATGATGTTTCAGATAGCCATGCCACAGCCGCCTCATCAGAACGCGTGAAGAGTATCTGTTGTCGGGTTGTGTCACGGTTGGCTGAGTCCTGCAAAAAAAACTAACCCCGTGCATAGCTTGCCTGTGCGGGGCTGGCAAGCATTGGTGGGGATATTCTGTCCGCCGGGGGGGGTAATGGCTTGGCTTTGGCGGCATTTTTTGCTGTGTGTTTGCGTCCCTTATGGTTATGCTGGGGAAAATCCAGATCATTTGGGGAAGTGGAATGCACCTTGATGTGCTTGATCTGAAAGCCTTTTACAGTAACACCCAGCTGGGGCAGACGGCGCAGCGGGTGCTTGAACGGCGTTTGTGTGCGCTCTGGCCCGAGGCCAAGGGCCAGACGGTTGCCGGCTTTGGTTTTACCCCGCCCTTGCTGTCCCCTTACCTGACCGAGGCCCGCCGCGTGATCTGTCTGATGCCCGGCCCGCAAGGGGTGATGGCCTGGCCCGGGCGGCGGGGCAATGTTTCGGTGCTGTGCGAAGAAACCCTGTGGCCGCTGGAAACCGGCTCGGTCGATAAGCTGGTGGTGATGCATGGGCTGGAGGCCAGCGCTTATCCGTGGGGGCTGTTGCAGGAATGCTACCGGGTGCTGGGCCCGGGGGGGAGTGCGGTATTTGTGGTGCCCAACCGGGTGGGGCTGTGGGTGCGCAGTGATCGGACTCCGTTCGGCTATGGCCGCCCCTATAGTCTGGGCCAGCTCGAGGCGCTGCTGAAAAGCCACGGCCTGACGCCCGAACGCCACATCTCGGCGCTGTATGCCCCGCCATCCGAGCGGGCGCTGTGGCGGCGCATGGCGGGGGTTCTGGAAACGGCGGGGCGCAAAATGCCGATGATCGCGGCAGGGGGGGTGTTGATGGTGGAAACCAGCAAACAAATCCCGGCGCCCAAGCGCCCGGGTCTGGGCGAAGCGGTGCGCCGGCCTTTGCGCATTCTGGAGGGCATCGCGAAACCAGAGGCCAAGCCGGTTTAAGGTGTGGGTATAAGGAGGGCAGCTTGCGGCAAAACACAGAGGGCAGCGCCTGCCGGGGGGCAGGCAGGATGGTTGACAGAGGTTTTTATGGTCTGAGCGCAGTCAAGGGGCGGAACCCTCTTGACCAGTGCACTGCAAAACCGTCAAGGTGTAGCCGATGGTGGAAATTGCAGAGATAAAGGACGTGGGCAGCCTAGGGAAGTGGCTGAAGGGTCAGAGCGGGGAGGTCTCGATCTGGATCGCCCGCCGGGCGGCTTTGCGGGTGCTGCCAGTTTATTGGTGCTGGGTTGCCGAATCCAAGGCGGCACAAGAGCGTAATTTGACAGCCTTGCCGGTATTGCGGTTCGACCTGATATCGGAAATTGCCCGTGCCACGCCAACTTTCGATACCAAGGTTACTGCCCGTGCCGCTCGCGCCGCCGTTGATGCAACTGGCGCCGCCGGTGCCGCACTTGCTGCCCTTGCCGCTGCCGATGCAGCTCTTGCCGCCGTCCGTACTGTCCGTGCCGTCGGTACCGTCCGTGTAGCCATTGCCGCTCACGCCGCCCTTGCCGCTGCCGGTGCCGCACGTGCCAACCCTGCCGCCTTTTGGTGGGCTGTTCGAAAAGACTGTCTGGCTGTCGGCGGGGCGGATGCTGCTGGAATAGCGCGTTTGCTGTTGGATGCTTTGCCGCTGTGGCATGGGGCTGAGAACCCCATCCTGTCGGAGTGGTCGGCTTTGAATACCGCTCTAGGCCAGCCTTCGCAAAAGCTGGATTGGAGCTTTTGGATTGCATGGTATGACAGTGTGTTAGAAGGCAAGCCGCTGAATGCCGACATGCTGGCCGAGATCGCCCGGATTAAGGATGAGGATTGGGACAAGGGTGAAGCCATTGTTCTGTCGCGGATCAATGAAATCTGGCGGCGGTATCAGTTATAAGTGCAAATTGCCGAATTGGAAGCAAAGCTTCAGACTGTTGCCAATGCGGTCGAGGCATTAGCCCGACCTGCGAAAATAGGCGATAATTAAAGGCCTCCACTGGATGATATGCCCGTTGTGCCAGCGCAAGAGGTGAACATTATCTGGGAACGTGTGCAGGCGTTAAAGTAGCAGTTGGTAGACGATGCTTTGCAATGGGCGAATGCGCTGCCCAAATAAAGGCACTGGTTTCGTCGGCATTGATCTTCTCGACAAATTGAATAATCTATTTCTGCATATGTTCTGCATATCGGCTGTTGCTTGGTGAAAACAGCTCTGATACACCCTGACGAAAATCTGCACCTCGCAGAACAGGGAATGGTGTGTGCGCCGGTATGCACTTGGGTTTCTGTTTGACTGTCCCGGCCAGAATATGGCGATAACCCACGGGACCAAAATGACAACGGAAGGGTGGACGTGTCTGAACCAGCTTCAATTTCATCTGGCATCGCCATGCGCTATGCCACGGCCATTTTCGATCTGGCCATCGAAGGTAAAAAGTTAAAAGCGCTTGAAGGGGATATCGCAACCCTCGAAGCCAGCCTTGCCGACAGTGCCGATCTGAATGCACTGATCCATTCGCCAATCTACAGCCGGGCCCAGCAGGGCGAGGCGATCGTGGCGATTGCGACTCAAATGAAACTCTCGCCCATTGTGAAAAACACGCTGGGCCTGATGGCGAAAAATCGCCGCCTTTTCGTGCTGCCGCAATTCGTGGCTGCTCTGCGTGATCTGATCGCCGAGGAAAAGGGTGAAATCACCGCCGAAGTCATCTCTGCCAAGAAGCTGACCAAGGTGCAAAGTGACAAGCTTGCCAAAACGCTGAATGCCAGCACCGGCAAGACTGTTGTTATCAAAGCTGCCGTCGATGAGAGCCTCATTGGCGGTTTAATCGTTAAAGTGGGTTCAAAGATGATCGACACGTCGATCAAGTCCAAGCTGGGCAGCCTGCAAAATGCAATGAAAGAGGTCGGATAGAATGGGTATCCAAGCAGCCGAAATTTCTGCGATCCTGAAGGACCAGATCAAGAACTTTGGGAAAGAGGCCGATGTGGCCGAGGTTGGCCGTGTGCTGTCAGTTGGTGACGGGATTGCGCGGGTTCATGGGCTGGACAATATCCAGGCTGGTGAGATGGTCGAATTCCCCGGTGGCATTCGCGGCATGGCGCTGAACCTCGAGGTCGACAACGTCGGGGTGGTGATCTTTGGCGCTGACCGTGACATCGTCGAAGGCGATACCGTCAAGCGCACCAAGGCGATTGTGGACGTGCCCGTGGGTGACGAGCTGCTGGGCCGTGTTGTTGACGGTCTGGGTAACCCGATTGACGGCAAGGGCGCGATCAAGACCACGAAACGCGCGGTCGCGGATCAGAAAGCGCCGGGCATTATCCCGCGGAAATCGGTGCATGAGCCGATGGCGACCGGTCTGAAATCGGTGGATGCGATGATCCCGATTGGCCGTGGCCAGCGCGAGCTGATCATTGGTGACCGTCAGACGGGTAAAACCGCCGTGGCGCTGGACACCATTCTGAACCAGAAATCCTATAATGACGCCGCCAAGGACGAAGGCGACAAGCTATACTGCATCTATGTTGCGGTGGGGCAGAAGCGTTCGACCGTTGCGCAGCTGGTGAAAAAGCTCGAAGAATCCGGGGCGATTGAATACACCACCGTTGTGGCCGCAACCGCGTCCGATCCTGCGCCAATGCAGTTCCTGGCGCCTTATGCCGCGACCTCGATGGCCGAGCATTTCCGCGACAATGGCCGCCATGCGCTGATCATCTATGATGATCTGTCGAAACAGGCCGTGTCTTATCGTCAGATGTCGCTGCTGCTGCGCCGTCCACCCGGGCGCGAAGCTTATCCTGGTGACGTGTTCTATCTGCACTCGCGCCTGCTGGAGCGTTCCTCGAAGCTGAACGAAGATTTCGGCTCGGGCTCGCTGACCGCGCTGCCGATCATTGAAACCCAAGGCGGCGACGTGTCGGCCTTTATTCCGACCAACGTGATCTCGATCACCGATGGGCAGATCTTTTTGGAAACCGAGCTGTTCTATCAGGGCATCCGCCCGGCTGTGAACACCGGTCTGTCGGTGAGCCGCGTGGGCTCTTCGGCGCAAACCAATGCGATGAAATCGGTGGCGGGTCCGGTCAAGCTGGAGCTGGCGCAGTATCGCGAAATGGCGGCTTTTGCCCAGTTCGGTTCTGATCTGGACGCGGCAACGCAGGCGCTGCTGAACCGTGGTGCGCGTCTGACCGAGCTGATGAAGCAGCCGCAATACTCGCCGCTGACCAATGCCGAGATCGTTTGCGTGATCTATGCCGGCACCAAAGGCTATCTGGACAAGGTCGACCTGAAAGATGTGGGTCGTTTCGAAGAAGGGCTGCTGGCCCATCTGCGCCAGAAAAACCCTGAGCTGTTGGCGGAAATCACCGATAAAGATCCCAAGATCAAAGGTGAGATCGAAGACAAGATCAAGGCAGCCCTGGATGCATTCGCGGCGAATTTCGCCTAAATTTTAATGGCTTATAGGGTGGAGATTGGTAAATGCCTAATCTTAAAGACCTAAAAAACCGGATCGACAGCGTCAAAAACACGCGCAAGATCACCAAAGCCATGCAAATGGTTGCCGCGGCGAAACTGCGCCGCGCGCAAGAGGCTGCCGAACAGGGCCGCCCCTACACAGCCCGGATGACGGCTGTTCTGGGCGGGCTGGCGGCTTCGGTTGGCGATAGCGAATCCGCACCCAGGCTGCTGAAAGGCAGCGGGGCGGATCATGTGCATCTTTTGATCGTGATGACCGGTGAACGCGGGCTGTGCGGCGGGTTCAACTCGTCCATCGTTCGCATGGCGCGCGCCAAGGCAGCAGAGCTGACCGAGGTGGGCAAAACCGTGAAAATCATCACGGTCGGCAAAAAAGGCCGCGATCAGCTGAAGCGCGAGTTCAAGGATGTGATGATCCATCACGTCGATCTGTCCGAGGTCAAGCGTGTGGGCTATGCCAATGCCCATGCGATTGCCGATGACGTTCTCAATCGGTTTGACGCCGGTGAATTCGACGTTGCGACGATTTTTTACAACACTTTCATCAATGTTGCGGTTCAGGAACCGACCATGCAGCAAATCATCCCGGCCTCTTTCGACGTTGCCGAAGATGACAAGAACAGCACGGTTTACGATTACGAACCCGGCGAAGATGAAATCCTGAAAGATCTGTTGCCACGCGGCGTTGCCACGCAAATGTTTGCGGCTCTGTTGGAAAACGGCGCCTCGGAACAAGGTGCGCGGATGTCGGCAATGGACAATGCGACACGCAATGCAGGCGAGATGATCGATGCGCTGACGATCGAATTCAACCGGTCACGTCAGGCAATCATCACCAACGAACTGATTGAAATTATTTCGGGTGCGGAAGCACTCTAGTAGATGCGGAGAAACAAGATGGCGAAAGCAAAAGCGAAAGCAACCGGCAAGGTCACGCAGGTGATCGGTGCGGTTGTCGACGTTCAGTTCGAAGGCGACCTGCCCAAGATTCTGAACGCTCTGGAAACCGATAACAATGGCAAACGTCTGGTGCTGGAAGTGGCCCAACATTTGGGCGAAAACACCGTGCGTACCATCGCGATGGACGGCACCGAAGGTCTGGTGCGCGGCGCAGCCGTGACCGATCTGGGTGAGCCGATTTCGATGCCGGTGGGTGCGGGCACTCTGGGCCGGATCATGAATGTGATCGGCGAGCCTGTGGACGAAAAAGGCCCGGTCAAATCCGACGCCACCCGGGCGATCCATCAGGAAGCCCCTGATTTCTCGGAGCAATCCACCGAGGCCGAAATTCTGGTGACTGGCATCAAGGTGATCGACCTGCTGGCCCCATACACCAAAGGCGGTAAAATCGGCTTGTTCGGCGGTGCCGGTGTGGGCAAGACGGTTTTGATCATGGAATTGATCAACAACATCGCCAAGGTGCATTCGGGTGTGTCCGTGTTCGCCGGTGTGGGTGAGCGGACCCGTGAGGGCAACGACCTTTACCACGAGATGATCGAATCCGGCGTTATCGTGCCGGACAATCTGGAAGACAGTAAAATTGCGCTGGTTTACGGCCAGATGAACGAGCCTCCCGGGGCGCGGATGCGGGTTGCGCTGTCGGGTCTGACTCTGGCCGAGCAGTTCCGTGACGAAACCGGTGCCGATGTGCTGTTCTTTGTCGATAACATCTTCCGCTTTACCCAAGCTGGTTCCGAGGTATCGGCGCTGCTGGGTCGTATCCCATCTGCTGTGGGCTATCAGCCAACGCTGGCCACCGATATGGGCGCGATGCAGGAACGCATTACCTCGACCAAATCCGGCTCGATCACCTCGGTGCAGGCGATTTACGTCCCTGCGGATGACTTGACCGACCCGGCCCCGGCGACTTCGTTTGCGCACCTTGATGCGACCACCGTTCTGGACCGTGCAATCTCTGAGCTGGGCATCTATCCCGCGGTGGACCCGCTGGGTTCGACCTCGCGCCTGCTGGACCCTGCCATGGTGGGTGAAGAACATTACAAGGTTGCCAGTGATGTGCAGCAGGTTCTGCAACGCTATAAATCCTTGCAGGACATCATCGCCATTCTGGGGATGGATGAGCTTTCGGAAGAGGATAAGCTGGTTGTGGCCCGTGCCCGGAAAATCCAGCGCTTCCTCAGCCAGCCATTTGACGTGGCCAAAGTGTTCACCGGCTCGGACGGTAAACAGGTGCCTCTGGAAGACACAATCGCATCCTTCAAGGCTGTGGTGGCCGGTGAGTATGACCACCTGCCAGAAGGCGCGTTCTACATGGTTGGCGGCATCGACGAAGTGATTGCCAAGGCCGAAAAAATGGCGGCTGATGCTGCCTAAAGGGGGCTGATATGGCTGATACAATGCAATTTGATCTGGTCTCACCAGAGCGCAGTCTGGCCTCTTTGCAGGCCAGCGATGTGCAGCTGCCAGGGGCCGAGGGCGATATGACCGTATTGCCCGACCATGCTCCGGTGATCAGTTCACTGCGTCCGGGGGTGGTCAAGGTCAATGGCCCGGATGGCCAAGCTGATTTCGTTGTCACCGGCGGGTTTGTCGAGATCACGCCGACCGGTGTGTCTGTTCTGGCCGAACAGGCGCATATGGGCAGCGAAGTGACCAAGGCTGATCTGGAAGGGGCGCTGAAATTTGCCCGTGAGAAGGCTGAGAATGCCGATCACGAGGATAAGAGCGCTGCGGAAAAGCTGGTGGCCGATATGGCGCAACTTCTGGACGACATGGATTAATCCACCCTGCCGCTTTGCGATCAGATCGAGATTGACAGGACAGAACCCCGCATGGACGTGCGGGGTTTTGTTGTGTTTGGGGGGGATTCCAAGCGTATCAGAGCAGGCTGATGAACGCCAAACAGCATCCGGCATCAGTTTAAGTTGAATTTTTTCGCAATCTATGCCAATACCCCGGCTTGGGGGCCTGAAAGGCGAAGCAAGAATGCTGAAAATCAACAGCCATAATCTGGGGATTCAAAGTGGCTCGGTCGTTTTGTTTTCCGATTACGAACATGATGGCGAAATGTGGGCTGGTCACGGCACGCGCAGCCTCAGTCAGATCATCACCTTCCCCGAAACCTTTATCCGCCCGCCGGTGGTGCAGCTTTCGGTGTCTCTGTGGGATTTCGACAGTGACACCAATCAACGCGCCGACCTATCCTCCCGGCAGATTACCTCGAGCGGCTTTGAAATGGTGTTCAGCACTTGGGGAGATACCCGCATCGCAAGGATGCGGGTTGATTGGATGGCATTTGGCGAGGTCAAAGGCGAAGATGACTGGGAGCTGTATTAAGCCCCCTCCGCCAGTGTCAGATCAGGATTTATTGCCCCAATTGCTGCCCTTATAAAGCGGCTTCAGCGTGTTGACATCAAACAGAGATGACACCGACGTGCCACCCCAGGTGTTCAAAATCGCCTGCGAAAACAGCGGCGCAATCGGCACGATGCGGATTTTTGGGGCGTCTTGCACCGGCTTGGTGGCCTGAATGGAATCGGTGATGACCAGATGCTTCATCACCGAAGCCTCGATCCGCTCAACCGCCGGGCCGGACAGCACCCCATGGGTGATGTAGGAATGCACCTCGGCTGCGCCATGTTCGATCAGCACCTCAGCGGCTTTGCACAGCGTGCCGGCGGTGTCGCAAATATCATCGACGATAATGCAAATCTGCCCCTCAACATCACCGATCACCTTCATTTCAGCAATCTCGCCGGGTTTGGAGCGCCGCTTATCGACAATCGACAGCCCCGAGCCGGTGCGCTGCGCCAGATCCCGCGCCCGCGCCACCCCACCCACATCGGGCGAAACGATGGTAACCTTGTCCATGCGGTCCCCGAAATGGTGCATGATGTCTAGGGCAAACACCGGCGAAGCGTAAAGGTTATCCACCGGAATATCAAAAAAGCCCTGAATTTGCGTGGCGTGCAGATCCATGGTCAGCACCCGGTCAATGCCAGCTTGGGTGATCAGATTGGCCACCAGCTTGGCCGAAATCGGGGTGCGGGCCTTGGTGCGGCGATCCTGTCTGGCATAGCCGAAATAGGGCATCACCGCAGTGATCCGCGCAGCCGAGGAGCGGCGCAGGGCATCGGCGATGATCAGCAGCTCCATCAGATTGTCATTGGCCGGGTTCGAGGTGGGCTGAATGATGAACATATCCTCACAGCGCACATTTTCGAACACTTCGACGAAAATCTCTTTGTCGTTGAATTCCTCAACCCGCGCATCCAGCAGCGAGACATCCAGATCGGAATTCAGCGACGCATAACGGGCGATTTCTTCGGCAAGCGGGCGATTGGCATTTCCTGAGATAAGCAGTGGCTTGGGGCTGGTCGGCATAACAGGCTAAGTCCTTTTGTGGCAGCTTAGGATCAATAGATTCGCGACGTTGACACCGCTTACCATCCGGTTAGGTTCAAGGAAAGCAAAAGCAGGAAAAAGCATAAAAATGAGCGAAATTTTTAGTCAGAAATGGGGCCGGGGGCCGCAAAAGGGGCAGGGTGCAGAGCCCGCGCTGTTGTTGCATCCGGCGCTGGCCAGCTCGGACAGTTGGCGCAGGGTGGCCGGGTGTTTGCTCGATGATCTGAGCATGGTGGCGATTGATCTGCCGGGCCATGGGCGCGGGGGGCTGTGGGATGGTCAGGCGGATTATCACAGCGCCTGTTGCGCCGCAGCCGAGCCGTTTCTGGGCGAGGCGGTGCATCTGATCGGCCATTCCTTTGGCGGCACGGTCGCCTTGCGGTTGGCGCTGCGCCACCCGGACAAGGTGCGCAGCCTGACCTTGATTGAACCGGTGCTGTTCGCCGCCGCCCGGGGCAGCGCAGCCTATCAGCAGCATGTGGCCGAATTTCAGCCGTTTTTCGACGCCATGCAGGCCGGTGACCGGGCGCGGGCGGCAGCGTTTTTTATCGACATGTGGGGCGGTGGCTGGGCCGGGCTGACGGCCGAGCAGCAGGGCTATATGCTCCAGCGCATTGATCTGGTCGCCGCCAGCGCTCCGGCGCTTGAGGAGGACAACAGCGCGATGCTGGCCGAGGGGAGGCTTGAGTCTTTGGGCGTTCCGGTGCTGTTTCTGCAAGGCAGCCAGTCGCCGCAGATCATCACCGCCATCGGCGATGCGCTGGCCGCACGCCTGCCGCATTTTCAGCGCCAGCAGATTGCCGGGGCGGGGCATATGGCACCGCTGACCCACCCAGAGGCCGTTGCCGGGGCCATCCGCGCTTTTGTCACACAGGGCTAAGCCCCATGCCGATCAATGATTGCCTTTCCTTGTCGCCGCCGTTAGCAAGGCGGATATGCACAAGGATTAGGCATTTGACTATAAAACTGGCAGATATCCCACTTTCCCCCCCGGTGTTTCTGGCCCCACTGGCCGGGATCACCGATTTGCCGTTTCGCCGGCTGGTCTCCGGTTTCGGAGCCGGGCTGGTGGTCAGCGAGATGGTCGCCAGCCATGATATGCTCGAGGGCAAACCCGGTGTGCGCGAACGTGCCGAGCTGGGCCTGAACGAGGCCAACACCGCCGTTCAGCTGGCCGGACGGCAAGCCGCCCCCATGGCCGAGGCCGCCCGGATGGTCGCCGACAATGGAGCCCGGATCATTGACATCAATATGGGTTGCCCGGCGAAAAAGGTGGTCAATGGCCTGTCTGGCTCGGCGTTGATGCGCGATCTGGATCATGCTTTGCGCCTGATCGAAGCGGTGGTGCAGGCGGTGCCGGTGCCGGTGACGCTGAAAACCCGGCTGGGCTGGGATGATGACAGCCTGAACGCCGCCGATCTGGCCAAACGCGCCGAAAGCGCCGGGGTGCAGATGATCACCATCCATGGCCGCACCCGTTGCCAGTTTTACAAAGGCCGCGCCGATTGGGCGGCGATTGCGGCGATCAAACAGGCGGTTCAGATCCCGGTGATTGCCAATGGCGATATTGTGGATCTGGGTTCGGCTCAGACGGCGTTGCAGCAATCTGGGGCCGATGGAGTGATGCTGGGGCGCGGGGTGCAGGGGGCACCGTGGCGTCTGGCGCAGATCGCCGCCGGGATCTACGGCACCCGCCCGCCCGAGCTGCCCACCGGGGCGGATTTTGCGCAGATGGTGTGCGGGCATTACGATTCCATGCTGTCTTTTTACGGCACAGAGCTGGGCAACAAGGTCGCCCGCAAGCATCTGGGCTGGTATATGGACGCCGCCGACACCCCCAAACCCTTACGCAAACAAGTGCTGACCGAAACCGATGCCGCGCAGGTTCTGCGCCTGCTGCCCGGGGCGCTGGATGGCCACAGGATCGCGGCATGAGCTTTCAGACCCTGTGGAACGCCCTGCCCATGCCCGCTTTTCTGATCACCGAACAGGGCCAGATCGGGGCGGTGAATGATGCGGGCGAGGGCTTTGTGGTGGCCTCGGCCAGAACGCTGATCGGGCGGCGCTGTGTCGAGGTGCTGGATGTCGGGGTCGATCTGGAACGGGCCTTTGCCCGGGTGCGCGCCGATAATAGCCCGATGCTGATCAAGGATGTGGATGTGGCCAGCCGCAACCGCCCGCCGGGGCGCTGCAATATCCGCATCGCGCCGATGTCGCTGAGCGATCCACGGCTGCTGTTGCTGCTGTCGCCACGCGAGGTCAGCCAGCAGGTTCGCCCCGCCGGTGCTCCCAAATCGGCGATTGGCATGGCAGAGATGCTGGCGCATGAAATCAAGAACCCGCTGGCCGGGATCACCGGCGCGGCGCAGCTGTTGGCGATGAATCTGCCCAAAGCCGATCAGGAAATGACCGATCTGATCGTATCCGAGGCCCGCCGGGTGGTGGCGTTGCTGGATCAGGTCGAGCAATTCGGCGATGTCAGCCCGCCCGATTGCCGCGCTTTCAACATCCATGACGTGTTGGAGCGCGCCTGCCAATCCGCAAGGCTGGGCTTTGCCGCGCATATGCAGATCAAGGTCGATTACGACCCCTCGCTGCCCGATGTGTGGGGAGACCCGGATCAACTGATGCAGGTGGTGCTGAACCTGTTGAAAAACGCCAGCCAGGCCGGTGCAGAGGGCGGAACGATCCGCATTCGCAGCGCGTTTCAACACGATATGCGCCTCAGTCGCTCGGATGGCAGCCGCCAGCATTTGCCGATTTTGCTCGAGATCAGCGATAACGGCCCCGGCATCCCGCCGGACATCGCCGCCGATATTTTCGACCCTTTCGTTTCCGGGCGCGAAAATGGCACTGGTCTGGGGCTGGCTCTGGTGTCAAAAATCATTTCTGACCATCAGGGGTGGATCACCGTTGATACTCAACCCGGGCGCACCGCTTTCCGCATCTCTTTGCCGGTGTCGCCCGCTGCAAAGGGGGGCGGATAAATGGATGGCACGGTTCTGATCGCCGATGATGATCGCACGATCCGCACGGTTCTGACGCAGGCGTTTACCCGGGCGGGGTGCAAGGTTCATGCGACCGCTTCCATGGTGACTCTGATGGGCTGGGTTGAGCAGGGGATGGGCGACCTGCTGATTTCCGATGTGATGATGCCCGATGGCAATGGGTTGGAAATGATCCCTGAAATCAATCGCTTGCGGGGTGATCTTCCCGTAATTCTGATCTCGGCCCAGAACACGATCATGACCACGGTCAAAGCGGCCGAGGTCAAGGCGTTCGACTATCTGCCCAAGCCGTTCGACCTGCCCGATCTGTTGCAAAGTGCCGCCCGCGCGTTCGAGATGAACCGTCAGGCCCGCAAGCCCGCCGCCCCTGCGGGGCCGGATCAGGGGGCTTTGCCGCTGGTGGGGGGCTCGGCGGTGATGCAGGAGCTTTACAGCCTGATGGCCCGGGTGGTGAACAGCGCTCTGCCGGTGCTGATTCTGGGCGAGAGCGGCACCGGAAAATCGCTGCTGGCCCGCACGCTGCATGATCTGAGCGAGCGGCGCACCCGCCCCTTTGTGGTGGCCGCGCCCGCCGATCTGGCCGATGCGGCGGCGGTTGAGCGTGCCTTTGCCCGCGCCGCGGATGGCACGCTGGTGCTGGACGAGGTCGGCGCGCTGCTCGTTGAGGCTCAGGGTCGGGTCAGCCAGATGATTGACCGCTGTGACGGGCAGGGGCCACGAATTGTTGCAATTTCACAAGTTGACCCGCTGCAAAACGCCTCTGACGGCGGGTTTCGGCAGGATTTGTACTATCGACTGAACGGAGTCTGCTTGACCATGCCCGCTTTGCGCGAGCGGGTTGAGGATATCGGGCCGCTGGCTGCGTTCTTTCTGGGGCAGGGGGATGGGCCGAAAAAGACCCTGTCGCCCGAGGCGCTGGAACAGCTGCGCCGCCACAGCTGGCCCGGCAATGTGCGCCAGTTGCAAAACGTGCTGAGCCGGCTATGCGCCACCAGTGCCGCGCCGCAGATCAGTGCGCAAGAGGTCGGGCAGGTGCTGGAGGCGGCAGCCCCGCCTGCACCGGTGCCGGGCGAAGGGCAAGAGAAGCTCTCGGACGCCATCGCCCGCCATTTGCAGCGCTATTTTGATCTGCACGCCGGGGCCTTGCCGCCGCCGGGGCTCTATGCCCGGATCCTGCACGAGATGGAGACCCCCCTGCTGGACATCGCCCTGCAAGCCACCGGTGGCAATCAGGCCAAATGCGCCCAGCTTTTGGGCATCAACCGCAATACCCTGCGTAAAAAACTGACCGAGCGTGATATTCGCGTGACACGGCGGCGCAAATTGATGTAAAACGGCAACAATGGGCGTGTCTTAATGGCACCATTGTTTTGCAGTGGCGCAAAATCTGGTGGACCAGCGCAGACGCGCCCCTATAGGGAGTGTGCCATCGTGTCAGGGCTTGGCAGAAGTGCAACAGCACGAAAAATAGGCCGTTTGCGGCAGAAAAGGCGGCTTCAGAATATCGGAACCCTTGGGCTGGTGCTGTTGGGGCCGGTTCTGGTGCTGGCGACTTATATCGTTCTGGGGCCGATGGATAAGGGCGCATCTGATCCGGGCCTGCGGCTGATTCTGCTGACCGATCTGATCTATATTCTGGCGGTTGCGGCGCTGGTTTTGCAAAAAGTCGCCCGAATGATCGCTGCCCGCCGCGCCCGATCGGCGGGTTCCCGCCTACATTTGCGCCTGACCGGGGTGTTTGCTCTGGTGGCGTTGTTTCCGACCATTCTGGTGGCGGTGTTTGCGGTGTTGACGGTGAATGTCGGGCTGGAGGGCTGGTTTTCCGAGCGGGTGCGTCAGGTGGTGAACACCTCGCTGTCTGCGGCCGAAGCCTATCAGGACGAACATCGCCGCGACCTGATCCAGGACACCAAAGCGCTGGCTGGATTTCTGAATATCAGCAAAAAATCCACCTATCTGCTGAATGACGGCGATTTGCGCGAATTGCTGACCCGAGGCCAGAAGCAAATCCAGCGCGGTTTGCGCGAGGCCTATGTAATCGACGGCGCGGCCAGATTGCGTGCGCGGGGCGAGCGTTCTTACCTGTTTGATTTCGAAAGCCCTGGCCCGGCGGATATTGCCCGGGCGGATGGCGGTGAAATCGTGGTGATTCAGGATTGGGACAATGATGAATTCCGCACTCTGGTCAAGCTGGAGGCCTATGTCGATCGCTATCTTTACCTGTCGCGCAATGTCGATGGCGATATTCTGAACCTGCTGGACGACACCAAGGAAACCGCCACCGATTACCAAAAGCTCGAGGTCGAGCGCGGCAAGCTGCTGTTGGAATTTGGCTTGCTCTATCTGGGCTTTGCGCTGATCCTGATTTTGGCGGCGGTGTGGTTCGGGCTGTGGTTTGCCGAAAGGCTGTCGCGCCCTGTGGGCCGGCTGGCGGCGGCGGCGCAGCAGGTGGGCACCGGGGATCTGGATGTGCAGGTGATCGAGGAAAGCGGCGATGACGAGATTGCCATGCTGGGGCGGTATTTCAACCAGATGACCCGTCAGCTCAAGGGCCAGCGCAACACGCTGATGGAAAACACCGAACAGATCGAGCGCCGGCGGCGGTTGTTCGACTCGGTGCTCAGCTCGGTGGCTTCGGGTGTGGTCGGGTTGGACGAGCAGGGGCGGGTGACCTTCGTCAACCGCTCGGCCGAGCGTCTGCTGTCGCTGCCCGATGAGCGTAGCGGCGATATCAGCGTTGCGGTGCCCGAATTCGGTCCGCTTTTGCAGCGGCTTAAGGAGCGCAATGATCAGGTTTTGCAGCAGGAAATCAAACTGACCCGGCAGGGTAAGCTGGAAAATCTGCTGGTGCGGATCAGCACCCGGCGCAATGAGGATGGCCATCTTGAGGGCTATGTGATTGCGTTTGATGATGTGACGGATCTGGTCTCGGCGCAGCGCATGGCCGCATGGGGCGATGTGGCCCGGCGCATCGCCCATGAGATCAAAAACCCGCTGACCCCGATTCAGCTGTCAGCCGAACGTATCAAGCGCAAATTTGCCCGGCTGGTGGGCGATCAGGCCGACACGCTGGCGCAGTATTCGGACGTGATCATCCGCCAGACCGGGGATTTGCGCCGGATCGTGGATGAGTTTTCAAAATTCGCTCGCATGCCCGAGCCCGAATTGCGCCAGCATGACCTGGCCAAAATCCTCAGCGATGCAGTTACCCTGCAAGAGGCCGCCTTGCCCGATGTCACCATCAAGCATACGCTGCCCGATCAGCCGGTGATGCTGGATCTGGACGCGACCATGATCTCTCAGGCTCTGGTCAATCTGATTAAGAACGCCGGGGAAGCCATTGAAAGTTATCGGGAAAAGGGCGCTCCCGCGGGGTATCAGGCAGAAATTAGGGTGGCTCTGGAGCAAAGTGATGGCGCGATCCAGATCAGCATTTCTGATAACGGCATCGGCCTGCCCGAAGATCGCGCCCGGCTGTTCGAACCCTATGTCACCACCCGTGACGCCGGCACCGGGCTGGGCCTGCCGATTGTGAAAAAGATTATCGAAGAACATGGCGGCACGCTGGCGCTGCTGGATGCTGAACCCTTTGACGACAGCGCCCATTTTGGCGCCCAGGCCCGCATCCGCTTTGCGCGGTATCAACAGCCCGGGGGCGCGGCCAAACCCGAACAAAACGAGACAAAGACGAGAGGATGAGCGAAAAAATGGCTGATATTTTAATCGTTGATGATGAGCGCGACATTCGCGAGTTGATCTCGGATATTTTGCGTGATGAGGGCTATCAGACCCGGCTGGCGGGAACGTCGGATGAGTGCATGAAACAGATCAATACCGCCCCTCCGGCGCTGTTGATTCTGGATATCTGGCTGAAAGACAGCGACATGGACGGCATCGACATCCTGACCGCCGTCAAACGCGACAACCCAGATATTCCGGTGGTGATCATCTCGGGCCATGGCAATATCGAAATTGCGGTGGCGGCGATCAAGCAGGGGGCGTATGATTTCATCGAAAAGCCGTTCAACATTGATCAGCTGATGGTGGTGGTCGGTCGCGCGATGGAAACCTCGCGCCTGCGCCGGGAAAATGTCGAGCTGAAACGCGGCGAGGCGTCTTACAGCGCGATGCTGGGCGAAAGCACCGCGTTCAAGGCGCTCAAGGCCAATCTGGACAAAGTCACCAACTCCAACGGTCGGGTGATGCTGACTGGCCCGGCGGGTTCGGGCAAGGAAACCGCGGCGCGGTATATTCACGCCCATTCCAACCGGGCCGGGGCACCGTTTGTCTGTGTCAATTCGGCTTCGATCGTGCCCGAGCGCATGGAAGAGGTGCTGTTCGGGCGCAAAACCGCCGAAGGCGAGATCGAGGCCGGGTTGCTTGAGCAAGCCCATGGCGGGGTGCTGTATTTCGACGAAATCGCCGATATGCCGCTGGGCACGCAATCGAAAATCCTGCGGGTTCTGGTCGATCAGCAATTTTCCCGGGTGGGCTGCACCGATAAGGTGCGGGTGGATATTCGGGTGATTTCCAGCACCAACAAAAGCCTACCCGATGAAATCGCCGCCGGCCGGTTCCGGGAAGAGCTGTTTCACCGTCTGAATGTGGTGCCGATCACCGTGCCGTCACTGGAGGAACGCTGTCAGGATATTCCGCTGCTGGCGGCGCATTTCGCCCAGGAATTGAACAAGTCGCAGGGTTTGCCATTGCGTGAGTTTTCTGACGAAGCCCAGACACTGATGCAGGCGATGCAATGGCCCGGCAATGTGCGGCAGTTGAAAAATGTGGTCGAGCGGGTGTTGATTTTGGGCACGGAAACCGGCCCGATTTCGGCCAAAGAGCTGCCTTCAACCGAGAGCAACTCTGGCGGCGAAGAACGCATGGCGCTGGCAAATGGGCTGGCCACCTTGCCGCTGCGCGAGGCGCGGGAGTTGTTTGAGCGCGAATATCTGATGACTCAGATCAACCGTTTTGGCGGCAATATCAGCCGCACCGCCAATTTTGTGGGCATGGAACGCTCGGCCCTGCATCGCAAGCTGAAATCGCTGGCGATTGTGACCTCGAACAAAAGCGGGGCGCGAGTGGCGCATATTGATGAGGACAAATCCTAGAGGCCGTTTCAGAACCAACCGATTGCCGGCCTTCTTGCCATCTGGGCCTCTGGCTTGAAAAACACGCCCAAATCCTGTAGCATCGGGCCGGTGTCGGGTTTACTGTGATGTATCGGAAGAGACCCGATTTGTGACCAACGGCGGAGCGGGGCTCTGCGGTTGTGCCTGTTTGCGCCGCAGAGGCGGGGCTGTGCCAGATGACTCCCGAAAAACCCGGCTGCCGACCCGGGCCGTGGTGCCTGACAGCATAGATCGGACAGGCCAACATATGAAACGCAACAAAGGAACACATGCCATGCTGAAACGTCTTACCCTTGCCACCGCCACCGCGCTGGCCCTGTCAACCGCCGGGCTGTCCGCCGCCGAGTATAACATCGACCACACCCACAGCTTCGTGCAGTTTAAGGTCTCGCATCTGGGCGTGTCCTATGTGATCGGCAATTTCGACGTGACCAAGGGCAGCTTTACCTTTGACGGCCAAGGCAGCCCGGCAGATCAGTCGATCACGATCGAGGTCAGCACCGCAAGCCTGGGCGAGTTGACTCTGTTCGGCACCACCAAGCCGATTGAGGTGATGGTGAAGAAGATCGGCGAAGGCAAAGACCCTTGGGGGGGATATCGCGCCGGTTTCGAGGGCAAGGTGGTCATCACCCCGGCCGACTTCGGGGCCACATATAACCTTGGCCCGGCCGCAAAGACGGTCGAACTGAACATCATCATCGAAGGCAAACGCAAATAGCTGCCGGCCCCATGCCCTCTGCTCCGACACCACCGCACCGCAGCCGCAACGCGCCGGGGCGCTATGGTCTGACCTCGCTTGGCTTGCACTGGGCACTGGCGCTGACGGTTCTGTCCACCGCAGCGGTGGGGATCTGGTTGATGGGTCTGGGGTATTACGACCCTTGGGCCCCGACCGCATTGTGGTTGCACCGGGCGCTGGGGGTGCTGGCTTTCTGTGTTTTGCTGCTGAAACTGCTATGGCATCGGTTTCAGCCCAAACCGCCGCTGGAACAGGGGCTTACCCGGTTTGAACGCATCGCGGCCGTTTCCGGGCATCATCTATTGAACCTGTTGGTGTTTGCACTGCCGATCACCGGCTATCTGATGTCCACGAGCACCGGCGATGCGGTGCCTTTGGTCTTGGGGCTGGAGCTCCCCGCATTGGTTCAGGTGAGCGGGGTTTTGAAAGAGGCATTGCCCAAGCTTCACGCCGCCATGGGATTTGGCATTCTGGGTCTGGTTGCGCTCCACGCGGCGGCGGCTTTCAAACATCAGTTCTTTGACAAAGGGCATACGCTGCAACGCATGTTGCCGGGGCGCAAACCGCTGGAGTGAGGAGGACGCAGGGTGCCTGACCTTGGGATGCTGAGAGATGCGCTTGATCAACTCCCCCGGTTTTCTTCCGGCAATGGCCGCGCCGGATTATTCTGGTGGTTCGTTCATGAACCATGTTAACCCTAGAGCGCTAGGTGATGCTTGTCGTATCAGCTGTTCCATCAAACGCTATAATAGGTAGCGCAGCGGTGAGAATTGTATAAAATGTTAAAGCTTGGGTCGACATTTCTGTTTTCTGTTGTTGGGACACTAACAACCGTTTTGGCTTTGTATTTTTCGGTGATGCTCGCCGCGATATTGCGAGCATCCGATGTTTTATACCAATCTCTTTTTTATCTGCCGGTTTTCCTGCTGGCTGGAGCGGTGCTTATGTTGCCTGTCGTCAGGTTCCTTGGAATAAAACCGGATCGTAAAATGGATAAGCCGTTCAAAGCACGGTTCATCACAACCATTTTGGTCATCAACATAGTCACGGTGGTTTTGATATTTTTTCTGATCACTTCGGGGATCACAACGCCGGCGGAAGCTATGATTTTGGGCATATTGCTGCATATGGGGTGCCTGGCAATCTATAAGTGCTTTCTTTGAAAGCGGCCCAGACCCGCATTCAGCCGGTCCCTGCCGCACTTCCAACAGATCAAGGGCGGTTTGTTTCCATCTGCAATGCGTTGGGGTTTTGTCGGTAGTCTTGCGATCTCGGTGCTGCGCCCCCGCTTCAAGGTATAAAAAACGGTGGCAAAGTTGCCTCTGCCACCGTGGTTGATTTTAAACCTGAAAAGGCCGCTTAGGCCTTACGCCCTTTCAGGAAATAGTTGATCACATAAACCCAGATCGAGGTGCCCACGGCCCCCAGACCAGCAATGCCCAGCAGCACGATCACATCAATCGGCCCGCCAATGTCGCTAAAGCCGGAATTGGTGATCCATTGCACAAACAACACGGCCGCCAGCGCTCCGAATGGGGCAAAGATTTGCGCCACCACGAAATGCTTGGGTGAAAAATGGCGCTCTTTGATGATGATGATCAGAAACAGCACGGTAATGGCCACGGCGACAAGCACCAGCCCCCACCACAGCCATTTGCCAAACATATCCTCAAAAACGGCGATGAGCATAGATAGTGATAGTTCTTTCATGTCTTGATCCTCCGCTTAGGCTTTGCCGCGCAGCATGGCGTAATAGGTTGGTTTCAGGCCGATTTCCTTGATCAGCCAGCTCATCCACAGCTCTTCCAGCGGGGCGATGATGCCCGGGAAAGAGGGGGTCAGATTGTTGTTGTAGTCGAACTCGACCAACATGGCGCGCCCGACGCGGGTGATCAGCGGGCAAGAGGTATAGCCATTGTAAAAGGCGGTGCCTTCTTTGCCTTGCAACTGAGCGACCAGCTGATCTTCGACCACCGGCACCATCCATTTGGCCGACGCCGCGGTTTTGCCCTTTGGCACCCCGGCGACATCACCCAAGGCGTAAATGTTGGGATAGCGGTTGTGGCGCAGGCTGTGCTTGTCAACCTCGACCCAGCCCTGACCGACCCATTTATCCGCCCAAGGCAGATCCGAATTCATGATCACATCCGGCGCACGCTGTGGCGGGATCACATTGGTGAAATCATAGGGCAGCTCAACATCGCCTTCGGGCGTGCTGAAGGTGGCCAGTTTTTTGCCGTGGTCAATCGCTTTCATCACATGGTTATGCACCACATTGATGTCACGCTGGCCAAACAGCATCCGCACTTTTTCATGGACAATCGGCACGCCAAACAGCGATTTGGAATGCGCGGCATAGGTCATTTCGATCTTGCCGCGATTGCCCTTGGTGCGGGCGATGTCGTCGGTCAGGAAGGTGTATTTCAGCGGCGCGCCGGCGCATTTCATGCCGGTGGCCGGGCGGGTGAACAGACCCTGACCGCCTTCTTCGGTGAATTTGCTCAGTGCTTGATAGCTCTTGGCGGCTTGCTCGGGCCCGGCATAAACGGCGGCAACGCCATCCTTGCCGACGCGGTCCATCTCAAAGCCCTCGATTTTGTCCCATTCCAAGGTGATCCCCGGACACAGCACCAGATAATCATAGCTGACTTTCTTGCCACTGGCGGTAGTCAGGGTTTTGGCGGTGGGATCGATCTCGGCGGCGTATTCGGCGATCAGGTCGATGCCGCTGCCCAGCCAGTCGGCGGTTTTGGTGACCGAATAGCTCTGCTTTTTCAGACCGGCGGCGATCAGGGTAAAGCCGGGCTGGTAATAGTGATCCTTGCGCCCGTCGATAATGGTGATGCTGGCCCCGTCCAGCCGGTTGGCCAGCCGGTTGGCCAGCGCCGTGCCTGCGGCCCCGGCCCCCAGAATGACGATTTTCGCATTGGTTTTGACACGCGCGGCCTGTCCCGGCGTTGTCGCTGCAGCCAGCGCGGCACTGCCTGCCATCAGGCCGAGAAATCCCCGCCGGTTTGGCGCGCCTAAGAGATCTTTTTTCATTGTCTTATCCTGTTTTGTACCCCGAACAGGGGGCGAAAAGGCCACGTCTTCGGGAGTGGGTTTGGGTGCAGAAAATGTGTCTGCCCCGACGTCAGGGTGGATCGGCCTGCACCTGCTATTCAATATATTGAATAGAACCCTATCAGGGCAATGTTTTTTATGCCATGGATGCAATTTAGCCGGGTCAAGGGGCGAAAATGCCCGGATTTGTGGTCGCGGCCTGCGGTTTTCCCCGATTGACCCCTGTTCTGGCTTCTGGCATTCAGGGGCCGTGTGGGCCATGCCACATGCGGCAAAAAGGGTGCCTGAATGAAGGTGATCATATGCGGAGCGGGGCAGGTGGGCTGGCAGATTGCCCGCCATCTGTCCGGGGAAGACAATGATGTGACGGTGGTCGATAGCAACCCTGCTCTGGTGCATCGGGCCACCGAAACGCTGCAGGTGCAGGGGATTGCCGGCTTTGCCAGCCACCCGGATATTCTGGAACAGGCCGGGGCGCGGGACACCGATATGATCATTGCCGCCACCTATTCCGACGAGGTCAACATGGTGACCTGTCAGGTGGCGCATTCAGTGTTCGAGGTGCCGCGCAAAATCGCCCGGGTGCGCAGCCAGAGTTATCTGGCCTCGCTCTACTCCGATCTTTACAGCCGCGACAACATGCCGATTGATGTGGTGATCAGCCCCGAACGCGAGGTGGCTGCCGCCGCCTTGCAGCGGTTCACCGCGCCTTCGGCCTTTGATACCGAGCATTTCCTTGAGGATAAATCGCAGCTGCTGGGCATGTTGATCGAGGCCGATTGCCCGGTGCTGAACACGCCTTTGCGCGAGCTGACCGATCAGTTTTCGACACTCAGCGTCAATGTCGCCGGTATTCGTCGCCAAGGGCGTTTGTTTGTACCCCAGCCGCAGGACCATCTGGAACCCGAAGACGAAATCTATGTGTTCACCCACACCCCCGATGTGCCGCGCACGCTTGAGGTGTTTGGCAAAAGCAACACCAAACAAGAGCGCATCGTGATTGTCGGTGGCGGCAATGTCGGGCTGGCGGTAGCGCAAGAGCTGGAGCGGCGGCCGCATCGGGTGCGCGCCAAGGTGATCGAACAGGATCGCAAGCGCGCCGAAGTCGCCGCCGATGCGCTGGAAAAGACCATCGTGCTGCATGGCGACGGGCTGAGCATCGAGTTGCTGGAAGAGGCCGGGATCACCCGTGCCGATGCGATTTTATGCGTCACCGATGATGATAAAACCAATGTGCTGGCCTCAGTCCGGGCCAAGGCCGAAGGCTGCCCGCTGGCCATTTGTCTGGTGAATGATCCCTCGCTGATCTCGCTGATGACGCCGATGGGGATTGACGCCTATATCAACCCGCGCGCCACCACGGTCAGCTCAATTTTGCGCCATATCCGCCATGGGCGGGTGCGGGCGGTCTATTCGGTGGGCGATGCCGAAGCCGAGGTGATCGAAGCGCAAGTGCTGTCGACTTCGTCCATTGCCGGGCAGAAAATCGCGGATATAGATTTCCCCCCCGGTGTGCGTGTCGGCGCGATCATGCAGCAGGGCGGAACGGTGCGCCCACGCGGCAGCACCCGCATCAATGAGGGCGATGTGATCGTGCTGTTTGCCCTGTCGGGTGACGTGCCCGAGGTCGAGAGCCTGCTGCAGGTCTCGATTGATTTCTTCTAGGGGGCCGGGATGCTGAGCCGCTTCCTGTCCCTGCCATTGCTGGTGGTCCTGATGGGGGTCGGTGCGCTGGCCATGTATGTGCCGGCGGTTTATGCCTATCTGGATGAGGATCTTTATGTCGCACGGGTGTTTCTGTATGGCGGCAGTCTCGGGCTGATCCTGACGGGGATGATTGGCTTGGCGACTTCAGCCAATAAAACCGACAGTCTGGTGCGCAGCCACCTGTTGGCGCTGCTGGGGGCGTTTACGGTATTGCCAATCATGCTGGCGGTGCCGTTTTACGAGGCAGTGCGCAGCACCAGCTTTCTGAATGCTTATTTCGAGATGGTCTCTTGCCTGACCACCACCGGCGCGACCCTGTTCGAACCCCAGCGGCTGCCCGATGCACTGCATCTGTGGCGGGCGCTGGTCGGCTGGATGGGGGGCTTGTTTGTCTGGATCATGGCGATTGCCGTGCTGGCACCGCTGGATCTGGGCGGCTTTGAGGTGATCTCGAACACCGCCGAGGTCAATGCCGACAAAAGCAGCACCCAGATCGCCCATGTCGCCGATCCTCAGCGCCGGTTGCTACGCTATAGCGGGCTGTTGTTTCCGATCTATGCCGGGCTGACGGTGGTGCTGTGGATTTTGCTGCTGCTGGCGGGGGATCGCTCGATCGTGGCGGTGATCCATGCGATGTCGACGATTTCCACCAGCGGCATTTCCCCGCTTTCGGGGCTGAATGCGGATCACGGCAGCGGCGTGCTGGGTGAAGTCATCATCTTTGGGTTTCTGTTCTTTGCCGTATCGCGGCTGATGTTTTCCAATGACAATAAGCGCCTTCGCATTCATGATCTGAGCAGCGACCCTGAGTTCCGACTGGGCACGGCCCTTGTGATCATCCTGCCGGTGCTGCTGTTTTTGCGCCACTGGATCGGGGCCTATGACAGTGATGTGCAGGCCGATCTGTTCGCGGCCTTGCGGTCTTTGTGGGGGGCGGCGTTCATGGTGTTGTCATTTCTCACCACCACCGGCTTTGAATCGGTGGATTGGGCCGATGCGCGGGGCTGGTCGGGGCTGGAATCTCCGGGTCTGTTGTTGCTGGGCCTGTCGATCATCGGCGGCGGGGTGGCGACCACGGCGGGCGGGGTCAAACTGATGCGGATTTATGCGCTTTATAAGCATGGTATGCGCGAAATGGACCGGCTGCTGCACCCCTCCAGCGTCAGCGGCACGGGCGGGCATGGCCGGATGCTCAACCGTTCCGGTGCGCAAATCTCGTGGATTTTTTTCATGCTGTTCACCGTGTCGGTGGCGGTGGTGATGCTGGCATTGTCGCTCAACGGGCTGTCCTTTGACAGCGCCATGGTGTTCGCCATTTCCGCCCTTTCCACCACCGGCCCGCTGGCCGAAGTCGCCACCCAGGGCAGCCTCAGCTACGGTGGCCTTGATGAGGTGTCCAAGGTCATTTTGATGGCGGCGATGGCTTTGGGCCGTCTGGAAACGCTGGCGATTATCGCGCTGCTGAACCCGGCCTTGTGGCGCTCTTAGAACACATTGGCCCGATTAATCCCCAAGCTTGCGGTTTTTGCGCAGCACTCCTATTGTAATATGGACACAGAGTTGTAAGTATCCAGATATAAACAAAACTTGAACACCATGCCCAACAGAGGCGGGCCGCAATAATAAAGGCGAAACACAAATGGCTGCCGACAGACAGAACCTACAAGATGCATTCCTGAACAATGTGCGCAAGAACAAAATCCCGGTGACGATTTTCCTGATCAACGGGGTCAAACTGCAAGGGGTGATCACTTGGTTTGATAATTTCTGTGTGCTTTTGCGTCGTGACGGGCAGGCACAGCTGGTTTACAAACACGCCATTTCCACCATCATGCCGGGCGCTCCGATCAGCCTGTATGATGGCGAGGAAAGCTAGCCTTTGATGGAGATCGACCCGCCGCGCCAGACCCGCGCATGGGTTCTGCATCCCGAGATAAAATCAGATAACAGCCGGCGCGCCGCGGCCCCCGCTTTGCAAGAAGCGGTGTCGCTGACCAATGCGATGCCTGACATGCTGGTGGTCGGGGCCGAGATCGTGCCTTTGCGCAAGGTGCGGGCCGGGGTGTTGTTTGGCAAAGGCAAGATTGCGGATCTGAAGGCCACTTTCAAAGCGCAGGACATTGAGCTGGTGCTGATTGACGGCGCACTCACCCCGGTGCAGCAGCGCAATCTGGAACAGGAATGGGACGTTAAAATTCTGGACCGCACCGGGCTGATCCTTGAGATTTTCTCGGATCGCGCCCGCACCCGTGAAGGGGTGTTGCAGGTGGAAATGGCTGCGCTTTCTTATCAACGCACCCGTCTGGTGCGGGCCTGGACCCATCTTGAACGCCAGCGCGGCGGGCTTGGCTTTGTCGGCGGTCCCGGGGAAACCCAGATCGAGGCTGACCGGCGCGCCATTGACGAAGCCATCACGCGGCTGAAACGTCAGCTCTCCAAAGTGGTGAAAACCCGCGAATTGCACCGGGCTTCGCGCAAAAAAGTGCCGTTTCCGGTGGTGGCGCTGGTGGGTTATACCAATGCCGGCAAATCCACCCTGTTCAACCGCCTGACCGGGGCCAAAGTGATGGCCAAGGACATGCTGTTTGCCACGCTGGACCCAACCATGCGCTCGGTCGTGCTGCCTTCGGGGCAAGAGATCATCCTGTCGGATACGGTGGGGTTCATCTCGGACCTGCCGACCGAGCTGGTCGCCGCGTTTCGCGCCACTCTGGAGGAGGTTCTGGATGCCGATCTGCTGATCCATGTGCGCGATATTTCGCATGTCGATACCGTTGAGCAGGCCCGCAATGTCGCCGCGGTTCTGGATCAGCTGGGCGTGCCCGAAGATGCCAAGATGCTGGAGCTTTGGAACAAAATCGACCTGCTGGAGCCCGAAGAACAGGCCGCCCGGATCGAACAGGCCAGCCGGCACGAGGATAAATTCGCGATTTCTTCGGTCACCGGGCAGGGGATTGATGCCGTGTTGCAGGCGATCTCCGATCAGCTGACCGATCCGAAAACCGCCTGCGAATTGCTGATCCCTTATGCCGAAGGGCGCAAGCGGGCGTGGCTGTTTGAACAGGGCTTGCTGACCAGCGAAGAGTCCACGGATGAGGGGTTTCGCGTGCAGGTGCTCTGGACGGCACGGCAGCAAAAGCAGTATCGTGAGATGTAAGATCAGCCTTTAACCCAACGGAGCCCCCATGGACCACGCCCAGCCAGACCTTGCCCTTACCCAGCTGAGCGCGGCCAAACAGCGCTGGGCTGAAACGGATTTGAACCAGCGCATCGCGGTCTTGGAACAGATCAAGACCCATCTGATGGAGGTGGCCGATGATTGGGTTGCCCGCGCGGCCGAGGCCAAGGGCATTGCGCCCACATCGCCGCTGGTGGGCGAAGAGTGGTTTTCCGGCCCCTATGCGCTGATGACCGGCTGCAACGCGCTGCTGGAAACCCTGCGGCAAATGCCGGGCAAAGCCTTTCTTGACGCCATCCCCCTGCGCACCCTCACCACCGGCCAGATCGCCGCCCGGGTGATGCCGGCCTCGATCTGGGACAAGCTGCTGCTGCCGGGGGTGAAGGCTGAGGTCTGGATGCAGCCCGGCGTCACCCGCGACACTCTGGCCGATAGCGTGGCCACCGCCTATGACATCCCACCGCAGCAGCGCATCGGCAAGCTGGCGCTGGTGCTGGGGGCGGGCAACATTGCCTCGATCGCGCCGCTGGATTGTTTTCACAGGCTGTTTTCCCGGCATCAGGTGGTGATGCTGAAACTGAACCCGGTCAATGAGTATCTGGCGGAATTTCTGGAAACTGCCTTGAAACCGCTGATCGACCTTGATGCGCTGCGTATTGTCAAAGGCGATGCGGCGCTGGGGCAGTATCTGTGCAATCACGATCTGGTCGAGGAAATCCACATCACCGGGTCTCAGGCCAGCCATGATGCGATTGTCTGGGGCAGCGGCGAAACCGGGCGCAAAAACAAGCAGGCCGGCACCCCGATCAATACCCGCCCGATCACCTCTGAGCTGGGCGCGGTGGGGCCGACCGTCGTCGTTCCGGGGCCGTGGAGCGCTGCCGATCTACGTTTTCAGGCCGAGCATATCGCCAGCCAGAAGCTGCACAATTCCGGCTTTAACTGCATCGCCTGCCAGATGCTGATCCTGCCCGGCGAGTGGGGGCAAACCGATGCTTTGCTGAGCGAACTCGCCGCGGTGATCGCTGATCTCGAACCCCGCCCGGCTTATTACCCCGGCGCGGCGCAGCGGATGGAACAATTCGCCGATCACAGCACCCGGGCGCAACAATGGCCACGCGGCACCGCCCCGGCCTGTGTGATGGTGCCCTATCGTGAGGGCGATGATGACTGGTTCACCCAGACCGAAGTCTTTGCCCCCGCGCTCAGCACCCACAGGATCAGCGGCACCGATGCGGCCGATTATCTGCGCACGGCCATCCGCTTTGCCAATGAGCGACTGCATGGCACGCTGGGGGCCAATATCATCATCCATCCCAAAACCATCAAACAGATCGGAGCCAAGCGGTTTGAAAGCCTGATTGCCGATCTGCATTATGGTTGCATCGGCATCAATGCCTGGTCGGGGCTGGGCTTTTCGCTGAGCCAGACCCCTTGGGGGGCGTTTCCCGGCCACAGCCTGACGGATGTGCAGAGCGGCATCGGTTTTGTGCATAACAGCTATATGTTTGATCGGGCGCAACGCACGGTGCTGCGGGCTCCGTTTCGCCCGTTTCCCCGCAGTGTTCTGGCCGGAGAATTCACCCTGATGCCGCGCCCGCCCTGGTTTGTGACCCATAAAACCCAAGCTCCGCTAGGCCGGCGTATGACCCGGCTGCAATACCGCCCGAAACTGTCCCAACTGCCCCGGCTGATGCGGCTGGCGCTGCGGGGGTAAAGGGGGCAGGGGCGGTGTGGTCTTGATTGCTCTGGGGAAAGTCAGAGGTCAATTCAGTCTCAGAATGGGCAAAATGGGCTCGGCATCAGAAAACTCTTTACAGCTCTGTGTGATGTGTTTTGAGCATCGCTTTGTCGCCTCTTTTCAAGCCATTACAACACATTATTATCAGAATAGTAGGTGCCAAAAACCCGCCCGGTTTTCGTCAGCGACACCGAGAAACCTTCGCCACGCGAGATCGACATCCACAGATACCGCCATGGAATCGGTGTTTCGCGAAAGGTCTTGCCGGTCGAAAAGATGTTGCTGGCGGTGATGTGCCAAATGTCCTCGGGATACAGATTCCCGCGCTTTTTGCGCATCTCTATTTTCACCCGCTGCATCCCTTGCGACACAAACCAATCCCGCATTGCCTCAGGCGAGCCGAGGCTGGAGGCGATCCGAAACAGGCAAACCTCAATATCTTCTTTCCGGCGCATTTTCCCCCAGTTCATTTTCCGAAGGTCCGGCGTTTCGGCTTTGCGTTCGCTGCGCATCAGACAAGAGCGCACATCCGGCCAGCGCCGCGCGGCTTGCTGATTGGCCCGCTTTACGGGACGTTTGCCGTAGACCAGAAACGGGTCGGTCCTTTCATCGGGCAAGCGCTCATAGGCGAGGGGAGGGCCGGTGAAGTCCGGCAGCTCAACCGAGGTGGTATCCAGCCAAGACAATATGGCCCAGACTGCGAACAGCCCCGCAAAAACCGTCAGGATTTTCCGCCCCCAGCGGGATTTGCAGAATTTCCAGAACAGAGCGGCCATAGAAACAACATCCCGCCAACAAGAGGAGGGTTGCGTTTTTGGGGTGTTTTGGGGCTGGCACATGGTTGTCAGATCATACGGGGTTAGCGGGTGAAAACAATTATAAATGCGCATCTTCCTAAGCCGAACCCCAACACCGGGCCGGGCTTGCCGCCAGCCATATTGGCATTTACCTCGCCAATTTTTCACAAAAAGATCATCCCGGCATCAACGCCAATCACGCGCGCATCGCTCCGGCGCACGACAAACGTCATGGTCATATTTCTGGCAAAGATGTTCGTCGCCCAATGGTTCCAGAGATTCAATGGATATAATTGCTCCGTAAATGACCCCTCACCCCTCCATTCTGCATAATAGACAGCCACCTCATCAGCGGTGACTTCACGGCTATCCCTCGACAGCCAGTTACGGAAGGGCCATTCTTCTACTTTGCTAAAACCAACCGCGCGCAACCAAGGCTCGACTTTCGAAAGATCCCCCAGCTGATTTCCCACCCGTTGCAGGCAAATCTCAAGATCCCTCACTGTTTCAAACCGCGCGGTGTTCAGGCGTGCAAGCGATACGATCTCATCGCCCGGTTCAAATGACAGGCATTGCAGCGCGTTTGGAAACTTCTTGGCCGTTGCCACGGCTTCCTGACCATGCCGATATTTCATACTTGGATGGTCTGCACCAAGCAGCAGGCCGCGGTAATAGGGTGGGTCTGTTGCGGGCTTTAGCTGCGCGACCGGCACGCCAAATGCGGGCATTTCGGCGCTGGTCTTGTCAGCTGTTGCGCCGGGCCTCCAAACAAATAGGGCGCTGATCAGCAAGATCATAATAAAATGTCCCATTGGTCCTCCTTTGCTGACACAAAGTTTTGGGGTTATGGTGATCCTTTAATACATTCACCAGCTCTGCTTGCATAGGCTATCAGCAAAAAGCCACTATAGATAGTATGGCACCCCTTACCATTGCTGGGGAAAATCCCCCCGGAAAACCGGGCAACTGACCAAGCCCCATCCCGCGCTTGCGATGCCGCTTGTCTCGCCGCCGCGATTGCCCTAGCCTTAAGCCTATGACAACCTTACTGATCACCCATCCCGACTGTTTGCAGCACGTCAACCCGCCCGGCCATGCCGAGCAGGTGGCGCGGCTGGACCATGTGCAATCCGCGCTGTCAGAGAGCAGCTTTGACGATCTGCTGCGCCAACCTGCCGAACTGGCCTGCGAGGCCGATCTGCTGCTGTGCCACCCACCTGCCTATCTGGAGCATCTGCAACAGCAGGCCCCGGATCAGGGTTGGGTGACACTGGATGCGGATACGAATATGTCCCCGGGCAGTCTGCAAGCCGCCAAACGCGCCGCCGGTGGGGTGGTGCAGGCGGTTGAGGCGGTGATGGCTGGCGAGGCCGATAACGCCTTTTGCGCCCTGCGCCCGCCCGGCCACCATGCCGAGCGGCAAAAATCCATGGGCTTTTGCCTGTTCGGCAATGTCGCGATCGGTGCGAAATATGCGCTGGAACATGGGCTGGCCGAGCGGGTGGCGATCATTGATTTCGACGTGCATCACGGCAATGGCACGCAGGATCTGCTGTGGGATGAGCCTCGGACCCTGTTTGCCTCGTCCCACCAGATGCCGCTTTACCCCGGCACCGGGGCGGCCAACGAAACCGGCGCCCATGGCACCATCCTGAACTGCCCGCTTTCGGAGGGCAGCGGCACCCAGGCGCTGCACGACGCCTATGAGGGGCAGATTTTTCCCGCCATTGATGATTTCGCCCCCGACCTGATCCTGATCTCCGCCGGCTTTGATGCCCACCGTGACGACCCGCTGGCTGGGCTGAACTGGGAGGTTTCGGATTTCATCTGGCTGACACAGCGAATTTGCGATCTGGCGGACCGGCGTTGCAAGGGGCGCATTGTATCGGCTCTGGAAGGGGGCTATGATCTGAACGCATTGGCCGCTTCGGTGGCGGCGCATGTGTCGGTATTAAAGGAGCGCGGCGGATGAGTGACAAACCCATAGATGAGATGAGCTTTGAAGAAGCCATGGCGGCGTTCGATACCGTCGTCACCCAGCTGGATCGCGGCGATGTGCCGCTTGAGCAATCCATTGCGCTGTATGAGCGCGGCTCGGCGCTGAAAAAGCGCTGCGAGGCCAAGTTGAAAGAGGCCGAGGAAAAAGTGGCCGCGATCACGCTGGGCGAGGGCGGCGAGCCGGTGGGTGCCAAAACGGTTGAAGGGCTCTGAATGTTGCACGACGCGCTGAGCGAGGCTGCGGGCCGGATTGACGCCTGTTTGCAGCAGGCCGTGGGCTCTTGGCCCGGTCTGCCGGTGCATCAGGCGATGGGCTATGCCTGTGAGGGCGGCAAGCGGCTGCGAGGGTTTCTGGTGCTGGAAAGCGCGGCGCTTTACGGTGTTGCGCCGCAACGCGCGGTCTATGCGGCCAGCGCGGTTGAGGCGATGCACGCCTATTCGCTGGTGCATGACGATCTGCCCTGCATGGATGATGACGATCTGCGCCGGGGCCGGCCGACCGTGCACCGGCAATGGGATCAGGCCACGGCGGTTCTGGCTGGCGATGCGCTGCAAACACTGGCCTTTGAACTGCTCTGCCAACCGGGGATCAGCGATGATCCGGCGGTCTCTGTGGCGCTGGTGTCTTCGCTGGCCCGGGCTTCGGGGGCAGCGGGGATGGTGTTGGGCCAAGCGCTGGACATTGCCGCCGAAACCGCGCCCCAGCCGCTGACGCTTGCGCAAATCACCCAGCTGCAAGACCGCAAGACCGGTGATCTGATCTGCTGGGCAGCGCAGGCCGGTGCTTTGTTGGCCAAGGCAGACCCGGCCCCGCTGGGGGCCTATGCCCGGGCGATGGGGTTGGCCTTTCAGATTGCCGATGACATTCTGGATGTCGAAGGCGATGCCGATCTGGCCGGCAAACGGCTGGGCAAGGATGCGGATGCGGGCAAAGCGACCTTTGTGTCGCTGCTGGGGCTGCAAGGGGCCAAGGAACGGGCGAGGCAGTTGGTCAATCAGGCCGAACAGGCGCTGGCCCCCTTTGGCGATCGCGCCGATTTGCTGCGCCAAGCCGCCCGCTTTGCCATCACCCGCGACAAATAGGAAGCTGGCCGGATGGGCGACAAACCCGATACCCCTTTTCTGGACCTCGTGTCTTGCCCCGCTGACCTGAAGCAGCTGTCAGAGGCGCAGCTGATCGGGCTGGCCGATGATTTGCGCACCGAGGTGATCGCGACTGTGGCGCAAACCGGCGGCCATCTGGGGGCCGGGCTGGGGGTGGTCGAGCTGACCGTGGCGCTGCATCGGGTGTTTGACACCCCCAAAGACAAGCTGATCTGGGATGTGGCGCATCAGAGCTATCCGCATAAAATCCTCACCGGGCGGCGCGATGCGATCCACACTCTGCGCCAGCAAGGCGGTCTGAGCGGCTTTACCAAGCGTTCGGAAAGCGCCTATGATCCGTTCGGGGCCGGCCATAGCTCGACCTCGATTTCCGCCGCGCTGGGTTTTGCGGTGGTGCGTGATCTGGAGGCCGACTCTGAAATCGGTGATGCCATCGCGGTGATCGGTGATGGGGCGCTCTCGGCAGGGATGGCCTATGAGGCACTCAACAATGCCGGCCATCTGCAAAAGCGCCTGTTCGTGGTGTTGAACGACAACAACATGTCGATATCGCAGCCGGTGGGGGCGATCTCGGCCTGTCTGGCGCGGCTTTGTGGCGAGCAGGGCGCGGCACAGCAGCAGGCGGCGGCGTTTTTTGAGCAGCTGGGCTTTACCTATGTCGGGCCGGTGGATGGCCATGATCTGGGGCAGTTGCTGACGGTTCTGGGCCGGTTAAAGGATCAGGCCAGCGGGCCGGTGTTGATCCATGTGGTGACGCAAAAGGGCAAGGGCTATGGCCCCGCCGAGGCCGCGCCCGATAAATGCCACGCCACGGCCCGCTTTGACGTGCCCACCGGCAAACAGCAGAAATCCATCCCGCAAGCCCCGACCTATACCGAGGTGTTCGCCTCCAGCTTGCTGCAAGAAGCCGCCGGGGATGATAAAATCTGTGCCGTCACTGCCGCCATGGCTGATGGCACCGGGCTGAACCGCTTTGCCGCGCAGTATCCGCAACGCTGCTTTGACGTGGGCATTGCCGAACAACATGCGGTGACGTTCTCGGCTGCTCTGGCCGCAGGTGGGCAGAGGCCGTTTTGTGCGCTTTATTCGACCTTTTTGCAGCGTGGCTATGATCAGCTGGTGCATGATGTGGCGGTGCAGGGCTTGCCGGTGCGCTTTGCGATTGACCGGGCTGGGCTGGTGGGGGCCGATGGGCCGACCCATGCGGGCAGCTTTGACATTGCCTTTTTGGCCAATCTGCCCAATTTCGTGCTGATGGCCGCCGCCGATGAGGCCGAGCTGATGCATATGGTCGCCACCGCCGCCCGTTACGATGCCGGCCCCAGCGCATTTCGTTTTCCCCGTGGCGAAGGCGTGGGCGTGGCGCTGCCCCCCCGTGGTCAGCCGCTGAAAATTGGCAAGGGGCGGGTGATTGCCCGCGGGCGCGATCTGGCGATCCTGTCGCTGGGCGCTCGGTTAAGCCAAGTGCAACAGGCGGCGCAGATGCTCGCCGGGATGGGCATCACGCCCACCATCGCCGATGCCCGCTTTGTCAAGCCGCTGGATGCGGAGTTGATTTTGGAACTGGCCGCCAGCCATCAGGCGCTGATCACCATCGAAGAGGGCGCGATGGGCGGCTTTGGCAGCCATGTGGCGCAGCTTCTGGCCGAAAATGCGGTGTTTGACCGAGGGCTGAAATTCCGTTCGATGGTGTTGCCGGATCATTTCATCGACCATGCCAGCCCGGGGCAGATGTATGCGCAGGCGGGTTTACAGGCACCGGATATTGTGGCCAAAGCGTTAGCGCTGCTGGGGCAGGGTGGCTAAATTTGTCCCGGTTTTTTGGCGATTTTGGCGAAATATGCGACCTTGGCGCAACAGTGGCGTAAAAAATGCAGAAAAGTTGACGGACCCTGATGCCAGCTCATGGACGATTGAAAAGCTGATCTGCTACATGCAGAGTCATTGAACTTTATCATAAATAACGAGAGCAGCCATGAAAAAACTTACACTTGCCGCGGTTTTCGCAGCCATCGCTTTTCCAGCCGTATCCGGCAACCTGAGCCAGCCGGTTATGGAGCCCAAAGTAACATTGCAAACCATTGAAGCTGGCACGTCTTCTTCCAGCCAGGGCATTCTGGTGCCTGTCTTTTTGCTGCTGACATTTGGCGCAGCACTGGCCAACTAAGGCTGGGATTGAGTCATAAGATTTACTCAAAAAAAAGTGGGCCGGAATATCATCTCCGGCCCGGTTGACTGCCCCGCAATTTGCGGGGTTATTTTTTTTCTGCGTCAAAAATCGCCTGCAACCCTTCGTGATAGGTCGGGTAAAGCAGCTCGACACCCAGCTCATTGCGGATTCGGGCGTTCGACACTTTGCGTGAATCCGAATAGAAACTGCGGGCCATGGGGTGCATTTCGGCGGTTTCAAAATCCTCATCCGGGGGCGGGGGCGCATCCATCAGCCGGGCGGCATGGCGCACCACATCTTCGGGTGGGGCGGGCAGATCATCGCAGGTGTTGTAGATGCGTCCGCCCGGATAGGGGCGTTGGATCGAGGCGTGGATGATATTGGCGATGTCATCGACATGCACCCGCGAAAAGAACTGGTTTTTCTTGATGATACAACGCGCGGTGCCGTTGCGCAGCCGGGTGAACGGATCGCGCCCCGGACCATAGATCCCGGCAATGCGGAAAATATAGAGCGGGAACCCGGCCTGATCGGCCAGCTCTTGCCAGGCGGCTTCGGCCAAAGCGCGCCGGTCACTGCGTTTGACGGATGGCGACAGCGGCGTGGTTTCGTCAACCTCGGCCCCTTGGTGATCGCCATATACCCCGGTGGTGGACATATAGCCGACCCATTTCAAATGCGGCCCGGCGGCGGCGATCTGTTCGCGGAAATCCGCCAGAACCGGGTCGCCATTTTCCGTCGGAGCCGCCGAGGTCAGGATATGGCTGGCCGATGCAATCGCGTCATGGAGCTGCCCATTCCCGGCATCATCGGGCCAGAGCAGGCCGGTGGCACCTTGTGCCTTGATCGCCTCCAACTTTTCCGGGCTGCGGCTGGTGCCGGTGATCTGCCAGCCCTCAGGGATCAGACGCCGTCCAAGCGCCTGAGCAGAATAGCCGTGACCAAAGGAAAGTAATCTGTTTTGCATGTTCATCCGCCTTTTGCTTGCATCAGTTTCGGTTCACACCGGCAGGCTATGAGCGTCCCGGCGCGGGTGCAACTGGTTTTAATGCCGCGGCTGTCACTTTGGGTAGAGCCGCTTGCATTCAGCGCTTTTGGCCAGCATGGCGCGTTTGACGGCGGGCAGTTTGCGGCGCATCTCGGCCAGCTTGCGCCGTTCCTGCGCGATGTCGATGGTCACCGGGGTCTCAACCGTGCGGTATTCGATGTCCTCGCACAGATAGGGTTTGTCATCCTTATCATAGCAGGTTGCCGTCACCGGATAGGATTGCTGCTGGCGGTGGATGGCATAGCCGCGATCAATGTTGCCTTGGGTGCGGGAGATGTCAGATTGCAGGCGGTGCAGCGCGTTGGCCGCGCTGTTCAGGCAACGCTGTTGCGGGGTGGCGCAGGCGGCCACCAGGCTCAGCAGCACGGGCAGCAATGTAAGAGACCGGTTTCGCATGATGTTCGCTCCGTTTCGGCAAGGGATGCGGCGACTATAATCGCCCGGGTGGCGCTGTCAAATGCCCTCGGCGGCTGACCCCGGTGCATAAAAAACGCGGCCCCTTGAACAAGGCCGCGTTTTTGGTTTTTAACTTGGGTAAGCGGTTAGGTCATCCGCAGGCCGCCATCAATGCGGATGGTTTCGGCATTGAGATAATCGTTTTCGATGATGAACCGCGCCAGGGCGGCATATTCCGCCGGATTGCCCAGCCGCTTGGGGAAGGTGACTTCGGCCGAGAGCCCGTCGATGATCTCTTGCCCCAGCCCCTGCAACATCGGGGTCAGGAAAATCCCCGGCGCAATCGCCATGATGCGGATGCCGCTGCGGGCCAGATCGCGCGAAATCGGCAGAGACATTCCGGCAATGCCCGCCTTGGACGCGGTATAGGCGGCTTGCCCCATCTGCCCGTCAAAAGCAGCGACTGAGGCGGTGTTGATGATCACCCCGCGCTGGCCGTGCTCATCGGCTTCGTTGTTGGCCATTTCTGCGGCAGCCAGACGCAGCACGTTAAAGCTGCCGATCAGGTTGATATCAATGGTGCGCTTGAAGCTGTCCAGCGCGTGCGGGCCATCGCGGCCGATGGTTTTCTCGCCGGTGGCGATGCCGGCACAGTTGATGCAGGCATTGATCTTGCCCATTTTCTCGACCGCCAGCTTGACGCCCGCGGCAACCGAGCTTTCGCTGGTCACATCGACATTGGCAAAATCGGCCCCGATTTCGGCGGCCACTTCGGGCCCGCGCTTTTCGTCGCGGTCAAAGATCACCACCTTGGCCCCGGCCGCGCAAAGTGCGCGTGCTGTGGCTTCGCCCAGGCCCGAAGCCCCGCCGGTGATGATTGCTGCTGTCTGGTTGATCTGCATGGTCGAGCCCTTTGGTTGAATTGAACGCGCGTTCAGATAGCCCGCACGGGGGCGAGCTGTCCAGCAAAAATTGCGCAGCCGGCGGGGCGGGCAGGTGCAGCCCGGCCGCTCCGCTAGGCCCAGATCAGCCCCACCCGTTCGATCATCCAGTAAATCGAAATCACCGAAATCACCGCCAGCGTGGCCAGCCGTGCCAGCCGCTGGGGCATGTCTCCGGCCTGCATCAGCGCCCAGCTGAGGATCAGCGTGATCGCCACCAAGATCAGCTGGCCCATTTCGATGCCGATATTAAAGGTCAGCAGCGCCAGCAGCAGATCCGGCGACTCCCGGCCCAGAATTTCCCCCAACACAAAGGAAAAGCCCAACCCATGCAGCAGCCCGATCACGGCAAACACCAGAACGCTTGAGCTTCGCCGCAACAGCGCCGCCCCCGCCGCGTAAAGCACCGAAGCGGCAATGGCAAATTCCACCAGCGGAATGAACCACGGATAATCCGGCGCATATCCCAAAAAGCTGGTGATCAGGGTGACCGAATGGCCCAGCGTAAAAGCGGTGATATACAACACCAGCCGCTGCCAGTTCAGCGCGCCCAGCGTCATGGCGATCACCAGCAACACATGGTCGGCCCCTTCCAGAATATGCAGCATCCCCTGATAGATATATTCCAGCATCACATCAGCGGTGGAGCGATCCAGCACCAGCGGCTCTTGCAACTGCCCCGGGATCGCATAGCTGAGCGCCTGATCGCCGCGCATATCAATGATCCGGTTCTCGATCGAGACATCCTCGTTCAGCGTCAGAGCCGGCAGGCGGGATTGCACACTCAGCGCGCCACCGCCTTTGGGGGCGGCGATGCTCAGCTGCATCTGCACAAAGGCAATGCCGAAATCGGGGTCTTCGCCGATCCCTTCTGAATTCAGCCGCCGCGCCGCAGTGTCGGGCGAGTTAAACGGCTTGATCGGATCACGCCCGATGATGCGGAATTTACGCACCCTAGCATCCACCGGCTGCCCGTTTTGCGACCATTGCAGCGCCGTGGCCAGCCTGTGGGTAAAGGCGGCCCGGTTGTCGGCGATATGTTGCAGCGACAGCCAATAGATAGACTGCCCCTTGGCATTGAGTTTCAGATAGAGCGCATCAATGTCGCCGCTGTCCTGATCCGCCCCCAGCGCAGGCGCGATATCGCTGTAAAACAGCGGCAGCGGAGCTTCGATATAAACTTCGGCAGTGGCGTCATTCTGGGTGACAATGATGGTGCGCTTTTGCACACCGGTGGAAAAATGCGCATTGGCCGGCAGCGCGGCCCACAAAAGCAACAACAAAAAAGCGAGCGGGGAAAATACGGCAGATTTTATGGTCATCATTCAATCCTATCAATATCAATATCGCGTGTTTTCATGGAAGGCTTAGAATCAGCACAAAAGCAACAAAAATACGAAAAACTGGGCGCATGATGTCGGGGGCAGCTGTGTCCCCGATGCATAAGGAGCCCCCATGAGCGATCAGACCCCGCTGGATCAGGCCCATCAGGCCATGCAGCAGAGCCCGGATGACAATGCCGCCCGGCTGCGGTTTTTCGAATGCCTTGCCGATAGCGAACTGTTCCTGCTGCTCAAAACCGAAGCCGTGGGCGATAACCTGTCGCCTGAGGTGGTCGAGCTGGACGGCGCATCTTATCTGCTGGCCTTTGACCGCGAGGAACGGCTGGTGGATTTCGTCGGCGCTCAGGCGCATCACGCGGCACTTTCGGGGCGGGTGCTGGCGCATATGCTGGCGGGGCAGGAACTGGGGCTGGGGCTCAATCTGGATGTGGCCCCGTCTTCGATCCTGCTGCCGGCACCGGCGATGGTGTGGTTGGTGCAGATGCTGGAACATGCGCCCGATCAGGTAGAGGAACAACCGGTGTCGTTCGAGCCTCCCACCGGCCTGCCCGAAGCACTGCTGACCGCGCTGGATGCCCGGCTGGCCTCGACCGCAGGCCTTGCCAAAACCGCTTATCTGGTGGCGGCGACTTATCAGGGCGGGCGGCGCGGCCATGTGTTGGCGATTATCGACGCGGTGGAAACGGCGCAGAACGCGCTGGCCAAGGCGGTGAGCGAAGCGCTGAGCTTCAGCGCGGTTGAGGCCGGGCAGTTGGATGTGACGTTTTTCGCCAGCGAGGATCCGGTTTGTGCGCTGCTCGAACGGGTCGGGCTGCGCTTTGATTTGCCCGAGCCCGAAGCCCCCGAGGCCGAAATCATCCAGATCCCCGGCAACGACCCGGATAAGCCTCCGATTTTGCGGTAAAGGGGCGGGGCGCAAGCTCGCCGTCCGAGGTCTTTATGCAATGCTGTATCGCGTCAAAAATGCCGGTTTGTGCCTGCCGGGAGGCAGGCAGGCTTAAGGCCGCAGTCAGCGGGCGAGGCGCAGCAGGGCGTCCAGATCGAGATGCGCTTCGACATGCGCGGCCAGCGCATCCAGCGTGGTGTCGATTTCGGCCTCATAATCCAGCGCGCTGGCCGCCGCCGAGCGCCCCAGCCGTTGCAGATAGGCCGCGCGGAACCCATCGGCGGCAAACAGCCCATGCATATAGCAGCCCATCACCCGGCCATTTTCCGAGGCTGCTCCGTCACGATGCCCGTCAATTTCCAGCCAGGCGCGGGCCTGATCGGGGCCGGTGCTGTGGCCGATATGGATCTCATAGCCTTGCAGCTTGTTGCCGCTGGGCAGATAGGTGGCCTCGCATAGTTTCAGTTGCTTGTCCGCCGACATTTCCGTGTTGATATTCAGCAGCCCCAGCCCCTGATGACGGCCCGCATGGCCCTCGATCCCGTGGGGGTCGATGATCTCGCGGCCCAGCATCTGATAGCCGCCGCACAGCCCCAGAACATGGCCACCACGGCGCAGATGCGCTTTCAGGTCGACCTCCCAGCCCTGAGCGCGGAAATAGTGCAGATCGGCGATGGTGGATTTGCTGCCGGGGATCAGCACCAGATCGGCATCGCCGGGCAGAGGCTGGCCGGGGGGGATGATCTCAAGGCTGACATCGGGTTCCGCCGCCAGCGGGTCGAGATCGTCGAAATTGGCGATCCGTGACAGGCGCGGCACGGCGATTTTGAAATTGCCGCCGCGGGTCGAGCAGATATCTATCACATCCTCAGCCGGTAGTTTCCAGGCGTGTTCGAACCACGGCAGGACTCCGATATCGGCCCAGCCGGTGCGTTCAGAAATGGCGTGGCGGCCCTCGGTGAATAGGGTAACATCGCCACGGAACTTGTTGATGATAAAGGCTTTTATGCGGTCGCGATCCTCGGCTGGCAAAATGGCGTGGCTGCCGACCATCTGGGCGATGACGCCGCCGCGGTCGATGTCTCCGACCAGCACCACCGGCACATTCGCGGCCTCGGCAAAGCCCATATTGGCCAGATCATTTTCACGCAGATTGATTTCGGCCGGGCTGCCAGCGCCTTCGATCAGCATCAGATCGGCATTGGCCGACAGGCGGTGAAAGCTGTCCAGAATGGCGGGCATCAGGGTATGCTTCATGGCGGAAAAATCCCGCGCCTTGAGTGTGTCGAGATGCTTGCCCTGCAGGATGATCGCCGCGCCAATATCGCTTTCGGGTTTCAGCAGCACCGGGTTCATATCGCAAACCGGCGCCAACCCGGCGGCCCGGGCCTGCAACGCCTGAGCCCGCCCGATTTCGCCGCCATCGCGGGTGACGGCGGCGTTGTTGGACATGTTTTGCGGTTTGAACGGGCAGGTTTTCAGACCGCGCCGGCGAAACGCCCGCGCCAGCCCGGCGACCAGCATGGATTTGCCCACATTCGAGCCCGTGCCCTGTATCATCAGTGATTTGGCCATACGCTTCTTATTGCTGTGATTTGGCTGGCAGGCAAGGCAGATCGGCAGGGGGCAGACATAAAGAAGCCCACCCCCAAGGAAACGCGCGAACAGGATAGGGGGCGGGCCGAGGCCTGTATAGCTCACCCGATCCGCAATAGGTTTGATCCAGGTCAATCGCACCCGGTTGATATGGCAGAAAAACCAAAAGCTGCGGCTTTTTGTCGTGAGGGGGAAGATATTCTGCCATTTGAATGCGGATTGATATATGTTAAGCCCTACTGAAAGAATCGGAATTATCCGCTGTTTGGGCGCCTTCTGATTCTGGCAAATGTCCGGCACGAGATGCAGAGCAGGCGATCTGGCCGTGTTGGTTTTGGTGCATAGGTGAAGGCCTTGCTTCTGATTTGCAAGGACTGGCAAAAAAAGGGAATAAGATGAAGAACATAGCAGCATTGATGGGGGCTGTGGCGCTGGTTGCAATTCTGCCGCAGCCGCTGGTGGCTCAGGGGGGGATGCAGGCATCTGGCATGGCCCCGGCCGAAGGTGTGGCGGCAAAAAAGGCGCAAAAGAAGGCGCGCAAAAAGCAGATGATGATGCAGATGATGCAAAAGATGAAGGCCGCCAAGGCTGCGCGCATTCCTGCCACCATGCCGATTTATGATCCCGCCGGTGGCGAGGTTGGGCGCAATCTGCCCCGTTATGATCAGCCCTACTGTCTGAATTGGCGCGGCGGGCCAAAGGGGGTTTTGCTGCCCGCTGATATGAAGCCTCCGGCTGTTCCGCCCATGCCGGGTCTGCATGGGATTGTCGGGCTGGGTTATAATGGCGCCTGCGGCGGTGCCAATGCGCTGCTGTCTTTTAGCAATAAGGGCAAGAGTGCCTTTATGCGCGGTATGATCTACAAGGAAGATAACGGCAGCTACACGCCCGCCAATGGTGGGGCCGATGTGCTGAATGACAATGAGCGTCTGGCCTACAGCATCGGTGGCGGTCTGTTCCGTGGGGATGGCTCGTTTGTCAGCCTTGATCTGCGGGGGCAGCGCCGGGATGAGGTGCGCTATCCGGGTTTGCCGGTTTCCACCCGGCAGCTGGATGTTGATCGCTATGATCTGGCCGGTCAATATATGTTGCAGGGCGGAGCGCTGAAAAAGCTGCGCTTCAAGGCCAATTTCATCAATATCGACAAGATCAACGACAATTTCACCTATAACATCCCCGCCGGTGGCAGCCCAAATTTCGAAGTTCGGGTTGAGCGTAAGACTGCCGATGCCATGCTGGAGCTTGACGGCGGGAGCGGTGCGTTCAACTGGACGGTCGGCCTTGGTTATCGTTCGGACAATCGCGATGCCGGGCGCTTTGCCTTTATGGGCGGGGCGTGGGTGCAGAATTCGCCCAATTTCGCCGATGCCACGGTCAAGGCGGTGTCGCTCAAAGCCAAGGGCGTCTGGGCGCTGGATCGGGCGCGCCGGATCAAGGCGGGCTTGCAGGTGGATTCGGTGGATGCCTCTCTGGGGCGGATGAATACCCCGGTGGCCGGTGGTGTGACTCCGGCGATGATGTTTAACGCCACTTACGGGCCGGGTGCGGCACAGGATGAGGCTTCGGAAACCAATGTCAGCGCCAATATCCGCTTTGAAAAGGATTTTGCCGCAAAAAAGGGCCGGTTCTTTGCCGGGCTGTCGCGCAAGCTGCGCACCGCCAACCCGCGCGAGCGTTATTTTGCTCTGACAAGCCCGGTTGCGGCGGCCTCTTGGGTGGGTAATCCGGGTCTGTCCCCGGAAAAGCACCATATGCTGGAGGTCGGTGCCGGCTGGAAAGGTGGCCCGTGGGAGCTGGCCGGGCGGGCCTATGTGGATCATGTCTCGGATTTCATCCTGTGGGATCGCATCCACAACCCGGCGTCGCCAATGAACGGGCGCAACATTTTCCGCAATGTGGATGCGCTGTTTACCGGGGTTGAGGCCAAGGCGAAATACAAATTTGCCAAAGGCTGGTGGGCCGGGGCCGAGCTGTGGCTGACCCGTGGCGAAAACACCACCGATGACCGGCCGATTGATCAGATCCCGGCGGCCGAAGCGGCGCTGCAACTGGGCTGGGCCAATGAGACATTCGCGCTTGAAAGTCGTCTGCGTCTGGTGTCCGAGCAAACCCGGCTGGATAACAACCCGGCCACGGGGTCGGGCCGTGACGGGGCCAGCAGCGGCTATGGCGTGTTGGATATTTCCGGCAGCTGGAAGCCAAAGCCCAATATGACGGTCAGCTTTGGTGTCGATAACGTGCTGGACAAGGTCTATACCCCGCATATCGAACGCTATGACATCGCCAATCCGATGCTCAGCAATCCGGTCGCGCCAGAACGGAATATCTGGGTCAAGGCCACTATGCGCTTTTAGGTCGTCCTGAGGACCATCACAAGGAGAGAGAACATGACATTATTCACCCGTAGAAATACCCTGCAAATGCTGGGCGGTGCATCAGCTGTTGCCGCCGTCTCGGGTCCGCTACAGGCCTTTCAGGGGGCCGAGCTGGATGTGCTGGGGCTGGCTGGCCCGCCTGCGCCGCCCACCTTGTATCTGTCGCATATGATGCGCCAGCCCAAGGTCAAGGCGCTGGCCAAATCGGTCAAATTCCAGCAATGGCGCTCGCCCGATATGCTGATTGCGATGATGACCAATGGGCAGGTGCAGGTGGCGGCAACGCCGTCGAACACCGCCGCGATCCTTTATAACAAAGGTGTCAAGATCAAGCTGCTGGACATCACCACCTGGGGCGTGCTGCATCTGCTGACCCGCCGCGATGACATCAAGGGCTTGCCCGATCTGAAGGGCAAAAAGCTGTTGTCCTTCTTCCGGGGCGGGATGCCGGATATCGTCACGCAATATCTGGGGATGAAGCAGGGCATTGACATCACGAAAGAGGTTGATGTCAGCTATGCCAGCACGCCGATGGAAGCCCTGCAGATGTTCCTGAGCGGTAAGGCCGAAACCGTTGTTCTGCCCGAGCCCGCCGTATCGGCAGCGCAGATCAAGAGCAAGATGGTCGGTCAGCCGGTGAACACGCTGAATTTGCAACAGGTTTGGGAAGAGGTGACTGGCCGGGGCCGTATGCCGCAGGCAGGCACTCTGGTGCAATCCGAATGGGCTGAGAAAAACCCCGAGCGGCTGGCGCAGATCAAAGAGAGCATTGGCAGTTCGATCGAGTGGATGAACACCATGAAGGACGAAGCCGCCAAGCTGGGCTCTCAGGAATTTGGTCTGCCGGCGCCGATCGTGCGCAAATCGCTGGATAAGGTGCATATGGAGCGGGTTTCGGCCGCTGAGGCGCGCGAGGATATCGAGTTCTTCTTTAATGCCCTGTCCGAGCTGTCGCCCAAGCTGATTGGCGGCAAGATGCCCGATGCTGGGTTCTATCTGGACTAAACCGATCCGGGCGGGCGCAGCCGGTTTGCGCCCGCCCCTCAACCTGAATTGAGCCGTGCAACAGCGGGTCAGGAGCGTGATGAAAGCCTATCTGAAAGACGCCGCAGCCTATTTATGGAGCGGATGGGGGCCGGTATCATCCGTGCTGCTATTCGTGGCACTGTGGGAGTTCGGCCATCAGGTTTATGGCACGCTGATCCTGCCGTCCCCGATTCAGACCATGCAGGCCTTTGTCCAGATTTATGACGAAGGCGTCATGCTGCCCGCCGCGATGATCACCGCCAAACGTGCCATGTTCGGCTTTTTCGTGGCAATCGGAGTGGGCAGTGTGCTGGGCATCGCTGCCGGGCTGTCGATGACCGCATCCCGCGCCATGCGCCCGATTGTAACCATCGCGCTGGGGGTGCCACCGATCACTTGGGTGGTGCTGGCGCTGATGTGGTTTGGTATGGGCGGGGGCTCGGCTGTGTTTACCGTGGTGGTGACCACTTTGCCGATCACCTTTGCAGGGGCGATGATGGGCACGCGCACGCTGGATAACGGGCTGCATGACATGGCCCGCACCTATCACACGCCGTTTTTGATGATGCTGTGGGATGTCTATTTGCCGCATGTGCTGTCTTATCTGTTTCCGGCCTGGATCACCGGCCGGATCGCGATGGACACGCCGGGCACGCTGGCGCTGCTGGTCTGTGTGCTGGGGATGCTGATGGCGGTGGAATATCTGCTGCTGGAGCCGATCCAGCGTCAGCTTGAGCCCTGGCGTAACACGGACGGGCCAGCCAATTTCAACACGCCAAAGGGGTTTTAGGCCATGCTGCATTGGCAACATATCAGCCACCGTTTCGGCCTGACCGATGTGCTGGAGGATATTGATCTGAGCCTGCAAAAGGGCCGGGTTCTCAGCTTGGTGGGGCCTTCGGGTTGTGGCAAATCCACCTTGCTGAACATCGCCGCCGGTTTGCTGGACCCCACCGAGGGCGTGCTGATCAATGAATTCGAGCGCCTTGCCATCGTGTTTCAGGATCACCGCCTGCTGCCATGGCGCCGGGGCATTGACAACATCGCCTATGGGCTCAAGGCCCGCGGGATGCCCAAGGCCGAACGCCACGCCGCCGCACGCCAGCTGGCCCGGCGTATGGGGTTGGATGACGAGGATATCAGCAAATTCCCCCATGAGCTGTCTGGCGGGATGCGCCAGCGGATTTCTCTGGCCCGGGCTTTGGCGGTGCAGCCGGATTTGCTGCTGCTGGACGAACCATTTAGCGCGCTGGATGTGGGCCTGCGCCGGGATTTGCAGGATCTGGTGGTCAGCCTGATTGCTGAACATGGTCTGTCCGGGGTGTTTGTTACCCATGATCTGTCCGAGGCGCTGCGGGTCAGTGATGAAATTATCGTGATGGCTCCTGATCCGGGCCGGATCGTTTATCGCCAGCAAATTGCATTGCCGGTGGCCGAACGCGATGAAACCTATGTGTTTCAGGCGGTTGGCCAGCTGATGCAAGTGCCAGCCGTGGATGCCGCGTTTCGCGTGAACGAAAAGGCGGCTTAATACTTGGAAAGGATATAAAATGACAACATTTCTGCATATCGGTAAATTTGTGGTTGCCCCTGAAAAGCGTGACGATTTTGTCAAGCTGATGAAAGACTATGAGAAAACAGTCGAGCAAAAGGGGCTGGATCATTCGCATCTGATTGAAGATGAAAACAAGCTGGGCACCTATTGGCACAGCACCATCTGGCAATCACGCGGTGATTGGGTGGCGGTTGAGGCCACCCCGGGCCATCGCGAGATGCACAAGAAACGCAGTGCGTTGCTGGAAGAGCCGATGAAGCATGACTTTTTCTGCGGCAACGTGGTGATGTAAAGCCGACGGGGGTGGGTTTTGATCCCAAAATCCGCGACACATCGGCGTGAAATGAAAAACTATTGCCGGGCGGCGCAATCCAGATTGTGCCGCTTGGCTGTCAAAACAAGAGGTAATGAACCAATGTTACGATTTCTAAAGCCCACCCTGTTCGGGGCCATGCTGGCGGTGGGGGCGTCTGCCGCATTTGCCAAGGATGTGGTTTTTATGGCGCGGCCGAATGGCCAAACCCTGCCATTGTTCGTCTTGCAGGCCAAGGCGGCTGAGTTCCTGCCCGAGGGCATGAATGTGGTGCTCAAACCCGTGCCCCGGACCAAAGAGGCAGTGGTGAAGGCGTTGAAAACCAAAGAGGTGGATTACGCCAATGTGTTCCATGCCATGGGCGCCACCCTGCATGAAAAGGGCATGACGCATCTGAAACTGGCCGGGGTGCATGTCTGGGGCGGTATGGGGATTTTGTCCAAAGACAGCATCAAGCCCGGCGACTGGCAGGCGCTCAAAGGTGCGACCATGCTGGTTGCTCCGGGGATCAAAACGCCGCCGCATAAAATCTCGATGATGGCGCTGATGATCAACGGCATCAACCCAAAGGCCGATTTGATGATCGCCGGGGCTACTCCGCATCAGGCGTTTGATCAGATGGCTTCGGCCGATAATGCGCCGGATTTCGTGGTGATGCCCGAGCCGCAGCTGTCGCATGGGCTGATCAAGATGAAAAAGCAGGGCTGGAAGACCCAGTATCACCTGTTTGCCGATAGCGGCAAGGCTGTGACCGATTTCGGGGTGCCTCTGGGCAGCCTGTGGATCGTTGGCGATCAGCCTGATGCCAAAGCGGTTGTGGCAGCCTTTGACAAGGCTGTGGATTATACCTTCGACCCCGCCAATCGCGAGGAAGTCGCCAAAATCATCGCCAAAGGGTTCAACGAAACCTTTGATAAATCTGCTCCGGTCAAGGTGTTCTCGGATGCTCTGGGCCGCGGCTTGCTCAAGATGAACTACAAATCCGCCGCCGGGATCGAAGCCGCGCTGCGCATCTTTTGGGGCAATGCCGGGATCAACCCATCGCGTGATGTGATCTGGCATGGCAATGATTTCAAAGTGCCGGACAAGGCGGTTCTGGTTTCGGAAATGCTGCCCCGGCATGTGGGGTCGGCCATTGCGCATGGCAAAGAGCTGGGCCTGAGCAAAAAGACCATGATGGCAGCGTTGCGCATCCGCAAAGATGTTCATGCGGTGATGATCGAGCATCTGACCAAGGTGCGCAATCTCGAGGCCAAAATCTTTGACGCTTATGTCGCCAATGATTTTGACGCGGTTCGGGAAAACCTGAAAGCACTGGCCGATGCACGTCTGACCGCTTCGATGCTGCAAATCGAGTGCATTGAGCGCACCATGAAGGAATATGATCCGGCCGATCTTGCAAAACTACGCCAGTTTCATATTGACAATGAGAAGGTGATCGCGGCCTTTGGCGGGCTGTAAACCTTTCATGTGAACACGCCTTGCCCCTTTGCGGGGCAGGGCTTTTGGGTGCCAGAGAGAACAATGATCGAGCTATACCAATTCAAACCCGCGCTGGGCCTGCCCAACGCTTCGCCGTTTTGCATGAAGGCCGAGGCCTATCTGCTCTATCGCGACATTCCCTATACCATCGTGCCGACCTCGCCGCGCCAGTCGCCTTCGGGGAAGCTGCCGTATATTCGTGATGATGGAAAACTGATCACCGATAGCGAAGCGATCATGGACCATTGCGAGGCCACACAGCCCGCACCTCTGGACAGTGACCTGAGCGATAAGCAGCGGGCGGAGTCGCATATGTTGCGGCTGTGGGTTGAGCAAAACCTGTTTTGGCAGATCGTCTATACCCGCTGGGCCGATCCGGTGGGCTGGGGGGCATTCAAACCGATCCTCAGCGCCAACATGCCGCGTTTGATCGGTGGGCCGTTGATCATGATGATCCGGCGCAAATTGCTGCAACAGCTGCGCAGCCGTGGGCTGAACCCCCATGACCCGAACGCCGCCTATGCCCGGGGCCGGGCGCAGCTGGATGTGCTGGCTCGGTTTCTGGGGGAGGAGGGCTTTGCCTTTGGCCCCACCCCCAGCCGTCTGGACATGACGCTTTACGCGTTCATCGCCAATGTTGTCGAGCAGGACCAGCCCAATGAGTTGCGCGATTACGCCCGCACTCTGGCCCGGCTGAACCGCTATTGCGCCGATATGCACGCGCTCAGCTTTGCCAAGGCCGCAGCATGAACAAGGCGCCGCTTCCCAAAGGTCTCTATGACACGCACCCGCTGTTTAACCGGGTGATTTTCGCCTATGGCTTTCGACCGTTTTTCATCCTGTCGGCGGGGTATGCCGCCCTGACGGTGCTGCTCTGGGCCGGGTTCTGGTATGATCTGGTGCCGCTGCCGGATGCGATTTCGGTGGTGCAATGGCACGCCCATGAAATGCTGTTCGGGGTTATCGGTGCCGCGCTGGGCGGGTTTTTGTTGACCGCAGTGCCGGAACTGACCGCGGATCCCAGCCTGAAATCCCCCGGAGGCACCAAATACAAGCACATCATGGGCCGCAAGCTGGCGCTGCTGGTGGCGCTTTGGCTGGCGGGGCGGGTGGCGATGTGGATGATCGGTGTGCTGCCGATCTGGCTGGTTGCACTGGTGAACCTTGCCTATTTGTTAATTCTGATGGCCTGGACCGTGCCGGATTTGTGGCGCGAGCGGCAAAAAAAGCACCGTTCATTTGCATTTTTCATACCGGCATTGTTTTTGGCACAGATCGTTATCTATCTGGGCTGGCTGGAGCTGACCTTGTTCGAAGACTGGCCGTATGACATCGCCCTGCGTGGGCTGGATGCTGCGCTGAATGTGTTTTTGATCGGCATCTCGCTGGTGGTCACCCGGGTGTCGATGGTGCTGGTGCCGATGGCGCTGGACGAACAAAACGATCTGGAGAGCGAATTTCGCCCGATCCCCCCCCGGCGTAATCTGGCGGTGGCAACGCTGAGCCTGTTTGCGCTGGCGGATTTCTTCATTCCTGAAAATCCGGTAGCGGGCTGGGTGGCTCTGGCGGCGGCGGCGGCGCAGCTGGACCGGCTGGCGGATTGGCATGTCGGGCGGATATTGCTGAAACCCTATGTGCTGGTGGTTTACCTGACCCATGTCTGGATGGCGGTGGGTCTGGCCGGGATCGGTTTGCATGATCTGGCCGGCTGGGATGATTTCGCGGCGGCGCGTCATGCGTTGGCGCTGGGGGCGGCCAGTCTGGCGGTGGTGGCGGTGTATGTGGTCGCGGGGCTGGAGCATACCGGGCGCGCGATGGTGGTCTCAAAACCGATGCTGCTGGCGATTGCGCTGATCAATCTGGCCACGGCGTTGCGGGTTGTGGTGCCGCCGCTGCTGCCGGATCTGTATGTGCCGGTGGCGATTGGCGGGGCTTCGGTGGTTTGGGCCGCGGCGTTTGCGGTGTTCTTGTGGGATTTCTGGCCGGCCCTGACCCGGCCGCGCCCGGATGGGAAACCGGGCTAGGGGGCATTGCCCCGGATCGCTTGCGAAGCTGTCTTTGTGCCTAAGGAAAGACCTCTGCATAAAAGCTGCGTTCCCTCTCACTGCCCGCCCGGCCGTTAGGCCGGGCTGCGCCTGCCTGCCCCCCGGCAGGCGCAATCAGCCTTCCCACACTTTGCAACGTGGTGACTTTATTCACGAACCCCGGTCGCTTCAAAGTTCCGCATATGCGCCTACCCAGGCAGGCGCAGCCCGGCGGTCTTGACGTTATGCGGCATTATGCAGAGGCCTTAAGGAACCAGAATCTCGGAATTCCCGGCCCTGAGGAACAGTTCGACGGGTCAGAAGCCTTGTTACGGCTTCATCCGATAGCCGGTTTTGAAAATCCAGGCGATGAACAGCAGACAGATCAGCATGAACATCCCCGTCATCCCCAGACTGATCCCCGGATGCACACTGGCCTGCCCGGTAAAGGCCCAGCGAAAGCCGCTGATCAGGTAAAGCACCGGGTTGAACAGGCTGACCGTTTGCCAAAAGGGCGGCAGCATGTTGATCGAATAAAAACTGCCCCCCAGAAAGGCCAGCGGGGTGATGATCAGCGCCGGGGTGATTTGCAGATGCTCAAACCCTTTGGCCATGATCCCGATCACAAAGCCCAGCATGGAAAACGTCACTGTCGTCAGCAGCAAAAACACCAGCATCCAGACCGGATGCGCGATCTGCACCGGCACGATCAGCGCCGAGGTTCCCAGAATGATCAACCCCAGAATGATCGCCTTGGTCGCCGCCGCCCCGACATAGCCCAGCACGATCTCGAACCCCGAAATCGGCGCACAGAGCACCTCGTAAATCGTGCCGCTGAAGCGGGGGAAAAAGATCCCGAATGAGGCATTGGCGATGCTGCTGGTCAGCAAAGACATCATGATCAGCCCCGGCACGATGAACGCCCCGTAAGATACGCCGTCAATTTCGTCGATCCGCGCCCCAATTGCCGCGCCGAACACCACGAAATAAAGGAAGGTGGTCAGCACCGGGGACAGCACGCTCTGAATCCAGGTGCGCGCCATGCGGTTCATCTCAAAGCGGTAAATCGTCAGGACAGAACGGGTGTTCATGGGGTTTCCTTTACCAGATCGACAAAGATATCTTCCAGACTGGATTGCTCGGTCGACAGATCAGACAGTTGCAGCCCGGCATCGCGCAGATCGTTCAGCAAACGGGTGATGCCGGTGGAGTGCTGCTGCGCCTCATAGGTATAGAGCAGCTCGGTGCCGTTGCCGGAAATTTCCAGCCCGTATTGGTCCAGCGCGGCGGGGGTGTCGGTAATCGGTGCGTCCAGATGCAGGGTCAGGCGTTTTTTGCCCAGTTTTTGCATCAGCGCCTTTTTGTCCTCGACCAGCAGCAATTCGCCCTTGGCAATGACCCCGACCCGGTCGGCCATTTCCTCGGCCTCTTCGATATAATGAGTGGTCAGGATGATGGTCACACCGCTATCACGCAGATCACGCACCATCTGCCACAAATCCCGGCGCAGGGCCACATCCACCCCGGCGGTGGGTTCGTCCAGAAACAGGATGATGGGTTCATGCGCCAAGGCTTTGGCGATCAGCAGGCGGCGTTTCATGCCGCCGGACAGGGTCAAAATCTTGCTGTGGCGTTTATCCCATAGCGACAACAGGCGCAGGATTTTTTCGATATAGGCGGGGTCTTTGGGTTTGCCAAACAGGCCGCGGGTGAAATTGACGGCGGCCAGCACGGTTTCGAAGGCTTCGCCGACGATTTCCTGCGGCACCAGCCCGATGCGGGTGCGGGTCTGGCGGTAATCCTTGCGGATGTCATAGCCATCGACCGTCACGCTGCCGCCGCTGGGATTGGTCAGGCCGCAAATGATGCTGATCAGAGTGGTTTTGCCGGCACCGTTGGGGCCGAGCAGGGCAAAGATTTCGCCCTTTTCAATCTGCAGATCAATCGGTTTGAGCGCGTTGAAGCCATCGGAATAGGTTTTGTGCAGCTGGTTGATCGAAACGATAGCGCTCATGTCTCATCCTCAAAGCAAAAGCCGGGCAGGGCATCACATATGCCATTGTGCCGGAATGTCTGCAACGGGTGATCCTGCACAGGGGATGTGCATTTTTGCGAGGGGTAGGGGGTGGATTGGGTAAATTTGCAGAGAAATGTCGAGTGGAAGGGGGGCTAAAGAGCTGTGCATCATGCCGTATAATGTCAAACGTGCCGGGCTGCGCCTGCCTGGGTAGGCGCTTATGTGCGGCGTATAGGTAAGCGTGGGGTGTGAATAATTCGCCACGTTGCAAAGTGTTGAGAAGCTGATTGCGCCTGCCGGGGGGCAGGCAGGCGCAGCCGGGCCTATCGGCCGGGCGGGGCAGATCAGGGGGCGCAACCTTGTGCAGAATTCTTTCAAAAACGAAATTATTGCCACACCCGCTTGCAAAGCGGCGCAATAACAGGTTGATAAGGCAGTATGACCACCTTAGCCCACCCAGCCAAACTGATCATAGCGGTCTTATTACTGTTCATGCCTGTGCGCATGGCCATAGCGGGCGAAGCAACCGTGGCGGTGGCCTCGAATTTCCTGCACACGGCGACCAAAATTGCCGAAAGCTTCACCGCCCAGACCGGGCATCAGCTGCAACTGGTCAACGGCTCGACCGGAGCGCTGTTTGCCCAGATCAGCCATGGAGCGCCCTATGATCTGTTTTTGTCGGCCGATCAACTTCGGGTGCTGCGGCTGGCGCAGGAAGGCCGCCTGTTGAACGGGCAGCACAAAACCTATGCTCTGGGCAAGCTGGTGCTGTATGCCCGCGACCCGGCCCATTTGCAGGGCGATCTGGAGCGATCCCTACGCAATGACGCCATTCGCCATGTGGCGCTGGCCGATGCCCGAACCGCGCCTTATGGTTCGGCCGCGCATCAGGTTCTGGAGCGGCTGAACCTGTCTGATCTGATCCGGCAAAAAGCGGTGATCGGGGCCAATGTCGCCCAGAGCTTTGGCTTTGTCGCCACCGGCAATGCGCAGATCGGATTTGTTGCATTATCACAAGCCAAACAGGCAAAAGGCGGTTGGATTGCGGTTTCTGAGGCGCTGTATGTTCCAATTGTGCAAGAGGTGGGGGTGCTCAAAAACGCTGCGGGCAACCCGGCGGCGCAGGAATTTTACGAGTTTCTGTCCTCTGAAACCGCCCTGCATATCCTGCAAGAGTCAGGCTATGGGGGGGCGCAATGAATATCTGGCCCGCCATCTGGCTATCGGTGCAGCTGGCATTTTTCAGCACGGTGATCCTGCTGATCATCGCCACCCCGCTGGCCTGGTGGCTGATCCGCAGCCAAAGCCGCCTGCGCCCGTTCATCGAAGCGCTGGTGGCACTGCCATTGGTGTTGCCGGCCACGGTTTTGGGCTTTTATCTGCTGCTGTTCATGAGCCCGGATCACGCCTTGGGGGCGCTGTGGCTGCGCCTGACCGATGACAGCCTGGCCTTTTCCTTTGCCGGTTTGCTGCTGGCGTCAATCATCTATTCGCTGCCCTTTGCCGTGCAGCCGCTGCAAACCGCTTTTCAATCGGTGGGCCGGGGCGTGATCGAGGCCGCGGCCACCATGGGCGCGGGGCGTTGGGATATTTTCTACAGCGTGGTGATGCCGCTTTCAAAACGCGGTTTTCTGACGGCAATGGTGCTGTCCTTTGCCCACACCTTGGGCGAATTCGGCGTGGTTTTGATGGTGGGCGGCAACATCCCCGGGCGCACCCGCACCATTTCGATCGAAGTTTTCAATGCCGTCGAAGTGCTGGACTATACCACTGCGCATCGCCTCTCGGCCGGGCTGTTGCTGTTTTCCTTTGTGGTGCTGGTGTTCGTCTATCTGATCAACGGCCAAAGGCGGCGCGAGCGATGACGGATTGCCTGTATCTGGACATCAGTTTGCAACTGGGGGACCACCGGCTGAGCGCCCAGCTTGATCTGCCCCTGCAAGGGATCACCGCGCTGGAGGGGGCCAGCGGCAGCGGCAAGACCTCGCTTTTGCGCTGCATTGCCGGGCTGGAGCGGCGTTGCCTTGGTCGGATCAGCTTTGGCGCTCAGATCTGGCAGGATCAGCGCCGGTTTCTGGCCCCGCAAAAACGCCGGATCGGCTATGTGTTTCAGGATACCCGGCTGTTTGCGCATCTGACGGTCCGGGATAATCTGGCCTATGGCCATCAGCGGGCCGGGGCCGCAGGGCAGGTGTTGCAGCGGGTGGTGGAGGCGCTCGATCTGGGCGATTTGCTGCAACGGCGGGTCGAAGCGCTTTCGGGCGGCGAGGCCAAGCGGGTCGCTTTGGGCCGCGCTCTGGCGATGGATCCGCAGCTGTTGTTGCTGGATGAACCGCTGACCGGGCTGGATCGGCGCCGCAAGGACGAGATCCTGCCCTATATTGCGGATGCGGTGCAGGCCACTGGTTGCCCGGCGATTTATGTCAGCCATGAACGCCGCGAAACCGCGTTGCTGGCGGATCGGGTGCTGCGGATGCAGCAGGGGCGGCTGAGCGGGCCTGAACCCTGTGATACCCATCTGAACGCCACCGCCCGCCACACAAATGGCCAGTGGCGGCTTTGTGTTGACGGCCACCCGACCGGGCTGACGGTGCCCGATGGGGCCAAAACAAGCTATACCCTGCGCCTGAACCCCGAAAGCGTGGTGCTGTCGCAGCGTGATCCGGGGCCGTGTTCGGCGATGCTTTGCCTGCCGGTTGAGTTGCGCGCTCTGGGGCCGGTTGAGGCGGGCCATCGCCGCCTGACGCTGGGCGGGGCGGGCGGACAGCTGCGCTTGCTCAAACCGGCCGAATTTTGCCAGCGGATGCAGCTGAGCGTGGGGCAAAAACTCTGGCTGATGGCCAATGAGGCCAGCATTGCCGGGCCGCAAATGTGAAATAACGGTTGCAAATCGGCAAGTATCATTATTGTTTGGCAACCGACCAACAAACGAAAGATAGGGCAGATGACGAAATCATACCTCAAGAACACTCCGAACCGGGATGGATATTTTGGCGATTATGGCGGCGCGATGTTGCCGCCGCCTCTGGTGCCGCATTTCAAGGCGATTTCCGAGGCGTATGACGAAATTTCCAACTCGGCCGATTACATCCGCGATTTGCGCTATATCCGCAAACATTTCCAAGGGCGGCCAACACCGGTGTCTTACCTCAAGAACCTGTCCAAAGCCGCTGGCGGGGCGCAGATTTATGCCAAGCGCGAAGATCTGAACCACACCGGCGCGCATAAGCTGAACCATTGCATGGCCGAAGGGCTGCTGGCCAAGCATATGGGCAAGACCAAGCTGATCGCCGAAACCGGCGCTGGCCAGCATGGGGTGGCGCTGGCCACTGCGGCGGCTTATTTCGGGATGGAGTGCGAAATTCATATGGGCGAGGTCGACATGGCCAAAGAAGCCCCCAATGTGGTGCGCATGAAGCTGCTGGGGGCTACGGTTGTGCCGGTCACCGCCGGGGCCAAAACCCTGAAAGAGGCCGTTGACAGCGCCTTTACCAGCTATCTGGAGCAAGCCGATACGGCGCTGTTTGGCATTGGCTCGGTTGTGGGGCCGCATCCTTTCCCGAAAATCGTGCGCGATTTCCAGACCATTGTCGGGCTGGAGGCCCGCGAGCAATTCTTTGATATGACAGGGAATTTGCCGGATATTGTCGCGGCTTGCGTCGGTGGGGGCTCAAACGCGATGGGGATTTTCGCGGGCTTCATTGATGAGGCTGACGTGGCGCTGGTCGGGGTTGAGCCCGGCGGCACGTCGTCGAAACTGGGCGATCACGCCGCCACCATGACCTATGGCCAGGATGGCGATATCCACGGGTTCCGCAGCAAGGTTCTGCTGGATGAAAACGGCGAACCGGCACCGGTGAACACGCTGGCATCGGGGCTAGATTATCCCGGGGTCGGGCCCGAGCACGCGCATTTGCAGAAAACCGGCCGTGCCAGCTATGTGTCGGCCAGCGATACTGAGGCGCTCAAGGCATTTTACGATCTGTCGCGCATGGAAGGCATCATTCCGGCGCTGGAGAGCGCCCATGTCGTGGCTTATGCGACGCGCGAGGCGAAAAACCATCCGGGGCAGTCGATTTTGATCAACCTGTCCGGGCGTGGGGATAAAGACATTGATTATGTGGCCGAGACCTATGGCTTTGGGGAATAACCCTCTGAGATAAGCTGCAAAGGCGCCCCGCTGCCGTGAAACCGGTTGCGGGGCGTTTTGGTTTTGAGGGGCATCAAAGACATTAGCATAGCAAATCGCCCCCTCTTACTGTCCCGCCCGACGTTTTTCTCAATCTACGGCATGATGCAGAAGCCTGTATTGCTTTGGTTTTTGCACGCACGCCCCGCCAGATTTATGCTCCCCCCACACAGCGGCCAGTGAAAAAGACGGCTCGATTTTGTTCCACCAAAGTGGTGTGGTTTAGCCATATTTTTCCTTCGAATCCCCATGCCATCTTGTATGCCGGCCAGCGCCGCTTTACATGCGTTGGCATGAAACATCTGATCCCATTTCTGAAATCCGGCCCCAAAGTCGCCGTGATCCAACTGTCCGGGGCGATTGCCGCCGGGGGCCGCAACGGGCTGAGCGATGCCCGCCTGCGCCCGCTGATTGAAAAAGCCTTTCGCAAAGGCAGGCCCAAAGCGGTGGCGTTGCTGATCAATTCGCCCGGGGGCTCGCCGGTGCAATCCTCGCTGATCGCGGCCCGCATCCGGCGGCTGGCGGCCGAGCGCAACATCCCGGTGCTGGCCTTTGTCGAGGACGTTGCCGCCTCGGGCGGCTATTGGCTGGCAACGGCGGCGGATGAGATCTGGGCCGATGAATGCTCGATCGTCGGTTCGATCGGGGTGATCTCGATGGGGTTTGGCTTTGACAAGGCGATGCAGCAGCACGGGGTTGAGCGCCGGGTCTATACCGCGGGCAAATCCAAGTCGATGCTGGATCCGTTCCAGCCGGAAAAACCCTCGGATGTCAAACGGTTAAAAGACCTTCTTGAACAGATGCATCAAAGCTTCAAGGCGCAGGTGCAAAAGCGCCGACTGGGCAAGCTGCCTGAGGATCAGGATCTGTTCACCGGCGAAGTCTGGCTGGGCCGGACGGCGCTGGAGCTGGGCCTGATTGACGGCATCGGCCATCTTGAACCGCTGCTGAAACAGCGTTTCGGCGATAAGGTCAAACTGCTGCGCTATGGCAGCAAACGCCCGCTTTTGCAGAGATTCGGTTTGCGGCTGGTGCAGGATGCGCTGGATGATGTGCAGGAGCGCGCCCATTTCGCGCGGTTCGGGCTGTAGCATGGCGGTCAAGGTTGTCTTTTTATTTCTGGTGGGTATGGCGGTGCTGGCCATGTTTGGCCGTTTGCGCTATCCGGGCAAACAACAGCTGGAAAGCCGCAAATGCCCCAAATGCGGGCGCTATCGCATCGGGCGCGGGCCGTGTGCCTGTGGTCATATTAAAAAGGGTTAAAGAATGGATTGGTTATATGCGGGCCTCGGGCTGGTGATTTTGCTTTTTGCCGGCGATGCGCTGGTGCGCGGGACGGTGAATCTCAGCCTGCGACTGGGGGTTCCGGCGTTGATTGTCAGCCTGACGATTGTGGCCTTTGGCACCTCCGCGCCCGAGCTGTTGATTGCCATTCAGGCGATCATTGACGGCGCACCGGGGCTGGCGCTGGGGAATGTGGTGGGTTCGAACACCGCAAATGTGCTGCTGGTGCTGGGGCTGCCGGCGCTGCTGGCCACGTTTCATACCTCGGGCTGTGAGACGCGCAAAAGCTACCTTTACATGATCTTTGCCTCTTTGCTGTTTACGGCCATCTGCTTTGTCGGCCCGATCACCTGGCTGCATGGGGTGATTTTGCTGGCGGCGCTGGGGTTTGTGCTGACGGATGCGTTTTTACAGGCCAAATCGCACCACAAGAGCAGCCGGGACGCCAATCTGGTGGATATCGAAGATCTGGAAGGGGCGGACCCGAATATGCCCTGGTGGCAGATCGTGATCTTCATGCTGCTGGGGTTGGCCGGTTTGCCGCTGGGGGCAAATCTGTTGGTCGAGGGTTCGGTCAGCATTGCCACCCATTACGGGGTCAGCGATACGGTGATCGGGTTGACTCTGGTCGCGGTGGGCACTTCGCTGCCCGAGCTGGCGACGACCGGCATGGCGGTGATCCGCAGGCAGGCGGATGTGGCGCTGGGCAATGTGATTGGCTCGAACATGTTTAACCTGCTGGCGATCATTGGCATTTCCAGCCTTGTCGGCCCGATCCCGGTGGCCGAAAACATCCTGAGCTTTGACATCTGGGTGATGCTGGCAACCTCGGCGCTGCTGCTGCCCTTTGTGTTTTTCAAACGCGACATCACCCGCATCTGGGGCATCATCCTGTCGGCGCTTTATGCGGCCTATGTGGTGATGGTGCTGGTCTGATGATCGGGGAGCACCGCGCCATCATCACCGGGGCCGGGCAGAGGCTGGGGCGGGCCATGGCGCTGTATCTCGCGCAGCGCGGTTATGATGTGGCGCTGCATTATCAAAGCTCGGCGGCGCAAACCCGGCAGTTGGCGGATCAGATCTCGGAGATGGGAGTCAAAGCCCTGCCGCTTCAGGCCGATTTGCGCGACGAAGCCGCCTGTCAGGCGCTGATTGGCCGCGCGGCTCAGGGGCTGGGCGGGCCGCTGAATTGCCTGATCAACAATGCGGCGGTGTTCGACTATGACACCCTGCAAACCGCCGACCGCGCCAGTTGGGATCGGCATATGCAAATCAATTTGCGTGCGCCTTTCGTATTAACCCAGAATTTCGCCGCTCAGGCCCCCAAAGCGGTGCCGGATGCGCATTCCGAGATGCTCTCAACTGCTTTGATCGTCAATATGCTGGATCAGCGGGTGCAAAAGCTGACGCCCGAATTCACCAGCTACACGATTTCGAAAATGGGGCTGTGGGCGTTCACCCAGACGGCGGCACAGGCGCTGGCCCCGGATGTGCGCATCAACGCCATCGGCCCGGGCCCGACATTACGGGCAGAGCGCCAGTCCGAGGACCATTTCAAACGTCAACGCGACAGCCTGCCTTTGCGCCGCGGAGCCCATCCGCAGGACATCACCGCCGCACTTGGCTATTTTCTGGATGCCGTGGCGGTGACCGGGCAGTTGATCTGTGTCGATGGCGGTCAGAATACGGCCTGGCAGACGCCGGAAATTCTGGGGTTTTCCGGTGAAAATGAGGGCTGAGAGCGCACGTTCCGGGCGTAGTTTTGCACGGGGGCGCAAAATTTTTAACAAAGGTTAAAAATTTGCCAGAAAATTCAAGGACTTGTGTTTTTTGAGAAATTAATCGCTTTGAAAACATGGGCTTGCAGAACTGCCTAAAAAATAGGCAAATTAACGAACTGGCCAGAAATAAAGGAAAAATTTGAGTTGGTCGCAAGTTGTGAACAGAGTTATCCCCAGAATGGGTGGAGATGTTTTCTCTTGCATTTTATCGGCTATGATTGCAGCCAAAATCGGGAATCACCAAAGTGAATCTATGAGCCAACCTGACGCCCCCAATTCCCCTCCCAATTCCGGGCAAAATCCGCCAACGGGTCATGATTGCATCCGAAGCTATCTGCACACGCTCGACGGTAGTCCGGGGGTTTATCGGATGCTGGATCGCGAGGGGCGGGTACTGTATGTCGGCAAGGCGCGGCATCTGAACAAGCGGGTCGCCAGCTATGCCAAACCCGGCGGCCACACGGCGCGCATCGCCCGGATGATCTCGCAAACCGCGTCGATGATGTTTCTGACCACCGAAACCGAAACCGAAGCGCTGCTGCTGGAACAAAACCTGATCAAACAGCTCAAGCCGCATTACAATGTGCTGCTGCGCGATGACAAATCCTTTCCCAGCATCCTGCTGGCCAAAAGCCACCGCTTTGCCCGGATCAAAAAGCACCGGGGCCGCCGGGCCGAAGTCGGCAGCTATTTCGGCCCTTTTGCCAGCAATGGGGCGGTGAACCGCACGCTGAACCAGTTGCAAAAGGTGTTTCTGCTGCGGGATTGCTCGGATTCCGTGTTTGAAAGCCGCACCCGGCCCTGTTTGCTGTTTCAGATCAAGCGCTGCTCGGCCCCGTGTGTGGGGGAAATTAGCGCCAGCGACTATGACGATCTGGTGCGTGAGGCCGAGCAATTCCTGTCGGGCAAAACCAGCAAGGTGCAGGATGATCTGGCCCGGCAGATGCAGCAGGCCAGTGAAGCCATGGAATATGAACGCGCCGCGGCGCTGCGGGATCGGATCAAGGCGCTGACACAGGTGCAGCAGAGCCAAGGCATTAACCCGCGTGGCGTGGCCGAAGCCGATGTGATCGCGCTGCATATGCAGGGCGGGCAGGCCTGTGTGCAGGTGTTTTTCATCCGGGCGCATCAGAATTGGGGCAATCGCGACTTTTACCCCCGCACCGGGGCTGGGGCGGGTGAGGCCGAGGTGTTGGAGGCGTTCATCGCTCAATTCTACCAAAACAAACAGCCGCCGCGCCTGTTGCTGCTGTCGCATCCGATCGAGAATGACGATCTGATGCAGCAGGCGCTCAGCCTGAAGGCGGATCGCAAGGTGGTGATCTCGGTGCCGATGCGTGGTGAAAAGGCTGAGCTGGTCGAGGGCGCGCGGCGCAATGCCCGCGAGAGCCTGGCGCGTAAGATGGCCGAAACCGCCACGCAGGCGAAATTGCTGGCCGGGCTGGCCGAAGCCTTCGATCTGCCCGCCCCGCCCAAACGGATCGAGGTCTATGACAATTCGCACATTTCCGGCCGCCATGCGGTTGGGGCGATGATCGTGGCCGGGCCCGAGGGCTATGTCAAAAGCCAGTATCGCAAATATAACATCAAGAATACCGATCTGACTCCGGGCGATGATTTTGCGATGATGAAAGAGGTTCTGGGCCGGCGTTTCAAGCGTCTGATCAAAGAAGACCCCGAGCGCAAGGGCGAGGGCTGGCCCGATCTGCTGTTGATTGATGGCGGGGCCGGGCAGGTCAGCGCGGTGGCCGAGGTGATGCGCGATTATGGCGTTAGCGATATTGCGATGATCGGCGTGGCCAAGGGCGAGGATCGTGATGCCGGCAAAGAAGAATTTTACCGCCCCGGCCAGCGCCCCTTTGCCCTGCGTCACAATGATCCGGTGCTGTATTTCGTGCAGCGCCTGCGTGATGAGGTCCACCGCTTTGCCATCGGCACCCATCGCGCCAAACGGGCCAAGGCAATGGGCGCGACGCCGCTGGATGGGGTGCCCGGGGTGGGGGCAGCCCGCAAACGCGCTTTGCTGGCGCATTTCGGCAGTGCCAAGGCCGTCAGCCGCGCCGGTCTGGCCGATTTGCAAAAAGTGGACGGGATTTCAAAAAGATTGGCCCAAACGCTCTATGACTTCTTCCATGATAAGGGTTGAGCGGTTAAGGATGTCTCTATGAAGTGGAATCTCCCCAATATCCTGACGGTCACCCGCCTGCTGGCCGCCCCTGCGCTGGCGCTTATGTTCTTGTATTTCAAAACCCCCTGGGCCTATTGGTTTGCGCTGGTGCTGTTCGTGCTGGCGGCGTTGACCGATTTCGTCGATGGCTATCTGGCGCGGGCCTGGAAACAGGAAAGCAAATTCGGCGCCATGCTGGACCCGATCGCCGATAAGGCGATGGTGCTGATTGCCTTGCTGGTGATCATCGGCTTTTCCGGGGTCAAGGCATGGATTTTGCTGCCCGCCACCATGATCATTTTCCGCGAGGTGTTTGTGTCGGGCCTGCGCGAATTTCTCGGCGACAAGGCGCATAATCTGAAGGTGACGCAGCTGGCAAAATGGAAAACCACCGTGCAGATGGTGGCGATTGCGGTGCTGTTTTCGCAAGGGATCTTCGAACATTACGAGCAAAAGCGCTCTGATCTGGGCTGGCTTTCGGCGGGGATCGAATGGAGCTATTATGGCGGCATCGTTTTACTGTGGCTGGCGGCGGCGCTGACATTGATCACCGGCTGGGATTATCTGGTCAAGGCGTTGCCGTTTCTAAAGGATGACAGCTGATGATTGAGGTGCTGTATTTCGCTTGGCTGCGCGAACGTATCGGTGTGCCGCGCGAGCAGGTGAACACCGATGCTAAGACCGTGGCCGAACTGGTGGCCGAGCTGATGGCGCGGGAGGATCGCTACGGGGCGGCCTTTGCCGATCTGTCGGCTTTGCGGGTGGCGGTGGATCAGCAGCTTTGCGATTTTGACGCCCCGCTTGCCGGCGCGCGCGAGGTTGCGTTTTTCCCGCCGATGACGGGCGGCTGAAATGACGGTTCTGGTGCAACAGCCCGCCTTTGATCTGGGCACCGTGGTGGCCTCATTCGCTGAGCGCTGCGAGGGGGCTGGGGCGGTTGTCAGCTTTACCGGTATTGTGCGCAACACCGCCGCCGGTGATCTGGAGCGCATGGAGATCGAGCATTACCCCGGCATGACCGAACGCGCCCTTGGCGAGATCGAGGCCGAGGCCGTGCGCCGCTGGAATCTCAGCGACAGTCTGATCATCCACCGTTATGGGGTGCTGCGCCCGGGCGAGCAGATCATGATGGTGGCCACGGCCGCGCCGCATCGGGTGGATGCGTTTGAGGCGGCGCAGTTTTTGATGGATTATCTGAAATCCCGGGCGCCGTTTTGGAAAAAGGAATTCACCCGCGATGGGGCCGAGTGGGTTGCTGCCAAGCAGGCCGATGAACAGGCACTGACCCGCTGGTAGGAGGCGGAGCCATGTGTGATGGCCGCGTTTCCCAGAGCTTGGGCATCAGCTTGCCCAGTTTGGCGATCAGGATTTGAGGTTACGCTGAACTTTTGTGGATGCGTGGATCAGGATCCCCCGCCCGCTCAGTCGCTCAGTAGGGTGGCCTTAGCCGCGCGGGCGGAGAATTGAGAAAGTTTTTCGAGAATTTACCATTCCTAAACCATTTTTGCGCTACCCCATTTGTAAATGGTTAACAGGACAGGGGGGAAGCGCATGGTGGCCCGCGCCTACACGGTTGCCTTTGAAGGCGTTCAGGCCCGGCTGATCGAAGTGCAATGCGCCATCAGCCCCGGCCTGCCGTCTTTTTCCATCGTCGGGCTACCGGACAAGGCGGTTTCCGAGGCCCGCGAACGGGTGCGTGCAGCGCTGACCGCCATGTCCATCGCGCTGCCATCCAAACGCATCACCATCAATCTTTCGCCCGCCGATGTGCTCAAGGCCGGTTCGCATTTCGATCTGCCAATCGCCATGGCGCTGTTGGCGGCGCTGGACATGGTTCCGGCCGAAGAGGTTGAGAACATCGTGGCCCTGGGCGAGCTTTCGCTGGATGGGTCACTGATCCCGGTGCTGGGGGCGCTGCCCGCCGCCATGGCCGCGGCTGAACATAACCGCAGCTTGCTCTGCCCCAAAGCCTGCGGCCCCGAAGCAGCCTGGGTCGGGGCAACCCCGGTGTTCGCCCCGGACAATTTGACTCAGGCGCTGCACCATTTCACCGGCCAGAACCCGCTGCTGCCCGCAGTGGCGGGTGAGGTCTCGCCACAGGCTCCGGGCCGCGATATGCGCGATGTCAAAGGGCAGGAACGGGCCAAACGGGCGCTGGAAATCGCCGCTGCCGGGCGGCATCATATGCTGATGATCGGCCCGCCCGGCGCGGGTAAATCCATGCTGGCCGCCCGCCTGCCCGGCATCATGCCCGATCTGAGCGCCGCCGAAGCGCTCGAAACTTCGATGATCCATTCGCTCTCGGGCCTGCTGGAGGATGGCGGCATCTCGCGGCAAAGGCCGTTTCGCGAACCGCATCACACCAGCTCGATCGCCGCGATCATTGGCGGAGGCAAGGGGGCGAAACCGGGCGAAATCTCGCTGGCGCATAACGGCATCCTGTTTCTGGACGAGTTGCCGGAATATCCGCGCACCGTGCTGGAAACTCTGCGCCAGCCGATAGAGACCGGCAGCGTGGTGGTGGCGCGGGCCAATGCGCATATCCGCTATCCGTGCCGTTTCATGCTGGTGGCGGCGGCCAATCCGTGCCGCTGTGGCAGCCTGCAGGAGTGCAGCCGGGGGCCGCAATGCAGTCAGGACTATCTGGGCAAAATCTCGGCCCCGCTGATGGACCGGTTCGATCTGCGACTGGAGGTGCCAGCGGTCGATTATAGCGACCTTGATCTGCCGGCAAGCGGCGAAAGCTCGGCCGAAATCGCCGCAAGGGTGGCGGCGGCGCGCACCCGGCAGCAGGAGCGGTTCAGCGCTTATGACGATGTGCGGGTCAATGCTGATGCCGAGGGCAATTTGCTCACCGAAATCGCCACCCCGGATCGGGAGGGGCGTGAGCTTCTGGTCCGGGTGGCCGAGCGCTTTGGCCTGTCGGCGCGGGGTTATCACCGGGTGCTACGGGTGGCCCGCACCATTGCCGATCTGGAAGGGGTGGATGATGTGCGCAAACATCATGTGGCCGAGGCGGTCAGTTTTCGGATTGCCCAGAGCAGCTAAGGGCGGCGCGATGCTCAGCAGCAGCTTGCCCGGGGCAGGGGGCGGGCCTCTCTGGCTGAGCCAATCCCGACGGGCCGGGGTCTTTTGTAAAATCAGCCGAAAAATGCTGGCCTTCCTGAATGCAGGGGCTAAAGTCCATTAACCCTTTGGCCCGACTCGTGTGCTGGGGCCAAATGCAATAGCTCAGGAGAACGCCATGCCCGCCCCTCTACCCTTTGAAACCCTGAAACAGCAGGTTGAACAAGGCAGCATCGACACGGTGCTGGTGATGATGGTGGACATGCAGGGCCGTTTGATGGGCAAACGCATGGTGGCGCAATATTTCGTGGATGGGGCGTGGAAAGAGACCCATTGCTGCAACTACCTGCTGGCCACGGATCTTGAGATGGCCACCCCGGATGGCTATGCCTCGACCAGCTGGCAGACTGGCTATGGTGATTATGTGATGCGCCCCGATCTGGACACGCTGCGCCCGGTGCCATGGCTGGAGGGCACCGCCATGGTGCTGTGCGATGTGCTGGATCACCACGGCCACGACGTCGCCCATGCCCCGCGTGCCATGCTCAAACGTCAGCTGGCGCGTCTGGCCGATCTGGGGATGAACGCGATGATGGCGACCGAGCTGGAGTTTTTCCTGTTCGCCCAGAGCTTTGATGAGATCCGCGCCGAAGGCTTTTTGAACCTGCAACCGATCAGCGCCTATAACGAGGATTACCACATCCTGCAAACCACCAAGGAAGAGCATATCATGCGCCCGATCCGCAATCATCTGCTGGCGGCGGGCATTCCGGTTGAGGGCTCCAAGGGCGAGGCCGAGGCCGGTCAGGAAGAGCTCAACATCAAATATGCCGCGCCGATGGATTGCGCCGATCACCACAGCATTGCCAAACATGCGGTCAAGGAAATCGCCTGGGGGCAGGGCCATGCGGTGACGTTTTTGCCCAAATGGCACGCCGATCGGGTGGGCTCGTCCTCGCATATCCATCAATCGCTGTGGCAGGGCGACACCCCACTGTTTTATGATGCTGACAAACCTTATGGCATGTCCGATCTGATGCGCCATTATCTGGCCGGGCTGATCAAATATGCCGGAGATTACACCTATTTTCTGGCCCCCTATATCAACAGCTATAAGCGCTTTCAAAAGGGCAGCTTCGCGCCGATTGGCACCGCGTGGTCGATTGACAACCGCACCGCCGGGTTCCGCCTGTGCGGTGAGGGCAGCAAGGCCATTCGGGTCGAGTGCCGGATCGGCGGCTCTGACCTGAACCCTTATCTGGCGATGGCCGCCTGTCTGGCTGCCGGGCTGGCGGGGATCGAGGAAAAGCTGGAGCTGTCCGAGCCGCTGACCGGCGATGCTTATAACGCCGCCGAGGCTGGCAGCATCCCGGCCAATCTGCGTGATGCCGGCGAAGCGCTGAAGGACTCGCAGATGCTGCGGACGGCCTTTGGCGATGCGGTGGTCAATCATTATTACCGTGCCGCCACTTGGGAGCAGGAAGAATTTGACCGTGTGGTCACCGATTATGAAATCGCCCGCGGGTTTGAACGGGCCTAAAGGATAAGAGCAATCCCCATGACAGAAGTTTTGAAATGTATCTCTCCGATTGATGGCACGGTGCTGGTCGAGCGCCCTTTGCTGGGGCTGGAGCAGGCCAAAGCCGCCGCCGCCCGCGCCAAAGCCGCCCAGCCCGCCTGGGCGGCGCGGCCGTTGCAGGAACGCATTGATCTGGTGCTGGCCGCAGTGGCGGCGATTGGCGAGATGGATGATCAGATCGTGCCCGAGCTGGCGCAACAGATGGGCCGCCCGGTGCGCTATGGCGGCGAATTTTCCGGCTTTCAGGATCGCGCCCGCTATATGGCCGAAATCGCCGAACAGGCGCTGGCACCGATGCCGGTTGAAGACACGGAGCAGTTCAAACGCTATATCGCCCGCGAAGCGCTGGGCGTGGTGCTGGTGGTGGCGCCGTGGAATTATCCGTTCATGACCGCGATTAACAGCATCGCGCCGGCGCTGATTGCGGGCAATACGGTGGTGCTGAAACACGCCAGCCAGACCCCGCTGGTGGGCGAGCGGCTGGCGCAGGCTTTTGCGCAGGCGGGCGTGCCGTCTGATGTGTTCCAGAACCTGTTTCTGGGCCACGATACCACTTCGGCACTGATCGCCGGGCGCTGCTTTGATTTCGTCAATTTCACCGGCTCGGTCGGCGGCGGGCAGGCGATTGAACGCGCTGCGGCGGGCACCTTTACCGGCATCGGGCTTGAACTGGGCGGCAAAGACCCCGGCTATGTCACCGAAGACGCTGATCTGGAGGCCGCCGTGGCGACTTTGATCGACGGGGCGATGTTCAATTCCGGGCAATGCTGCTGCGGGATCGAGCGGATTTATGTGATCGACAGCCTCTATGATGATTTCGTTGCCAAAGCAGTCGAGATCGTCAATGGCTATCAGCTGGGCAACCCGCTGGACCCGAACACCAGCCTGGGCCCGATGGCGCATAAACGCTTTGCCGATGAGGTGCGCAGGCAAACGGCCGAGGCGATTGCCGCCGGGGCCAGGCCGTTGATCGACCCCGCCCAGTTCCCGCAGGATGATGGCGGCGCCTATCTGATGCCGCAAATTCTGATCAATGTGGATCATTCCTTGCGCGTGATGCGTGAGGAAAGCTTTGGCCCGGTGGTTGGGATCATGAGGGTCTCTGACGATGCCGAGGCGATCCGTTTGATGAATGACAGCGATTTTGGTCTGACCGCTTCGATCTGGACCGCCGATCTGGCCCGGGCCGAACGCATCGGAGCCGCGCTGCAAACCGGCACCGTGTTCATGAACCGCGCCGATTATGTCGATCCCGGCCTGTGCTGGAGCGGCTGCAAAAACACCGGGCGCGGGGGGGCTCTGTCGGTCATTGGCTATCAGAACCTGACCCGCCCGAAATCATATCACCTGAAGAAAGCCTGACAGAATGCAACTGATTGGAAACTGGTCTTACCCTACGCAAATGAAATTCGGTGCCGGGCGGATTGCCGAAATCGCTCAGGCCTGCCGGGACATTGGCATCACCAAACCGCTGCTGGTCACCGATAAGGGGCTGGCCGATCTGCCGATCACCCAAAACACGCTCGACCTGCTGGACGCCGCCGGGCTGGGGCGGGCGATGTTTAGCCAGGTTGACCCGAACCCGACCGAGCTTAATCTGGCCGCCGGTGTTCAGGTTTATCGCGAGGGTGGCCATGATGGGGTGATTGCGTTTGGTGGCGGCTCGGGGTTGGATCTGGGTAAGATGGTGGCGTTTATGGCCGGCCAGACCCGCCCGGTCTGGGATTTCGAAGATATTGGCGATTGGTGGACCCGCGCCGATGCCGATGTCATCGCGCCGATCATCGCGGTGCCGACCACGGCGGGGACGGGTTCCGAGGTGGGGCGGGCTTCGGTGATTACCGACAGCGTCAGCCATGTGAAAAAGATCATTTTCCACCCCAAAGTTCTGCCTTCGGTGGTAATCTCCGACCCCGAACTGACGGTGGGGATGCCCAAATTCTTTACCGCTGGCACCGGGCTGGATGCGTTTGCCCATTGCGTCGAAGCCTTTTCCAGCCCGCATTACCACCCGATGTCTCAGGGCATCGCGCTTGAGGGGATGCGTCTGGTCAAAGACTATCTGCCCCGCGCCTATCGGGACGGCACCGATATCGAGGCCCGCGCACATATGATGTCGGCGGCGGCGATGGGGGCGACCGCATTTCAAAAGGGTCTGGGCGCGATTCATGCCCTCAGCCACCCGATCGGCGCGGTTTACAACACCCATCACGGCACCACCAACGCGGTCTGTATGCCAGCGGTGTTGCAGATGAACGCGCCGGCGATTGCCAGCCGCTTTGACGCGGCGGCGGCTTATCTGGGGATCAAGGGCGGCTTTGCCGGGTTCTGCGATTTCGTGCAGGAGTTCAACGATTCCATGCAGATACCGCATAAGCTGTCGGAAATGGGCGTGGGCGATGACCGGATTGACGAGCTGACCCAGATGGCGTTGCAAGACCCCAGCACTGGCGGCAATCCGATTAAGATGACGGCGGAAAACACCAAGGCGCTGTTCGAGGCGATCATCTAAAGAATAAAGCGCTTTGTTTCCGATGGTTCGGGTGCAAAGCTTACCTGATGCTTTAAGTCACTGACCCTTGAAAAGGATATGCGCCCCATGCCCCATGCGCCCGGTTTTCCCAAGCTCTCTGGCTGTGTTCATGTCGCCACCGATACGCCTCAGCGGAGGCAGCGTTTTGCGGCGGAAATCGCGTTGCTGAGCAGTTTTGGCTGGCGGATCACCCCCCCGGATTCCGGGCCGCGTGATGCGCCGGATATGCAGGTGGTGCCGCTGGGCGAATGTGATGCGCCCAACGACATTCCAACCCTGATCCGCTGTGATCGGGCGCATCCCGACGCAATCGAACCCGATGGTTTTGCCATGCTCTCGGCCCTTGGCGGCGGTCAAATCGAGCGGGATCTGGCGGCCAGTGTGACCACTGATGCTCTGGTCGATAAAGTGCTGATCGGGTTGAATTGGAGCATGGTTCAGGCCGGCCCTTATTGCGGAATCGCCCGCAGCCCCGAGCGTGGCACCGAAGGCCCGCGCAGCGTTCGCCCCGACAGCGGCTTTACCGGGCGTCCGTTGCAAGAGCTGGCGGGGATGATGTGTTCCACCGATGCTCTGGCGCGCTCTCTGGGGCTGGCGGCGATCAATGCGTTTTGGAACCGGGTCGGTCAGCAGGGCGACAAGACCGGCTTTGCCCGCTTTGATCCGCCCGGCGAGGGGCTGGTGATCATCGGCGGGTTTCGCGATGCGCAGAAACGGCTACCGCAGGCGCGGATTGTCGAGCGGGAGCCTCAGGGCAACGACATTGCGGTGGCAGATGCAGCGCAGGCCATCGCCGGGGCGCAGGCGTTGGTCATCACGGCGCAGACGCTGATGAATGGCTCGCTGGAGCCGCTGTTGCGCAGCTCGGGCCAAGTGCCGTTTCGGATGCTGCTTGGCCCCAGCGCGCCGGTTTGTCCGCTGCTGCTGGAGTATGGGCTGAATGATGTTTCGGGCACCGCGGTGTCAGACTGGGCCGCGACCGAGCAATTTATTCTGGAAACCGGCACCAATCTGATGCGCCCGGATTTGACCTGTAATATTGGGGTGTGTCGTTAGCATTCCCCCTGGATTGCCTGCAATCCGGTTCGCGACCGACCCGCCCTCCAGGGCGGGCGCGAAATGCAGCAGTTGCTTTTGGTGACGCGGTTCGTGTTCCCACAGGATCTTCGAACCATCGGAGAGCCGCCCTCGGGTCGGTCGCGAACCTACCGTTGTGGCTAAGCGGATTAGAAACGCATTCCTACCCCTTGAAATGCTTGGATAATTTCAGCCCTTGCCCCTGATAATTCGAGGCCAGCGCGGCCCCGTAAAGCACATTTGGCACCGCCGCCATTTTCTCGTAAACCAGCCGCCCAACAATCTGGGCATGTTCCAGCACAAAGGGCGCCTCGTGACAGCGCACCTCCAGCACCCCGCGCGCGCCCTTGCCCCCGGCGGCGCCATGGCCAAAGCCGGGGTCAAAAAAGCCCGCATAATGCACCCGAAATTCGCCCACCATCGCCAGATAAGGGGCCATCTCGGCGGCGCAGTCGGGGGGGATATGCACCGCCTCGCGGCTGACCAGAATATAGAACGCGCCGGGGTCAAGAATGATGCGGCCCTCATCGGTGTGGATCGGCTCCCAATAATCGGCAGGCGGGTAATGGCTGATTTTGTCCAGATCAATCACTCCGGTATGTGGCTTGGCGCGATAGCCCACCAAATTGCCCTGCCGCGGGCGCAGATCGACGGAAAAGCCCAGCCCGTCATCAATATGCGCCATCCCATCCACCAGCGCTTGTTGCTGGTGACGGGTGCGCAGATCGTGGTCGCTCAGCACCGCCTGACCCGAGCGGAACCGGATTTGATTGAGCCGCATACCCGGGCGCACCAGCACCGAAAAGGAACGCGGGCAAATCTCGGCAAAGAGCGGGCCGTGATAGCCGGCCGGGATGCGGTCAAACTCGGTGCCGTTATCGGTGATGGTGCGGGTCAGCAGATCGAGCCGCCCGGTCGAGGATTTGGCATTGGCCACCGCCTGCACCCCTTTGGGCAGGTTCAGCCCCTCAAGCAGCGGCACCAGATACACCGCGCCTTTTTCCAGCACCGCGCCATCATTCAGATCAATCCGGTGCATTTCAAATTCCGCCAGACGGTCCTGCACCCGCGCCTTGGCTCCGGTCAGAAACGAGGCCCGCACCCGATAGGCAATCGCCCCCAGCCGCAAATCCAGCGAAGCCGGTTGGATCTGTTCGCGCAAAATCGGAGTTTCAGAGGTGATCTGGCCTGCTGAGATCATCTGTTGCAACATATGGTCTGGTAAAACGCCGGTCGCGGTCATGGGCGGGCCTCTGATCTGAAACGGGTGGCGCCGGATGTGCCCCCTGAAAACGCCAAACCGCCCGCCCCGAAAACAGAGCGAGCGGTTTTGGTAATGGTCGGGCTAGCAGGACTTGAACCTGCGACCTTCCGTCCCCCAGACGGACGCGCTACCAGACTGCGCCATAGCCCGAATTGGCCCCCTACATAATGCTTTTGCGCCCCATGGCAAGCCGGAAAAAACATTATTCAAAATCAGTCTGTCGATTTTTTGCTGTCGTTGCTTTGCATTTTGTCATGCAGCGCCTGTAGCCGGTGGTAAATCGCGGATAATTCAGGCTGTTTATCGGGCTGATCTGCCGGGGAAGGGGGGGCAGAGGGGGCGTCTACGCCATCTGGTTGAGCCGGTGATTCGGGCTCCGGTTCGGGCGTTGGCTCTGGCTCGGCTGGAGCGGCAGGCTCGGGGTCGGGCATTGGCTCCGGCTCGGCCTGAGCAACGGGCTCGGGGTCAGCTGCGGGCTCTGGTTCCGCCTGAAGGGTAAGCTCGGGCTCAGCAACAGGCTCCGCTTCGGCGGGCAGGGGCAAAGGCTGGGCCGCGATTTCGGGCTGTGGCGGCACCACTTCGACCGCTTCGGCCTCGATGATCTGCGCTTCGTCCATATCCAGCGGCTGCGACAGCTCCGAGACTTCGGCCACCCCCTGACTGCGCAGCATCTTCTGCACCCCTTTGATGGTCATGCCATCATCATGCAGCAGCTTTTTGATCCCGCCCAGCAGGCGCATATCGGCGGGGCGGTAATAACGCCGCCCACCGGCGCGTTTGATGGGTTTGACTTGGGGAAATTTGCTCTCCCAAAAGCGCAGCACATGGGCCTGAGTGTCGAGCCAGTCGGCCACTTCGCTGATGGTTCTGAATGCGTCAGGAGATTTGGCCAATGCTTTGCCCTAGCTTTTGTTGCCAGCGGCGACCTGATCTTTCATCAGATGCGAGGGGCGAAAGGTCAGAACCCGGCGCGGCGAAATCGGCACCTCTTGTCCGGTTTTCGGATTGCGGCCGACACGGGCCGATTTTTCACGCACGGCAAAGGTACCAAAGGATGAGATTTTCACGGATTCCCCGCGCACCAACGCATCGGAAATATGATCGAGCACCGACTCAACCAACCCGGCGCTTTCATTGCGACTGAGGCCGACCTCGCGAAAAATGGCTTCGCTGAGGTCCATTCTGGTTAAGGTCTTTTCACTCATCATCATCCCCTGATTACCCGGCATTGCCTGAACGCCGCTTTGCACAAGCATAGCGGTCTGGGAATTTACGAGTCAATATCAATGGCTTGCAAGTCAGCTTTAAATTGCAATTTACCAGCGGATCACCACTGAACCCCAGGCCAAACCGCCGCCAATCGCTTCGGTGACCAGCAAATCGCCGGGTTTGATCTGGCCGCGGGATTTGCCCACCGACAGCGCCAGCGGGATCGAAGCCGCCGAGGTGTTGCCGTGATCCTGCACGGTGAGAATCACATTTTCCAGCCCGATGCCCATCTTTTTGGCGGTGCCGGCGATGATGCGGATATTGGCCTGATGCGGCACAATCCAATCGACATCGCTATCCTGCAACCCGGCTTTTGCCAGCGCGGCTTCGGCGGTGGAGGTCAGCTTTTCCACAGCTTTGCGAAACAGCGCATTGCCCTGCATCCGCAAATGGCCCGCGGTCTGGGTGGTGGACACGCCGCCATCGACATAGAGCATCTCGCGGTGGCGGCCATCGGAATGCAGATCGGTGGCCAGAATGCCGCGATCCTGATGGTCTCCGTTGCCCGTCTGTGCCTCAAGCAGCAGCGCGCCGGCGCCATCGCCAAACAACACGCAGGTGGCGCGGTCGGTCCAGTCCATGATGCGGCTGAAGGTCTCGGCCCCGATCACCAGCACCCGTTTGGCCTGACCCGACAGGATCAGCGCATTGGCGTTGGACAGCGCAAACACAAAACCCGCACAAACCGCCTGCACATCAAAGGCAAAGCCCCGTGTCATCCCCAGCGCGCCTTGCACCATGGTGGCAACAGAAGGGAAGGTGTGATCCGGGGTCGAGGTGGCGACCACGATGGCGTCCACATCATCCGGGGTCAGTCCGGCATCGGCCAGCGCGGCGCGGGCGGCATGGGTGGCCATATGCGAGGTGGTTTCATCATCGGCCGCGAAATGACGCCGTTCAATGCCGGAACGGCTGCGGATCCATTCATCGCTGGTGTCCAGGGTCTTTTCAAACTCTTTGTTTTCAACAACACGTTCGGGCAGGTAATGGCCCACCCCTATTGCGACGGCGCGAAGTGTCATTTTAGCCCCTTATTTTTTGCCTTGCTCATCCACGTCTTTATACTGTCGTGCGGCGGAGCCAGATGCAACCCTTGCCGCCAGTTTATGGCCAAAATCGGATTGCGACAGGGTGATGGCCAGCTGGATCGCGGCGGCATTGCCGGTGGCGTCCGCCGAGCCGTGCGATTTGATCACCGTGCCATTGAGCCCCAGAAACACGCCGCCATTCATTCGCCGCGGATCAATCAGCCGTTTGAACCGCTTGATCGAGCGCAGCGCCAACAGCGAGGCCATCCGCGACAGCAGCGAGCCCCCCAGCGTCTGGCGCATCAGTTGGCTGATCAGCCGGGCGGTGCCTTCGCCGGTTTTCAGCGCCACATTGCCGGTGAAACCATCGGTGACAACCACATCGACGCGGTCGGTGGGGATGTCGCTGCCCTCGACAAAGCCTAGATAATCGAAATCCGCCGACTGTGCGACCTGAGTGATCAACTCGTGCGCCACTTTCAGTTCAGCCCGGCCCTTATGTTCTTCGGTGCCGACATTAAGCAGCCCCACCCGTGGACGGGCCACATTCAGCCCGTTGCGGGCATAGGACACCCCCATCAGCGCGTATTGCAGCAAATCTTCCTGATCGGCGCGAATATCGGCACCGGCATCCAGCATGATGTTAAAACCACTCGGATTGCCCGAAGGCCACAAACAGGCAATGGCCGGGCGGTTGACGCTGGGCAATTTGCGCAGCCGGATCATCGACACCGCCATCAGCGCCCCGGTATTGCCGCAGGAGACACAAACCTGCGCATCGCCATTGCGCACCGCATCCACCGCCGCCCACATCGAAGTGTTCTTACCATAGCGCATCACCTGGCTGGGCTTATCCTCCATGCTGACCACTTCGGCGGCATGACGGATTTCACAGCGCCCGGCCAGTTCGGGGTGGTTGGGCAGCAGGGCGTTCAGCGTGTCCTGATCGCCGGTGATGATGAAACGGATGTCGGGATTTTCGCGGGCAGCAATGGAAATGCCGGACACCACGGCATCCGGCCCCAGATCGCTGCCCATGGCATCGACGGAAATGACAACAGCAGTGTTGTCGGATGTTTTAGGGGCAGCGTGATCATCGGTCATTTCATCACCCTCGGTCTCTGTCCCAACAGCAAGGTTGGCACGGGCACTGGTTTTGGGACTGATGTCATGCCTCACGCTGCCAAAGCTGCGCCGCTTAGGCCGCGTCTTCGTCGTCGAAATCGGCTTCGTCGATCACTGCCACGACTTCGCGCTCATCATAGTGACCGCAGTCGGAACAAACGTGATGTGGGCGCTTCAGCTCGCCGCAATTCGGGCATTCGGCAGGGTTGCCGGCAACCAATGCGTCATGCGAACGGCGCTGACCGCGGCGCGAGCGCGAAATTTTACTCTTAGGAACAGCCATGTGACAACCTCGGGCTAATTGGGGCAGCGCCCCGGTGTTTCGTGTGTTTGTCTCTCATACGCTATAGCGGCTCAGCTTTTCAAGCCGTCATTTGCGCGAGCGCGGAACATACTGGGATTCTCTGAAGGCGCAAGTGTTTTCTTGCGGTGGATAGGGGAATTCGCTCCGGGGGTGATCCGGGGTGGCTCAGGGGGCTTATTCCCCGCCCTGCATCTTGTCACGCAACGCCGCCAGCCCGGCAAAGGGGTGGGTGGCCTCATCGTCCAGCGGCGTGACCCCCGGCGGGGCAGATTGGGTGGTTTGCAGGCTTGCCCCTTCGGCTTTGGGATAAAGCGGCAAGGCTAAAGAGAGCGCCTCGACCATCACCGCCTCCAGATCAATCACACTGCCCAACGCCTCGCAGTTCTCATCTATCGTCATCTCGATTTCCTCTTCCTCGCCGCCCAGCTCGGGGAAATCCGCCAGATAGAGCCGCGTCACCGGCACATCAATCCGGCTGCGCACCGGCTCAAGGCTGAGAACACAGGATTGCACCACGCTCGCCCCCAGCTGGCCCTGCAACTGCCAGTCATCCGCCCCGCTGGCCGACACCGCCCCGGCAAAGCGCAGTTTGGGCAGCGCCTGCAACTCCAGCAGCGTGGCGATCTGTTCGCGGGCTTTGGCTGATGGGATCAGCTCAAAACGGGTCGGGCTTTGGCTGTGCAGGCGGGCGACCGTCAATGTGGGGGTCTTTATGATATCAGAGGTCATCGGGCAGGTGCTTTTCCATTCTTGAAACAGGCGTGATCATTCTATAAGCCTGTGGCAGAGAGCCGATCAGAGGCTGCAAACCATTATGGCAAGGGCAAGCAGGATGTCAAAACTTATTCAAGTTGTCAAAGCAGGGGCTGTGGCCCTGACACTGGTTGCCCTTGGTGGCTGTTCGGCGATCTATCGCAATCACGGCTATGTGCCCACCGATTCTGATCTGGAGCAAATCGTGGTCGGGGTCGATACCCGCGAAACCGTGGCCGAAGCGATTGGCCGTCCGACCTCGTTCGGGATGCTGCAAAGCGGTGGCTGGTATTACACCCAAAGCCGCTGGCGCCATTTTGCCTATAAAGCGCCCAAGGTGATTGACCGTCAGATCGTGGCGATCACCTATCGCAAGGACGGGGTGGTTGAGAATATCGAGCGCTTTACGCTGGAAGATGGCCGCATCATCGCCCTGTCGCGCCGGGTGACGGATAGCAACATCAAAGGGCTGTCGCTGCTGCGGCAACTGATGGGCAATCTGGGCAATCTGCGGGCCACGGATGTGCTGCGCGACTGATCCGGCGGCTTGATAAATTTCTTGTAATAGTGGTGGTGAAGCCGTTTAGTGATCTTGGGATCGGAACGGGTGGGGCTGTGCTATAGAGATGATGGGTTGGCTGGCGGAATGGGGCAACGCGATCTGGGCGTTTTTCGGAATTGAGAAAAACAGCACAGCGGTCATGGCGATTGTTGCCGTGCTGGGGGCGGTTGGAGCTGTATTTTTGTTTTTCTGGCGTCGTTTTAGGTCGCCAGAAGGGACGCTGACGATCAAAAACGAAGCGCCTTCTGAACCCATGGTGAACATGACGCTGGCGCAGTTCGAAGAACGCCAGCGCCAGTTGCGCGATGAGATTACCGCCAAACTGCAAAACGCGCATGCCGAAGATCGCGCCCGCTTGCAAGCGGAGTTGGATGAGGTGAATGCCCGCCTGCGTGCGCCAGAAAAAGCACTGGAAGAGGCCAAAGACCGGATCACCAGCCTTGAGGCCAAGCTGGCCCGCGAGGCCAACAGCTTTGGTGCCGAACGAATCGAAAAGGCCAAAGATGCTTTGCGCCGGTTTGATTATTCGGTGGCCGAAGCTCTGTTCGATGAAATCCGCAAGGATGCGCAGATTGCGGTGCAGGCCGCGGCGCGGGCGGAATACGGGCTGGGCGAAATCGCCGAAGCGCAAGTGAACTGGGCCGGGGCCGCCCGCCATTACCGCCGCGCGGCAGAGCTGGAACCCAGCATGGACAACCTTTACAAAGCCGCAGAACTCACCATGAATGCTGGCGACTATGCCACCGCCCTATCCCTGTCCACCCGCCATCTGGATTTGGCAGAGACCGGCACCGCCTTCCAACATGGCCGCGCTTTGAACCTCCAGGCGATGCTGTTGCAGGAAAATGCGCGTTACGAGGAAGCCGAGCGGTTTTACCGTCAGGCTATTGACGTTTCTGCCCAAGCTTTAGGTGATAAGGATCCAAATAATGCGACTGCACTCGGCAATCTGGCCGGGCTGTTGAAGGGTATGGGGCGATATGAGGAAGCTGAGCCGCTTTTCCGTCGGGCGCTGAAGATTGATCAGGCCACCCTCGGCGAACAGCATCCAAGTTATGCGACCGGTCTCAATAATCTGGCCAATCTCTTGCGCTCCATGGGGCGCTACGAGGAAG
>PDWJ01000340.1_pt1 | contig 124879 bp, 98 predicted proteins | sample 1430881 | NCBI WGS metagenome assembly PDWJ01 (sample SAMN01162460, study PRJNA174530) | Oral metagenome, whole genome shotgun sequencing project. | biome: Marine environment; feature: Marine mammal; material: Swab sample of the gingival sulcus; isolation source: swab sample of gingival sulcus... | reverse complement strand
CTTTTGACTATCATACCGTTGCAAGCTTGCAATTTGGAGAGCGGATTGTGTGTAGTTTACGCTGTCATATTAGTGTTTAGAGCGTTTTTCACGGGGGACCAAAAAAAGTATATTCTACAGCGTAGATCTTATCCGCAGCTACAAAAATGAGAACGAAAAATGGAAAGAAACCAAGAGTTTTTCTGGTAGCGACACTCTAAAGGTAAGCCATCTTTTAAACATGGTTTACAGCCATATTCTCGAATTAAAATTCAGCAACAATTAAACTGCATGTCCATTCATAATGGCCCGATGGGTGAGGAAAGCCCTGTCGTTTTCTAAATCCGATCAGATCCATGAACTCGCTTTGAAGCTGTTCTTCCAGCGCTACAATCAAGAACGCGCTATCACCCGAAATTGAGCCATTACCCTATAACACGCTCCCATAAGCAACGTAGCGATGGTTAATCCATCGTTACGTTGTGCGAAATCTACCGCTCAAAGCTATAAATCAGGTCAGCGCCATAACCGACAGCACTACTGTCAGACTCGAACATCAATCCCTTTATGATCCGGTATTTGATATAGATCGTATTGACAGCATCAGCTAAACCAACACCATACCCAACATACAAATCAGGCGTTAGGTATTTACCCAGTGTCACCGCACCGCCTCCATCATTGGCATCGGGATTATAAGACAAGGTGTCCAGACCCACCGCTGCACCCATGCCCTGGGTTAGCATATCCGCACCCATCCCCAAAGCACTGGCAGCCTTGAACATGGTGCCGGCTTCACCGCCTTGCGGCGCGCGACCCAATATGATGTAGGACAGAATACGGTTGTCGGGCATCGGGGGTTGCGAAAATAGATTGAATCTTGGCCTTTTCACCGTTCCGCGAACCTGGGCACCGGCAATCACATCCTCCAGACCTTCATTGACTGTACGCACCACGCGCATATCCAGCCCCGGATTATCCAGCGGACTGCTGCTGAATAGCACCTGGCCACGCTGAATATCCAGCTCCTGTCCAAAAATGGTGTACTTTCCACTGACAACACCCACAGCGCCGGTGCCACGCGGTGCGAATTCCGGTGCTTGCTCAATCCGCAAATTGCCCTTGAGCTTACCCTTAAACGAGGGCATTGCCACCTCCACTTCGTCGCCTAAAATCACCCGCACATCAGCATAAACAGCCGCACCTTGCTTTTTCTCCTCACCAGCCGGATCATTCACAATCACAACATCATCGGACCCGCGCACTGCACTGGGACCACCTTTGCCACCTGCACCAACGGGATTGATATAGGCGCGTGGAATGGTAACCTGCCCTTTCACGCTGATCCGCTGGCTATCGATATTCAAATCCAGATCCGGGCTTAACCGGATACGCATGTCATTGGTATCAAATGCCTGAAACTCCCTCCCACTGATATTCATCGTAATCTTCGGCCCGGTCGGTTCTACCTCGCCGTTAAACGCCATATTGCCCTCACCCGACTTGATCGAGCCTGTCAGTTTTAATGGCCCGCGACCTGTGCCACTCACTGCAAACTTTATATCCTTCAAAAGCATTCCCGCTTCAGGCACGGCAGCGCTCGCATTTACCAGTTTCACATCACCAGTGATCAGTGGATTTTTTACAGCACCCTTGATACCAACATCAGCACGCAATTGCCCCTTGATCTCCTGTATCTGTGGTGCAAACACAGAAATAATACCCAAATCAATAAACTCGGCGTTGACCTTGCCGTTCATTTGTCCGGCTCCCAAGGGATCACGCACCTGCATATCGGCCTTAATCCGGGCGGTATCGGCTACATCAAAATTAAAGTCACCGGTTGCATTCCGTTCGGTAGCACTCATACGCAAATGGCCACCGTTAAGCGTGAACTTCAGTGGATTACCTTGTGCCACCATGTTCAGCGTTCCAGGCGCAATCGTAAGGTCAACCTTGCTCTTGAACGTCCCTTTGGTTGTACCGCTGGCGTTGGCATCTGCATTGATGCGGGTCACTAGATCCATGCCTTCAGGGAAAAAGCTACGGAAGCGTTGCGGTTCAAAATCACGTAGTTGCAAGCGCCCGCTAAAACCACCGGCTTCCTCCCATTGCCCCTGCATACACACGCGGGTCGGATTACTCCTCAAACAGGCATTACCAAGACGGGCTTTTCTGGCCGATGCCTGTACAGCCACCGCTTGCACCAGCGCCCAGTCACCTGCCATGGTTTTCTCGGCTGCAAGCTGGTTAATTCGCCCCTGCCAGTCCATGGCTTTCAGATTCAAATTACCTGTTAGCGCCAGCATGAAACGCCCTAAATCACCCTCTATATTTGCAGAAAGTTGATGCGCCGCCGGTGTACCACCGCCATCTACACGCAATTGTGTCCATGTCTGACCACCCAACGCCAGACCCTCACCAGACAGCTTGATTTGCAAGTGCTCCTTGTCGGTAATATCTACATTAGCATCGCCACTCAAACGCTTGATTTTGGTCTCGCCCTGCTGCAAACCTTGAATGGTAAATCTTGTGTCCACCCGTGGGCGCTCCATTGACCCGCCCAACGTACCCGTGCTGACAATACTCCCTTTCAGGTCAGGAACCAGCCGTTGTAGCTGTGGCACATCAAGCTTCCAGCGCAAATCCCAGCGCTTTGCCAAAACACCCTGAGCTTCCAGTTGCGCCTGTCCGGCACTTAGTTGCAATGTCTTGATGTTCAGGTCTTGATCTTGCACCGACACATTGGCATTGCCACGCAGACTCTGCCCTTTCAGACGACCTGAAAATTCTTCAAGCAACACGTTAGCCTGTAATGTGCCGTTCGCCAGACCGCCATCACTCTTGAGTCGTAAATTCAGCTTTCCGGGCACATCGCTCCATTGTACCCCCGGATTAATGCCATTGGCCGCCAGCAAAGCATTCCAGCGGACCGCCGGTAACCACGCAGCATCGACATTACCTTCAATCCGACCTTCCAGTGTTTCGCCAACCAGCTTGACTTCCCGTACCGCCTGGTCAGAACCTTTTCCGCTTAATGACCAGCGGCCTTTGGGAATATCTGCACCCTGCACCTGCGCCACTAGCCGGAAGCGGTAATCCTTGGCCATACCGTCGATTTTAAAGGCACCTGCTGCACTCTCAAACTGTGGTTTTCCCGCCAGCGGCCATACCAATGATTTCCATTGGCCATCGGCATCAAAGCTGAGCTCGGCAAACCGGAAACTGCCCTTGGCATCCAAGGCCAACGGTCGATCCGCTGCGGCTAATTTCAATTCATCCAGCTTCACAGCCTGATCCGTTCCAGCAGCTTTCAAGCTCAGATTGACAGGTCCCAGCTTAGCGGCAGCTGGCGGCCCATTGAGCCTGGCATTTAATTGCAGCCGATAATCCCTGGGTGTGCCGCTGGCGCTAAATTGGCCTGAAGGACTGGCGACTTCAGGTGTACCTGCCAGGGGCCAGGCCAGTGATTGCCATTGACCATCGGCATTAAAGCGCAGATCGGCAAACTGAAAATCGCCCTTGGCATTTAACGCTAACGCTCGATCAACCGCCGCCACCCGCAAGGTATTCAGCTTCACAGCCTGATCGGTTCCGGCTGCATCAACGCGCACAATGAATGGCCCTAACCCTGCAGCCGCAGGGGGTTCTTTGAACTTGGCGCTTAATGTCAGACGATACTGCTTAGGTGTACCTTTGGCGGTAAATTTTCCGGCAGTGCTTTCAATCGCCGGCGTGCCTTTCAACGGCCATGCCAATGCCTTCCACTCACCATCAGCATCAAAGCGTAATTCGGCTAATTGCACCTTGCCCCTGGCATCCAGCGCCATTGGGTGATTGTCTGCTGATAGTTTCAATTGATCCAGCCGTACGGCTTTCTCATCGCCGGTTGCCACAAACTGCAAGATGGCTGGCCCGATTTCCGGTGCAGTTGCCTTGATCTGGCCACTGCCCTCAAATTGCGTCAACACCCCTTTAGCATCTATCCGGGCAGTGAGCGGTTTACCCGCCAGATCGGGAACAAACGGCTGCATATCCGCGACATCCAGCTGGAGCTTGACAGCCCATGCGGGTTTGCCGGTCAGCACCTGACCCAGATCACCTACCAATTTTAACGCGGCTGCACCGGTGATGGTGTGATTGAGAGCCAATTGCTCGCGCAGTTCGCCATTCACTTCACCTGAGCCTTTAAAATCACCGTATGCTGGTGTTGGCACCCGCCAATCAAGCTTCAGTTGCAGTGGATAGTTACCGACCGGCGTAATCTGTCCGTCCAGTCGCGCATCGGCCAGTGGCGAACGCACGTCCAGCAGTTCAATGCGCAGGGTATCCGCCTCAGTTCGAGCCTTTAGATCAATGCGGTCAATCTGGACAGGCTCAGCGCCTGCCGGACGGATAAGCATGTCACGCCCCTGGATATCCACCAGCGTAATCGCGATGGGCAACTGCACATCCGGCAATTCAAAAGGTTCAGTCGATTCAGGCTCCGGCGGTGTCTCGCTGGCGGGCAAATCCATTTCCAGCCCCTTGATATGCAAGCGATCAACCGTCAGGGCACGACTCAATAAATCAGCGGGCTGCCAGTCGAAATCGCCACGGGCAAGCGCCACTTTTAAAGGGCCATCCTCATAACGAAGGTTTTCTATGCTGAGTGGACCAATCAGCCGGCCACTGGCTTTTTCATAGCTGAGCTGTCCCGGCATGAACCGCTGCGCCAGATCAAGCAACCCATGAAAACCGGTTTCAGTAGATATCACGAAGCCAACGACTAATAGCACCACTAACAATAGAAACAGGGGAATAGCTGTCAGCCAGAACAGAATCTTTCGAAGTGGGCGCGCAATATTCACAGGTCAGGCCCAATGCTAAATGAGAAACGGAAAGCATCGCCAGGCGGCCGATCCAGACCGGAAGCGAAATCCACCCGCAAGGGGCCGATGGGGGTAATCCAGCGCACACCAGCACCGACACCCGTTTTCAAACTGAGACCACCATCATCAAAAGCATCACCCGTATCAATAAATGCGGCAACTGCCCAATCTTTCCAGACACGATGCTCATATTCCAGACTGGCGACCAGCAGGTTTTTGGCACCCACTACTGTGCCATCAGGATCGGTTGGGCCAATACTTTCATACGCATAACCCCGTACACTGGCATCGCCGCCGGCGAAAAAGCGCAGTGAAGGCGGCAACTTTTCAAAATCATCGACCGCCGTCATACCCAGATCACCACGCACAATCAAGCGATTGTTCTTGCCAAGTCCGTAGTAACCCCGCATACGCACGGTACCCTGTAAAAAACTGGTATCCGACAATAACGCTTCTGCCGCACCTCTTACTCTGAAACCCAACAACAAACCACGTCTAGGATACATACGGTTATCGGCATCAACCCACGTCCAGTCAACCTCCGGTACCAGCAACAGGGTTTCCTGCCTGGGGCGCTCACCAATGACAAATTCCTCATACCGCAAATGCACACTGTAATTTTTTTGCCATTTTCCATCCTGCTGATGCAAGCCGCCGCCAATTGTATAATTTTGATATTCCTTACCTTCATAATTCTGCCGGGTATAGCGTGCGATTAAAAAATATTCATCAGTGCTTGGATTCTTTCCGGGAATCATGTATTTGAAACCAACCAGCGATTTGATTTGAGAAAAGCCCAGCTCAAACCGGTAATGATGCCCCCAACGATTGACCCAACGTCGTTCAACCTGAAAACGCCCTCGAAATCCTGTATCGGTACCGTAGCCCGCACCCATACCGAATTTGTATTTCTTGTTCCGCTCCATCGTAACATTGACAGGTGTAGTTCGCGTGCCTTTTTCAGGAGGGGCGCTAACCTCAACACGACGAAAATAGCCACTGTTACCCAAATCCCCTTGCAACCCCAATAAAGGCCCGACATCGTAAGGATCGCCCGGCTTGAAGCGAGGATAACGAGCCAAAAATTCCTGGGCGAAATAGTCATCCTGGAACAGGATATTACCGAATGTGTAACGCTGGCCGGTATCGTAATGCAGACGGATTCTTGCGTGATAGGCCTGTAGGTCAATATAGATTTTGCGTTCAATAAAGCGGGCTTCAAAATACCCCCGTTCCGTCGCCAGCGATTCCAGGTTAGCCTTGATGAGCTCGTATTTTGGTTGCTCAAGTGTCTGCCCGGTTCTCAATGGCAAGTTGTCGAGTAACTTTTGGAATTGCGGGTCATTCGCCCCTTCGTTAAACACCCTTACATCGAGTTCGGCAATACGCAGGGGACGACCCGGCGTGATCTGATAACGTGCTTCCCAATCACCTGTATCTGTTCGATTCAGCGAAGCTTTGATAACAGGCTCAAAATAACCAAAAGGCTGTAAGGCTTGACGGATTTCGTCCTCAGATCGCTCGTAAGACCAGCGCAGCCGGATTTCTTCAGGGACACCCTTATCGACATAGTTATAGATATCCAGAAATGCCTGAACATTCTCAAGCAAGGGATTTTCTATACCTTCGATAACGACCTTGAGCGTACCTTTTGCGCTTTTACCCGAATCAGGCCCGGTTTCAGCATCCGGCGCCGGTTGTGCGGTCGCTACCGAGGCTGCTGCCTGGGTGGTATCATCCTGCGCGCACAGTGGCATGGCTGCCAGGGTCAAGCAAAATAACAGCCAGAGGCGAAGGCGTAATAAACAAGATTGAAAGATAATAAATGACTGGATCACATTAATATCACCGGGCCATACGGCCAGATCAAGCGGCAGACAATCCATACCGCTGTTTGAATCGTTCATTTTCGTGTTGTTACTATAATTTTTAATCAACATCAGCGGTAATAAAAAAGTAACTTTATACCGCAATTTCAATAAATTCTCTACAAAATCAAAATAATAGATATGCCAAGTCATTATCCCATACTTGAAAGCCTTGTCGGCTATACCCCACTGATCTGTCTGCAACGATTATCAGGTCGTGGGCGTAACACTATATTGGGTAAATTAGAAGGTAACAATCCCGCAGGCTCGGTCAGGGATCGACCAGCATTGAGTATGATCCGACATGCAGAGGCAAGAGGCGAAATCCAGCCAGGCGATACCTTGCTGGCCATCAAATTATTTGCCAAAAATCCACGATCCGTCACGGGTAGATCGGATTATGGATATTAGCCAAATCCGGGTGGAAGAAACCGCACGCCGTCTGGCACATGAGGAGGGCATTTGTTGTGGTGTATCGGCAGGAGGAGCCGTTGCAGCCGCATTGCAACTCACCGGTGAGCTTGAGAACGCCACTATCGTAACGATAATCTGTGATCGGGGTGATCGTTACCTGTCCACTGGCCCTTTCTGCTCCTGAACATACGGGGTTTTATCAAAAAAACCTGCCAGATCAAGCTTATAATACCGATAATTCTGATACTGTTCCCAACCTCACAGTTGAATCATAATGTCTATATTCTTTGAGTTCACCCTCATAATCCACCAGTTTTAATAATTAACTGATTAATTATTAAATGGTTTGTATCAGGACTAATACACAATGAAAATCACAATATTTGGCTCAGGTTATGTAGGACTGGTTACCAGTGCCTGCTTTGCTGAAGTGGGTAACGATGTGTTGTGCGTCGATATCGATCAAAACAAAGTGGATATGCTGCAAAATGGCGAGATTCCCATCCACGAACCCGGCCTTGACGCGATGATACCGCGCAACATTGAAAGTGGCCGCCTGCGCTTTACCACTGATATTGCCGAAGGCGTTGCCTACGGCCTGTTTCAGTTTATTGCTGTTGGAACCCCACCTGATGAAGACGGCTCTGCCGACTTGCAACATGTTTGCACTGTGGCCCGTTCGATTGGTCAGCATATTAATGAATATCGGGTCATTATTGATAAATCGACAGTACCCGTAGGGACAGCCGATATCGTGCGCGAAGTCATCAGCGAGGTTCTCGCCGAACGCAATCTCAAGATAGCCTTTGCAGTTGCCTCCAACCCGGAATTTCTCAAGGAAGGTACTGCAATACAGGATTTCATGCGACCTGACCGGATCATTATTGGTTGCGATGATCATCACGCTACCGTGCTGTTACGTAATTTGTACATGCCCTTTAATCGCAATCGTGATCGCCTGATTGAAATGGACGTGCGTTCGGCGGAACTAACCAAATATGCAGCTAATGCCATGCTGGCGACCAAAATCAGCTTCATGAACGAAATCGCCAATCTGGCAGAGCGGTTGGGCGCAGATGTTGAAAAAATCCGTATCGGTATTGGGTCAGACCCGCGGATTGGCTATCACTTTATTTATCCTGGAGCAGGCTATGGTGGTAGCTGCTTTCCAAAAGATGTCAAGGCATTGGAATACACGGCTCGCTCAATCAATTACGAGGCGACCTTATTGCAGGCTGTGGAAACCGTCAATGCGCGACAGAAAAACGTACTGTTTAGTAAAATCCAGCGTCATTTCGGCGACAAGCTATCCGGCCGAACCTTCGCGCTATGGGGGCTTGCCTTCAAACCGGGTACAGATGACATGCGCGAAGCACCCAGCCGCAATCTGCTCGAATCGCTATGGCAAGCAGGTTGTATCGTACGTGCCTACGACCCGGCCGCGATGAATGAAGCCCGTCGTATCTATGGCGATCGTCCTGATTTCCGGCTCTGTAGCCAGGCGATGCAAACACTGGATAACGCTGATGCCCTCATCATCATTACTGAGTGGCTCCAGTTCCGCAGCCCCGATTTTGATGCCATTCGCCAAAAACTCCACCAGCCCACCATTTTTGATGGTCGTAATCTTTACGAGCCAGAGTATCTGAATGCGTTGGGTTTTACCTATTATGCCATTGGCCGGGGTGAACGTTTGTGATCGTCCCTGTCATCCTGTCCGGTGGCAGTGGCACCCGCTTGTGGCCACTCTCGCGGGAAACCTGCCCCAAGCAGTTTTTACCGCTGGTTGATCAACGCACCATGCTACAAAACACAGCGCTACGGGTTAAGGGCCTGCCTGAAGCGACACCACCTCTGGTGGTCTGCAATAAAACACACCGGTTTACGGTCGCTGAACAATTGCGGGCAGTGGACATCCAGCCGACAGCGATGATTCTGGAGCCGGTTGGCCGCAATACCGCACCAGCGGTTGCGGTCGCGGCACTATACGCTCAGCGTGACCCGGGCGATCCTGTTTTGTTGATTTCGCCCGCCGACCACATCATCACTGATATCCAAGGCTTTTACACCGCGATACAGCAGGTAGTCGCCCACGCTGACGCAGGCCGATTAATTACTTTCGGGATTGTGCCCACTTCACCTGAAACCGGTTATGGCTACATCAAATCTGGCGCGTCACTCGACCAATCCGGTGTATATGCTGTGGAACAGTTCGTTGAAAAACCCGATCTGGCTACGGCTGAAACCTATTTACAATCTGGGGATTACCACTGGAATAGCGGCATTTTTATGTTCCGTGCATCCGCATTCCTGGCCGAACTGGAACGTTTTGCACCCGCAATGCTGGCCGCCTGTCAACAGGCACTGGCTACCGCGCAGGTTGATCATCATTTTCTGCATCTGGATCGTGAGGTTTTCACGGCCTGCCCTAAAGATTCCATTGACTATGCCGTGATGGAAAAAACAGATCATGCGGCCATCATGCCCCTGGCTGTCGGCTGGAGTGATGTTGGTTCCTGGTCAGTACTGTGGGATGTCGGTCAACGCAATCAAGATGAAAATGTTGAACGGGGTGATGTCATCAGTGTAGATACCCGTGATTCCTATATCGATGCAACTTCTCGACTAGTCGCTACAGTTGGCGTTGAACATCTGATTATCGTCGAAACGGCTGATGCAGTATTGGTCGCCACCAAAGACCGGGTACAAGATGTTAAAACCGTTGTCGAGCAACTCAAAACCGAGCAGCGCAGCGAAGGTCGTAATCATCGCAAGGTGTACCGTCCTTGGGGGTATTACAACGCTATTGATACTGAAGAGCGTTTTCAGGTCAAGCGCATCACCGTCAACCCGGGGGCCTGCTTGTCCTCACAAATGCACCACCATCGCGCCGAACATTGGGTGGTCGTACGCGGGACGGCACAGATTACACGCGGTGACGAGGTGTTTTTGCTGACCGAGAATCAGTCAACCTATATTCCGGTAGGGGTTCAACATCGTTTACGGAATCCTGGCAAGATTCCACTGGAAATTGTCGAAGTACAGTCTGGCAGCTATCTGGGTGAAGATGATATTACTCGCTATGATGATGCCTATGGGCGTGATAACTGATGAATGGCAAACTGCCTTGCTTCAAGGCCTACGATATTCGTGGCCGGGTCCCCGATGAGCTTAACGAGACGATGGCGTACCGCATTGGTCGGGCATACGCCACATATCTCACACCACGCAGGGTCGCTGTCGGTCACGATGTACGGCCAGACAGCCCAACGCTAGCTTATGCCCTCATTCAGGGCTTACTGGCCGGTGGCAGCGATGTGTGGGATATTGGCCTTTGTGGCACTGAAGAGGTTTATTTTGCTACGTTTCATCATCAGCTTGATGGCGGCATCATGATCACTGCCAGTCATAATCCGGTGGATTACAACGGTATGAAGCTGGTGCGTGAACACGCGCGACCCATTAGCGGTAACAATGGCTTGCTGGCTATCCACGACTTGGTTGCCAATAATAACTTTTCCTCCAGCCAGTACCCTGCCCAGGTCATTCAACGACCAGAAAAGCACGACTATATCGAGCATTTACTGAGCTATACCGACTGCCGTATTCTCAAACCCTTAAAAATCGTGGTTAATGCCGGTAATGGCAGTGCTGGTTTGATTATTGACCAGCTGGAAGCTCATTTACCCTTTCAATTTATAAAAATCCATCATGCACCTGATGGCCGCTTTCCCCATGGCATTCCCAATCCCTTGTTGCCTGAATGCCGCGATGCGACTACGCAGGCGATTCGTGAACAGGGCGCCGATTTGGGGCTGGCGTGGGACGGTGATTTTGATCGCTGCTTCTTTTTCGATGAGAACGGCCGCTTTATAGAAAGTTATTATCTGGTCGGGTTGCTCGCCGAAATCCTGTTAGCACAGCACGCTGGTGATCGAATCATTCACGACCCACGACTGACCTGGAACACGATTAAGCAAGTACATGCCGCCGGTGGCATACCGATACAGAGCAAGACCGGCCATGCCTTCATCAAGGCGCGTATGCGACAGGAAAATGCGCGCTATGGCGGTGAAATGAGCGCTCACCACTACTTCCGTCAATTTGCCTACTGCGACAGCGGTATGATCCCCTGGTTACTGATTACCGAACATCTGTGTCACAGCAATCAAACATTATCAGCACAGGTCAACGCCCGAATGCGGGCTTTTCCATGTAGCGGCGAAATCAACTTTCGTATACATGACGCGCCTGCCAAGATTCGAGAGATCATCAATACCTATGCTGACCAACAGCCAATGCTGGATGAAACCGATGGTATCAGCCTGGAGTTTTCTGACTGGCGATTCAACCTGCGCTGCTCTAATACTGAACCGCTGGTGCGCCTGAATGTGGAAACACGGGGTGACGCGGCCCTGCTGAAACAGCGAACAGCCGAATTATGCGAGCGGCTTGCCGGTTAAGGAAACTCTGCTTGAACCCGGCGCCAAATGCAGCGCAGTTGTGGCTCTGGCACAGTGCAACCTCGCCACACCCAGCTTGATCCTGTAGCCTGCAACCTATAGCGCAAACACCATAAACCGGAACAAGTTATAGTGATAATTTGCGCTATACCATGAAAATCATGTTTCCATCACGATCTGACGAATCAGGCCCCGAATCTGCTTCGCTACAGAGCCCCGAAAAACCCACTTGCGGTACTGCGCCAGTCTGGTGCCAACGCATATACAAATCAGGCCGCAAAACGCATCTGCCCTCCAGAGCAAACAGATTTTCAGCCAATCAACCTAACTCGTGAATAAAAACCCGTTCACCCACGCCGGCCAGCCTGCTTGCTTGCTCAATAATACGATGATGATGCGTAAACAAGATCACTTGGGTTTTCATTGAAAAATCAGCAAGTGTACCCAGTGTCGCCCGCGCGCGATCATCATCAAACTGCACCAAAATATCATCGACAATAAATGGCAGTGGCTCCGAGCTATTGACATAGTGCTCCAAAGCGGCCAGTCGCAATGCCAAATAAAGCTGGTCACGGGTTCCAGTACTCATCGCCTCAACCCGCAAAAGGCCATTACTCGCCTTAACACCCACCAAAACAGGCTGATCTGTGTCATCAAAATCCGTCTCGATACGATCAAATGACTCACAGGTCAATGTTTTAAAATAGCCACTTGCCCGAGTTAGCATCGGGTCACGATGCCGACGACGAAAACGCTCTACCTCATCACGCAAAATGCGGCTAGCCAGTCGAATACAGGCATAACGTTCGACCCATGCCCGCAAGCTTGATAACTTCTGCTGTGCCTCTTCTGCCAGGCGTAAGGCATCATCACCACCTGACATGGCCTTAAGATCGCGGTCTGCATTAATTTTTTGGGTCAGTAGCGCTTCCCTTTGTGGGCGCAATACCTGTTCGAGGTGCGCATTGAGGGTGGCCAGATCCGCCTCGACTGCATCACGGTCGATTGCGGCAGCTTCCATCTCAAGCTTTTGGAGGCTGAGGCCATCTCCACTATCGATCAACTCGTTTTCGACTTCACGCTGTTGCGCCACGAGTCGTCGATATTCCAAACAACGTTGTTCAACCGCTTCCAGCTGCTCTGGCATCTCACACGCGGCTTGCCGACAGAGCTCCGCCAATTGCTCATCTGCGACATGGATCGCTGTCTGAGCCTCTCGTGCTGCCATTTCTGCCTTATGCCGCTGCTCCTGAAGTGTATCCAGCTGGCTTTTAATTTCACGTTGCCGTCCCAATTGTGCATGAAGCTGCGTCACGGCATCTTCAATCGGCAGCGCTAATAAATCCGCATTTAAACAGGCCAGCCGTTTTGTGGCCCGCTTCTGAAATTGTGCCGCATCCGCATCAATATCATTGATACGCTGTTGTAGAATAGCCGCTTCATCAACTTGCTTTACAATCGTGGCAATGGCTGGCAGGTCATCTAGCAATTCACCATGTGTCACATTCTCAGCAAGCCGCAACTCCCTCATCAAGGTGATCCAGGCCAGTCGCCAACAGGCAACATCGTTTTCAGCGACTTTCAGCTCGCTGGCCAAAGCACCGGCCATCTCATCAAGCGCCCTAATACTTTCCTGCACCATGGCACGTTGCCTGGCTATATTTTCCAGGGCACTTAATCGGGTTTCCGCATAACTTAAAACCACTTCCAGCTTATTGTTTTTTATAGATTTATCAACCTCCTCACCAAGTAATGTCAAAGCCTCCAGCAATGCCTGGATATGGGTTTTGCAAACTTGCTGCCGAGTATCGAGCTGCGCCCGCTGCGTATCATGTTCTGCTGCTCTCTCCCGCAGCCGCAGTGCCTTATCCAGCCAAGGTATCATTTGCTGCGGGGATTGTGGCTTCAGCCCGCACGGTTCCCAGATCCGCTGCCATACCTGATTGAAACGCTGCTGTTCGCATTCAAGTACTGCCAGGCTTTGTTCCAACTCACAGATACGCTGTTGACTGGCTTCGAGTCGCGCCTGAGCCGTCGCCTGCTCATGAACTCGCTGCGCCTCACGCCGCAACCGGTCAGCTACCGTATCGCTATGGTTCATCGCCTCCTCAAACGTGTCAGACAGCACGCCACCCGATGTATAGCGGCTGGCCTCAGCAACAATATCTTCACCCATCAGCCATTGTTGCTTTAGCAACTGCCAACCTCTGTCACGGTGGACACGCGCCTGTTCAAGTTCAGCCTCTGAAGGGACAGCACCGGCCAATTGCAAGGCTCGCAAGGATTCTCCAAGCTGCTGCCGTTCCATACGTGCTTGCTCCAGCATCTGCTGATATTGCCGATAATCACCTTCCAGTGTTTGCAGCTCATCTTTAAAGTGCTGCAAACTTTCTCTTGCTGGCAACGGTGCACGGCACAAATCAGCAAGACAACGTTCCCATAATCCCAATGCAGCCAAATCTCTTTCACAATCAATCTGCTGCTGCTGCACATGTGTTGCAGCCTTGTCCAGCTCACGATCCAGATCACCCAAACGACGGGCCGCTGCGATGACCTGACGCAATCCATCCAATGCCGGTATATCGGGTAATTGCGCCCATTCATGCTGCCTGACAGCTAACTTGCGGGCAGTCTCATCTTGTTTGCTGGTGGCGTTTCTAACCGTGATCTCCAGCGCTTCCCATTGTCCGCCCAGCTCGGTGATCCGCCGCTGCTTAATGAGTAAAGGACGTAACGATTCAACCTCTGCCAGCGACAGTGCTGGTCGAATGGCGGCCAGCTGTCGCCTGGCCTGATCTTCCAGTGTCGTTTGCCTGGCCTGCAAATCCGAACGATCGATCAGTGCCTTACGGTGGCTCCCCAACTGCTCATACAGGCTATCAATGGCATCTGCATCTGCCAGCATCGTCTCGGAAACCTGTAGTGTGGCCGCTTTCTCCGAAAGCTCGCGGATTCGCTGACCGGCAGCATGCAGTGCAGCAATAGCCACACTATGCTCAGTAACAGCTCGCTGGCGGCGTTCTCCAAAATCATCCGCCAACAGCGGTATTTCGCCAAGGTGCTCTATTTGCTCACGAAGCTGATTGCGCCTGGCCAATCCGGGGCGTATTCGCCGGATACGCTCAAGCTGATTACGCTGACGTTCGGCATCAAGGCATTGCTGATCCATAGCCTCTATCTGCTGCTGTGCTTTCTCGCTCGCTTCACGGCTGTTATTCCATTGCTGACACGATAGCGTGACTTCTCCCAACTGCCGCTTGATATCTGTAAACTGCTTAATTTCAGCATTAATTAACGGTTTGGACGCTTTGGGTTTGAAGAGTTTGTCTAACTCTTGGTTAAAGTCCCCCAAAATCCGGTGAATCGTTGCTCCTCCCAGGCCCGCACCAAACAGTGCTTCGGCTTCCCGCCCACGCTCTGCCAGTAGCGCCTGGCCACCCGTTGCCAGTGATTCGTGGTTGATACCAAACAAACGCTCAAACATGCTTTCATTTAATCCACCTAGCAAGCGAGTCAACTGCTCCTCAGGCAACACCTGATTTTCCGTATCCAGCAAGGTATCTTTACGTCCCTTACGTCGATAGCAGAATAATCGCTCGCCATTGATAGCCTGAAAATGACCACCGACACGTAACCGAGACTTGTCGTGTAAAAAATCATCCTGTGTGCGTTCCGGAAAACCGTATAACAACGCCCGTAAAGCACGTAGCATCGAGCTTTTCCCGGCTTCATTAGCACCGAAAACAACATGTAAACCATAATTTCCTCCACTGAAATCAAAACGACGATCTGTGAATGGGCCAACGCTGAGCAGATGCAGTTCCAACAGCTTCACTCGCTATCATCCTGTGTCAACAGCCGCTCCAGTAATATTTCTTTGACATCGACCAAACACTCACGCAGAAAATCCGGATCGTGCAGGTCAAACGCATCATCACCACTACGCAACTCAATCGGCAATTTCCTGTTTAACTGATTAAATTCGCTGACAAGGTTCAAGCGCTGTACTGTATCAAGTTCCAGATCGCGGATTGATCGTAACAAGCCACCAAAAGCATCATCACGCGCCAATGCCGCCGCTTCCGATACCACGCCTTGTGTCTTGATGAGGACTTTTTCCACCCAAAGATTACTATTACTGGCCAAGGCGCGGCATTGATTAGTTACTTGTTCCCGTTCCACGCGCAATTTGGCATGAACTGCACAAGCACCTGTCAGCTGCAAACGTACAGCTAGCAGCTGCCCTTCTGCCTGGGCGCTCATCGTGTCAAGTGTTTGCTCAACCTGATCGTAAACATCATCGAGATCCACCATATCACTGACATCCACCCGACAGAGCATCCAACGCACTGTATCCAGTGGATAATGCTCAACATTGTCAACCTGGCCATTAGTCACAGTCACCAGGGTACACCCTTTTGATCCAGTCTCGCGGGCATGTCGCCCCTGTGTATTGCCCGGAAAAACAATCCAAGGTTCTTTAGCAACAATCTCACGCTGATGCACATGGCCAAGTGCCCAGTATTGATAGCCACGGGATCGTAAACCATCAACTGTACAAGGCGCATAGGATGCGTGACCGACCCGCCCATCCAGCGAAGTGTGCAGTAAACCAATATTGAACAGTCCGGTGTGCGCCAACGGATAAGCCTGGCTCAAGTCCTCTGTGACCGACATTTTCGGAAAACCTTGACCGTGAATCGCCACCCCGAAATACTCCAGCACAACCGTTTCCGGTTTATGTGTCGAAAAAATATGGACATTTTCAGGGGGGCGGAGATATCTGGTTATGCGATTCGCTGCATCATGATTACCCGCAACTAAAAATACCTTGATCCCGGCTTCGTGCAACCGACTCATCTGCGAGGTAAAAAATAAACCCGTGTTGTAATCCTTCCAGTCACCATCATAAAGATCACCTGCCAGTAATACGAAGGCGACCTTTTCATGGATAGCCAGGTCAACAAGATTTTCAAACGCCCGACGGGTCGCACCCCGAATTTCTTCCAGGGGAGCGCCCTCATAGCGTGCCAACCCCCGCAAGGGACTATCCAAATGCACATCCGCAGCATGAATAAACTTCATAACAACCCCAATAATTCGCTTAAAGCACGTCAGGCGTTACACACTTCAGTGCTACACAGCGCATAATCGCGTTGCAAAAGGCTTCCGCTACTTATTTATTGCACATAAACTGCGCTCCGATCCTTTGCGCCTTGTTCTGCATCCCCATATCCTGAACTGCGTAGCACCTAAATACGATTCAAGCAGGCAACCGATGGCGCAAGGCTATTCATCAATATCGCCGTGCCAGCACAATGCTTAAAAATATGTGCTTCACCATCAGGTAACAAACCCATTGGCTATCTTATATCTCATGATGGCACTATCCTGAAGCCACATCACCAACACCCACGCCCACCATCCTGCTTTCAACATTAAACACACGCTATTTTCACTCTTCTCCGGGGTTGCGCTACCTGTTGGCCAACATGCGACCATTACAAATGCGGCAGTCCTGCAAAAGTAAGGATTTGGTAAAATTATAGTGATGGACGAAGTTCCAGATAGCGCCGATGTGAGTGCCGGTTTTCTGGAAAACGAGCGTGTTTTTGACGCCAAGCCGTTCCGCCCGTTGTCTGCGGGTGCTGTTCAGCCGCTCAATGTACTTCGTTTTGCCTGAGTCTTTCTTGACGCGGTGACCCGACTGGCCATTCGGACAGTTCGACATCGCCTAGGATTCTCCCAGGGGGGGAGGCTTTAGTATATTGACCAAGCACACCAAAACCGCTGCTACACCCGCATGCCAGTGGCGACATCATACTGGTGAATGACGCTGTTTATTCCGGTCGCAAATGTGGAAACAAAAGTACATCACGAATTGACGGCACATCACAAAACAGCATAGCCAGTCGATCAATACCAATACCTTCACCGGCTGTCGGTGGTAACCCATATTCCAGCGCACGCACATAATCACCATCATAGTGCATGGCCTCATGATCGCCGGCATCCTTGGCTTCGGCCTGTTTACGAAACCGTTCCGCCTGGTCTTCAGGATCATTTAATTCAGAAAACCCATTGGCAATCTCTCGCCCACCAACAAAAAGCTCAAAGCGATCAGTAATACTGGCATCATTGTCATTACGCCGAGCCAGTGGTGATACTTCAGTAGAATAAGCAGTAATAAATGTGGGATTACGTAACTGATGCTCAACCGTCTGATCAAAAATCGCTAGCTGCATCCGGCCCAAACCATAATCCGGCTCTACTGCCAGCCCCAAGCGTTCCGCAATCTGCCGCGCACTACTCAAATTATCAAGCTGGCTATCATCAATATCAGGATTAAACTGCATGATAGCCTCTCGTACTGTCAGCCGCTGAAAGGGTTTTTCAAAATCATAACTCTCGCCTTGATACTGCACTTTGGGTGTCCCCAGCAAGTCGTTAGCCATACCTCGCAGCAACACTTCGGTAAGATCCATAAGGTCATGATAATCGGCATAGGCCTGATAGAACTCCAGCATGGTAAACTCGGGATTATGCCGTGTGGACAAGCCTTCATTACGGAAATTCCGGTTAATTTCGTATACTTTTTCAAAACCGCCAACCACTAAACGCTTGAGATATAACTCTGGCGCAATACGCAAATACAAATCCATATCCAGCGCATTATGATGGGTAATAAATGGCCGTGCTGTTGCACCACCAGGAATCGGCTGCATCATTGGTGTTTCGACTTCCAAGAAATCACGCTGATTAAAGAAATTACGAATATAGGCAATGATTGCCGAGCGCAACCGAAACACTGTCCGTGTGGATTCATTCATCATCAAATCCACATAGCGTTGACGATAGCGTGTTTCCTGGTCAGCGAGGCCATGGAATTTTTCTGGCAAAGGACGCAATGATTTTGTCAGTAATCGAAGCGTTTCCACCTTCAGCGATAATTCGCCGGTTTTCGTTTTGAAGACCACACCTTCAGCGCCAACAATATCGCCTAAATCCCAACTTTTAAATACATCATATAACCCATCGGGTAGCGCATTTTTTTGAATAAAGAGCTGAATATCCCCTGACATATCCCGCAATCGAACAAAACTGGCCTTACCCATGATTCTCTTGGCAAGTATTCGCCCAGCAACCCGAACCTTTTTCAATTCAGTGCCCAGAAAGGCATTATCCCTGTCGCCATAGGTATCATGTAATTCCTGCGCCAAGGTATCACGGCGAAAATCTGTAGGATAAGCATGACCCTGTTGGCGCAATATTTCCAATTTCTGGCGACGCAGTGCAATTAACCTATTTTCATCAAGGTGTTCTTCCGGGATATTCCTGGTTTCATTCATTAGCTTTTTATTTCACACGTATCAAGTAGTAATAGCCACAGAATTTTGTTGATAATCCTGACAAAAGTTTTATCGTGAACAAAATCAAGGACAGAGATGCCAACAGACAGGCTGTCTTTTTTCCTTTCTTAACAATACACACAAAATTACAGACCGCTTTTTAAACTCGCCTCAATAAACGGATCGAGATCACCATCCAGCACCGCTTGCGTATTACTCGTTTCAAGACCTGTACGCAAATCCTTGATACGGGACTGATCCAGCACATAGGAGCGAATCTGGCTGCCCCAGCCAATGTCGGCTTTACCGTCCTCGACGACCTGCGCCTGGTCATTGCGTTTCTGTATTTCCAGATCGTATAGCCTGGCCTTGAGTTGCTTCATGGCCGTCGCACGATTCTTATGTTGAGAGCGGTCATTTTGACACTGCACCACAATATTGGTGGGCAAATGTGTAATACGTACCGCCGATTCAGTACGGTTGACATGCTGTCCCCCAGCACCAGAAGCTCGATAAACATCAACGCGCAAATCAGCGGGATTAATATCGACTTCAATACTGTCATCAATTTCCGGTGAGATAAACACCGCAGCAAAGGATGTATGACGACGATTACCTGAATCAAATGGCGACTTTCGCACCAGCCTATGGACACCGATTTCCGTACGTAACCAGCCAAATGCATAATCACCTTGAAAGGCAATACTGGCACTTTTAATGCCGGCTACCTCGCCTGGTGAAACCTCCAAAAGATCGGTTTTAAAACCACGCCGCTCGCCCCAACGCAAATACATCCTTAGCAGCATTTCGGCCCAATCCTGTGCCTCGGTTCCACCTGAACCCGCCTGAATGTCAAGAAAGGCATTATTGGCATCCAGTTCACCCGAAAACATCCGCTGGAATTCCAGATCAGCCACCATACGTGCATAGTGCTTCAAATCGTCGATAACTTCCGTGACGGTAGCCTCATCCTCTTCCTCATTTGCCAACGTCAACAATTCAGCCACATCGCTTAAACCTTGATCGAGATTTTCCAGTCGTTCAACGACAGCCTCGAGTCGGGCGCGTTCCCGACCGAGCGCCTGTGCCCGCTCTGGATCATTCCACACTTCAGGCTCCTGCAATTCATGGGTGACTTCAACTAATCGCTCACGCTTGCTTTCAAAGTCAAAGATACCCCCTAAGTGATATACAACGTTTCTGCAAATCATCAATCTGGTTAAAATAAATATTCAATTCCTGCATGATTTTATCTTCCTGTTCATAGGGTAAAAGTTTGAGATTTTAACCATCCAGTCTTTTGAAGTCATCCATATTAGTCATTCAACTACAATCAATGCCAACGCTCACCCTAGCAAAGACTGACCACCACACGTCAACACCAGCATACTGCTACCGTGTGACGGACTTGTCCTGGTGTACTTCACAACCGATTGACTTGCTTGCTGCTTTTCTTAAAGCCCCTGGCAGCCAGAGCCAAGAACCTCTAAAAGGCTTTCGTTTTAACGATGGAACATCTGAATGTGCTACCAAGGGCTTATTGGTAGGTATCCAACGCACAGTACAGGCCCGTTATCAAGAAAACCGATGCCTTCTTGCCATTGAGGGAATAGGAAAGTTTGATGTCGAGCCTGATCAAATCATTTACCCGACAGCCGATTGCAGCACGACCGCCTCTACCATCCATGAAGCATTACTGGGCCCACCCTTGATATTGGCGCTCGCGTGCAGACGGCGGTTCGTTCTCCATGCCAGTGCCGTTCAGCTGGGCAATCAAACATGGCTATTCCTCGGTGATTCCGGTATCGGTAAATCGACGTTGGCGGCTTACATCGCCAGCCAACCGTATTGCCAGCGGATTGCAGACGATCTGGTACCGATTTACTGGCAAAAAGGACACCTCTGGACGCTACCCAAATATCCACAACTGAAACTGGATAACCAGGGCCAACCCCGTGCCGGCGAAATACCTGAAAAATTGATAACCTCTGGCATCTACCAGCTACAGCCTGTTTCAGCTACAGATGCAGTAACAATCAAACCGTTATCTCATCACGAAGCTTTCACAGCGTTGGTGCAGCAAACTGTTGCCGCCCGCTTGTTTTCACCGCTATTGCTCAACGCGCATTTCGATACTTTTGCTCAAATTACCGAAACCATCCCGATATACCAACTTAATGTACCACGCCATCTGGACAGGCTTGAAGAAACCTGCCAGGCACTTTGCCAGGCTGCTGCAACCAAACCTTAGGCGTATGTCGCTGATCTTTCATGAGTAAACCCTGTTTTTTTCGAGTAACCGCCAGATAAGCCATCCAGTACTGAATGACAGCCCTTGCACGGCTACTACGATGGCAACACAAAGGCTATACTGACAACTTCTAAAAACTCCCTATCATCCATAATTAACAAGAGGATTTTGACATGACTCAACTCAAGCCTGGCGTAGTCACCGGCAAGGAGTATCAGACACTCGTCGCCGCCGCAAAGGCCGGTGGTTATGCACTCCCTGCGGTGAATGTCAGCAGCAGTAGCACTATTAACGCCGTGCTGGAAGCCGCAGCCAGGAACCGGTCTGATGTTATCATCCAGCTTTCCAATGGCGGTGCCCAATTCTATGCAGGTCAGGGTATGCCTGATAGTTTCCAGGCAAAGGTTCTGGGTGCAGTCTCGGCAGCACAACATGTTCATCTGCTGGCCGAATGCTACGGGGTTTGCGTTATACTACACACCGATCATGCCAACAGGACACTGATCCCTTGGGTCGAAGCATTACTCGACCATGGCGAGGCTCACTTCAAAGAGCACGGCAAGCCGCTGTTCAGCTCGCACATGCTGGATCTTTCCGAAGAGCCGATAGACTTCAATCTGGGTGAATGCGCCCGCATCCTGCAACGCATGGCTCCGATGGGCATGAGCCTGGAAATTGAGTTGGGTGTAACCGGTGGCGAAGAGGACGGTATCGGCAGCGAGCTGGATGAGAGCGCTGATAATTCCCATCTGTACACCCAGCCTGAAGATGTACTGCAAGCCTTTGAAAAGCTGTCACCGATTGGTGATTTTTCGGTCGCTGCCTCTTTCGGTAATGTGCATGGCGTTTACAAGCCAGGGAACGTCCAATTGCGTCCCGAAATTCTCAAAAACTCCCAGAATCTGATTCAAAAACGCCATAATACAGGTGAAAAGCCACTGAATCTGGTCTTTCATGGTGGTTCAGGTTCCGAGAAAGAGAAGATCACGGAAGCGGTAAGTTATGGCGTGTTCAAGATGAACATTGATACCGATTTGCAGTTTGCCTATTCAGAGGCCATCGGTAAATTTGTGACCGAGAATCCCAAAGCATTCCTGTATCAGGTTGATCCAGAAACCGACAAGCCCTACAAAAAATTCTATGACCCGCGCAAGTATCTGCGCCAGGCGGAAACCAATATGGTCACTCGTCTGAATGAAGCCTTTGAGGATTTGGGTTCAAAGGGCAAGTCACTGGCCCTGTAATTGCTGGTCAATCCCTCTTCCCTTGAGAAGCTGTTTGAGAAGTCTCTTTAGAGTGGCCGATTCCATAAGGCCGCCTATCATGCTGGGATGAGGTGATTATGCGTAGTCAAGAGTGAGGAAGAGGGACACGCCCGCAGACAGGCGGGCGCACTCTCCTCTTCGCTCGGCTAGGCGATAGTGATGCTTTCGTCCAGGTAGACATCCTGAATGGCGTGCAGCAAACCGACACCCTCCTGCATCGGCCGCTGGAAGGCCTTACGGCCAGAGATAAGACCCATGCCACCCGCACGCTTGTTGATCACCGCAGTTGTTACCGCCTCGGCGAGGTCGCTCTCGCCTGAAGAGGCGCCGCCAGAATTGATCAGTGGAGCGCGACCCATGTAACAGTTGGCAAGCTGGTAGCGGGTCAGTTCAATGAGGTGATCTTCAGGAGTGAGGTCGCTGTACACCTTCTTGTGGGTTTTGCCATAGCCCTTCAGCGCGTTGTATCCACCATTGTTCTCAGGCAGTTTTTGCTTGATGATGTCAGCCTCAATGGTCACGCCCAGGTGGTTCGCCTGACCTGTCAAGTCAGCAGACACATGGTAGTCGGCCTGATCGGTTTTGAAGCTGCTGTTGCGTAGATAGCACCATAAGATGGTCACCATCCCAAGTTCGTGGGCACGTGCGAAGGCCTTGCTGATTTCCTGGATTTGGCGGGTAGCCTCATCGGAGCCAAAGTAGATGGTGGCACCCACCGCTACGGCACCGAGCTCAAAAGCCTGATCCACAGAGCCGAATGGGATCTGGTCAAACTTGTTCGGGAAGGTCATCAGCTCGTTGTGGTTGAGCTTGACAATGAAGGGTATGCGATGGGCATATTTGCGCGACACCGCACCCAGAACACCCAGCGTGGAGGCCACGGCGTTGCAGCCGCCCTCGATGCCGAGCTCGACGATGTTCGCCGGATCGAAATAGATAGGGTTCGGCGCAAAGCTTGCTGCCGCAGAGTGCTCAATACCCTGGTCTACCGGGAGGATGGATACGTAACCCGTACCCGCCAAACGCCCGGTGTTGAGCATGGTCTGGAAGTTGCGGAGAACGGCCGGCTTGCGGTCAGATTCCGCCATTACCCGATAAACGAAATCGGGACCGGGAAGATACAGGCTTTCCTTGCTGAACCCGCGGGCCTTATAGCTGAGGAGTGCATCGGCATCGGCGCCGAGTAACGCAGCAATGTTAGTGTTGGTTGTCGAACTCATATAGCCTCACTTCAAGTGATGGGCGAAAATGTTAATCAAGGGGTTTCATCCGGTCACGCGGTATGCTCACCATAGAAATTCATAATATGTCCTATTGCACAATCCATGAGACCGGACACAGCAAGAGTATAACCGGACACGGCAAGAGTATATATAGATATTATTAGAAATGTATTCTCATTTAGCATAGTTTCCCATTAGATATCTTCCGTCCCTAGATACGCCTCAATTACCTTTGGATCAACACGCACCTGCTCAGGTGTGCCGTCGGCAATCTTGCTGCCATATTCCAGCACAACCCGTCGGCCACAAACCTTGAGGTCGAAACACCATCATGACCACCATCACGAATCCGAACACCAGCATACGTGCATCGGCAAATTCACGGAAAAGCTCTGGCAACCCAATTACCAGAAATGAAGCGAGTAACACGCCCGGGATACTACCTGCACCACCGAAAATCACGACCATAAATAACATGACCGACTCTCAAAAGCTGAATGACTCCGGTGAAATGATGGTCATCTTGGCCGCAACAAGAGTACCTCCCATGCCTGCCCGGGCAGCGCCCAGGCCAAAGACCGCCAGCTTGTAGTAATCGGTATTGATACCACTGCCCTCTGCTGCAACTTCATCCTCGCGCAGATAATTCAAGCACGCCCAGACCGCGACGGCCGTAGTCGCAAAAACAGGAAAATTGTTACAGCGACAACCCTCCAAATCAGATAATACAAACCCATGGGGGCGGCGAATCGTAAATAGACACGGTATACTTCACCCTCACAATTACCCTTATCATTAAAGGAAATTAAACCGCTGAGGCCGGGGTAGTCCGTCAGGCTCTGGCGCACATACCCAGCAATCTTGTCGCCTTCAACAGCGGTAAAATCAAAAACGACCAAGACTTGTGATCCTTACCTGCAAATCATTTGCTCACATCAGAAATTCATTTAGCTTCTGATATAGTGGGCTTAATCGGTATCTTAATTACACTTGATGCTTCACCGGCAGCATCGACATTATCATGGCCGCCCACCAGCCAATTTGGTACACCACCCTCGCTATGTGCGCCCAGGCGAATAAAATCAAACAATGCGGTGTCTGCCAGGTGCGAAGGGACAACGTTATGCAATGCTGAAAAAATAGTTTCCAGCCGCCCTGGAAACTGTTTATCCCATTGTTGCAGCATCGTTTTAATCACCTGACGCTGCAAGTTTTGTTGTGAGCCGCATAGATTACAAGGGATAATGGGAAATTGACATGCTTCAGCATAGGTCGCGATATCACGTTCCTTGCAATATGCCAAAGGCCGAATCACGACATGCTCACCATCATCACTTAACAGCTTGGCAGGCATGCTTTTAAGCGTGCCACCATAAAAAAGATTTAAAAACAAGGTTTCCAGGATATCATCGCGATGATGTCCTAGCGCAATTCGAGTCATCCCCTGTTCTTTGGCAAAGCTATACAAAATGCCACGCCGCAACCGTGAGCATAACCCGCATGTCGTTTTTCCTTCAGGAATGATACGCTTGACAATACTGTAGGTATCCTGCTCGACAATGTGGAAAGGGACACCAAGTGCCCGTAGATAATCCGGTAATATATGTTCAGGAAAATCAGGCTGCTTCTGATCAAGATTAACAGCCACCAGTTCAAAGTGTACTGGCGCATGCATTTGCAAATTACGCAAAATATCGAGCATGACAAAGGAATCTTTACCGCCTGATAAACAAACCATAATCCGGTCGCCATCTTCAATCATATTGAAATCCTGGATCGCCCGACCGACATTTCGCCGCAAACGCTTTTGAAGCTTGTTAAAATTAGATTGCTCTTTTCTTACTGCCGTCATTATTAACCTATCATCTTGGGAGCCGTCCACAGGATCGAAAACTTTACCTGAAAGTAATCCATTAGTGCTAAACGAATCGCTTGCTGCTTATTTAGTGTAAGACTAGACTCCTGTTCGTGACCACGGCTTACACCGTGCGTTGTACTTCCATCCAGCCCAATATGACCATTATGGATGGGCAACTCGCTATCTTTCGGAGACCTCTGCCATGGAGACCACTGACATCGAACATAGCAAACACCGGCTCGTCGAACTGCAACTTGAGCATCGTGACCTGGATGACGTGATCAATCGCCTTGCTAAAGACCCTCTAGTTGATGAGCTAGAGCTAAAGCGATTAAAAAAGCGAAAATTGATGCTCAAAGACATGATCGCCCATCTTGAGAGCAAGATTATCCCTGATCTTAACGCCTGAGCCGGTTATACCGTTGGACGGGGGCCGCCCAAATGGGTATCCCCCTTGCCATCTAATACCATCTACCATTGGCTACAATAAAAAAAATGTAAGTCTCCATAACATTTACGTACTCATAACAATCGTATGCAATCGACAAACCTGCCTTGTGGCGCAATTATGGTAAAGTAATCATAAAAGCCGTAGGCGCTGATCTCGTCTGAACTCAACTCGCAAGGCTTGTCCCCTTAATTTACCTGCAAATATACACTGATCACCTCACATGATCCTCAGCCGTTTTCTTAAGCCCAAGTGGCAGCACGCCGATGCCGAAACCCGTAAGCAAACCCTGCTGGAGATGGACAGCGCCGACCCGACGCTAGTCGAGCTTGCCCAGCAGGATACAGATCCCTCCGTTCGTAGTACTGCTGTACAGCGTCTGGTTGATTTTGGCTTGCTACAGCGAATTGCCCGGGAGGATACTGACCAGGCCGTGCAAACCACTGCTCGTGAACGTTATCGTGCCTTGTTGGTAAGCACTGACACTGATCATCCAACCCTTGACGAACGCCTAGAACAACTGCGAGGTGAAACCGATCACGACTTGGTGGAGCTGCTATCACGTCGCGCGGCTGAGCCTGAATTGCGAATCGCGGCACTACGACGAATTGATCTAGAAACGACGCTGACCGATATCGCCATTCATGATACACATCCTGACGTACGGCTAGCTGCACTAGAACGCGTTCACACGCCAGCACTATTGGAGCAAATTGCCAGGCAAAGTCGTAACCGTGACAAACGTCTTTACCGTCTTGCACGAGAGCGACTCGATACTCTCCTGGCAACAAAAACACAAGTAGAGCACATTGAACGGCTGTGCCGCGAAATGGAAGAATTAATCTGGGATGGTGAAAGCGGTCGCAACGCTGGCTATTTCCCCAAGCTGGAACAAGAGTGGCGACAACGGGAATCAACAGCATCAGTCGATCAACAGGAACGTTATACCCGCGCGCGCGCGCGCTTTTTGGCCGAAAGACACGCTAGCGCCGAACGCCGATCACAACGACTGGAATTAATCGGCACACTAGAAAATATGCTGGAACAATTGCGTCAAGCGATGAAACTCACCCCTGAGCTGGATGAAACCCTTCAGCACACCATCAACGCATCTTCTGCGACCTGGCAGCAACTCGACTCCATACAAAGCACTGAAGATCGCCGAACAGAATCCCGTTTCAAGCAATTGCTGCAACAAATCAGCAAGCAAGAACGCGTTTTGCGCCGCGACCAGACATACAGCAAACGCATGTATGAGACCTTGCAGCAAGCAGAAACCCTGCTCAAACAGCCCAGCGAAATTCACAATACCGATATCAAGCGATTACAACAACACTGGGAAAGCCTGAAATATCCAGAATCACCAGCACGTGCTGCCGATCTAAAAAAACGTTTTTCCAGCTTGCTTGATCAGCTGCGAACCCGTTTGCAACGACAGACTCAACAACGTGATCAAGAATGGCAAGAGCTCCAGGACATGACACAACAGCTGGAGGCGGCCATCGAAGACGGTCAATTGCAACAATCCACGACCTTGCACCAGCAGGCACGTAAGCGGCTCAAGCGAAATATCGGTCTCAGCCGTGCTCAAATGGCAACACTTGACGAACGCTTGCAGGCTTGCGCTACCCGGATTGGTGAATTGCAGGGCTGGCGGCGCTGGGGTGCTCATCAGGCACGGGAACAACTCTGCACATCGGCTGAAGCTTTAATCGATCTGGAAGCTGACCCGACGGATATTGCCCAACGTATCCAGCAAGCGCGAGAAGCCTGGAAAAAGCTTGACCATCAAGAAGGTGCTGCACCCAAACACTTATGGAAACGATTCAACACAGCGTGCGAACACGCTTATATTCCCTGTCAGGTTTACTTCGAAGCCCAGGCAAAAGAGCGCCAGAAAAACGCCGAGGATAAAACTGCGTTTTGCGAAAAACTGGAACAGTATGAAGCGACCACCGATTGGCAACAACCGGATTGGCCCGAGGCTGACCGTTTGCGCCGCCGTGCCCAAGAACAATGGTATAAGCTAGGACCGGTGAACCGTACCGACCGTAAACCACTCAATCGCCGCTTTCAGCAGATTATCAAGAAATTGGATCGACACCTTAATGTCGAGCGCAATAAGGAAATACAGCGCCGCCAAACATTGATTGAACAACTTCAGGCATTGGTGGATCACCCTGATTTACGCAGTGCAATCGAAGCAGCCAAGCGTGCCCAGGCCCAATGGCATCCAACCGTCAAGGCTCCTCCCCGTCAAGAACAGGCGCTATGGAAAGCATTTCGTGCTGCCTGTGATGCTATATTTGCCCGCCGTCAGGCTGAACTGCAGGCTATAGATACTGAGCAGCAAAGTAATTTGCAGCGCAAACTGGAGCTTTGTTCTGAAATTGAAGCCTTGGTTGCAACCGATGCCGAACAGCTCCCGCAGGCCCGTACTCGACTACAGGCAATCCGAAAAGAAGTTGATGCCCTTGGCCAGCTGCCTAAGGCTGAACAGCGGGCAACCGATCAGCGTTTCAATGCTGCCATCCACCAATTTGCCCAACGGGAGCAATTTTTGGATCGCATCAGTGCCCAGGAAGATTTCCAGAACCTGCATGCACACACTCGTATCTGCGCCCAGCTAGAGGCATTGCTTGAACACACTGCAGATACCCATCATGCCGATGCAACAATTGAAGCCCTACAAAAGCAATGGGACACGCTGGCCACGTTACCTGCAGCGCTTGCAGAACCCATGCAACAGCGTTTCGATGCCATTTGCCAAGCCTTGGGTGATGAAACCCGGGCAGCAAAACTGCGGGCGAAGCTGGAAAAAAATCTGGAACGCAAACAGATTTGGTGCATATGTATGGAGATTATCGCGGGCCTGGAATCTCCACCAGAATTTACTCAGATGCGGATGGAATACCAAGTTGCCCGCCTATCTGTTTCATTAGCTGGGGCAACAGCAAAAACCGATGCGCTTTATGACCCGCACCAGTTGCAAAAACAGTGGTGTCTAACCGGCGCTTTACCTGCTGAAATCGAGGCGGCACTTGATACTCGCTTTTTAACAACCACGCAAGCCTGGTGGCAACAAGAAACAGCGTGAATCTACCCGCCAATCATCCCTTTGACAGGACATGAAAACTGGCGATTTGCTACTGGCATTGCTGGCTAATGTCGCCTGGTCACTCAATTTTCTGGCAGGTAAGGCAGGTGTTGAGCATTTTTCGCCCCTGCTGTTTACCACCTTACGCTTCGCTATCCTGCTGTTGCTGCTGCTACCCTGGTTGCGCTGGATGCCAAGGAAGATGCGGCCAGTACTGGAAATCGCTTTCCTATTAGGCGTACTACACTTCAGCATGATTTTCATCGGTCTGGATGCCAGTGGAGATATTGCATCTGTCGCTATCACCGCACAGATGTATGTTCCTTTTTCTGCATTATTGGCGGTAATATGGCTTCGTGAGCGACTGGATCGCCGGCGAACACTAGGCATTTTCATGGCCTTTGCTGGTGTATTGGTCATTGGCTTTGACCCGACCGTCCTCAATCATCTGGATGCGCTAGCATGGATTGCTGCCGCTTCGCTGGTTATGGCTATTGCCACCATCTTGATGCGCCGCCTTGCTGATGTGAGCGTATTTGAACTTCAGGCATGGATTGGGTTGGTTGCAACACCTTGTATGCTGCTGTTATCGATTATGCTGGAAGAAGGGCAAATTGCAGCACTACGTTCAGCAAGCTGGCTGGATCTGGCTACACCTGTCTATTCTGCTATTGGTGCTTCATTGGTAGGCCATGGCACGGTTTATTATCTGTTGACCCGCTACCCGGTGAGCCTGATTACACCCTTGATGTTGCTGGCACCTGTACTGGCTATTTTATTTGGAGTGCTGCTATGGGGTGATCAACCGACCTGGAAATTGCTGCTGGGGGGCTTCATGACACTGGCTGGTGTAGCTGTCATTACCACAATAGCACCTGCTGCACAGTTAGCGCCTGACAGCCGCCAGTAGCCCACCCCACTCCATGCTTATGTACGAACCAATCGCTCAATCAATGGTTCCAGAATAAGCTCCATGGCAAACCCCATCTTGCCGCCAGGCACCACAATGGTGTTGCTACGTGACATAAAGGAATCATGAATCATCCGCAACAAATAAAGAAAATCCGGCTGGGTTTTGCTCAGCTTATCAAAACGAATTACAACAAAGCTTTCATCCAATGTAGGAATATCATGGGCAGCAAAGGGGTTTGAAGTATCTACTGTTGGTACGCGCTGAAAATTAATGTCCGTGCGTGAGAACTGTGGCACGATGTAATAAGTATAGTCATACATTCGCCGCAAGATTGTATCGGTGACGGCCTCAGGGCTATAGCCTCGCTCAGCGGTATCCCGATGAATCTTTTGAATCCACTCCAGATTGACTATTGGCACAACACCGATAAGCAAATCGACATATTCAGCAATATTAACTTTATCTGTAACCACCCCGCCGTGTAATCCCTCATAAAACAGCAGATCGGTTCCAGCAGGCAACTGCTGCCAAAGTGTGAAAGTACCCGGTATTTGATCATAACGGTCGGCCTCTGCCCAATCATGCAGATAACAGCGATATAAACCCGTTCCATACTCGCTGTACTCCATAAACAGCGCTTCTAGCTGATCAAACAAATTTCCTTCCGGCCCGAAATGACTGAGGTGTAAAGATTCTTTCTGTGCTTCCTCAACCTTCTGTTGCATCTCCTGGCGGCTATAACGATGAAAGCTATCTCCCTCAATAATTGCAGCATTGATACCATCCCGACGGAAAATATGTTCCATCGCCACTCTCACCGTCGAGGTACCTGCACCAGATGATCCTGTCACGGCAATAATTGGATGCTGTTTCGACATAATCACTACTCGCTGAACTTCAGGAAGCGGCTATTATAGTCATCAGCGAAAAAAATCATACTGCGCTGCAGCAAAAAACCGTTTTCCGGAAGCTGGATTCGGCAGTAACACTTTTTAGACAGAGCAATGCCTTCTTTATGAACGACTATACTCGTCTTGTCCGCGAAAGTGGGTATCCAGCAGTGGAAGCTTCGGTAGTTGTGAGTCTATGGAAACGCCCCAGCCAATATTCCGCCAGGGATTAGCAGAATCCAGCCACAGGAATGCGAACCATGTATTCATGCGTCTTGTCCGCGAAAGCGGGCGGCCAGTAGTAGAAGCCTTGGTTACCGCCTGTGCGGGAAAAACAATGTAAAAATATAGCGCAAACACTATAAACTGGAACAACTTATAGTGATAATTTGTACGTTAAAACAGATGGATATAGCGGAACCAATGAATCAGATTTAATGGGTTCCGCTATATATGGAAATAACGATGTGCTGCAATAATATTGTTTTACAACAATACAGCACTTAACGGCTTGCTTGTTTCAACAAACGTTGTAACTGATAGCGATAAACAAATCCTGGCAAGGCACTGACAGCAAACAGACATAAGGTCCCCGCATAAAATTCCCAATCCTGGGGATGATTGGTGCCTGTCACCTTATACTCAAACCCAAAGCCCATCCCGATAATCAGCGCGTACAGTAAACCCCACTCAAGCAATCGAAACCAGAAAGGCTTACTCTGTTCATTCGATCGGGAAAATACAAATAACCACCGCTCAGTAAGCCAAGGCAGATTGGCAGTAATCACTGCCAATCCCAACCAGAGCCCAACAATAATACCCTTAGACATCTATCGGGAAAAACTTCGCGCGAAAGCTCGGCTATCAACTTAATAGTGCTGTAGCGCACCATGTCATCAATGCGGTTGGATACAGTCCCAAAACAACTAATAACAAACCATTAGCACTAATGACGATTTCGGTATCACGACTCAGCTCAATAACAGGCAGTCCGCTTTGCTCTGACTTATCAAAGTAAATACATTTGGCTACACGCAAATAGTAGAATGCGCCGATAACCGAAAATACCACGCCAAAGATGGCTAACCAAACCAGGCCAATATCAACAACGGCTTGCAACACCATCCATTTAGCATAGAAACCTGCCAAAAATGGAACACCTGCCATCGACATCATGATCACTATCATAAGAAATGCCAACCACGGGCTGCGATCATTTAAGCCTTTAAAATCATCAATATTCTCAGGATCAAAACCTTTACGGCTTAGCGCCATAAGTACACCGAAAGCTCCGACTACCATCAATACATATACGATAGTGTAGAACATTGATGCAGCATAACCTTCCGGGGTACCTGACAATAAACCCAACATCAAAAAACCAACATGGGAGATCGTCGAATAAGCCAACATCCGCTTAATGTTTGTCTGGGCAATCGCAACCAAGTTACCTAACGCTATCGAAAGTACCGAGAGAATGATCAGCATTTGCTGCCAATCACCCTGCATCGCACCAAGGCCATCCACCAAAATTCTCATGATCAACGCAAAAGCTGCCAGCTTGGGGGCTGAACCAATATAGAGTGTTACGGATGTCGGGGCACCTTGGTAAACATCGGGCAGCCACATATGAAACGGTACCGCACCCAGCTTGAAAGCCAAACCTACTACCAGAAAAACCAGGCCAAATGCTAAAACCGGATCATGCACACCCCGCTCGGCAATGACATAAGCTATCACTTGAATATCAATACTGCCTGTCGCGCCATACACCATCGAGACACCGTACAGCAACATACCTGATGCTAAGGAGCCTAGCACAAAATATTTCATGGCCGCTTCCGATGCTACTGGCGAATCACGATGAATAGCGACCAACGCATAAAGTGACAGCGATAACAGCTCTAACCCTAAATACACACTGAGCAAACTATGTGCAGATACCATCACCATCATGCCCAAGACACCAAACATTCCTAGTGCATAATATTCGCCTTTAAACAAACCACGATGGCGCAAATAATCACGTGAGTATAAAAACACAGCGGCAGAAGTCGCATAGATGCAAAGCTTGAGCAAATCACCCATCGCATCCTTGATATAGTGACCAAACATAGTTGTCACAGGCGCTTGAGCATATGTCGCCAAAGTCAAAAGAGCTGCACCCAGCAAGGTTATCTGAGCTAGGCCATACGTAATATGCCGTTGCTGTTGCTCTAAGCACACATCAACAATCAGCAAAACGCAAGTCATTATTAATACAAACAATTCCGGCAGCACCGGCATGAAATCAGGGGCAATGAAATTCATGAAGTTTCCCTATCTCGGTTCTTTTTGCAACAGAACCCCTACAGCTTCGACACAGTAACATGCTGCAAAAGATTATATACTGAAGTGTGCATAACCGAGGTTAACGGATCAGGCCAGATGCCAAGCAGCAGCACTGCCGCCGCCAACAAGCTCAGCATAATAATCTCACGGGTATTGATATCCTCCAGCTTGGCAACTTGACTGTTTCCAATCTCACCAAACATAACCCGCTTAATTAACCACAAGGTATAGGCTGCCCCCAGAATGAGTGTTGTCGCCGCAAGGAAAGCAATCCAGAAATTGGCCCGGAAGCTACTAAGAATAACCATAAATTCACCAACAAACCCGGACGTACCGGGCAAGCCGGCGTTCGCCATTCCAAACAGGACCATAAATGCAGCAAACACGGGCATCGTATTGGCCACGCCACCATAGTCCTTTATCTGGCGCGAATGCATTCGATCATAAAGAACACCAACACAAAGAAACAATGCGCCGGAAATAAACCCGTGCGAGACCATTTGCACCATACCACCCTCAATACTCATGGTAGCGCCGGTAAGGCTATCGGTATGACGATAGATACCAAAAATAATGAAAAAGCCCAGAGTCACAAAACCCATATGTGCAATTGAGGAGTAAGCTATCAGCTTTTTCATGTCCTGCTGAACCAACGCAACCAGGCCAATATAAACGACTGCCACCAGTGACATTGTAATAATCAGCCAGTCTAGCATCCCGGAAGCATCTGGAGTAATCGGTAAAGCAAAGCGCAAGAAGCCATAACCACCAATTTTCAAGGTAATTGCAGCCAAAATTACCGAGCCACCCGTTGGCGCTTCAACGTGAGCATCAGGCAACCAGGTATGTACAGGCCACATCGGAACTTTCACCGCAAAACCAAGCAGAAAAGCAAAAAAGATTAGCGTCTGCTCGGTTAAGGTCAGCGATAGCCCATGAAAATCCAGGATCTCAAAGCTGTTTGCCTGGTTATACATGTAAATCAAGGCAATCAGCATAAACACTGAACCTAGAAACGTGTACAGGAAAAACTTAATCGTCGCATAAACTCGACGTGGTCCTCCCCAAATACCAATGATAAGAAACATTGGTATCAGCATTGCCTCGAAAAAGACATAGAACAAGATTGCATCTAGCGCGGCAAACACACCAATCATCAAGCCTTCCATAATCAGGAAGGCAGCCATATATTGAGTGATGCGGTACTGTATAGACTCCCAACCTGCAATGACTACCAACACCGTTATAAACGAGGTTAACAAGATCAATGGCATTGAAAACCCGTCTATACCCAAATGGTAATTAACATTGAATGCTGGAATCCAGGGGATAAATTCTTGAAATTGCATTGCCGCTGTCGTCGAATCAAAAGCTGAATACAGCGGAATACAAACCAGAAAGGACAGGATCGTCACCGTCAAGGACAGCGCCTTGGCACGCCCGGGGCTTTCATCGCCCACGAACAAAACCGCGACACCACCAAGAATCGGGAACCAGATGGCAAGACTTAGCAAAGGCAGTTCCGGCAACATGGTTTTTCTTCTTCCAGATTTTAGCGGGCAACGAACCAGGTCAAAAGGACAAGCAGGCCAATAATCATCGCAAATGTATAGTGATAAAGATATCCAGATTGCAAGCGGCGGGTCACAGATGAAAGCCAGCCGACCAGCTGCGCTGAGCCATTCACCATAAGGCCATCAATCACTCCCGCATCAGCATATTTCCACAGCATGGTACCCAGCTTGCAACTGCCACGCATAAATACTGACTGATAGATCTCGTCAAACAGGTATTTACGATTCATGATGTCATACACAACATGCAAGCCGGCAAGCTTCTGCTGGATTAGATCCGGCAATTCCGGGCGGATCATGTACAGATACCAGGCGGAACCAAAACCAGTTAATACCAGAATAAACGGCAAGCCAGTCAAGCCATGCATTGCAAAACTTAATGCGCCATGGAAGTGTTCTGCAAGATGTTTCAAGACATCATGATTCGGTGCGACAAAAATACTGCTAGCAAGCACATCACCAAACAACAATGGCTGGATGGTGAAGAACCCAATAATGACTGAGGGAATTGCCAAAAAAATTAAAGGTACGGTAACTACAGCAGGTGTTTCATGCAAGTGCTCCCGGGTATGATGATCCATCCGCTCTTTACCATGGAAAACAACAAAGTACAACCGGAAAGAATAAAAGGAAGTGACAAATACCCCCAGTATCACTGCAAGGTAAGCAAAGCTGGCGCCGGGAATACTCGAATAACGCACAGCTTCCAGAATGCTATCCTTCGAGTAAAAACCAGAAAACCCGGGTGTACCAATCAGTGCCAAAGTACCCATCAAAAAGGTTATCCAGGTAATCGGCATATGCTTCCACAAGCCACCCATCTTCCGGATATCCTGCTCATGGTGCATAGCAATAATGACAGAACCTGCTCCCAGGAATAGTAAAGCCTTGAAGAAGGCATGTGTCATTAGATGAAAAATGGCAGCAGAGTACGCAGAAACGCCCAGGGCTACTGTCATATACCCCAGCTGTGATAATGTCGAATAGGCAACCACTCGCTTGATATCATTCTGGATAATACCGAGGAACCCCATAAACAGCGCTGTAATTGAGCCAATAACCAATACGAAACTTAGTGCTGTTTCAGACAGCTCAAACAACGGTGACATGCGGGCCACCATAAAAATGCCTGCTGTCACCATCGTTGCTGCATGAATCAAAGCCGAGATCGGAGTAGGGCCTTCCATTGAATCAGGCAACCAGACATGTAATGGCACCTGCGCTGACTTACCCATTGCACCAATAAATAACAATATACAAATAACTGTAATCAACGACCATTCAGTGCCAGGAATAATTTGCACTGATACATCAGCCATAAGTGGCGCAGCCGAAAAGACATCAGCGTAATCAAGACTACCAAATGCCATTAAAACCGCAGCGATACCTAACAGGAAACCGAAATCACCAACACGATTGACCAAAAAAGCCTTCATATTGGCGAAGATAGCGCTTTCACGCTTATACCAAAACCCGATCAACAGGTAAGACACCAAACCAACAGCTTCCCAGCCAAAAAACAGTTGCAGGAAGTTATTCGCCATAACCAGCATCAACATCGCGAAAGTAAACAATGCAATATAGCTAAAGAAGCGCTGATAGCCATCATCATCGTGCATATAACCGATCGTATAGATATGCACCATAAGTGACACAAAAGTTACGGTAGAAATCATGATCGCCGTCAGATTATCGATCAGAAAACCGACATTCAGATGAATGCCCTCAACTACCATCCAGGTGTAAACCGTCGCGTTATAGGGTTCGGCTCCTTCCAAGATATGATGATTTAGCACCAGCAATGATAACAAGAAAGAAATAGCAACACCGGAAATAGTAACCCAATGTGCGCCAGCACGACCGATCTTATGGCCAAATAATCCGGCAACAATAGCCCCTAATAGAGGGGCAAGCACAATCGCGAGATAAATATTTTGCATGTAACCCTAGCCTTTCAGCGTATCAAGGTCGGCGACATTGATCGTACTGCGGTTGCGGAACAACACCACAATGATAGCTAAGCCAATAGCTGATTCAGCTGCTGCCACGGTAAGAATAAAAAACACAAAGATTTGTCCGGTCGTGTCATCAAGGAATCGTGAGAAAGCAATAAAGTTGAAGTTCACCGATAGCAGCATGAGTTCGATCGACATTAATAGAATAATGACGTTCTTCCGGTTCAAAAAAATGCCGGCCACACTGAGACAAAAGAGGATCGCTCCAAGCACAAGATAATCAGTAAGTGCGATCATCTATCCCCCGCCTTTTATATATTGAATTTAAAATGATGAAAATTAGTTATTATCAAGCGGGTGCGTGGATACATAGCACCTGGCTTAAATTAAATTTAATGCTTCTTTTCCGGTACCATAGAAACCAATCGTACTCGATCATCCTGTGATACACGAACCTGCTCCCCTGGATTCTGGGACTTAACACCTTCCCTGCGCCGCATCGTCAACGAAATTGCCGCGACAATTGCCACCAACAGAATGACCGATGCAATCTCAAAAGGATATACATAAAAAGTGTACAGAACACTGCCCAGCTCCTTGGTGTTGCTGTAATCGGCTGCATGGCGTACCAAGCTGTAGCGATCATCTACAAAATAGCTTGATCCTACTACCAATCCCATTTCAATGATAATAATCAGCGCTACTGTCACGCCAACAGGCAAATACTTAATGAACCCTTCACGTATCGGATCTGCATTTAGATCAAGCATCATCACTACGAATAGAAATAGCACCATGACAGCGCCGACATAGACCAAAACCAGTGTAATGGCCAAAAATTCGGCTTCAAGCAACATCCAGAGTGCTGCACTGGTAAAAAAAGCCAGAACCAGAAACAGTACTGCATGCACCGAATTACGAACAGTAATAACCCGCACCGCAGCAAAGATTAAGATGAGCGCAAAGACGTAAAAAAGAAACTTTTCAAACCCCATGGCAACCTCCTCTGCACTTTACTCTGCTAGCGATAGGCCGCATCAGCGGCTCGGTCGGCAGCGATCTGTGCCTCACAGCGATCACCATGAGCAAGCAATTTTTCCTTGGTCATAATGTGCTCACCACGCTCCTCAAAATAATATTCAAAAACCCGCGTTTCCACGATAGCATCCACCGGACAGGCCTCCTCGCAGAAACCACAGAAAATACATTTAAACAGGTCGATATCATAACGAGTGGTACGGCGACTACCATCTTGCCGTTGCTCGGACTCAATAGTAATGGCTAGCGCCGGACAGGTTGCCTCGCATAGCTTACAAGCGATACAACGTTCCTCACCATTTGGATAGCGACGCTGTGCATGCAAGCCACGAAATCGCGGCGACATTGGAGTTCTTTCTTCAGGATATTGCACCGTAATCTTCTTGGAAAGCATATAACGACCTGTTACCTGCAAACCGAGAAGCAATTCCCATAACACGAAACTTTTCAAGTAATGCCGAAGGGCGTTCAGGGTATTCATTACACTCTCCACCTCAGTCAAACCATGGACTTAACTGGGTCAATACGCCCAATGCGATTACCAACAACCAAACCAACGTTACCGGAATAAAAATCTTCCACCCTAACCGCATAATCTGATCATAACGATAGCGTGGAAAAGTCGCACGGAACCATAAAAAAAACAACAGCATAAATGATACTTTAAGCGCTAGCCAGAGTGCGCCCGGCACAACACCAAAAATTTCACCCAGAACCGGAATACCTTCAAAAGGCGATAACCAGCCTCCCAAAAACATTATCGCTGCCAGTGCGGATATCAGAATCATGTTGGCATATTCTGCTAAAAAGAAAACAGCAAACGCCATACCTGAGTAATCAACATGGAATCCAGCGACAATTTCTGATTCACCCTCAGCGACATCAAAGGGCGCACGATTAGTTTCAGCCACACCAGAAACAAAATACACTACAAACAAAGGCAACAAAGGTAACCAGAACCAGTGCAAAAAACTCCCCTGTTGAGCCAGTACAATCTCATTGAGATTCAAGCTACCCGCAGCCATGAGTACACCCACCAGGGCAAACCCCATAGCGATTTCATAAGACACGATCTGTGCTGCCGAGCGCATCGCTCCAAGAAAGGCATACTTGGAATTCGATGACCAGCCGGCGATGATAACGCCATAAACCCCTAGAGACGTTAGCGCCAGCAAATACAGCACACCTGCATCCAGATGCGAAATCATCATGCCATCGCCAAAGGGTATCACGGCCCAAGCGGCCAACGCTGGTGCAAACGCAACAATCGGAGCCAAAATGAACAGGAAACGATCTGCCCGAGTTGGAATGATAATTTCCTTAAACATTAGCTTTACAGCATCAGCGATAGGTTGAAGCCAGCCTTTTGGACCCACTCGATTCGGACCTACCCGCACTTGCATGTAGCCAATAATCTTGCGCTCGGCAAACGTTAAATACGCCACCCCCAACATTACAGGGGTGAGCACGACAACAATTTTTAAAAGGATGACAACGACCGTCAGCAGCGTTTCCACGATCCAGAATCCTGTTGTTATTGGATGACTACCGGCCCCACCGCCGGACCGAGAGCCACGCTAGCGGCTAACCCTGCTGGAATCCAGGCACAACCTTTTGGCACACCATCATCCAGTACCAACGGCAGATCAACTGCCAAACCATTTTGGCTAACCTGCACCTGCTTCTGTCCGGTTACGCCTAATTCCCGCGCGACCTCTGGATGCAAGCGCACTTCCACAGGTCGCGCCAAGGGGCTTGATTGTAATGAAATTGCACGCCGCACCAATGGATCCACAGCGTAGATAGGCACTTCAGCCACCCGCAACAGGCCGTTCGCTCGAAATGGCTCTAAAGCCCGATCCAAAGCCAGTGTATTATCGGGCTTAACCGATTCACAGGCACGTTGAACTTCAGCCAGTATCTCTTCAGAGCTGGTGTATTCAAAATCGTCCAAACCGCACAGGTTACCCAAAACACGCAACACTTTCCAGGCAGGCCGCGCTTGACCAAAGGGTTGGCTGGCGCCATGAAAGTGCTGCCAACACCCTTCAGCATTCACATAGCTACCTGAGGTTTCAGCAAAAGTTGCCACGGGCAAAATTATCTTTGCATACTTTCTGCTTGTCGCACTCGCATAGGGACTCAATGAAATCACCAGGTCAGCACTTTGCATCGACTTTAATGCAGCAGAACCGTCCCAACAGTCCAGTTCCGGCTCAACGCCAATCAATACATAAGCTTTACATGGCGAATCAATCATCGCTCTTGCATTCAGCCCCGCTGTCGATACTGATGCACCTCCCGCCAAACGGTGCGGCAACACCCCTGAAAAATAGCCTCCAACCGAATTGGTAGCTTCAGGTAGATAACCGAACCGAGCATCGGTATGCAAGGCAATGAAGCCTGCCAAAGCCCGCAATTGTGCAAACGCTGGATGTGATACCGCCAGATTGCCCAGCAAGACGGTAGATGACGCATTATCATTGAGGTTTACTGCAATAATGCGTTCACTTTCACTCACGTCCACATTCGCGACAAGATCAGCAAGACTGGCAGGAACGGCTACCGCTTTCAATTCAGCCACCGCCTTGGCCACCCCGGCCAGCGCTGTCACCATTGATGCAGGATCAGCGATCACCTTGGCAGCGACTGGAAAACGGAATTCAAAATCACGGGGATTGATAAACATCACACGACCGCCGGCCAATGCCGCCTTGCGGAGACGATGACCCGCAAGCGGTTGCTCCATCCTCACATTGGAACCGACTAACAACGCAGCCTCAACCTGATCCAGCGCATCCAGACTTTGCCCTAACCAGGGGAATACCGGATCAGCATCCTGGTCACTGAAATCAGCTTGCCGCAAACGATGGTCAATATTTGCTATGCCTAAACCACGCGCCAGCTTTTGTGCAAGATACATTTCCTCAACAGTCGCCGTTGGTGACACCAGAAAACCAACCGACTCCGGACCTTGCTGCTGTACAACCTCCTTAAGACCTTTGGCAACAGCTTCAAGAGCAACTGCCCACTCGGTCTCTACCCCATCGATTAACGGTTGAACCACACGATCATCGCTATAAATCCCTTCATAACTAAACCGGTCACGATCAGAAATCCACGATTCGTTGATCTGCTCGTTTTCACGCGGTACTACGCGTATGACCTTGCCGCGCAGGGTGTGAATAAAGATATTGGAACCGACAGAATCATGGGGCGCAATCGCGGCATGTTGCACATATTCCCAGGAGCGGCCACTGTAACGGGAAGGTTTGGCCGTCAGCGCACCGACCGGACACAGATCGACGACGTTACCTGACAGTTCGGACACAACTGACTTGGAAACATAGGTACCGATTTCAGTATCCTCGCCACGCCCTGTAGCGCCGAGCTCACGTAGCCCGGCAATCTCTTCGCCAAAACGGACACAGCGGGTACAGTGAATACAGCGGGTCATATCCGTTGCAATCAGCGGCCCAATATTCTTGTCTTTGACAACCCGTTTGCGTTCCGCAAAGCGAGACACATCGGCGCCATAACCCATAGCCAGGTCTTGCAGCTCGCACTCACCACCCTGATCACAGATTGGACAATCCAGCGGATGGTTAATCAGCAGGAACTCCATCGTACTCTTCTGCGCCGCCAGTGCCTTTGGTGACTCAGTATAAACTTTCATGCCTTCTACCACCGGCGTTGCACAGGCCGGCATGGTTTTTGGCGCCTTATCAACCTCAACCAGGCACATTCGGCAGTTGGCGGCAATAGATAACTTTTTGTGATAACAAAAACGAGGTATCGAAATATTTACCGCATCGGTGGCTTCAATAAGCATCGCGCCTTTACGTGCCTTCAGCGGAATACCATTGACTTCAATATTGACTTGTTCTTCGCTCATCTTTTACCCACGCGACCGTGTTGTCGGTTTCGCGGCCCCACCCAGGCTTCAAGCAGCCTGGGCCGTCACGCCCTCAACCATACTGCGCTTGTGCTCAATATAATAGGCGAACTCATGACGATAGTGCTTGATGAAGCTTCTAACCGGCATTGCAGCCGCATCACCCAATGCACAGATCGTACGCCCTTCAATCCGGCTCGCCACACTATCGAGCAAATCCATATCATCGGGGCGGCCTTTGCCCTCAACAATACGGGTAATCATTCGGTACAACCAGCCTGTTCCTTCACGGCATGGCGTACATTGCCCACAGGACTCAGAATAATAAAAGCGAGAAATCCGTTGTAATGCCCGTACCATATCAGTGGTTTCATCCATGACGATCACGGCTCCCGAACCTAACATCGAACCTGCTTTGACCACTGAATCATAATCCATAGTGGCTTTCAGCATGACATCCCCCGGTACTACGGGCACCGACGAACCGCCAGGAATCACAGCCTTGAGCGTACGGCCTTTCCAGACACCACCAGCCATCGCTAGTAGGTCAGCAAACGGTATTCCCATGGACACTTCAAAGTTACCTGGTTTTTCAATATGACCAGAAACTGAAAAAATCTTGGTGCCACCTGCATTCTTGGTGCCAAGCTCAGCAAACCACTCGCCGCCATTGCGGAGAATCGAAGGCACAGAGGAGAGTGACTCTGTATTGTTGACAGTAGTAGGGCGACCATACAAACCATAAGTGGCCGGGAAAGGCGGTTTAAAACGGGGCTGCCCTTTCTTGCCTTCCAGCGATTCGAGCAAGGCAGTCTCTTCACCACAGATATAAGCACCCGCGCCCAAGGTAGGATACAGGTCAAAATCAATACCTGAACCCATAATATCCTTACCTAACAAGCCGGCAGCATAAGCTTCTTTCACTGCATTTTCAAAATGCTGGTACGGCTCGTCCATAAATTCGCCGCGCATGTAATTATAACCAACCGTCGCACCCATAGCGAACCCGGCGATCGCCATGCCCTCAACCAGGGCATGTGGATTGAAGCGCAAAATATCACGATCCTTGCATGTACCGGGTTCCGACTCGTCGGAATTACACACAACGTATTTTTGAACCGGTGTATTGCGCGGCATAAAGGTCCATTTAAGCCCCACAGGGAATCCTGCACCACCACGGCCACGCAGCCCGGATTTCTTAACCTCATCAATTACCTGATCAGATGTCAATTCTCCAGCCAAAATCTTCTTCCAGGCATCGTACCCACCCGTGCTTGCATAAGTATTTATTGACCATGATTGATCTAAATGCAGCGGCTGGTAGCAAACTTCATTAGACATTACGGTTCACTCCAGGCTACCGAGTACCTGATCAATCCTTTCAGGTGTCAGGTTCTCGTAATAGACATGATCGATCTGCATCATTGGCGCTCCACAACAAGCGGCCAAGCACTCTTCTTCACGCTTAAGATAGAATTTTCCATCCGGCGTACTTTCACCAAGCTTGATACCCAGCTTTTTCTCAATATATTCCAGAACGGTATCACTGCCACGCAACATACATGAAATATTGGTGCAAACGGAAATACTGTGCCGACCAACAGGCGTTAGCTCATACATTGAGTAGAAGCTGGCCACCTCATAAACTGCAATTGGTGGCAAATCCAGATAATCGGCAACGGCATCCATCAGTTCCGTAGTGAGATAGCCGCCGTTCTCATGCTGCACTTCACGTAAGGCCGCAAGCACGGCAGACTGCTTCCGATCAGCAGGGTAACGACTAAGCCATTGATCAATTTCGGCACGAGCGTGGCCAGATAACAGATCGCTTTGGTGTGCTGCATTCATTAGCGGTCAACCTCTCCGAAAACTATATCCTGTGTACCAATAACAGTAACCACATCAGACAACATATGCCCACGGGTCATCTCATCCATCGATGAGATATGGACAAAACCGGCTGCCCTGATTTTAAGGCGATAGGGCTTGTTGGCGCCATCAGAGATCAGATAAACCCCCAGCTCGCCTTTGGGGTGCTCGGTTGCAACATATACTTCACCTTCTGGCACACAATAACCTTCGGTAAACAGCTTGAAGTGGTGAATCAAGGCTTCCATGTCCTCTTTCATATCTGCTCGTGATGGCGGTGCAATCTTCCGATCACCCAGCATGGTGGCACCCGGATTTTCCTTCAGCCATTTTACACACTGTTTAATAATGCGATTGGACTGGCGCATTTCTGCGACCCGCACCAAATAACGATCATAACAATCACCGTTAACGCCGATCGGGATATCAAAATCAAGCTGATCATACACTTCGTAAGGCTGCTTTTTGCGTAAATCCCAAGCAATACCCGACCCACGCAACATAGGCCCGGTGAACCCCAACTGAAAAGCCCGCTCGGGTGTAACGACACCGATATTAACCAGTCTTTGCTTCCAGATACGATTATCAGTCAGCAGGGTTTCGTATTCATCGACCTTATGAGGAAAACGCTCGGTAAAGGCTTCAATAAAATCCAGCATAGAGCCTTGACGCGTCTCGTTACGCTCATCAATATCCTTCTTGCTATGCCGACTTGATGTTGCGTAGTCATACTTAGGCATTGAATCGGGTAGATCACGATACACGCCGCCAGGACGGAAATAACCTGCATGAAGGCGCGCACCGGACACGGCTTCATAGCAATCCATCAGGTCTTCCCGCTCACGGAATGCATACAAAAACATGGTCATCGCACCCACATCCAGACCATGAGCACCAATCCATAACAAGTGATTGAGGATTCGGGTAATCTCCGCAAACATCACTCGAATATACTGTGCGCGTGGTGGCGGCTCAACGCCTAGCAGTTTTTCAATAGCCAAGACATAAGCATGCTCATTACTCATGGCTGACATGTAATCCAGCCGATCCATATAACCAACGCTTTGGTTAAACGGCTTGCTTTCGGCAAGCTTCTCCGTAGCACGATGCAACAGACCAATATGGGGATCGGCACGCTGAACCACCTCACCATCCAGCTCCAGCACTAGGCGAAGCACACCGTGAGCGGCTGGATGTTGTGGCCCAAAGTTTAAGGTGTAATTACGAATCTCGGGCATTGATGACTTTCCTTCAGTGAGGCTCGGACAGGTAGCGGTTATCCTTTCGGATAACACGGGGAACCAATACTCTTGGCTCGATACTCACTGGTTCATAAACCACTCGACCACACTCAGGATCATAACGCATCTCAACATGGCCAATCATTGGAAAATCCTTGCGGAATGGATGTCCAATAAAACCGTAATCAGTCAGGATACGGCGCAGGTCTGGATGGCCTTCAAATACAATGCCAAACAGATCAAAGGCTTCGCGCTCAAACCAGTTAGCAGATGACCATAGTGATACCACCGACGGCACGATAGGCAAATCATCATCAGGTGCAAATACCCGCACCCGCACCCGCTGGTTTAACGAGACAGAAAGCAACTGGTACACTGCAGCAAAACACCCTTTGCCCTCCGTACCCGTCCGCTCGGCTGCATACCGGATAGCTGCCGAACCGCGACCTGTCGCCCGCTCTGTGACTCCGCGGCTGAATCCCTTATTGGTAGATTCGCTGGTCGCCCATTCCACCTCGCCGTAAGCTGAGTAATCAACCCCACAAACATCAATCAGTTGCTCAAACGCAAAATCCGGTTCGTCACGTAGCGCGGTAAATACCTCAATCGCCCGATCAGGTGAAACTTCGACAGTGATTTCGCGAAATGCCAGTTTGCATTCATTCAGAACATCTCCGAAGCGGGTTTGGAGTTTTTCTATGAGGGTCTGGAGAGCTGTCTGGTCGGCCATGGGCTATTTCTCAGCGGGCTATAGTATTTGTACGCCGAATTTTGTTTTGAAGCTGGATGATCCCGTACAACAATGCCTCTGCTGTCGGCGGGCAGCCAGGAATATAGATATCAACAGGTAAAATGCGGTCACAACCACGCACTACTGCATAAGAATAGTGGTAATAACCACCGCCATTAGCACAAGATCCCATCGAGATCACCCAGCGGGGTTCAGCCATTTGATCGTAGACTTTACGCAAGGCCGGCCCCATCTTGTTACATAAGGTACCTGCAACGATCATGACATCCGATTGTCGTGGGCTGGGGCGAAACACAATACCAAAACGATCAAGGTCGTAGCGGGCAGCTCCTGCATGCATCATCTCCACCGCGCAGCAGGCAAGCCCAAATGTCATTGGCCACATTGAGCCGGTACGCGCCCAGTTGATCAGCTTATCCGCCGTAGTCGAAAAACGGCCATCGCCACCATGCCAAACAGCCCGATCTTATCAAGAACAATCGCCCAGGGGACCAAAAAAGCAACTTCCAAATCAAAGATAATAAACAGGATAGCCACCAGATAATAACGGACATCAAATTTCATTCGGGCATCTTCAAACGACTCGAAACCGCACTCGTAAGGTGACAATTTCTCTGGATCATGGCGACTTGGCCCGAGAATAAAACCAGCAGTAACCATCACAGTGCCTATTGCAAGCGTAATGATCAAAAAAATCAGAACAGGAAGGTAATTAGACAGCATCGGATCGCACCTTACGACACATCAGCTAGGGAAAAGCGCCATAAATAACCAACTTCGAGGCAGAAACCGGATTAAACCGGTTTGCTTGTCTATTAGACTCAGTAGTTCTCATAAAGCAAAAAAGGGAACAGCAATCGAGGTACATGAAGAACTATTTTTATAGCTTAATAGCCGCACAGAGCTATAACCCCATGAAAATTATACTAATCATCATTAGCTTATTAAAAAGCACATCGTGATCATTTTTGGTACCGATGGCCGGACTCGAACCGGCACGGCTTTCGCCACTACCCCCTCAAGATAGCGTGTCTACCAGTTCCACCACATCGGCAACTACAGGAAAAACAGCAAGCTGCATACCTAATTACTCGCCAGGCAACTTGGGCACGTCCACTGGATCACGACCACTATCTGGCTCAGGCAACTGAGGTGGCAACTCCACCGCTTCCTGAGCTTGTTGCACACGCTCAACAACACTCGGCGGCTCCGTATTGCGGGTCGCGAAATAGGCCAAGGTCAAGCTGGTCAGAAAAAAAATCGTCGCCAGGATACCGGTCGTTCGGCTTAGAAACGAAGCCGATCCCTGTGATCCAAACATCGTTGATGATGCCCCGCTGCCAAAGGCGGCACCGGCATCTGCACCCTTGCCCTGCTGCAAGAGTACCAACACTACCAACGCGATGGCGATGGCAACATGCATAACGAGTATTAAGGTATAAATCATGATAAGGGATTTTAACAGCCTGCCCTGGCAATCGCCAAAAACTCTTCTGCCTTGAGCGATGCACCTCCTACCAACCCACCATCGATATCAGGCATCGACAGTAAATCACCCGCATTGGAACCTTTAACGCTACCACCATAGAGAATACGGGTCTTTACAGCCACATCGGCATCGGCCGCCGCCAATCGGGCACGAATAAACGCATGGACTTCTTGCGCTTGTTCAGGTGTGGCGGTTAAACCGGTACCAATCGCCCACACAGGCTCGTAAGCGATCACGGCATCATTAAAGCTATCGATACCTCCCAGTTCCAAAACAGTCTTAAGCTGCCGACCCACTACGGCCTCGGTAACACCTTGTTCGCGCTCTTCCAGTGTCTCGCCCACACACAGAATCGGTTTGATACCAAGCTTGCAAGCAGCCACGAACTTTTCAGCCACGATCTGGTCGGTCTCACCATATAGGGTACGGCGCTCCGAGTGCCCAACGATAACATAGGGGCAATGGAAATCCTGAAGCATTGAACCCGCCACTTCACCGGTATATGCGCCGGAAGCCTGCTCAGAAAGATTCTGTGCGCCCCAACCAATGCCCGTGCTGGACAGCCGCTGCTCAACCTGAGCCAGATATACAAAAGGCGGAAATACTGCCAGTTCAACCGCCGCAACATCGGCAGCGCCCTGACAAATCCCATCAAGCAATTCGCGGGTGCTCTCAGCGGAGCCATTCATCTTCCAGTTTCCGGCAACAAATTTACGGCGCATTATTTTGATCTCCCACACTAAGAATCAGGTAAGCTTACGGGTTCAACCTGTCAAAATCAATTATGCCAACTGACTATGCTGACAACGTATCCCTGACCACATCAGCCAATTCCTGGGCGTGCTGCTCAACAACACTGGCATTTGCACCTTCGACCATCACCCGTACAACCGGCTCGGTTCCAGAAGAACGCAACAACACCCGACCCTGATTTCCCAACTGTTTTTCAATATCCTGCAATGCCTCTATGATAGGTGCACGATGCAGATCCACCTCGCCAGAGACATCAACATTAACCAAGCTTTGTGGAAACCGGCTGATACCTGTCTTGAGATCGTGCAAACTCTTATCAACACGCAACATTGCTGATAGCACCTGCAGCGCGGATACAATGCCATCACCCGTTGTTGTACGATCCAAACAGATCAGGTGTCCCGAATTTTCACCTCCCAGCGTTAAATTCTCGGCCCGCAGACGCTCCATAATATAGCGGTCACCCACTTTGGCGCGATGCAGATCCAAACCTAGCGTCTTTAACGCTATTTCCAGCCCCAAATTACTCATCAAGGTACCGACAACGGCATTAAAATGCTCTCCTGTCTGCAACCGATCACGAGCAATGATAAATAGCAAATCATCGCCATCTAGGATCTCACCCTGGTGATCGACCATGATCGTTCGATCACCATCACCATCAAAGGCAATACCCAAGTCAGCTTGATTATCCAGCACCAGCCTTTGCAGTTTTGCTGGATCAACAGAACCACAATCTTTATTAATATTGAGGCCATCGGGAGAAACGCCACAAGAAACCACTGTCGCCCCCAGCTCATCCAATACATTGGGCGCAATGTGATAGGTCGCACCATGTGCACAATCCACTACGATCTTTATGCCCACCAGGTTAGTGTAGAGCGGCACTGTACTCTTGCAGAATTCGATATAGCGCCCAGCGGCATCGTTAATACGTTCAGCCTTACCTAGCTGACGGGGTGCAACAGTCGCCAATGGTTGCTCCAATAATGCCTCTATCTGCTCCTCAACCGAATCGGGCAATTTTTGGCCATCGTGGGCGAAAAACTTGATCCCATTGTCATAATACAGATTATGCGAGGCACTGACGACTATACCGGCACAAGCATGCAAGGTACGGGTTAAATAGGCTATTCCAGGTGTTGGCATAGGCCCTAGCAAGGCAATCTCAACACCCGCTGCTGACAAGCCCGCTTCCAAGGCAGACTCCAGCATATAGCCAGAGATGCGTGTATCCTTGCCCACTACCACCCGGTTACAGTTTTCAGTTTTTAGTGTCTGGCCCGCTGCCCAGCCCAATTTCAACACAAGTTCTGCTGTGATCGGATAGTCACCCACTCGCCCACGAATACCATCCGTACCGAAATAACGCCTTCCCATTACCATACCCTTGGCTTGATGTAACAAGCCATTTTATTAGAAGTTACGCAGCAGGTAAAACCGAGCACAATAAATTACGACATACACTCACCTGCATCAATTACGAATAAAATCGACTAATAATTCACGCAATGCGCTAATTGCCGATTTATATTTGCAGCGATACAAAATAGCCTTAACACACCAGCAAACAGCACCTCATTTCTTCAGGCAGCAGCCTGCACAGCCGCACAAATTTTTAATACTTCGACCGTCTCTAAAACATCGTGAACACGAATCACACGAGCGCCTTGCCAGGCAGCTATGACAGCTGCTGCCAAACTCCCCTGCAACCGCTTATCCACCGGTGCATCCAACACAGCACCTATCATGCTTTTACGAGAAATCCCCACTAAAACACCCGCTCCCAATCCAGCAAAACGACCCAAATGCTTTAGCAAGGATAAATTGTGATCCAGCGACTTGCCAAAACCAAAACCAGGATCAACCAGAATGCGAGAGCAGGGAATGCCCGCCTGCTCGCAAGCAAGTACCCGCTCTTGTAAAAAAGTATAAACTTCAGTGACTGCATCCGTGTATTGAGGGCGCCGCTGCATCGTTTCAGGATCACCCTGCATATGCATCAGGCAAACCGGAACCTGACAAGCGGCTGCAACGTCGATGGCATGGGGCAAACCCAGTGCCCTGACATCATTTATCAAACCAGCACCAGCGCCCACAGCCTCACGCATCACTTCGGGTTTACTGGTATCGACCGCAACAGGAACAGGTAGCTCATGCGCCAATCGCTCCAACACTGGCAATACCCGATCCAGTTCTTCCTGGACTGATATCGAAAAGGCACCCGGTCGGGTCGATTCACCACCGACATCAATCAGCGCTGCGCCTTCTGACACCATGGCTTCAGCATGACGCAAGGCAGCATCAAGCTGAAGAAAATGTCCGCCATCGGAAAAAGAATCGGGGGTTACATTAAGAACCCCCATGACAACCGGCTGGCTTAGGTGGAGCACTTTGCCCGCACAATCAAGCTGCATCGTCAATCGTCAGTGCTGCTCGGCGGGATCACCAATCGAACCCTCAGCACGATCCTTGCCCTTGTCAAGATCAAGATTGGCGGATGAACCCCCGGATGGTGGCTGCTGGTCAGTATCGGCATCGGCAGGCTCACGTGGCACCTTACCTGCCATGATATCGTCAATCTGATCGGAATCGATCGTTTCGTATTTAATCAACGCTTCTGCCATAATGTGCAGTTTGTCCAGATTTTCTTGCAACAACTGTTCGGCACGCTGATAGTTACGCTGGATGACTGCGCGGATTTCCTCATCGATAGCATGTGCGGTTTCATCAGAAAGATTTTTGTGACGGGTCACTGATCGTCCCAGAAAAACTTCACCATCATCCTCACTGTAGGTCAACGGCCCCAAACGCTCCGACAAGCCCCATTTCGTGACCATATTACGCGCAATATCGGTAGCACGCTCGATATCATTTTGTGCGCCGGTTGTCACAAACTCGGGTCCAAAAATGATAGATTCTGCAATCCGGCCACCAAATAAAGTGGAAATCTGGCTTTCCAGTCGTTGCTTGCTGAAACTATAGCGATCCGCCTCCGGCAGAAACATCGTTACACCCAAGGCGCGTCCACGCGGAATAATACTGACTTTGTAAACGGGATCATGTGCAGGGACTAGCCGACCGATAATGGCATGTCCGCCTTCATGATAGGCGGTGAGCTTTTTCTCATCATCGTCCATAACCATGGACTTGCGCTCAGCGCCCATCATTATCTTGTCCTTAGCCTTCTCAAAATCTTCCATATCGACATCGCGCTTGTTGGCGCGCGCAGCAAATAAAGCCGCCTCGTTCACCAGATTTGCCAGGTCAGCGCCTGAAAACCCTGGAGTACCACGCGCTATTACTGATGGGTTCACATCACTAGCCAGCGGCACTTTACACATATGAACCTTGATAATCTGCTCACGACCGCGCACATCGGGTAGCGGGACAACCACCTGGCGGTCAAAACGTCCCGGACGCAGCAATGCAGGATCCAACACATCAGGGCGATTGGTCGCAGCGATGACAATAATGCCCTCATTGCCCTCAAAACCATCCATCTCGACCAGCAGCTGGTTCAAGGTTTGCTCACGCTCGTCATGACCACCGCCAAGGCCAGCGCCACGATGCCGGCCGACTGCATCGATTTCATCGATAAAGATGATGCAAGGTGCATGTTTTTTTGCCTGCTCAAACATATCGCGCACCCGCGATGCCCCCACACCGACAAACATTTCTACGAAATCAGAGCCGGAAATGGAGAAAAACGGCACTTTCGCCTCACCTGAAATCGCTTTGGCCAGCAGCGTTTTACCTGTCCCGGGAGAGCCAACCATCAGCACGCCTCGTGGGATTTTTCCACCTAGCCGCTGAAATTTTCCGGGATCACGCAGAAACTCAACCAGCTCAGCAACCTCATCCTTGGCCTCATCAACACCTGCAACATCAGCAAATGTTACTTTGATTTGGTCTTCACCCATCATCCGCGCACGCGACTTGCCAAAAGACATCGCACCACGGCCAGCACCACCACCTTGCATTTGTCGCAGAAAAAATACCCAGATACCAATCAATAGCAGCATCGGGAACCAGCTAATAAAGATCTGCATCAACAGACCTTGCTTCTCTGGAGGACGACCCTCAATATTGACACCCTGTTTGAGCAGCTCACCGATCATCGGACCATTATCAGTCTCTGGACTATAAGTGGTAAATCGCTCACCACGACTGGTTTGTCCCTGAATAGCACGACCGTCTATCGTCACACTGGCAATCTGTCCCTGATTCGCTTCTTGCAAAAACTGCGAATAAGACATTTGTGTGGAAGGTGTCACTTTTGAACCAAAGCTATTGAAAACAAACATCAGAACAATAGCAATGACCACCCAAAGAAGAATATTTTTCACCATGTCATTCAAGGCATGTACCTCAATACTTACAAAACCAGGGTTAATGCTGCAGGACAAAAATCAGGATCGCTCGTTACACAATCACATCCTGTTAGAATAAACCGAAATTAAAATAATAAAAAACACCATGCATTAGTTAGAATAAACCGAAATTAAAATAATAAAAAACAACATGCATTAGACCAACCTATCCATGATAGTTCCTCGCAAGCAAATACAGTTCGGCGCTACGGGCGCGTGATGCCTTGGGCTTGCGGAGCACAACTTTAGCAAACAGGCTACGCAACTCTTTCAGAAACGAATCAAAACCCTCGCCCTGAAAAGCTTTGGTCAAGAAGCTACCGTCAGGCCGCAAACAACGCTGGGCGAAATCCAGGGCCAGTTCAGCCAAATACATACCACGCGGCTGATCGACGGCCTTGATGCCAGTGACATTAGGCGCCATATCAGATAATATCAAATCCACTGAACGACCATTTAGCCTATCCAGTAATTGCTCTAGCACCGCTGTTTCGTGGAAATCTCCCTGAATGAAATCGACACCCGTCAGTGGCTCAACAGGCAAAACATCCAACGCAATTACTGTACCGGGCCGCCCTACCAAACGTTTGGCGACTTGCGACCATCCACCTGGCGCTGCCCCCAAATCAACTACAATCATACCGGGTTTGAATAAACGATCCTTTTTTTGTATCTCCAGTAATTTATACACGGCCCGCGAGCGATAGCCCTCTGCCTGGGCGCGTTTGACATACTCATCTGCAAAATGCTCGCGCAACCAACGAGCACTGCTCCTGCTTCGAGCCATCGGCCTTTTACTCCTGCCCACGTTTCAACCTGGCCACCACCTGAAAGGTACGGACGACAAGCCAAACCATCCCTGCCAAACCATAGCTTAACAGCAGCACAAGCTGCGGCAATAAGCCATCGACTATGCGCTCCTGCACCAACAAAAGGAGCAAACCAATCACCAGAATAACGCCCAGATCAAGTTTGATTTCATTAAAAGGGCTGGGCGCTACTGTTATCCCCTTTCGAGCAGTACTATTATCTGTGCCTCTCATCATACCCTGGAAGCTTCCCATGCTTGTATTAGCTCGCTAAATAGCCTGCCAAAACACCTTGACTCAAAAAGACAGGCATACACCTGCAAATCAAATTAACCCGGAAACGACTATAATTATCTAGTCAATCCGTGAGTTCACACCCAGTAATTTTTCTGTTCTGCCGCTGGTAGCAGTGTCATAGCACAAATGCACCTGATTTACTCCCAATAATGCGCGCAAGTTTTTAAGTAAGGTCTCACTCGGTTGCACTCGCCAATGCGAGCCTAGTATCAATTTCACCGATATATTGGAACCGATATACTCGATCCACACCAAACAACGATTATCCGCACAATGTGCTAACAACATATCGGGCAATTGCTGCAAAATACCTGCTTCACATTGCTCTGTATTTAATCGTAGTATTAGTCGCTGGCTATATTTAGCGCGTGCCTCATCAAGATCGAACACCCGCTCCACAGTGAACCGCATCGTCTGGCTGAAATTATCCCAACTCAAAACACCCTGCATCAGGACAATCGCATCCTCGACCACCAGTGACCGGCATTGCTCATAGACTTCCTGGAAAATACGCACCTCCATTCGCCCACTGCCATCATCCAAAGTTATAAATGCAATACGCCCGCCTCGGCTAGCATTACGTGTCCGTAGGCTGACAATCAATCCAGCAATGAGTATCTTTCGAGATGATGTTGTACTACTACTCGTCAAACGCCCTAGACGAGCCACATTAAGCGCTTCAAGTTCTTGCTCAACACAGTCAATCGGGTGTCCACTCAGATAAATGCCCAATGTTTCCTTTTCATTACGCAGCCGCTTCTCATCATCCCATTCCGGTTTTTTGATAATATGAATGGGCCGTACGGGAGCTTTTTCGGTAACACCCAACCCAAACATATCATTTTGACCCATCGCATCATTGTGTGAATACTGCTCAGCGAGTTTCAACGATTAATTTTACGCAACTCTACGCGCTGACACAGATCAAAAAGATCATAAAATTCCCCGCCTCTTCGACGCTCTTCAAGGAGCGCTTCAACAGCGCCCTCACCTACTCCCTTAATAGCACCCAGGCCATAAATGATTCCACCATCCGCACAAACTGTAAAACGATACTCAGACTGATTAATAGCCGGTGGTAATAACTTAATATTCATTCGACGGCATTCTTCAGCAAAGACAGCTATCTTATCTGTCTTATCCATATCTGAAGATAAAACAGCCGCCATAAATGCAGCCGGATAATGCTGTTTCAGCCAGGCAGTTTGGTACGAGACCAAGGCATACGCAGCACTATGGCTACGATTAAAACCATAGCCGGCAAATTTCTCCATCAGATCGAAAATGCAAGCCGCTACCTTTGAATCAACTTGACGTTCTACCGAGCCTTTAACGAAGATTTCACGCTGCTTTGCCATTTCTTCGGGTTTCTTTTTTCCCATGGCTCTTCGTAATAAATCCGCTCCACCCAGCGTATAACCGGCCAAAACCTGGGCGATTTGCATCACCTGCTCTTGATAAAGAATGACACCATAGGTGGGTTTCAAGATAGGCGCCAAATCTGGATGCGGATATTCAATACGGGCACGACCATGCTTACGGTCAATAAAATCATCCACCATGCCTGACTGTAGCGGGCCAGGTCGAAATAATGCAACCAGCGCTACCATGTCCTCGAAACAATCCGGTTGCAACCGGCGAATCAAGTCTTTCATGCCGCTGGATTCAAGCTGAAAAACGGCTGTCGTTTGATACTTTTGCAATAAACCGAAAGTTTCAGGATCATCCAGCGGAATGCAGGAAATATCCAGTGGCGCCTTGGCATTAACCTTTCGCTGCTGATTAATGGTCTGCACGGCCCAGTGAATAATGGTTAATGTTCGCAACCCTAGAAAGTCAAATTTAACCAACCCGGCCGCTTCCACATCATCCTTATCAAACTGGGTAACTGCCCATGCTTCATTTTCCTCACGATATAACGGCGAAAAATCAGTCAGATCTGACGGTGCAATGACCACACCACCCGCATGTTTACCCACATTACGCGCCAACCCTTCCAGCTTGCGGGCCAAATCAATTAATGCATGAATTTCCTGATCATTTTCATAAAGCTGTCGCAACTCGATTTCCTGTTCGAGTGCTTTATCAAGTGTTATGCCAATCTCAAAGGGAATCAGCTTGGCGATACGATCAACAAAGCCATAAGGATGGCCAAGCACACGCCCTACATCACGCACCACAGCCTTGGCTGCCATACTACCGTGAGTCGCAATTTGTGATACCCGCTTGCGACCATAGCGCTGTGTGACATACTCAATCACCCGATCACGGCCTTCCATGCAGAAATCAATATCAAAATCTGGCATAGACACCCGTTCAGGATTCAAAAAACGCTCAAAAAGCAAATTGTATGCTAATGGGTCGAGGTCAGTAATACCCAGTGCGTAGGCAACCAGCGAGCCGGCACCGGAACCACGGCCAGGGCCTACCGGCACCTGGTGCTGCCGCGCCCAATGAATAAAATCAGCGACAATTAAAAAATAACCCGGATAATCCATTTGGATAATGACTTTTAATTCCATATTCAACCGTTCGTCGTAAGGCTTGCGACGTTCGGCAAAGTCAGATGCTGTCGGGCTGAGTATCCGCTGCAGTCGCTGCTCTAACCCTGTCTTCGCCCGGGAGGAAAAGTACTCTGCTGTGGTCAACCCCTCAGGCACTGGAAAATCAGGTAATACATTTTTACCCAGGGCCAGTTGCAGATTACAGCGATGGGCTATTTCAACACTGTTTTCCAGCGCTTCAGGTAAATCGGCAAATAACGCTATCATCTCATCGGGTGTACGCAAATATTGCTGATCACTATAACGATGCAACCGACGGACATCATCCAGTGTAACCCCTTCATAAATACAGACTCGCGCTTCGTGTGCCTCAAAATCCTCACGCTCAAGAAAACACACATCATTCGTCGCCACAATAGGAGTATTCGTCACTGCGGCCAAATCAACAACAGCATCTAAATACAGTTCCTCTTGTGATCGGCCGGTACGCTGCACCTCCAGATAAAACCGTTCAGGGAACAATTGCTGCCATGCATGCATGCAATCACGTGCGTGTTGAGTGTGCTGACCCAGCAACGCTTTTCCCAGCTCACCTTCACGCCCGCCCGATAGAGCAATGAGACCTTCCGTAGCACCTGACAGCCATGCCCAGCGAATAATCGGCATACTCTGCTGTTGACCTTCAAGATAGCTACGGCTCATCAAACGGCTCAAATTCCGGTAGCCTGTCAAATTCTGGCAAAGTAATACTATCCGTGACGGCTCATCATTGCGTTGCACCCATAGCTCAGCACCTACAATTGGCTTGATTCCGGCAGACAAGGCCGTTTTATAAAATTTGATAAGCGCAAATAGATTACAGCTATCGGTCACTGCCACAGCAGGCATGCCAACAGTAGCCACCTTTTTGACCAGGCTCTCGATGCGAATTAACCCATCAACTAAAGCGTACTCGGTATGCAGGCGTAAATGGACAAATGATGCCTTCATAACAACGACTCAATGGCGCTGATTCTCGATGCAGCCGCAAGCATAACAGGACGAAAAGAGCGGCGGTGTTCAGGACAAGGGCCCAGGCGACGCAGTACGTCCAAATGTGCGGCGGTTGGATAGCCTTTATGGCGGGCAAAGCCATACTCCGGATAGCGCTGATCCAGTTCGCACAGCTCCGCATCCCGGCTCACTTTTGCAAGAATGGCAGCGGCACTAATAGCCGGTACCTTGCTATCACCTTTAATAATCGCTTCGCAAGGATAGCTCAATGATGGACAATGCTTCCCATCCACTAAAACCTGCGTTGGGGTAATATCCAAACAGTCCACAGCCCGCTGCATTGCCAACAATGACGCCTGGAGGATATTAAGCCTGTCAATCTCGGCAACCTCAGCACGACCCATAGCCCAGGCTAATGCTTGTTGACGAATAATTATAGCAAGCTGCTCACGGCGCTTTTCGCTGAGCACCTTGGAATCAGCCAACCCTTGAACCGGATGAGCATTATCAAGAATAACTGCAGCGGCCACCACAGCACCTGCTAGCGGCCCGCGCCCAACTTCATCGACTCCAGCAATTAGAGAAACATCAACCATAGTGAATAATTGATAACAGTAACGGGGGATTTAGAAAAAATGAACCGGCTAGCACGCAACGCGGCTTTTAGGAAAAATTGTTACCCCATACCTTACATAGCGCGTACAAGTCAAACAAGTTGTTCTGCAATCGCTGCTGCTGCTTGCCGGCTGGCATCACAACGAAGCTGGTCGTGCAGCCTTTGAAAATAGGCCAATAGCGTTTCACGCGCTGCCGTATCTTCCAGCCAATACAGCACGGCTGACCCCAGGGATGCCACTGTAGCGGCATCCTGTATAAACTCTGGCACCAGCTCATGCCCGGCTAACAGGTTTGGCAGCGCAAAGTGTGAAACCTTGATCAATCGCCGGGCAATCCAGGCCGTCACCGCCGCCACTTGATAGGCGACAACCATAGGCCGCTTGAGCAGCATGGCTTCCAGTGTCGCTGTTCCCGATGCGAGTAATACCACATCAGCGGCAGCCATTACTTCCCGTGATTGCCCTCGAACCAGGGTTAGAGGTAGCGCATACTGCGCTTGCTGGGCCAGTAGCACATCATGGAGCTGATCGGTCGCTGCTGATAAAAGAAAATGTAGATCGGGCCGTTGCGCATATAACCATGCTGCTGTTTCCAAAAACAGCGGTGCCAGATGACCCGCCTCACCCAGGCGACTACCTGGCAATAACGCCACCATTCGGTTTTGATCAGCATGAGCCAATCGTAACGAGCGCCGAGCGGCTGCCGAATCGCTAACCATAGGAATCGCATCTGCTAGCGGGTGACCTACATAGCGAGCAGCTACACCATGCTTTTGATAAAATCTGGTTTCAAAGGGAAACAAGGTAAGCATCAGATCGACGGAACGGGCAATTTTGTGTACTCGCCAAGATCGCCATGCCCAAATGGAAGGGCTAACATAATGTACAGTGGGGATTCCACGTGCACGTAACCGGCGTTCCAGACCCAGGTTAAAATCCGGTGCATCAATACCAATTAACATCGCCGGTGGATCAGCTATTAACTGCTGATAAAGTTGCCGACGAATGCTTAATAATTCAGGAAGATGCCGCAGAACTTCAACCAGGCCCATTACTGCCAGACGCTCCATTGGCACCAATGTTCGCAAACCCTGGGCCATCATGCCACTACCACCGATGCCAGTAAAATGCGCCTGAGGGAAATGTACCTTCAAAGCCTTGATAAGACCTGCACCCAGCAAATCACCTGATAGCTCGCCTGCGACTAGCGCGATGTGCATGATTAATCCATCTGTTTAGCGAACGATCCCGTTGCGGGATGGATCTGACAGATAGTCGGCCAGCCGCCCCAATCGAGGATATTCGATGGCCATCTCACGCACCTTTTCAATCGCTTCTTCCAGCCGCAAATTGGCGCGGTAAATCACTTTATACGCGCGACGAATCGCCTGAATCTCATCGTCGGGGAACCCGCAGCGACGTAACCCCTCAGCATTAATGCCATAGGGCTCGGCGCGATAGCCCGCGACGGTTACATAAGGGGGTACATCCCGATGAACGCCACAGGCAAAACCGCAAAAGCTATGCGCACCCAGTCGGGTACCTTGATAAACCAGAGCAAACCCGCCGAGCACAACATCATCTTCAACACGGACATGCCCCGCCAATGATGCACCGTTCGCGAAAGTAGTACGATTACCCACCACACAATCGTGGGCAATGTGGACATAGGCCATAATCCAGTTATCATCACCCAAACGGGTCAAACCCGCATCCTGAGCTGTGCCTCGATTGATTGTGACAAATTCCCGAATCGTATTGCGGTCACCAATTTCCAGACGAGTCAGCTCTCCGCTGTATTTTTTGTCCTGCGGGATCTCGCCCAGGGAAGCAAATTGATAAATCCGGTTATTGCAACCAATACGCGTTGATCCCTGGATCACAACATGGGGACCGATCCACGTACCTGCATCAATCTCGACATCCGCACCAATAATCGAAAAAGGGCCAACGGCTACATCTGCTGCTAGCCGAGCGGACGGGTCAATAACAGCGCGTGGATCAATCACAGGTCAATATCTCGTTTGGCACACATCAAATTGGCTGTCGCCGCTATTTGATCATCAACCCTGGCCTCACAAACAAAACGGCCTATATCGCGCTTTATCCGATCCAGATGGACTTCCAAAATGAGTTGGTCACCGGGCTCGACGGGCCGCTTAAAACGTGCATTATCAACACCCACCAGATAATACATGGAATGATGATCGGGACGTTTCTCATCACTTTTAAATGCCAGAATTCCGGTCGCCTGCGCCAAAGCCTCAAGAATCAAAACGCCGGGCATAATAGGTCGTTGCGGGAAATGTCCTAGAAAAAAGGGCTCATTAAAGCTGACATTTTTAAGTCCAATTAATGAGTGGCCTAACTCAACAGATAACACACGATCAATCAACAGAAATGGATAACGATGTGGTAAGTAATCCAGAATTCCCTTAATATCCATTGCTTCCAAAACAGCTTCCTCATTAAATGAAACAATCACGCCAATCTTTATTATCCAGCGCCATCAATTGATGACATCATTCATCCAGACGCTTTTTATTCTAAAATCGGTTGGTTTTTACTGCCTGTCTAAAATATAGGCGCTACCCGCTTGCCAACAACCATTCGCCAGAACCACCCTCAGGCCACTCATGCGAATAGCGTGTCAATCAAGCTTTAAATCATTCCTTTATATAGCCAACTGACAAAAGAACAACAATAAACTCCAACAGCAGGCCTGCAGAACCGCGCACTGCGGGACAACACCCATCCGAAAAGCGGTGCCCACCATGATGATAGCCTTTCATATAGCGTGGCGCGGCTCTCGGTCTTTGCTTCCCTATCAACGATTCAAACGCCTCAGCACCTTCTTAGTGATATCAACCTGCGGGCCAGCATACAAAGTTGCGCCATCATTAACAATCAGGTCAAAATTTTCTTCTTTGGCAACATCCTGAATAACAGTCAATACCTTCTTCTGAAACTTGCTCAGTTCCTCGTTACGGCGCAAATTAAAATCCTCACGAAACTCGTCACTGCTCCGCTTGAGTTCCCGCGCCCGATTACGAATCCTGTGTTCCAGATCACGGCGTTTTTTTTCACCCATAACGGCTCCATCCTTGGCCAGCTTTTCCTCCATTCGACGCAGTGCTTTCTGTTCATTAATTAACCCTTTCTCACGCGGGGCAAATTCGCGCTCCAACCGTTTGCTGGCTGCCTCCGCTTGTGGCGCACTACTCAGAATCTTAGCAATGCTGACAAACCCAATCTTTAGATTAGCTGCCTGCACCAACGATGCGGATAAAGAAAAGGATAATGATAAAACAATAGCTACCAGTAATTTATTAATATGCTTCAATTTTGCTACCTCCATCAACACGATATTGAAAGTATCGCTACCTGCAAAACGCTATTTCAAGCACTTAGCAATGAATAACCCCACAGCAAACTGCGGGAGGAATTAGATCCAGAAAGATCAAAAAGGTGCGCCAAAAGAAAATTGGAAAATCTCGGTTTCATCACCAGACTTCTCGTTGAGTGGCATACCAACACTTAGCACAATAGGCCCTAGTGGTGATAGCCATAGTCCTGTCAGGCCAGCTGAATAGCGCAGTTCGCCAAACTCAAAATCACTGACATCGGCAAACAAATTACCCGCATCGAAAAAAGCGGCTATCCGCACATTTTCGGATTGTTCTAAAAACGGGACGGGCAAAATGAACTGGGTGTTAAAAATCGTCTTGAAAGCACCACCACTAGGCTCATCATTGCTATAACGTGGTCCCAGGGTATTTGCCTTATAACCACGTACCGATCGCAGGCCACCTGCAAAGAAATTCTCAAAAAAAGGCAAGCCAGGCACATTCCCATAGCCATCACCATAACCAATTTCTCCACCCAAAGACCATGTTATCCAGTCGCTTAACGGGAAATAAGCAATACCTTTATAATTAATTTTATAAAATTCCGCATCACTTCCAGGCAAAGCAATTTCTGCAACGACCTGATTTAACATACCGCTCGCCGGAAAAATGGTTCGGTCTCTACTGTCACGTGCCCAGCCAATATCCAGCTTGAAAAGATTATAGCGATCACCGTAATTATCAATATAATCAATAAGTTCATCAGGTGTCTGATCAGTTTTGTCAATCCAGACGTGCTCATAACCAGGACTAATGCTGAGCGTGTCGAACTCATTGAGTGGAAAACCAAAACTCATCTGGGCGCCAAAACTGTTATACACATAATCAGCACTATTCAATTTTGAGGCATCAATATCCCGGTAGTAAAAACGAAAACCACGACTGATGCCATCCATGGTGTAGTACGGGTTATTATAAGAAAAGTTGTAACTGGAGCTTGATTGGCTCTCATTGAGCGCAATCGCCATCTGATTGCCTGTGCCCAGAAAATTGTTTTGCGTCACACTAGCGTTCAATAATACCCCTGATTCTTGGTTATAACCAACGCCAAACCGCAAGCTCCCTGAGGGTCGTTCAACTACTGTGTAGTTAGCATCCACCTGATCACTTGTCCCTGGCACCACAGGCGTTTCAACCTTGACGCTCTCAAGGTAACTCAGGCGCTCTAGCCGGGTCTTGGAACGCTTCATGTCCTTGGTTGAAAACCAGCTGCCCTCTGCCTGCCGCATTTCACGGCGTAACACCTCATCCTGCGTTTTGATATTACCCTGAAAATTGATGCGCCTTACATAAACACGCTTACCCGAATCCACGGCAAACGTTAAATCAACTGTTTTGCCCTCATCATCGAGCTGTGGTATGGCACCCACATTGGCGAAGGCATAGCCATCATCGCCCATACGATCACCCATTTCCTGAGTAATCTTGGTCATTTCTGTACGGGAAAAAACCTCACCTGGCTCAACGCTAATCAATGCTCTTAAATCTGCTTCAGGCACAACCCCAAAATCACCGGCCAAATCAATAGAACGAATGGTATAAGGCTCACCTTCAGTAATATTGATTGTAATGTAGACATCCTTCTTATCGGGGGTAATCGCAACCTGGGTGGAATCTATATTAAATTTCAGATAGCCCCGATCCAGATAAAAAGAGCGTAAAACCTCAAGATCGGCAGTCAATTTTTGCTTGGAATACTGATCATCCTTGGAAAAAAAGGAAAACCAACCCGTTGTTGATAGCTGAAGTTGTTTTAGCAGGGCTTTCTCTGAAAATGCCTTATTCCCTACAATATTTATTTGTGCAATACTGGCAACTGCTCCTTCAGAGATATCAATACTAATCACCACCCGATTACGTTTTAAGGCTCGCACCTGGCTATTAATCTGTACTGCATAGCGACCACGACTATAATATGAACGCAGTAACTCCTGCTCGACCTTATCAAGCAAGGATCGATCAAATACCCGACCTTCGGCAAGGCCAACATTTTTCAATGATTTTTTGAGATCATCCGTACTGATCTCTCTATTACCTGATAAGCGAACCTCAGAAATCGCCGGCCGTTCACTCACACCGACCACCAGCACATCACCCTTCCGCTCCAGGGTTACATTCGTAAAAAAACCGGTATCGAACAGCGCATGAATGATTTCCGAATAATCATCTTTCGATACGGTTGACCCTACCTGCACGGGTAAATAATTAAATACCGTTCCGGCAGAAATACGTTGCAAACCTTCAACCTGGATATCCCGCACGACAAACCCTTTCGCGAGCGATCCAGTCGCAGCCGTCAATAACACCAAACAGAAAATCAGGTGGCGATACAGTTTCATAAACCAGTCAATGCCTATGCCTATCCAAGAAGGCGGTTGAAGTCATTAAACAGCGCCAACCCCATAAGGAGTAACAGCACTACCATACCGAGCCGTTGCCCCGTATCCTGCACTGCATCCGACAAAGGGCTACCCTTAATCCACTCCACAAGGTAGTACAGTAAATAACCACCATCGAGTACCGGTATCGGTAATAAGTTCAGCACCCCTAAACTAATACTGACCAACGCCAGCAGTGAAAGAAACGCGATAATCCCGGCACTGGCTGCCTGACCGGCAAACTGTGCAATGGTTAAAGGGCCGCTCAGATTATCCAGCGATGCCTTTCCCACCAGCATTCGTCCCAATACCCGCAAAGTCAACAGCGACATGTCCCCGGTTTTGCCAAGCGCCACCCCCACAGCCTCCAGCGGCCCATGGCGCACAATCACCCGAAATCGTTGACTGCTATCAGGCGCATCGGCTACAGCCCCAATAAAACCTCTAGGTTCACCTGAGTCAGTTTTCTGCCTGTCGGGTACTAATGTCAGTACCTGTTCCACACCGCCCCGCTCAATCCTTACGCTGATGGATTGTTCGGGATGCTGCATGATTATTTGCCGCCAATGTCGCCAATCAGTCACTGGCTGACCTTCAGCCAGCACAATACGATCACCTGGCTGCAAGCCTGCACGATCGGCCGCACCACCACGCATAACCTGGCCAATGACTGCCGGCAACACGGGGCGCCACAATCTGAACCCGGCATGCCCGAAAATCTTGGCATCACCCGCCCATTCAGGCATATTGCGCATATCCAAAGTACGGACATGGTTACGCTCATCAGCATCGCGCACCTCAACCCGAATCACCTCCCCTGCCATACCGCGATCCACTAACTCCAATATAGCGGTGCTCAAGGTTGGAACCGGCGTATCATCAACCGATAAAATAACATCACCTTTCTGAAATCCACCCATCGCTGCCAGCGACCCTGGCCTGGGCGCATCCAGTACCGGCGCTACCCCGGGCATCCCGACCATGAACATCAGTGCATAAGCAAACACAGCAAACAATAAATTACACAGCGGCCCGGCCAAAACAACAGCGATGCGTGAACCCACAGGCTTCCGGTTAAAGGCACGATGCAATTCAGCAGCTGGCACTTCCCCTTCACGCTCATCCAGCATCTTGACATAGCCGCCCAGGGGAATGACCGCAATCACATATTCCACACCATCCCGGCCGCGCCGTTTCCATAGCGGCTTACCAAAACCGATAGAAAAGCGTAGAACCCTGATTCCCAGACGACGGGCTACCCAAAAATGCCCAAACTCATGAACAGTAATCAATATCCCCAAAGTAACAATCAGGGCAAGCAGAGAAATCAGCGGAGAGCTACTCATTTCATTGAACCCGTCATTGAACCAATGTATGTTGACTCACCCAGGCGCCTGCAACTGATCGAGCTTGGGCATCATCATCAAGAATAGTCGCCAGTGTATCAATATTGCGCCCGGCAACCTGCTCCAAAGCGTGTTCAATCACCTGGGCGATTTCGGTGAAACGAATCCGTCGATCCAGAAATGCCTGCACGGCTACTTCGTTCGCAGCATTTAAAATAGTTGGTACAGTACCGGCTACTTGCAGCGCATCGAAAGCGAATTGCAAGCAAGGGAAACGGGCAAAATCCGGTGACTGAAACTCCAGTGTTGCCACGTTTGCAAAATCCAAAAACGCCACACCCGAAGATAAGCGTGCCGGCCAGGCCAGCGCGTGAGCGATAGGCGTTCGCATATCAGGATGGCCTAACTGTGCCAGCACCGAACCATCTTCGTATTCGACCATTGAATGGATCACACTTTGTGGATGCAAAACCACCTCAATCTGCTCCGGTCGTGCCCCAAACAACCAATGGGCTTCTATAACCTCCAGCCCTTTATTCATCATGGTCGCGGAATCCACTGAAATCTTGCGACCCATGTCCCAATTGGGGTGAGCACAGGCTTGTTCTGGCGTTACGCCGGGCAAATTTTCCAGTGGCATGGCGCGAAATGGCCCCCCAGAACCGGTCAGCAAAATTCGGCGAACCCCCACAGCATTCAGACCCTCACGTACAAAATTTGGCGGCAAACACTGAAATATTGCGTTATGTTCGCTATCAACAGGCAGCAATTCCGCGCCGTGATCATGCACCGTTGCCATAAACAGCGGTCCGGCCATCACCAATGCTTCCTTGTTCGCCAACAGCACCCGTTTCCCCGCTTGCGCTGCTGTCAGCGTTGGCAATAAACCGGCAGCCCCAACGATTGCTGCCATCACCACATCGGCTTTAGGTAATGCAGCGACCCGCTCCAAACCACCAGCCCCCGCCAGCACCTCCACCGACGCACCCACCGCACGCAGGCGATTGTGCAACTGTTCAGCAGCCAATGTATCAGCCATTACCGCCAAATCCGGCTTATAGGTCAGACATTGCTGAAAAAGTGCTTCAACATTTCTGTGGGCGGTTAGCGCAACCACCTGAAATCGCTCAGGATGACGTTGCAACACGTCTAACGTACTGACACCTATCGATCCGGTCGAACCCAGAATCGTGATTCCGATACGCTGACTCATTGTTGCATTCCATACAAACCCAGCAAGAATACCGGCGCAGCCGCTGTCAGACTATCCACCCGATCCAGTACACCACCGTGGCCCGGCAACAGTGAGCCACTATCTTTGGTTCCACATTGACGTTTCACCATACTCTCAAACAGATCACCGATAACCGAGAAACCTGCCGTCACCACACATAGGGCAACAAACAACGGCCAACGTGCGCCGATCTGTAGTGTTGCAACACCTATCAAAGCCAACAGCAAAGCTGCAATACCTGCACCTAAAGTACCTTCCCACGTTTTGCCGGGGCTGATATTGGGCGCCAACTTGCGCTGTCCCCAGCGACGCCCCACAAAATAGGCCCCGATGTCGGCTGACCAAATTAATAACAACAGGAAAAGCACATATTCTGTGCCGTACGCTTCTCGTAAAACCATCAATGCCATACAGGGCGCAGCTAGCACGATAACACCTGCAAAACCTAACCATACCGTCCGGTTACGGCATTCAATATGTGTGGCATACCAGCGTAGCCATAACAATGCGAAACACCAGGCTGTGACAACAGAAATCAGTAAAATTCCTACAAAAGCCGCATTATTCATCGGGAGCCACAGCACCAGAGTACTCACCAAAACCAACGCGACATAGCCTAGCTGTGTCTCGATCCGCTCCAGGCCCATGAGACCCGACCATTCCCAGGCACCCAGCAGCATCACCACCAACAACAGCAAACCAAAAGCCGGTGGCGGCAACTTCAGTACAGCCCAAATAATGATTACGGCCAAAATCACAGCGGTAATGATACGTTGTTTAAGCATGACAGCGGCCTTCAGCGGCAATCTGCTCGCCTGTTCGACCAAAACGCCGCTGTCGTGCCGCAAAAGCGGCACAAGCAGCATCCAGATCAGGCACATCGAAATCAGGCCATAATTGATCAGTAAAATACAATTCAGCATATGCCATTTGCCACAGGAGAAAGTTACTGATGCGCTGCTCGCTACCTGTACGAATAAATAGATCAGGTTCTGGCAAATCAGACAAACATGTGTAGCCATGAAATGTAGTGGTGCTGATATCACTGACCTGCAAACGACCGGCAGCCACCTCTCCGGCAATCCTTTGTGCCGCTTGTGCGATATCCCAACGACCGCCATAATTAGCCGCAATAACCAATGTCAGACCGGTATTACGCGCTGTACGCCTTTCAGCCTTGATGATGTAGTCCTGCAATGTCTCCGAGAATACACCGTGATTGCCGATAAACCGCAAACGCACGTTAGCCGCATCCAGCCGGCGCACCTCACGACGCAGCGTGCTCTGGAACAGCTTCATCAGGACATCAACCTCATGGCGTGGACGCTGCCAGTTCTCACTGCTAAACGCGAACAGCGTCAGCACCTGGATCTCGCGCTCGCTGCAAGCCTTCACAACCCGCTGTACGGCCTTGGCACCTTCCCGATGACCTGCGGTGCGTAATAGAGAACGCCGCTGCGCCCAACGACCATTGCCATCCATTACAATTGCAATATGGCGCGGCTGGTTCGTCGGTGACATAAATACACTTTGTGTGTTACCGGACATCCGGTCTTATTAATAAGCCATGCTGTTAATGCAAAATGCTGGCAGCAGCAGGTAGCTAACATTCGCCTCAGATCTCCATCAATTCCTTTTCCTTTTCATTAAGGATCGCATCAATCTCCTGGATACTTCGATCAGTAATTTTCTGGATTTCTTCCTGAGCCTGCCGATCATCGTCTTCGGTAATCTCTTTCGCCTTTAGCAGCATCTTGACCTGGCTGTTCGCATCACGCCGGATGTTGCGGATCGCTACCTTGGCATTCTCACCCTCGTGCCGAACCACCTTGACCAGATCGCGGCGCCGCTCCTCTGTCAAAGGCGGTAGCGGAATACGGATCACCGTACCGGCACTGGCTGGATTCAAGCCAAGATCGGAGGCCATGATCGCCTTTTCAACCGGTCCGATCATACCTTTTTCCCAAGGTGTCACCAGCAAAGTGTGGGCATCGGCTATGCCCACTGAAGCAACCTGGTTAAGAGGGACATCGCTGCCGTAATAATTCACCGTAATATGATCCAGCAGACTGGAGTGCGCCCGGCCAGTGCGCATTTTGGCCAATTCATGCTTGAGACTTTCCTGGCTCTTGACCATCCGGGTGGTCGCTTCTTTTTTGATGTCATTAATCATGGTCATCATCCCCGCACCACGGTAGTACCGACATTCTCGCCGCATATGATTCGTATCAAATCACCGCGATGGTTGATATTAAAAACTTTAAGAGGGATATTATTTTCCCGGCACATCACAATTGCAGTCGCGTCCATAACCTGGAGCTTGCGCTGCAATGCCTCATCATAGGTCAGATGATCGTAACGGATTGCATTCGGATCCTTAAAGGGATCGGCTGAATAGATACCGTCCACCTTGGTTGCTTTGAGCATTACATCAGCATTGACTTCAATCGCACGCAAGCTGGCCGCTGAATCCGTGGTAAAGAAAGGATTCCCTGTACCTGCAGCAAAAATCACGACCCGGCCTTTCTCCAGATGGCGGACGGCACGACGACGTATATAATCTTCACAAACCTGGTTAATGCGAACCGCTGACATCACACGGGTAAAAATACCCAGTCGCTCCAGAGTATCCTGCATCGCCAAACTATTCATGACTGTTGCCAGCATCCCCATGTGATCGGCAGTCACCCGATCTATGCCGACCCTGGACAATCGGGCTCCCCGAAACAAGTTACCCCCACCGATCACGATACCAACCTCCACATTTAACCGGCGCAGTTCCTTGATTTCACCACTGATCCGTGCAAGCACCTCAGGGTCGATACCATTATCACCATCTCCCAGCAGGGCCTCACCGCTGAGCTTAAGCAGAATCCGTTTAAATACTGGTCTTGTGTCTTGCGTAACCATCGGAGCAGCCCGCGTTGTTAAAAGCCCGCTGATTTTACTGCAATCGCGTCATCACGACCATGTTTTAAGCATATGTCCACGTGCTTAATATGCAGTTTCGTTAATCACCACGCACCTGCGCCATCACCTCATCAGCAAAGTTATCCGCTTTTTTCTCAATACCTTCGCCCAGCTCAAACCGTTCAAAACGAAGCACTTCAGCCTTGTTTGCCTTGAGCAATTTCTCAACACTCTGGTCAGGGTTCTTAACAAATGGCTGGCCAAGCAACGTCACTTCATTGAAGTATTTACGTAGCCGTCCTTCAATCATCTTTTCGATAATATTTTCAGGCTTGCCACTGGATACTGCCTGCGCCCGATAAATCTCCTTCTCCCTGGCAATCTCTTCAGCGGGCACCTGTTCAGCACTGACACACAATGGCCGGGATGCTGCAACATGCATCGCAATATCCCGCGCCAGGTCAGCATCACCACCTTTTAGATCAACCATTACACCAATACGGGTACCGTGCAAATAATAGCTCAGCACATCATTTTCGGCCGACAAGCGAACAAAACGGCGAATATTGATATTTTCCCCAATCTTGGCAATACAATCTCGCCGGTTCTGCTCGACATTCTGGCCATTCGCCATACTCAAGGCTGACAATGCCTCCAGATCGGCCGGATCATTAGTCAGCACCAATTCAGTCACCGCATTAGCGAATGCCTGAAAATCTTCATTTTTGGTAACAAAATCTGTTTCACAATTAATTTCAGCCATAGCAATCGCCTGCCCGACCTGCTTAATCACAATCAAGCCTTCCGCAGCAATGCGACCGGCCTTTTTATCCGCCTTGGCTTGACCCGCCTTACGCATTAATTCAACAGCTTTTTCGATATCACCCTCGACTCCCTGAAGTGCCTTTTTGCATTCCATCATCCCCGCACCGGTACGCTCGCGCAATTCTTTAACAAGTGCTGCTGTAATTCCTGCCATGATCGTTATACCCCGATATACAAGTAATTAAAGGTGACCCACTATAAAAATCCTAACCTTGAGTGCCTGGCATCAATCACCATTAAAAAAGCTCGTGCGTTTAGCCGCACGAGCCGCCTCAACCAAAGTCTTCCAACGGTTAGGTGCTACTATCGGCTTCGGGCAGTGTGTCTCCAGGAACTTCGATAAACTCTTCTCCGGCCGCTTCAACATTACGGCCAGGCATCAAAAGTTCGCGTCCTTCCAGAATCGCCTCGGCCGCGCCACCAAGGTACAATTGAATCGCACGGATAGCATCATCATTACCGGGAATAATGTAATCGATGTTATCCACCTGATTATTGGTATCCACCACGCCGATCACCGGAATACCGAGCTTTCTCGCTTCCTGCACAGCAATCTTTTCATGGCCGACATCAACCACAAACAGCGCATCAGGCAAACTCGCCATATCCTTGATACCGCCCAAACTGCGCTCCAGCTTGTCAATTTCACGACGCAAGCCGATCACTTCTTTTTTCGCCAATCGATCAAAGGCACCGTCCTGCTCCATAGCTTCCAAATCTTTAAGGCGCTTGATAGATTGCCGCACGGTCTTGAAATTGGTCAACATTCCGCCTAACCACCGATGATTCACGTAGGGCATTCCACAGCGAAGCGCTGCCTCCGCCGTTGCTTCGCGAGCCGCGCGTTTCGTGCCGACAAACAAAATCTTGCTTTCTTTCGCAGACGCCAGTTTTCCGATGTAATTCAACGCATCCAGATACATCGGCAACGTCTTTTCAAGATTGATAATGTGAATTTTATTGCGTGCCCCAAAGATGTACGGCGCCATCTTGGGGTTCCAGTAGCGCGTTTGGTGGCCGAAATGCACACCAGCCTCCAGCATCTGGCGCATAGAAACAGTCGCCATCGTTACCTATTCTCCTAAAAATTCGGGGTTTAGCCTCCATTCGCCCCAAGTGGTAACCTGATTAAGGGCACCCGACCACTTGTGTCGGCGAATGTGTGATGTACTTTAACTTTAATTGAAAAATTATTAAGTATTTGCCTCGAAGGCGTATGCTTTATACCATGACTGGTTCGAGAAAACCAATTGAACCGCTGCACAGTGGATTACAACTATATCCTCCCTGGTTGCAACCCGTGTGGATACATTGGCAATCCTTGCCCGGTCATCCAACACCACCTTTCAAGATCGAATTCATGTTTCAGAAATCCGCCAGAAATTCAAGAACCATCACACCCAAGACCATCGACGAAATTAAAAAAATGCGGGTTGCCGGTCACCAGGCTGCCGATGTGCTGGACATGATTGAACCTTATGTTCAGGAAGGCACTACCACTGAAGAGCTTGATCGCATCTGCCACGACTACATGGTCAATGTACAACATGTTATACCGGCTCCCCTTAACTATCGTGGCTTTCCGAAGTCGATCTGCACCTCTATTAATTCAGTCGTTTGTCACGGTATCCCAAGTGCAAAAAAACTGAAAAAAGGCGATGTCATCAACATAGATATCACAGTGATCAAGGATGGTTATCACGGTGACACCAGCCGCATGTTCCAAGTAGGCACTCCACCGCGGATCGCCCAACGTGTCTGTAAGGTTGCTTATGAATGCATGTGTCTTGGCATTCGTGCTGTCGCACCCGGTCGCCACCTCGGTGATATTGGCCATGCTATCCAGCAACATGCAGAAGCACAGCACTTTTCGGTAGTACGCGAATATTGCGGACATGGTATCGGTCGCAACTTTCACGAAGAACCACAGGTACTGCATTATGGCATACCGGGTGAGGGCATCGAACTCATACCCGGCATGACCTTTACCATCGAGCCTATGATTAATGCAGGGAAACGGTACGTTAAGTTACGGCCCGACAACTGGACTGTTGTTACCAAAGATCACAGCATTTCCGCACAGTGGGAGCACACCATACTGGTTACCCATACCGGCTATGAAATTCTGACACTCCGTCCAGATAAAACGCTCTAACCCACTGGAACGCAGCATGGCTATACCTCACCTGGCACCTACTGCTGACTATTCCCCAAAATCAACGACTCTCAACCTTCTGGCAACGGACAAGTCAGGACAAAACCCCGTTATATTCTCTGCCCTTGCTACGTTTGAACGCGAGCTGGCCACCAGCGACAACCGGCTGATGGCATTCCGCAACGTACTCCAAAACAGTAAAGAGCAAACCCGTATCTTGTTTGAGCAGGGTGTTCCTGCTTATGAGCTGGTACCGGCACGCGCCCAACTGATGGACGTGATACTCAAGCGGGCCTGGAAACAGTTTCTTGATCCTAATCCGCTTGATCTGGCGCTGGTTGCGGTTGGTGGTTACGGGCGTGGTGAACTCCACCCCGGATCAGATGTAGATATTCTTGTCGTGCTTGATGATCAAGCCCTTGAACCCAACCGCCCGGCACTGGAAAATTTCCTGACCTTCCTTTGGGATATCGGTGTCGAAGTCGGCTCCAGTGTGCGTACAGTCGAAGAATGCACACAAGAGGGTGCGGCCAATATTACAGTTGCCACAAGCCTGATGGAGGCGCGGCTACTCACCGGCTCAGCCGTACTGTTTGAAAGGATGCGCACGGCTACCAGTCCTGATCGAATCTGGTCAGATGCCGATTTTTTTGAAGCCAAGTGTGAAGAGCGTCGTCACCGCTGCCACCGCTATGAAAAAACGGCATTCAATCTGGAGCCGAATATCAAGGAAACTCCAGGCGGTCTGCGTGATTTACAGATGATCGGCTGGGTAACAAAGCGTCACTTTGGAGCCAGTACCTTAAAAGAATTGATTGCTCATGGCTTCCTTAGCTCTACCGAGTATCAGGAACTGATTGAATGCCGCAACTTTCTCTGGCAGGTACGCTTCGCTTTGCACACACTGAATGGCCGCCGCGAAGATGTACTGTTATTTGAATATCAGCGGCGTATTGCTGAACAGTTTGGCTACAAGAATCTGGATTACAACCTGGCCGTTGAGCAGTTCATGCAACGCTATTACCGGACTATCAATGCGCTCAGCCAACTGAACGAGATGTTACTACAGTTGTTTGAAGAGGCCATCCTTCTAAATGACCAGTCAGACAAGCCAACACCGATTAACAATCGCTTTCAGGTACGGCGTGGCTATCTGGAAGTAACCCGACCCAATGTATTCCGATGCCATCGCATTGCATTGCTTGAAGTGTTCCTGACGCTACAGCAGCATCCGGAAATCAGAGGCATTCGTGCATCAACCATTCGCTTGATCCGTGACTACCGGTACCTTATCGACGACCAGTTCCGAAATGACGTACGATCACGTAGTCTGTTCATGGAAATTATTCGTCAACCCTATGGGGTTACACGGCAATTGCGCCTGATGAACGCTTATGGCGTGCTACCTGCCTATCTACCGGAATTCGGGCGTATTGCCGGTCGAATGCAATATGACCTGTTCCACGCCTACACGGTGGATCAGCACATTCTGTTCGTCATCGGCAACCTGCGACGCTTTTACCAGCCACAGTTTGCTGACCAGATGCCACAGTGCAACGCCATTATGAATCAACTTCCCAAACCGGAGCTACTCTACATCGCTGGCCTATTTCATGATATTGCCAAGGGACGCGGCGGTGACCATTCCGAACTGGGAGCACGAGATGTTCGAGATTTTTGCCACCAACACGGCTTAAGTACATTTGACACACAACTGGTCGTCTGGCTGGTGCGCCATCATCTCACCATGTCGATGACTGCGCAGAAAAAGGACATCTATGATGCAGATGTCATTCATACCTTCGCCCAGATCATGGTCGATCCGATACGTTTAGATTATTTGTACCTGCTCACTATTGCTGATATTCGTGCTACCAACCCCAAATTATGGAACACCTGGCGAGCATCGTTGTTATCACAATTGTACGATGCAACGCGGCATGCATTGTTGCGGGGCCTTAATAATCCCATCAACAGGGAGGAACAAATCCATAACATTCAAGGCCAGGCACGCCAGAAGCTGCATACGACCAAGACTAGTGAAGCGCGTATCGAACAAACCTGGAAAAACTTTAGTGGTGACTATTTTCTGCGCCATTCCGCCGATGAAATTGCCTGGCACACACGTGCTATTCTCAAAAAGGGGCGTGACGAAAAACCATTAATCATGACTCGCGACATTCCGGATCGTGGTGGCACAGCCATCTTTATCTATACCCGCAACCAAGACAATTTATTTGCCCTAATTACCGCAGTGTTTGATCAAATCGGGTTGACCGTTCACGACGCTCGCATCATTACCGGCCATGACGGTTATACTCTGGATAGTTTCACTGTACTGGAAGAGTCCGGTCAACCGATTCAGGATCACCATAAAATCCGGGAAATCCGTAATACACTAGTGAAGTATTTAAGCCGCCAGCCCGATGCCACCCCACCATCTTCAAACCGGCATATCTCCCGAATCCAGAAAGAATTCCAGATACCCACTTCGGTATCGTTCCGCAAAAATACTGCAAACACCCACACCATGGTAGAACTGATTTCCTGGGATCGACCTGGCCTGTTATCTCAGGTTGGGCAGGTATTCATGGAGTGCGGCATTCCGATACACAATGCCAAAATCATCACGGTTGGCGCTCGTGTCGAGGACCTCTTCTCTGTCACTGATCTCGAAAACCGTCCCCTGAACAGCCCGCAGAAATACGCTGCGTTACGCCACGCGCTGGTTGAACGGCTAGATTCAGATATATAGCGGAACCCATTAAATTTGATTAATGAGTTCCGCTATATTCATCTGTTTTAACGCGCAAACACTACAAATTGTTCCAGTTTATAGCGGTTGCGCTATAGACCAGCGCTGGATACCAACCGACCCACCAAACCAATAAAAGTCAGCGTCTTGTCACCACGCACGTTGCCCTTGCCGCGAGTGACTGCGAACATTGCAAGTCAGTCAGCGTTCCTATTGCCGGGCGACAAAATCCCGGTTCACCAAATTCCAGCCTGATGCACCAAAAGCACCAATAGCCATATTACCAAATTCTTCCTCGATCACGGTTTGAAAGCCACTTTGGACAATCAGGCTGAGAAAATGTATAAAATCAGGTGTATAAAATCAGGTCGTACTATCCGCCATCACATTAATGGCGCAATAGAAAAAATCATTCTTATACAAACACTTGCCACCTCAAACGATACAACACTATCATATTTCTTCGAAGCGGCTGCACATACCCACCACGCGGCATGGTGACTCTAAAATCAAGACCTTTCAGGTTGACCATCCCATTTAAAGGTTGTATACCAAAATAGGTCCATCCATTTTTGAACGCAGAATAAACAGTCACTTTCTTTCTTACAAATATAGGGAGTCTGTCTGTTATTTAATCTGCCCAAATATAAGGAACCTATTATTTTGTCGAGTTCACCAGCAAACAAAGAAGGACTTGTTGCACAATCAGGTATTTTTACCGGACTGCATACCGGTATGAGTCTGGCGGCCAAAGGCATGATTGCGGCTTTTGTAGTCTTCACCATTCTTAATGTCGATTATGCCAATGCCGTTTACGGCGCAATCCGAAAATGGATTGAAAATGGTTTAAGCTGGTATTACATGACCACATTAACAGCCATGCTACTGATCTGTTTTTACCTGATATTTTCACGTCATGGCGCTCTCAGGCTCGGTGGCGATGACAGTCGCCCTGAATTCTCCAATTTCTCCTGGTTCTCAATGTTGTTCTCAGCCGGCGTAGGCATTGGTATTTTGTTTTTCGGCGTCGCTGAACCTATTTTCTACTTTGATAATTCAGGCGCATTTGGCTATCCGAACAACCCGCACGCCGATATGCATGGGCATGTGGATATGAATATGCAGCGTGCTGTAGATGCCATGCGTGTCACCTTTTTCCACTGGGGTTTGCACGGCTGGGCCGTGTATGTATTGGTTGGTCTCGCTCTGGCCTATTTCGGTTTTCGTAAACAGTTACCGCTCACCTTACGTTCTGCCCTGTATCCAATAATCGGTGACAAGATTTATGGTCCGGCTGGCCATGCAGTTGACCTGCTGGCTGTTTTTGGCACTGTTTTTGGTGTTGCAACATCACTCGGTTTGGGTGTGAGCCAAATGGCGACGGGCCTACACGTATTATTTGGTATTGATCCAGGTGTCGTAACACAGATCATTCTGATCGTGATCATTTCGATTATCGCCACGCTGTCAGCGGTTTCAGGCGTTGGCAACGGCATACGCATCATTTCGGAATGGAATATCGGGCTATCTATCCTGCTCCTGACGGCTTTTATCGTTTTAGGCCCCTTCAAGTGGCTTATGAGCTTTTTCATCACCTCATTTGGTGATTATTTCTGGAATCTGATCCCGATGGGATTCTGGACAGCGATAGAACCTGCTCACACCAAATGGCAAGGCGGCTGGACAATTTTTTACTGGGGTTGGTGGTTAAGCTGGGCGCCGTTTGTCGGTATGTTTATCGCCCGCATCTCTCGTGGCCGAACGATCCGTGAATTTATGCTCGGCGTGATGTTCGTACCCACCACTATCGCCTTTTTCTGGCTGTGCATGTTTGGTGGTAATGCCATCTGGCAGGAACTCCATGCAGCCGGTGGCCCGGCGGCTACAGGTGGCGCCGGGATCATCGAAACCGTTCGTGCGTGGGACTTGCCTAAGGCCTTATACAGCACCATCAATAACCTGGGTCACATGTCCTGGGCTGGTGATATTTCCTGGATTATCTGGCCGCTTTCAGCACTGGCCACATTCCTGCTCGCGTCCTGGTTCATCACTTCATCTGATTCTGGCACCCTGGTCATTACCACCATGCTGTCCATGGGCAATGATAATCCATCTAAGCTTTTTCGCATTATCTGGGGCATGGGCGAAGGTTTGGTAGCCGCCGTGCTATTACTGGCGGGGGGTTTAAAAGCCTTGCAAACGGCTTCCATCGCAGCAGCATTACCAATATCAATCGTGCTGTTACTTATGACCTACGGATTGCTCAAATCACTATCTAAAGATTCCAGCGCAATAGCGCCCAGCAGTGCCTAAAGATAATGACTACGCATCTGATGGACCACATATAGGACAGGACATTCGTACCTGACCTATTTTCAGGATGACCAGGCATGATACCCTGGCCATCCATCACAGGAAACATAGCGGAACCCATTAAATTTGATTAATGGGTTCCGCTATATCCATTTGTTTTAACGCGCAACCACTATAGCCAGTAGCTTGGTGCAGCACACAGCACCGAGCTGTTTTCGGTTACTACCACCTATCCTCTTGGGCCGAACAGCCGCAAAAACAGGCTAGCGTTTTTCATCTGGATGATAGCCGTGTTCTACCAGGCGATGTAATGCCTCTTTTAAACGTAAATGACACACTGCGCTAGCAGCCTGCTCCAGCAATTTGGCGTTTTTCTGTGTCAAGGTAAGCCGTGCCCGACAAACAGGTGGCAACGATACAATAGGCTTGATACGAATACGCGGCTTCGGCACCGGAAACCCCAAATGCTGGCTCAGTGTCTGCTGAATGCTGTGCAATACATAACGTAGCCGTGTCGCCCAGCCTGCTGTATCAGTATGGATAATCCAGCTCTGCTCATCCAGATTCACCAGCATGGCATGATCATGCAGATACTCCGGCAGATACGCACGAAAAACAGCATTACGCTTTGATAACTCATCGGCATGCGCTAACAATGCGGCAAGCGTGCCCGATTTCTTGCCCAGGATCTGGCTGACTGTCGGAGCGACAGGCGTTCTCGAACAAGGTAGCGATGCCGTGCCATGATGCAGCGGGTCTGGTGGGACTTGCGGCGATCGGCTTGCAGGCAAAGCTTGTCGCTGAGTATAGATCGTGGCCGCTTCAGCAACCTGTGCTGTGTGATCCTGGCTCACTACAGAAGAAGATAAAGTGCGTGCGTACCCAGTTGATACAATCTTCTTGACAGGCTGTGAAAGTGATTCTGGATCTACTGGTGGCAGCGGCTCCCCCTTTCGCAACATATTAAGCATTTTAGTGGTGTACCGACGAGCCATTGCACGCGCATCGGCATCTATCTTAGACATAGCCACAATACCTATTCATAGCCCATCCGTCACTCGCGCCTACTCTGTATTCTAAGCGTAGCAGTTCTTCAAAGGGTATTCAGATTGCAAAACAGCATCGGGGAGGCTGAAAACCCTACACAAGCCACCCGATAAAAATGCAACCAACAACTAACCTCTCGATAACCTGTTGACAGCTAGGCGGCTGAATCCTTTGCCAACCCAACGACAGCACTCAAAGCTTCCCTAGACTAATGGTAAGGAAACATGCAAAACACCCGGATCATGCGGTGAAGAACTAATATGAAACCCCAGTGCCCGATTCAGTCGCAACATCGATTCATTTTCCTGCAAAACCTCGCCAAATAACTCCTTAATACCGACTTTCCTCGCATAATCAATAATAAGCCGCATCAACATCGGCCCTAAACCCATACCGGTCTTTTCTCGATCAATCATAATAGCGTATTCAGCTTTTTCCATATCTGGATCTGCATTACAGCGCACAACCCCCCAAATCTTCACCTGACCTGGAATCCCCCTGGCTTCCGTAATGATCAGTGCCATTTCGCGGTTGTAATCAAGCTGGGTCAACCGCGCTGCCATATCATGCGATAACTCACGAAGCGGCTGGAAAAACCGCATCCGTATATCCTCAACGGGCAGCCGTTCAACCATGTTTCGTAACTGTGGCTCATCCTCTGGCAAAATGGGTCGAATCAGGAATTTGTGCCCATCGGGCAACTCACAATGCCGCTCAAGATGTTTGGGATAGGGTAAAATCGCCAATCGTTGCGTCGATGGAGCAGTGGCTGGCTCCAGCAAGATACTGGCATCCAGCACCTGTACACCCTCGGCATTCACTCGAATCGGATTGATATCCATTTCAACCAGCTCACCCAACTCAACGACCATTTGTGAGACCTTGATTAACGTCAAGGCAACGGCATCCAGATCAACCGGTCGCCCACGATTGGTACTCAGTTGGCGGTACAAGCGGGTGCGTGACATCAGATCATAAGCCAGGCGCATATTGAGCGGCGGCAGGGCCTGGGCAAAATCGTCGATAGCCTCAAACTCGGTACCCCCATGAGCAAAGAAAATCACCGGCCCGAAGCGTTGGCCTGTTCGTACACCAACCATGAGTTCATACGCACCACGTCGCAGCAACGTTGGCTGTACTGCAAAACCATCAATCACTGCCTCAGGAGCCAGTTTGCGAACCCGCTCTTGCATCTCAGTCGCTGCCACCATGACTTCCGGCGGGGTTTTCAGGCCAAATGCGATACCACCTACTTCAGATTTACTGACGATATCCGGTGACAGAATTTTAATCACGACAGGCTCTTGCATCTTCGAGGCTATATCAGTCGCTGCCTCGGGCGTTGCCGCAAAATGTAATGGCACTACGGGAATACCATACGCACTCAGAACCTGGCTGGTTTCATACGCATTCAATCGCTGCCGGCCGGCTGTCAGCGCAATCTGAATAACACGGCGAGCTGTTTCGGTATCCGGTGTGAACTCTTCCGGAATAGATGGGGGTGTCTCCATCGACAGTTTTTGGGTACGACGACGCTCTGCCAGCCGTATAAATGCCATCACGGCTTCACCGGGTGCCCTGTACGTTGGTATGCTTGCTTGCCTAAATAACTCACGCGCTGGTTCCACCGACGATTCCCCTAACCAACAGGTCATAACCAATCGCCGACCCTTGGCGCGCTTAATCACAGCTTGGGCGCTTTCCAGGGAACGATCCTGCGAAACAGGTGCATGAATAACCAATATGCCATTTATGCCAGGCTCTTTCAGTAATAAATCCAGCGCTTTGCCATATTCATCAGCACCTGCTATATCCCCTAAATCAACTGGATTTTCAATCTGATACCCGGGCCTACAGACTCGCTTAAGCTGTTCGCAGGTTTCTTCACTGAGGTCTTTCAACTGACCATTACGCCGCAACAGCGTATCGCTGGCCATCAATGCCAGGCTGCAACTGTTACTAAGAATTGCTAACTGATTGCCAGATACCGGTTTGGCGGTTGCCAACGTTCCCACTGTACTAAACAATTGTTCAATATTGTTAACCCGTAAAATACCTGCACGCTGAAATACCGCTTCATAGACTGCATCTTCAACTATGCCATCTCGAAAATCGCGTGGCTTGAGTACAATAACCGGCTTAATACGGGCGGCAGCTCGGGCAGCAGAAACAAACTTGCGACGATTACGGTTATTCTCCAGATACATGGCAATCGAACGGACATGGTAATCACGCAACAAGTAATCCATCAGGTCGCCAAAATCGACATCCCAACGCACCCCAACAGAAATTACATGCGAAAAACCAATATTACGGCTCGTCGCCCAATCAACAACGCTCCGCATCACTGCTGCCGATTGGCATAGCAGCGCGATATGCCCCGACAGTGGCGGTGTCTCCAACAAACTGGCGTTGGTAAAAGAGCGTGGTACCGCGTAACCTAAATGATCCGGCCCGAGGACACGTATAAGATATTTCCTGGCAGTATCCAGAACTTGCTGCCTCAAGGAATTACTTTCATCGGGATGGTCTTTTAGCCTATTTTGGTTAACCAGCGCCGCTTCAGGATTACGATGATCCTGCAATACCTCACGGGTTAACAGCAATACAGCTCGCGTACCACGCTGTCCCAATTCATCAATTAATCCAGGCGCTTCTTTTAACGGTGTAGTCAAAATAGCCAGATCCGGTGTAACCGGCAAGCTGTCAACATCTTTGTACGCCAGAATGCCAGAAATAGACTGATGATCGGGATTCACGGGCATCACAGGCCCCTTAAACCCTCCTTTAATCAAGTTAAATTCCACTACAGCGTCGGAGCTATCAGTACATTTGCCACGACTGAATACCGCGATAGCACGCGGCTTAAACAGGTATTCAAGATTGCGGATGCTCATTGGAACTCACTTTGGGCAGCTACCACGGTCGAAACTGCATCAATTAAAATACATATATTGTATGGTAACGCCATTCTTTTGCTTAGGCTCCGACGATTTACTAACACTACCTAAAACCAGCCAAATTGCCCTATAGCGGAATGACTTTAATTTTGATCAGTTCGTTCAGCGCCAGCCTGTTACCTTGATACAAAGCCTATCCCAAAAATGCTATTAATTTTTGGGGCCATGCCAAATATGACACTCTAACGACACAAAGCCGTGACGATGACGATATCAACAATACAAATACCAATACATACCGGGGAACCTGCGCCCAACCTGGAGGATTACCTAAAAGTACGAGCTACATTCAGTTGGTCATCTGTTCGTGCTGACATCATCCATCGGCACAGTACCGGTCTTAACATTGCCTATGAAGCCCTGGATTACCATGTGCATAGTGGCCAAGGTGATATAACGGCACTACGCTGGCTGGGCAAGAATAATGAACGCCGCGAATTCAGCTACAGCGAGTTAACAGCCCTTAGCAATCAATGCGCCAATATGCTACGCCGTCTGGGTATCCAAAAAGGTGAGCGTGTGTGTGTACTGGCAGGGCGCATCCCTGAACTGTACATTACCATGCTGGGAACCTTGAAAGCGGGCGCGGTGTTTTGCCCGTTATTCTCAGCTTTTGGACCCGATCCGGTGCGAGTGCGGCTTCAGAAAAGCACCGCACGGGTGCTGGTAACAACCTCAACGCTATACCAGCGCAAGGTACAGTCACAACGTGGCGAGTTACCTGATCTAGAGCATGTCTTGCTTACCGATACCAGGCATGATGATGCTGAAACCCGGTCATTTCAAGCACTATTAAATGCAGAGTCCGCTGAATTTGCACCGATCGACACGGCCCCAGAAGACATGGCGCTTCTCCATTTTACCAGTGGCACAACGGGTACGCCTAAAGGTGCGGTTCATGTTCACGAGGCTATACTGGCGCACAAACTGACCGGGCAATGGGCGCTTGATTTACGGCCAGGTGATATTTATTGGTGCACCGCTGATCCGGGCTGGGTCACTGGCGTGTCATACGGCATTATCGCCCCGCTCGCAAATGGCGTTACCCTGGTCGTTGATGAGTCTGAATTTGACACCCGCCGTTGGTATACCATTCTCGAAAAGGAGCGTGTTAATGTTTGGTACACCGCACCAACTGCCATTCGTATGCTTATGAAGGCAGGTGCAGACCCCGTGCGGAACCGTGATCTGAGTTCATTGCGGTTCATGGCAAGCGTTGGCGAGCCGCTGAATCCCGAAGCAGTGCTGTGGGGCATGGAAACACTGGGACAACCTTTTTACGATACGTGGTGGCAGACTGAAACTGGAGCCATCATGATTGCCAACCTTCGTGGCCAGGCCCTACGCCCTGGCTCCATGGGGCGACCGCTACCGGGGATTGAAGCAGCTATCGTCCAGCGACAGGCTGATGGCAGTGTAGTGCCGCTCGAAGCTGGTGAACAGGGCGAACTGGCATTGCGAACAGGCTGGCCATCACTGTTTCGTAGCTATCTTAATGATGAGCTGCGTTATCAAGCCTGTTTTGCCGGTGACTGGTATTTGAGTGGTGACCTCGCCACCTGTGATAGCGAGGGCTACTTCTGGTTCGTTGGCCGCGCCGATGATGTTATCAAGACCGCTGGACATTTGATCGGCCCCTTCGAGGTAGAAAATACTCTCATGGAGCATCCTGCAGTTGCGGAAGCGGGCATGATCGGTAAACCCGACGAATTTGCTGGCCAGATTATCAAAGTGTTTGTGACACTGAAACCGGGCTATAGCCCGGACGATGCGCTACGCAAGGCATTAATCGGCTTTGCCAGAACCCGACTGGGCGCTGCTGTTGCTCCCCGGGAGCTGGAATTTATGGCGGATATTCCCAAAACCCGTAGCGGGAAAATAATGCGTCGATTACTCCGTGTACGGGAACTTGGGCTACCGCAAGATTCTTTTATGCTGGAGGATAATGAATAGCTATTAAAAATCCTTAAAGATAAATAAATTTAACTAATTGATAATTAATTTTTTAATTAAATTATTATCATTTTATTTCCGTCTTGTATCGCCAAAAACCCAAACATTTGTTCTATTTATTTTATCTCTATAGCAGATAAAAGTAATTTTTATTACAACTAATTGTTAATTAACAGCTTAGTTATTAATTAATGCTGTTTTCTAATAATAATGTTTGCTTTTTCAAGCTAGCCATGAGAAACTATGTCGCAGTGCAGCAAAAATAGTAAAATTATTTTTTAGGTTATGAGTTTCCTTGACAGAATTTGAGCATAATTTCGTTTATTAAGGTAAAAAACCATGAATGCTATAAACAAAGAGCAGATTCGAGAGAAGATCCTCCGAGTCCTCGGCGATATCGCTCCCGATGCTGATACCCAAACAATCAAGCCTGATATCAGCTTTCACGACCAAATTGAGCTGGACTCTATTGATTTCCTGCGCTTGATGATGGGGCTGGAGAAAGAACTGGATGTCACAATTTTCGATTTTGATTATCCAAAACTTTCCACGCTCAATGGCTGTGAGCACTATTTAACCGAACGGCTTGCTATACCTACGAACCAATCAATACAGCCCGCTCAGCAGCTAGGCAGCGTTACAGGATGACCTATAACCCCTCTATCCGCGATCTTAGCCAGGAAAGAAAAGAACAGAGGAAACGTTACGCTTTTGCGTTATCTTTCAGAAAGGCGCCCACGTGAAACGCTTTATAGCCAGCGATATCCATACCCCAAATAAAAACAACCGACCTGATCAAGATCGGTTGCTGAACCAAGGTAAAATCGGGATGTTTTTCCTGATTAAACCGTTGGGAATTTCGGTTGTGTGACAGCCATCATTTTCCGATTTTCACACAACCTCTCCTTAATTGATGGTTATTAGCCGGGTGGGTAAACGTTCGGTCTTTTTTTGCACTTTTTTACACTGGTTTTCGAGTAACAAACCGAATAGCATATGCCTCCGCTGCGCAGACCGAACACCCCATAATTGAGGTCGCTGGCCTATATCTATTGTTTGCACCAGCTTAATGAACGCAGCGATTTCATTATACTCTGGGCACCTAATCCCGCAAGCTTTTTATGGTCGAAAAATGGTGATCCCGCCATTCTGTATCAAAAGATATTGCCATATATATAAACAAGGTTAAGGTTCCAGTCTTTCAAGCAACCAACCACCCTCTTGCTGAGGACGATAGCGTAACCGATCATGCATACGATCATGACGACCTTGCCAAAACTCCAGCATGTCCGGCTTCAACCGATAACCACCCCAATAATCCGGCATCGGAATATTGCCTTCTGGATATTGCTTGGCGAGCTGCTGATAGCGTTGCTCTAATGCCTCTCGACAAGCAATCACCCGGCTCTGTCGAGATGCCAGTGCACCCAACTGACTCTCTCGCGGCCGGCTCACAAAATAAGCTTCCGATTCCGTCCGTGTGGTCTGGCTGACAACACCTTCCACTCGTACTTGCCGCTCAAGTTCCAACCACAAAAAAACGAGCGAGGCATACGGATTATTAGCGAGTTGCTGTGCTTTACTGCTATGGTAATTGGTATAAAAAGCAAAGCCACGATCATCACATGCCTTTAATAACACTACCCGGGCGCAGGGCCGACCGCTACGATCCGCCGTTGCCAGAATCATTGCATTCGGTTCGGGCAATTGCGCGGTAATCGCTTCCTGCATCCAGCGTTGGAACTGTTCAACAGGATCAGGGTTGATATCGGCTTCGTGCAAAGCGCCAGCGGCATATTCACGACGAATATCAGCAAGCGATTTATTTTCCATGCAGGTTCGCTCCTTCAACAAGTCAGGTAAGTTTGGTTTATGCTGTTCCTATCTGCTGGTACTCATTACGATCTAACCGATAGTAACTGTATTACCTTCAGGCAGGGTATTCACCTCAATCTATCACTTCTTATGGCACCAGCAGGTCCCGCCCCTCCAGACATAACACTTCAACGTGCCATCCTATCAACAACACACTACCGATCCGTCGATTCTGGCCAGTATCGGTAAATTCAAACAGGTACAGACGCTCCAATCGCAACCGACCATCACGATCACGGCGTGGCCACATCCGCTCCAGAGCCACTGTATCGTCCAATAATTGCAACCCACTTTGCTGGCAAGCACGGGTACTCGCAGCACGCGCCTGTTCCTGTGCACCAAGGCTATCTCGCCAGAACCATAACCCAATACCCATGAATAGCAAAAACCAGATCAAGCCCGAAAAACTCATGACAAGGGTTTCAAGCGCGACAGAATATCTTCACGCGCCTGTGCCAACAGCGATTCCCTATCCAAACTGTCAAGAATATCCTGCACCACTCGCTTCGGCCCCCCCTCACCCCAGGATTTACCCTGGATAAAATAGTGCTCGGCCGCTTTGCCAACAACATAAGTACCGTACCAGGCAACCGCACCCTGTGCTCCAGCCGTTACCACAGTAGACAGCCCCGCACTGACTCCTTTAAGCGCCGATGCCACCATATTCATCATCCACACTGTTCCCATCAGGAAACCCAACTGGACAAAAATGGTTTTCATCAGCGCACCGGCTTCACCACGACTGATCGGCAAGCCGTAAACGCGACTAAGATGAACAATCATGGCAGCATCTGTTGCCACTGCCGCCAGGATATCGGCAACTGGAATCGGGTTCAGCGCTACCGCCACGCCCTTGGCAAGGCAATAATTCCGTACCACTTGCTCGGCCAGATCACGACGAATAGCGACAATCTCGCTTGCCAGGCGATCAGAAAAACGCCCGGCAAACAGTCCCGCATTCAGCGCTGCCATAGTTTTGCCTTCCGCCTTCAGAATATCCCAAATACGCTCACGCAAAGCCGCTACATCTGGTGGTGACTGCCGACGGGTTTCTGTTTCATGACCTTCTTCATCCACTAGTATGACAATACGCTCGGCAGGCTGTGCCGAAACGGTCACGATATCCTCCGACTGGATCAATCCCTCACTACGCCGACGCAGTGATTCTAGCAATGCCTCACGATCAGCCTTGCTATAGCGATCCATTTTATTCAACACCAATATCAAGCGCTGTGCCACACCTTTTACCTGCCGCAGGGCATCCAGCTCAGTCTCGGTGATATCACCATCGACCACAAACATCACAAGATCACTGCGACCTGCAACATCATGTGCCAATTGCTCGCGTTCTTCGCCTTCAATCTCGTTGATACCCGGCGTATCAATCAAAAACACGCCACCTGCATCATACTCCTGCCAACGTGCGTGTGATGCACGGGTTGTTTCACCATGCAGCGGACTGGTCGAAAACTTTGCCTCACCTAACAGCGCATTCAATAAGGCTGACTTGCCGACACTGACACGCCCGAATACAGCAATATGAATATGACCGTGTTCAATTTTCTCCAGCAACAACTGCAATTGCCGGTAATCTTCAGTCAGCGACACCCGAACGGGCTGTGGTATTCGCCGGTCATCCAGCAATTCTCGCAAACTCTCGCGAGCCAGTGCCAAATGGCTATCGCCGCTATCACCGTTGGGCAGCGGTGGTTTCGGTGATTGTGTCGTTGTCTTGCTGCCGTGCCCAAACCAGTTGGGCAAAACGTCTTGCACGCGCTTCCAGATCTTCACTCAGATTATCCTCAAACATCCGCAAGGCAGGGCCATTGACCAGATCGCCCCGACTTTCCAGGGAACGCGCCACCGCTTTTCCCAGACTCTCGAATATCAGTCCATAAACCACGGCGTGCATCATACCGCCCACGACCGTTCCCATGCCTGGAAACGCTTTGAATACATTGCCAACCAATGCCAGCATCAAGTTAAAATTACGTTTAATCTGATTGCCCGCCAACTCCAGAAAACGTTGCATATCGATTTCACGCACCGGCACTTCGTACAGCGCACACAATTCCTTAATCAGATTAATACCTAAATACCCTTGAATCAGTACATCCGTACCAGGGCTGACAGCGGCCAGGGCACCAAATACCGCTTTGCGTGAGTAGCCTTGTACAATCGCATTACCCTTTTCACGGCGGTGCTGTGCCACAGCCTGATCCAGCTTTTGCTGTGCCAAAACAAATACGGAGGTATCGCGTAATGAATCCAGCACTTGTGGATCGGCATCAAGATAACGCTGCAAGGCATGGCGCAATTCATCGACTTGCGGTTTGCGCTCGCGCATCGTGGTTTCCTCGCGACCATCATGATAAATACGTGTCACTTCCTCTGTACCACCGCACTGCACCGGCGCAATATCTATCTGCTCCCCGACCCGCTCACTGAGCCGCTCACGTACCCGTGTCAATTCCTGCTCAGTCAAACGATCAATCTTGTTCAAAGCGACAATAATCGGGCTGCCGAGCTCCACGAGCGCTTGCAGCGCTGTATATTGATCCCGAGTCAAGTCGCCTTCGCAAATATATAAAACTACATGGGCGCGGAGCGCCTCATCACGCGCTAACTGATCAAATGAACCATCGGCCTCATTCAAGCCAGGCAAATCGGCAAGCACCAAACGATCGCCGGCTGAACTCACCCAGGTGTAGTACGTCACTTCGCGTGTCGTACCGCCAACCACATCAACGGCAATATCGGTACCAGGCAATAATGTGCGAATCAGCGAAGATTTACCGACACTGATCTCTCCGAAAACGGCAACAATGATCTCGCCGGCTGCCCGTCGCTGTTGCAAAACAGCCAACTCATCACGGATTTCATGCACCGGCACACCCGCCGCTTCATAACGACTCATATCCTCCAGCAAAGTGGTTTCATCCGGTGGCCTGGATGGTGCAGTCGCTTGTCTTTTCCTTCCAGGCTGGCCAACGTGCAGCACGCGCCAAACCAGATAAGAACCACCACCGCCCAGCAACATCAAGATAATCAAGTAGGCTACCCAAAAAGCCGTCGGCGCCTGCTGCAAGCGCTCCCATACCGACAGACCCAGGTTAGTGATGTACAGCACCAACACCAGTAACATTGCAACACCAATACTGACACCCACAGCAAGCAGCAAACGTATTGGCATCCACGCCTTGGCCGCAGTTGAAATCGACGATTTAGATAGGGATCGCATCGGAATAAAATGAATCAGGACATGGCATCAGAATAAAATAAATCAAGGAAGGGTTGCGGTGGTTTTTGTATAGCGCGATCACGGTAATCAAAAAACACTATACCGGTCTTGGCTCGTGCCACCTCACGGCCGGTTATTTTTTCACTCACCCCATAGACAAAATCACAGCCATACTTATTAAAATCTGCCACGGTCATTGCAATCGACAATGTTTCTCCGGGAAAAGCCTCAGATTTATAGATAATTACGCTATCTGTCATAATGATACCGAGACCACAAATATCCAGCTCACTAAAATCGTAATGCGCCAAAAACCGGACTCGTGCTTCTTGCAACAAACCCAACAGCGCATCATTACCCATATGCCCGCCATAATTAGCATCCGTAATACGCACCCGCAATTCGGTTACAAACAAAAATTTCGTCGGCAAATCCAGTTCAATTCGCGCCATGCACTGCCTCGACAAGATTTAAGAATATCCTGTACATCCAAGAGCCTTTTAGCTAACCAACCACACTTTCAGGATCAGGATTGTAAACGATTATGATTGAATATATTGTGACGAATCCCTGACCGGTCGCCATTATCATCACCATATCTAGAGATTCTTCAATCGTGCCTATCCACTACAATATGCCCCTCTACCGACCACCTTCTGAAGCAGACAGCTTCATTTTGCAGGTCACCTTGGGCTGTAGCTTTAACCGATGCAGCTTTTGCTCAATGTACCGTGACAAGGACTATACGATACGTCCACTGGAAGCCATCCTCAATGAAATTAGCGCGGTCGCCCGTCAATACCCCGAAATACAACGGGTATTTCTCGCTGACGGTGATGCCCTTGCTGCACCCGCTGAACACTTGTGCACCATTCTGGATAGTCTGCACACCAAATTTCCCCGGCTGGAGCGCGTCTCGAGCTACGCACTACCCGTTAATCTAATCAAAAAATCGGTGGAAACATTAACGCAATTACGGAGAAAAGGGCTAGCATTACTCTATTACGGTATCGAAACAGGTTCAGCCCAACTGCTTAAACGCATTACCAAGGGGGCTACGCCTGAAATCATGATCGAGGGATTGGGCAAAGCCAAACAAGCAGGGTTCACCCTGTCAGCAACAGCGATTCTGGGTTTGGGTGGCCAGGCCTATTGGCAAGAGCATATCGATGCCACAGCGGGATTGGTGAATGCTGTTGAGCTGGATTATCTATCCACTCTGCAATTGATGATCGATCCTATCATCCATGATGAATTTCACCGTAAATTCCGTGAGCCCTTCCAGCCGCAAGACGACCAGGCGTTATTGCTCGAACAGAAACGACTGATCGAGCAAATCAATCCATCCAAACCGCTCATATTTCGCTCTAACCATGCTTCCAATGCACTGGCGCTGGCTGGTGTTCTGCCACAAGATCGACTGAGACTGCTGCATCAGCTGGAATCTGCGCTTAATGGCAACATATCACTACGTCCAGCATGGCTACGTGGTTATTAAGCGCTTTAAAATGCCATCTAATCGCGCAGCCGCCGGCAACACTGACTTTACGAACAGTCGCCAAAATCCGGTCTTCCCTCTCAATTCGAGTCGCTAGCGTTTCACCCAAGGGTGAAAAATCATTAGGCAAACCAGTTGTTATTATATCAGACAGCCCGCCATCATGCTGATCATGGAAACACAACGCAGCCTGCATGGTAGAGGCAATCGGGGTACAAAGCTTCCACGCCAAATTTCGTGCCTGGCAATTAGGGTGAACCCGGCCATTGTTCCTCTAAAGCTTCAAATACCTCAAAGGGCGCCAGTGCCAAATAACCAACCAGCGATTGACAAAACTTTTTTCAGCACATGCTTTCAGCATATGTCGAGGTGGTTCGGCAGGCACAAACGATTTTAGGGCAGCCAGCTGGAATATGGAACCCGATTGTCTGGCGAACGGCCAGCAGTTTTGATCAGGCCGACTTTTTTACAACCTCATTGCGCAAATAGATGGGTAATGCCTGTTCAGCCTGCACGCCATGATTGCCCGCTTGCTTTTGCAAGCCAGCGGCTAACCGCGCAACATCAGCGGCGTGCGGGTAACAATCACCCAACCAGCCATTGACTACCAACTGCTTCGCCAACACCTCGGCATACGTGGTCCAGCCGCTACCCGCACCAAACCAGTCGCTTGCTAGTGGCATCGGCACAGCCTCCGGTGAACAGACGGACTCCTGCCCCACACATTCAGCGATCCCGCCCACCACGTGATAGGCGCCCCAGTACACTTCCTTCATACGCGCATCCAGCGCCACAGCAACATGAGAATGCCCTGTCTTTTGATATACGCCCGATGCCAGAGCCGCCAGCGTCGACACGGGAATTACTGGCAAATCGCTGGCAAAGGCAATGCCTTGAGTAACGCTTACTGCCACCCGCACACCGGTAAATGCACCCGGCCCGCGCCCAAAGGCGATAGCATCCAGTTGCGTCACAGACAAGCCCGCCTCTGCCAATACCGTGTCAATCATTGGCAGGATCAAGGCAGCATGACGACGCGGCGCTAATTGATAATGCTCAAACACCTTACCCTCTACCAGTACAGCGGCAGAGCACGCTTCAGTCGCTGTATCCAGCGCCAATAGTTTCATTCGATGCCCTTAAAATATTAATCTAAGGTAACTTGATTAGCTCAACACAAACTTTACATTATGCCGTATCATTGGCTTATATTTTCTGTAGAGTTAAGCAGTTGGCAGGATTAAACACAAAATATAGTGGCGCCCGACAGATCGGCGCAACAGGTCCTGACTGTATAACTCCCCTGTTCATTATCGAACCGCTTTACGGCTCAATGTGACCATATTTTCCACCACCAAACCGACAAGGTTTCCAATACGCTATCTGCCATGAATCTTGAAAAGGTTATTTTCGGCTTCTTTATTGTACTGGCTGCAACGCTGAATTTCGGTTTTTTCCTGGGTGATATCGATAACCCAGGCCATCACCATATCTACGAGCTTTTCGCCGCCATCGTGGTCAACCTGATCGCTACGGTGCTTAAATTTGGTGACCGCACTCACATTGGCGCGATTCACCTGTCTACCAGTCTGGTTGCTGATTTGCAGCTGGTTGCAGCAGCCATTGCCTGGGGTGTAGGCGCTCATACGGCGAGCAGCTTAATGACACCGGAAACCACAGCAAGCGTGATCTCGCTTTCTGGTGGTGCACTGCTCGCCAATATTGTCTCAATAGCTATTTTAATTGCTGAAACGATTATGCAGAAGCGTTGATGCCGACGATGACTCTCGAAAGCTACGAAAGTACTTTTTTTCTAGCGCTGCGGCGTATGCGCACACCGTTGATTACATTGATTCTGATTTACGCCGTTTCAGTACTGGGATTAACCCTGGCCCCTGGCACGCCCGATGATCAGGGCAATCCCGTCATGATTGGCTTTTTTCATGCGTTTTACATCATTACCTACACCGCAACCACCATTGGTTTTGGTGAAGTACCCATTGCTTTTTCCGAAGCACAGCGTGGATGGATTACTTTTTGTATTTACTTGCTGGTATTCGGCTGGACCTATCTACTCGGTACATTCCTGGCACTACTACAAGATAAAAATTTCCGGAATGCTGTCCGCTTACAACGCTTTGGCTGGACGGTACAGCATATGCGGGAGCCGTTCTATATTGTGTGTGGCTATGGCGAAACAGGCCAGCTCATCTGTCAGGCGCTTGACCAGATGGGATTGCGGGTCGTGGTCATTGAGATCAGCGAAACCAAGCTCAGCCAACTGGATCTGCATGGTTATGTTGCTGATATGCCGGCGTTGGCTGCCGATGCCCGACAGCCAGAAGTGCTCAAGCTTGCCGGGCTGACCAATAGCTACTGCAAAGGTATTATCGCGCTGACCGATGATGATAGCGCCAACCTTGCCATTGCAATTAGCGTTCGCCTGCTTGCGCCTGAAGCCACCGCATTGTGCCGTGCTGAAACCAATGAAACCGCGACGAATATGGAATCTTTTGGTACACGGCATATCATCAACCCTTTCGCCAAATTTGGTCGCTATCTAGCACTCGCACTAGGCGCACCGGCAGCCTATTACCTATTGGAATGGCTAACAGCTGTTCCAGGTACGCTGGTTGAGCGCCATCGTGACCCACCTCGTGGCCACTGGATATTGTGCGGTTATGGCCGCTTTGGTAAAGCGATGGTTCTGGCCATGGAAGAAGAGGGTGTTGACGTTACAGTCATCGACCATGAACCACCACCCAACGACAATAAACGGCATTGGGTACGTGGTGACGGCACTGGGGCCTCGGCACTACTGGAAGCGGGTATTAACGACGCGGCCGGTATCATCGCCAGCACTTGCGATGATATCAACAACCTGTCCATTGCTGTCACCGCACGGAAACTGCAACCTGATATGTTTATCGTATTACGGCAAAACCTGAATGCTAATCAAGCTTTATTTAGTGCTTTTGAGGCAGATATCAAAGTGATACCGAGCCAGATTGTTATCCGTGAATGCCTGGCAATTCTTACAACACCACTCCTTGAGCCGTTTCTGCGGCAAATCAAGCAACGTGGCGAGTCCTGGGCAAGCACTTTGCTGGAGCAATTAAATACCCAGTTTGGAAAACGGGTTGCACCCACCGTATGGAGTGTACATATTAATCAGGACGAAGCGCCGACACTTCTAAATTTACCAAACGGTAACAAGCTTAAAGTGCCTCTCAAAGAGATTTTGCGCGATCCCTATAACCGCTCAAAACAACTGAAATGCCGTGTGCTCTATATGACTCGAAAAAACGGCTCTGCCATGATGCTGCCTTATCCGCAAACACAGATACAGGAAGGTGATCATCTTTTATTTGTAGGCGACAGCAGCACCCGCCACGCGCTGGAATTCACCTTGAAGAATGAAAATACCATCGAATACGTCCTCAATGGCCAGGAAGCACCCGGTGGGTGGGTATGGGAGAAAATCGGTCAGCTCCACACCAAATGGACAGCAACAGCAACAGCAACAGCAACAGCAACATCTAATCCATCTCCCCCCGACCAACTGGGCATCGATAAACACACATGATCCAGGACATGGCTATTCGTAGCATCACAACAAAGTAAATCCGGCATTGCGCTATTTCAATGCCAGTGGCTCGTTATTTAAGACAGTGGTGGAATCAACACGAACCTGCCAGAATATTTTTCCCCAAGAAATCCGCACTGTGCCTCAACAACTTTTTCGAGTGGACACGAAAACCCAACCCTTTCGTCAATTAACCCCCCAATTTTTTAAATTACCCACTGTGGGTGATATCGCTTGACCCATCAGTCAATAAAAGCATGTGCTGTGACTGTGTTCGACATGCACCAAAACGTATGCGCGATTGCGTAACCGTTCATTGATTACTCATTGCTATCCCACATAACATCACACTTTGCACGAGCCGCTGCCTTCAGCAATTCGATTAACGGTACAGCCCGTTGTGATAGATTGACTACAGGTTCATCATCCTGTCCATCATCCATGGTATTGTCCGGTTCCAACGACTTGCCCTTTTCGATAGCGACTACCAGACGTTCCAGTGCGGGCTGTACATCTTCCGCAGTAAGTGCGCTGGGTATGGTTCCACTATGCCCCATCAGTTTGAGCAATCGAGTTGCAATACCACCAAACATCATGATATCCGCATAAGCAGGACTGGAAAAAGTCACTAACATTAGCTGTTCCCCTTAAATTGTTCAGATACAAATAATACAAGTAATCCATCAAAAGCAATGCAGCTTTAAAGCGCATGCCGATAGGGTCTGGCACACTCAATGTTGAAAATGCAGGACATTGCCCGGATCATCTGTGAAGCGAGCGATGCCGTGAGTTCGCCAGCAGCAGGAACCCGCCGAAGTGACCTCGGAAAGGCTTGATGCCAACCAAACACCCAGGCTGCTACGACTGTCCGCAAACAATTACTTCATGCGTCGATAGGGAGCAACCCATCGGTGCTAATCAGCTGAGCCGGACGCTTACGCCATGCATGGTCGGCCGCGTGGCCCACCCGCATCACCTGACAATATAAGTGCGTCGGTTAATAAACAGACTGCTCCTGGCTAAACCAGCACTTGACTCATGTTTGGCGCAAAGAAAGCACCGGCCTTTTTTAAAATCGTTTTCTCTAACCGTAACTGCTTGTTCTCCTCGTGTAATGCCAGCAACTCGGAACGCTCATCTACCGTCAAACACATACCTGCTTTTACTGCCTCCAGCAGTACCGCAGCTATGCCGTATCGACTAACGTAGTGCACTTTCGGGCAAGCACTGGCAAGGAAAGCAGCAAATATCCAATGTGGCTTCCCTTTCCCGGCAGTTTTGGTAAAGTAATTTGTAATCGGCAAATCTATCGCATCTAGCATAGGTCGCCCCTATAAATATTGTGCTATTGGCAACATAACCACATTATCGGGTGCTAGTAGTCATTTTGATTCGGCACTGGCACGCCTCACGGTGCTAGTAGTCATTTTGATTCGGCACTGGCGCGCCTCACAATGCACTTTGTAGCTGGCTTCATCAGAGCCGTCAATTAACAAATCAATCAACTACACCCCTACGGGGCCGGACAAACAAACAAGCTTTTTTGCCGGTTATTTCAAGCGTTATATTTATAAATTAAGAGGTATGGAAGAATGACTAAACTCGTACTTTTAAGGCATGGAGAAAGTCTGTGGAACAAAGAAAACCGATTTACTGGGTGGACAGATGTGGATCTGTCAGAAAAGGGTCTACAGGAAGCCGGAGAAGCAGGGCTGCATTTGAAGAACAACGGATTTACATTTGATATTGCCTATACATCTGTTTTGAAGCGCGCTATCCGAACGCTCTGGATGACCCTGGATGCCATGGACCTCATGTGGATTCCCGTAGAGAGAGACTGGCGTCTGAATGAACGTCATTACGGCGCGCTGCAAGGATTAAACAAAGCAGAGACTGCAGAAAAGTACGGTGAAGATCAGGTGCTTGTCTGGAGAAGAAGTTTCGACATACAACCACCTCAACTGGAAGAGGCCGATCCACGCTATCCAGGTCATGATCCCCGGTATCGACATTTGAGCAACAACGAACTGCCTAAAACGGAATGCTTAAAAGATACCGTCCAGCGGTTCCTGCCATTTTGGAATAACACCATTCTTCCCAGCATCAAACAGGACAAAAAAGTCCTTATTGTCGCTCACGGAAACAGCTTGCGCGCTCTTGTCAAACACCTGGATAAAATCCCGGATGATCAAATCGTCCATTTGAATATTCCTACAGGAATGCCACTTGTATACGAACTGGATCAATCGCTGCAACCTGTAAAGAACTATTACCTGGGCGATCCTGAGGCGGTCCAGAAAGCAATGGAAGCTGTGGCCGGTCAGGGCAAAATCAAATAACAGGAGATAATCAAAGAGGAATACAAATGGGGCGGCGAATCAGCCGCCCCCGCTCGCTGATTCGATTAAACCCAACCGGTCGGGATATCATTATATCGCTTATCGCTGTTTTCGATATTGCCAGACCAAAAATGTTCTGAGTTTTAGAGAATCATGAACAGAACGTATGAGGACTACTACAGCAAAGATATCTTCTAGATATTTATATCCAGAGGATTTCAACGTGTCGATAAAAAACAAAACCAGAGGCCGTGATAAAAATGGTCGAATTACATGCAGGTACACAGGATTGCCAGACAGCACCAAGCGCCTGCCCTATTAACATTCCAGGTCGTGTCACCCGCCTCGTGCCTCAAAATCAATCCGTGGATCAACCAGATGGTAGGTTAAATCGCCCACCAAATTCAGCAGCAAACCAATCAGACTGAACATATACAGCGTACCAAACATCACTGGATAATCCCGTTTGATAACAGCCTCAAAACCAAGCAAACCCAACCCATCCAGCGAAAAAATCACTTCAATCAGCAACGAGCCTGTAAACAACATGCTAACCAGCGTTGCCGGAAAACCTGCTATTACCAGCAACATGGCATTGCGAAACACGTGGTGATATAACACCCGCTGCTTGCTTAAACCCTTGGCATAAGCCGTCATCACATAGTGCTTGTTAATCTCATCCAGAAATGAGTTCTTGGTCAGCATGGTCAACGATGCAAAGCCACCGATCACCATAGCGGTGACCGGCAATGTCAAATGCCAAAAATAATCAACGACCTGTGCTGGCCTGCTCAAATCCGACCAGTTGTCCGATACCAGCCCCCGCAACGGAAACCAGTCCAGATAGCGTCCACCAGCAAACAAAATCACCAGCAAGATAGCAAACAAGAATGCGGGGATGGCATAGCCAAGAATGACAGCCGCACTGCTCAACACATCAAAACGCGAACCATCTCTTACCGCCTTGGCAATACCCAGTGGAATCGATACCAGATAGATCAGCAAAGTACTCCACACGCCCAGTGAGATTGATACCGGCAGCTTGTCCAGCACCAAATCCAGAACATCACGATCACGAAAATAACTCCTCCCCAAATCAAAGCAGAGATAGTCACCAAGCATCGCACCAAAACGCACATAAGCCGGTTTATCAAAGCCAAACTGGCGATTGAGCTCAGCGACAAACGCAGGATCCAGTCCCTGTGTGCCGCGATATGCACTGTCACCGCTGGTACCTTGAGATGCCACCTGAGCGCGTCCGGCTTCCATCCCCTCCCCGCCACCGATCCTGGTGGTTGCTGACACTGCGGTATTTTTGAGCTGTGCCAGCAACTGCTCCACCGGTCCTCCCGGTGCAACCTGCACAATGGCAAAATTGATAGCGATAATTCCAAAAAGTGTGAGTGGAATAAGTGCTAAACGGCGAAGAATATAGGCGAACATTACAAGTGTTACTATGGTATTAATTCAGAACCATTTATTTGTTTTTTTGCTGCATTAATGCGGCTTCCCCGGCTGGATCAATCCACCAGCTACTCAGTTGAACACCTTGTATCGGTATCACCGGCGGATAGCCAAACTTGTTCCAGAAAGCGATACGAGCATAGGGAAAATGCCAATGCGGAATAACCAGAAAATTCCACTGCAACGCCCGATCCAGAGCACGTACCCGAGTGACTAAATGGCTGCGATCAGGGGCAGCAATAACTTGATTGACTAGATGATCAATTGCCGGATTTTTCAGCCCGGCAATATTACGGCTGCCTGACATACCCGCAGCGGCGCTACTCCAAAAATCCCGTTGCTCATTGCCCGGTGACAGTGACTGTCCCCAGACATAAACCACCATATCAAAATCAAATTCACGCAAGCGATTTTCATACTGTGCCGAATCTACAGTCCGCACATTCATTTCAATGCCCAATCGCTCCAAGTTACGCGCAAATGGCAGCAAAATGCGTTCCCAGGTCGGTTCATTAATCAACACTTCAAAACGGAACGGCTCACCCGTTTTGGCGTTGACCAGTTTACGATCACGGAAAACCCAGCCTGCTTCCTGCAATAATGCCAAGGCCTTGCGAAAATTAGCACGTAACTGGCCGTCGTCTCTGGAAACAGGTGGCTGATATTCAGTGGTAAATACACGCGCCGGTAACTGTTCGCGTAACGGCTCTAATACCGCTAGCTCCGCAGCTGATGGTAACGCTCGTGCGGCCAGCTCGGAATTATCAAAATAGCTGCGCGTGCGCCGGTATTGACCAAAAAACAAATTACGATTACTCCATTCAAAATCAAAGGCATACGCCAATGCCTCCCGAACTTTGGGATTCTGAAACAGTGGCCGGCGCAAATTATAGACAAACCCCTGCATTCCCGAAGGCATCTGGTTAGCAAACATCTCTTTTTTAACCTGCCCTTTTTTCAGGGCAGGAAAGTCGTAACCGGTTGCCCACTGCTTGGCAACATTCTCAACCCGCAGATCATAAGCACCGGACTTAAAGGCTTCCAGCGCCACTGTGGAATCACGGTAATAGTCGTAACGTAAACGGCCGATATTATGTAAGCCGCGGTTGACCGGCAAACCCTCGCCCCAATAGTTCTCGTCGCGCCGATAGACGATGAAGCGCCCCGGTTCAAAACGCTCAATCCGATAAGGGCCACTACCGACCGGAATATCCAGCGTCGTGGCCGCAAAATCATGGCTTTGCCAGTAGTTTTTTGATAATACCGGCATTTGTCCCATAATCAACGGTAACTCGCGATTATCTCCAGATACAAAGGTAAATTTCACCCGCCGCTCACCTAGCTTTTCAACCTTGGCGACACTGGCATAGTAAAACCGATAAAACGGACTGCCTTTGGATTTCAATATCTCGTAGGAAAACCGGACATCATCTGCCGTAATCGGACTACCATCATGAAACCTGGCCTGTGGCCGCAAGGTAAAGATAACGAATGTCCGATCTTCAGAAACCTCAATGCTTTCAGCAATCAGGCCATATTCGCTAAAAGGCTCATCAGCACTGCTGATCATCAGGGTTTCAAATAATTGACCAATACCTGCGGCAACCTGGCCTTTAATGTTAAATGGATTGAAGCTATCAAAACTGCCAATAGCCGCATAACGGGCTTCCCCCCCCTTGGGTGCATCGGGATTGACGTAATCAAAATGCTGAAAATCCGGTGGATATTTCGGTTGACCATGCAGCGCAATACCGTGCATGGGTGCACCCATCGCCAGCATCGTGGCCAACAGGCTACCTGGCCCAAATACTCCGGCAACCCACCGAAAGCAGAATTTTATGCGCGTCATGCAGTATCCTTTCATCGTTTGCAGTTTTAATCACCTCACCGGGATTCTGTTACGCTGTATCCCAGCGAACCTGGCGGCATTTTTATGCCGCCTTTCTATGACGATACCAAAAAATGACAGGAGTTCATTATGGGCTTTCTCGCCGGCAAACGCGCCCTGATTGTGGGCATCGCCAGTAATCGATCCGTTGCCTGGGGCATCGCACAGGCCATGCACCGCGAGGGTGCGGAGCTCGCCTTTACCTATCAAAACGATAAACTCAAACCTCGTGTTGAAAAAATGGCCGCTGAGCTAGACAGCTCATTAACTATGCCCTGTGATGTGGAAAGCGATGATGAAATCAATGCGGTGTTCGATACTCTGAAACAAAGCTGGGACAGCCTGGACATTATTGTTCACTCAATCGCCTATGCGCCGCGTGAGGCGTTGGAAGGCAGCTTCCTGGCGAGCACGGATCGTGAAAGTTTTCGTATTTCGCATGATATCAGTTCCTACAGCCTTACAGCGCTGGCAAAGGCTGCCCACCCGATGATGCAAGGCCGGCGAGGTGCGCTGATTGCCATGACCTATCTGGGTGGTGTACGGGCTTTGCCCAACTACAATGTGATGGGTCTGGCCAAGGCGAGTCTGGATGCGAATGTGCGCTATCTGGCACAAGCTCTGGGGCCGCAAGGTATCAGGGTCAATGCTATTTCGGCAGGTCCAATCCGTACACTGGCGGCGTCCGGTATCAAAAATTTTCGCAAGTTACTGGATACTTTTGAGCGAATTGCACCGATGCAAAAGTGCGTTACGATTGAGGAAGTCGGTAATGCAGCCGCATTTCTCTGCTCGGATCTTGCGTCAGGCATCACTGGCGAAATATTGTATGTGGATGGTGGTTTTAACACGGCTGTACTCGGTACGCTGGAATGATCCGTGATCACCGTTATGTGTGAACCTATCTGGCAGTATCCAAAAAACCCGCTGGTGTGCGGGTTTTTAGTCTGGCCCAACTTGACAGGCCTAAAACCCAAAAAGACCAGACTGCCCGCCTTGCGTTAGCCATAGCCTGTTCAGTGGCTTATCACCCAAATGTTCGGCGATAAACCTGACCATGTTTTCTGGTGCGCCAAAATCGTCTTTGTACCACTGAAACACTTTAGGTGGCTTCAGTTTATTGTTGCCGTCAGTCGTTACCGTTGCCCGAAGAGCATCGCAAGTATAGCGGAACCAGTTAAATCCGAGTAACTGGTTCCGCTGTATCCATCTGTCTTAACGCGAAAATACTATAAATTGCTCCAAGTGATAGTGATAATTTGCGCTATAGCCTGACGTAGCTGCTCGTTAATGGCTTCCGGTTGGTAAGCACGCAATAGCAGTGACGACAGGTACGCCGAGCGCATGGCAAAGTGAATATGCAGATCAGATATACCCTAACTTATTAAGCCAGCTTTTTTGAAACTATCTCGCACTATACGGCCTCAAATACCGATTTAAACTAAACACTGATAACCATCTTGACACTGGATACAAGACTTATGAGTACATCTTCCCCGGACATCAATAGCCGGCAACAAAGACTTGGAACGGATCTAATTAACGAAGTGGGCAAGGTTCTGGTTGGCCAGAACACCATGATGTTGCGGCTACTGACAGGGCTGCTGGCGGGCGGGCATGTACTTTTAGAAGGCTTGCCCGGACTGGCTAAAACACTCACGGTACGCAGTCTGGCCAGCGCCATTAACACCGGCTTCTCGCGCATCCAGTTCACGCCTGACATGCTACCTGCCGATGTTATCGGCACCGAGATTTTCAATCCCAAGGACGGGACGTATAGCGTCAAGCAAGGCCCTATTTTTTCCAACCTGATTCTGGCCGACGAAATCAACCGTGCACCGGCCAAGGTTCAGGCAGCACTACTGGAAGCCATGCAGGAACGGCAAGCGACTATCGGCGGGACACCCTTCAAGATGGACGAGCCTTTCCTGGTACTGGCGACCCAAAATCCCATCGAGCAGGAAGGCACCTATCCATTACCTGAAGCCCAGATTGATCGTTTTATGATGAAGGTCAAAATCGGCTACCCCTCAAAAGAAGAAGAACGGCGCATCCTGGATCGGATGGCCAGCGGCCAACCTTTGCCGAATATCTCGGCGATTGCACAACCCGAAGATATCATCGAGGCGCGGGCCGCTGTCGCTGATGTTTTTGTGGATGACAAAGTACGTGATTACATCATCGATATTGTTCATGCCACCCGCCCCGATGCAGGCCATGACATACCTGCCATTGAGGGCATGATCGAACACGGTGCCAGCCCACGTGCTTCTATCTGGCTAATGCTGGGTGTCAAGGCTCATGCGTTTTTGCAAGGCCGAAACTATGTGACACCCCATGATGTCAAGACACTGGCCCCTGATGTGTTGCGCCATCGGGTAAGCCTGAGTTACGAGGCTGAAGCGGAAGGCATGGCCTCGGAAAATATTATCCAACGTATTCTTGATACCGTATTAGTCCCTTGATAACGCTGTAACCATGCTTGCAAAAGAAATTATTCGTCGAGTGCGTGAGATTCAGGTACGCACGGGTCGCCAAGTCGCCGATGTACTGGCCGGAGAATATGTCTCGGTATTCAAGGGCGGGGGTATCGAGTTTGATGAAGTCCGCCCCTATCTGCCAGGTGACGATGTGCGTTCCATCGACTGGAATGTCACCGCCCGCTCCGGTCAACCTTATGTCAAACGCTATGTTGAAGAGCGCCAGCTTACCCTGATGCTGATGGCAGATGTTTCCGCCAGCCAGGACTTTGGATCGGGCCACCGCTCCAAACGTGAAGCAGCGGCAGAATTTTGCGCCTTGATCGCCTTTTCAGCGATTCGCAATGATGACAAGATTGGCTTGCTGTTGTTTCACGGTGGCATTGAGCAGTACATTCCGCCACGCAAAGGGCAAAAACATGCTTTACGCGTCGTCCGTGAAATACTGGCACATAATAGGGAAACACCCCGGTCTCACCGAAAAAAAACCTTCAGCGAGACACTATGTGGGCAGGTGCGTCATATAAGCAAATGGTTACGTCTCGATAAAGGCACTCGACAACTACGCCCGGCATGCCAATCGACCAACATCAATCAGGCAGTCGATTTTCTTCGCTCGGTGATGAAACGACGTGCCGTGTGCTTTGTTGTCAGCGATTTCCTTGACCACGACTTTGAACGCGCCCTCACCGCAGCAAATCGCAAGCACGATGTTATCGCAGTACTGATCACCGATCCTTGTGAATTAGCCGTACCCGAAGTCGGGCTGGTTGCTCTCCAGGATGCCGAGAGTGGGCAAACCCGACTCTACGATACCCATTCAGGCACTTTCCGGCATGAGTTAGCGCGTCTAGCACATGAACGGATCGAGAGGCTGGAACACCGCCTGCGTTCTCGTGGTATCGACTTTATCCATATCAATACGGCTGACTCAGTGGTTGATCCACTGGTTCGCTTCTTTCGTATGCGTGAACGGAGAATGCGCCGTTGAAATTCTGCCTTGCGATTTTACTGCTACTGTGGAGTCTTCCCACCGTCCAGTCAGCACAAGTACCCGCCGATTCACCCCCGACACCCCATGAACCGGTACTGGAAAAGCGTACCGAGCGTGGCCCGGTGACGGTATGGCTAACACTGGAACCGGCCAAACCGGTTATCGGCGATCCACTGACTCTCACTCTAAAGGTAACAGCGGAACCCGGTGTCGAGCTGATCATGCCAGAGTTCGGCCAGTCCCTGGATCGTTTCACCATCCGTGAATTCGTACCCCGCGAAACGCTCGATGAGAACGGCTGCACGCTGGCCACCCAACGCTATATCCTGAGCGCACCGCACTCAGGATCACACTTTATTCCACCGATTGCCATTGAGTTTGTTGATCGCCGTGCCGGAATGCGCGCCGCACCGGATGATGAAGATGCTTACGAAATCCTGACCGAGCGCATCGACGTTGAGGTGCAATCCATGCTGCCGGAAGCGGGTGCTGATGCGCTCGATCCGCCCTTGGGGACATTAGCTCCCATCGCTGCTCCAGATACGCTTAAAAGCCAGAACGGGCTACTGTTACTGGCCTTGCTGACAGCCGCTGTTGCTGCCGCTTTTGGAATACGCTTTTGGCTGGCTTCACGTGCCAGGGCACGCCGCGCCAATGCCTACGACATCGCCCGTGACCGGCTTGAGCATCTAAAAGCGCGTGCCCGACCCAACGATATAGCCGCTATTGATGCCTTTTTCGTGGAACTCTCTGATCTGGTACGTCACTATCTGGAAGATCGTTTTGGCTTGCAGGCCCCCGAATTGACCACCGAGGAATTTCTGGATGTGGCTGCACAATCACCGGACCTGGATAAAACCCATCACAAGTTCCTGCGTGATTTTCTATACCGCGCCGATCAGGTGAAATTTGCCCGCTACTTGCCCGATGCCGGTTACATGGATGAAATCCTGCTGGCCGTTGGCGATTTTCTTGAACAGACCGGCGCACAACAGCAACCTGTCCGGTCAGAAGCAACAGCTTCTCAAAATACGGTAAAAACCGGAGAAACTGCCCATGGTTAGCTTCGCTGCCCTGGAATTTCGTGATCCGCTGTTTCTGTTTGCCGGACTGCTGGCGCCATTGATTTATCTGCTGGCGCGTCACATGCCTTCCCGCATCATCTACTCTAGCCTGGATCTGCCCGACCGTATTCCGAAGACACTGCGAGTGCGGCTGGCATCATTACCGGCCTGGTGTCTGGCACTGGCGACACTGGCACTGGCGATTGCGCTGGCAGGTCCGCGTACCGGTGATGAAACCACCAAAATCCAGCGCGAAGGGATTGCCATCGTCATGGCACTGGATCGCTCAGGCTCGATGGATGCCCGCGATTTTGTTGCAAACGACTACAGCATCAGCCGCCTGGAGGCGTTAAAAAATATTTTTCGCCAGTTCGTTATCGGTGGTCAGACCAGCCAGGGGCGACCGGATGATCTCATTGGGCTGGTCGCCTTTGGAACCTATGCCGATGGCATCTGCCCGCTGACCCTCGACCACGGCAACCTGTTAAACATTCTGGATCAAATACAGGTCGCCCATGAACGCTCGGAATCAGCCACTGCTATCGGCGAAGGTTTAGGTCTGGCGGTCGAACGTCTGCTTGATTCCAGGGCCCAATCCCGCATCGTTATTCTGCTCACTGACGGTGTTAATAATGCGGGCACGCTTGCACCTTTACAAGCCGCAGACCTTGCTGCTGATAACGGCATCAAGGTCTATACCATAGGTGCGGGGCGCACTGGCTATGCGCCGGTGCCGGTAACCGGCGCCGATGGCCGTCAGTATTTGCGACGCGCCATGGTTGAAATGGATGAAAAGACGCTACAGGACATTGCTCAACGCACCGGTGGACGTTACTTTCACGCCCGCGATGCCGCCGCACTGGCTGAAACCTATCAGGCTATCGATAAACTGGAACGCACCAAAATTACCGAGCTGCGTTATATGCGCTATCAGGAACACTACGTTGTATTTGTACTTACAGCCTTGATACTCATTATCCTGGCAGGCCTGGTATCGGGAACGCTGTTAAGGAGATTACCATGAGTGCGTTGCACTTTGCCGAGCCACAATGGTTTCACCTGTTGTGGGTTATTCCGGCATTTATCGCCCTGTTCATCTGGCTTGAATATCGCGGTAGCAGTGCGCTGGATCGCTTCATCAGCACCGCCTTGCAACAGCGACTGGTACAACGCACCACACCGCTACGCCGCTTGTTACGCCTGATCTTTCTTGGTTTGTGTGGTCTGTTTCTAACCCTGGCGTTAATGCGGCCTCAATGGGGTACACAGTTTGTCAGTACCCCGCGGGCAGGCGCACAAGTCATGATCTGTCTGGATGTTTCAAATTCCATGCTGGCCGAGGATGTCGCACCCAATCGGCTCGAACGTGCCAAGGCAGAATTGCGCGACTTGCTAAGCTATCTCGATGGTGATCACGTGGGACTGATTGCCTTCGCTGGCCGTGCCAGCGTGCTCGCACCGCTGACGCCCGATTTCAGCTTCCTGAATCTGGTACTGCATGAAGCCGGACCTCACAGTGTCACTCGTGGCGGTACGCGCCTGGAGGAACCGATCCGTAAAGCGCTTGCAGGATTCGGCGATCAAGGCGATGCCGAGGTATCGCGTTCCATTCTCCTGATCACGGACGGTGAAGATCATGATTCCTTCCCGCTGGAAGCAGCCAAGGCAGCAGCCGAACGCGGCGTACGTATCATTGCGATTGGTTTTGGTGATGAAGCTGGCAGCGAGATTATTGTCACTGACCCCAAGACGGGCGCACGTACAGTACTGCGTGACACCGATGGCAACCCGGTACGCTCGCGACTTGATGGTCAATTATTGCGAGAAATAGCGTTGCTGACCCAGGGTGCTTACATTCCGGCAGGCACCGGCGTGCTGGATCTAAAATCCATTTATGAGCGCCATATTGCTACCCTGACACGCGGCCAACTCGATGGTGGCGGCTACACCGTTCGCAACGATGCCTTTCAGTGGGCTGTACTGTTTGCCCTGGTTTGTCTGTTGGCAGCCGTTGCCAGCCCAGCCGTTACGCTACCCCCAAGGCACACGACACCCCGTGGCCCAGCCTTGACACTGGCAGTCGTGGGTCTGGTGCTGGCGGGCCCGGTTAGCGGATTGATACCGCTTGAAGCATGGGCGCAAACGACAGATTCCAACATCACTGCCCCGACGTTAGAACCGGCCTCCAATCCCGTACAAACACCGGATGCAACCACAGACAGCCGTGTATCACCCGCAGAAAACACACCAGGCAACGCTCCCTCGACGGAAGCCGAGCCGGAATCGCAACCCCTCCCCCTCCGTGAAACCTATAATCAGGGACTTGCTGATCTTAATGCTGGCAACCTTGATGCTGCTGCACGCCGTTTTGAGGACACACGCACCAGGGCGGGCACAGACGGGGAAGCGCGTTTCCGTGCAATATATAATCTGGGATGGGTTGAGGTGCAACGCACCGATACGCTTCTGGAAAGTGATCCCAAGGCAGCCTTGCAAACGCTGCACCGCGCTGCCAACTGGTTTCGTGAAGCGATTACCCTGCGCCCTGAACATCAAGCGTCCCGTCGCAATCTGGAACGGGTGCTACGGCGCATACTGGCTTTGGCTGATCGTTTGGCCCAACGTGAAAGGCAGGATAATGCTGCTCGCCTCAAGCAACTGATTAAGCAACAGCGCACCTTGCTCACTGATCTGGGACAAAACACGGATCTGGCTGCATTAAAAAAAGAACCCAATGCTGTCCAGCAAACCCGCCGTACTCTGCGTGACTTCTCCAGCCGTCAGTTAGAGCTGCTGACTGAAGCCGAGCGTCTGAGTGAAACGGCTGGCCAGGAACTGACAAACCTAAAAGCAAAAAAATCCAATCAAGAGCATCATACTGAAAATGCACTTCGCCAGGCACAACTGGGCCAGATGCTGCACCATCTGCACCAGGCACGCGAGCGCATGGGACAAGCACGCGGTCAGCTTCGCCGGCTACGTGCCGAGCGCGCTTACCGTCGGGTCTCGAATGCACTCAGTGCCTTGAAACGTGCGCGAGACCAATTACTTGATCCGATAGCGCGACTGGATATGTTGCTCACCGATGGCATGGATTTGATGCGACAAACGGGCCAGAAAATGGCTTTGGATGCCAATCCAGAGCCATCAGCACCAACATGGTTAACAGCAGAATATCTAAGTAAAATCCAGTCAGTTCTCGCAGCACGCACCGGCGAGCTGCATCAGGGACTGCGTGAGGGATTAACCCAAGCGCAGAAATCGCCCGCAACGGCCCCTGAAAACCCTGGCAATACCCGGGCGACCGCCAATCAGCAACGCCTCCTGCGTCAACTCAAAGCCGCAGAGCCACTGATTGGTACAGCACAGAAAAGCTTTCAACAGGCTGTCGATGCCCTTGCGTCCCAACAGATTAACGATGCACTGGAATCGCAACGCCAGGCCGTGACAGCGCTTGCTGCCGCCCGTGAGCATTTTTTTGATTTAAAGCGGCTTGTGGAATTGCTGTACCAAAACGAGCAGCAGATTGCAGTCTTTTTGAAACCGGCTGACAACACCGTCCAATCAGCGACAACACCCGATACCCCTCCCTCGACGGCAAATACACAAGCCAATGGCGCTAGCGATCAACTTACTGATCCGGCAACAACACTCACCGAAACTGCCTCGACAACAGACAAGCCATCGACTGGCGCCAAAGATAAAACCGCAGACCCCGTTGCAACACCTGCCGCCACTGAATCCGACGCGACGGCAAACCTGCAAGCAGGCGTAGCTCAAGCGGAATATCTCCCTGTTGCCATTGAGTTACAAACCCAGAACAACAAGCGTTTGCAACGTATCACTGCCCTTATTCTCGATCGGCTGGTTGCAGCACTTGATGCAGAAGAACAAGCGCAGAAACCACCGAAAAACCAGAAACCGGCAACAACAACGACGCCACAAGCGCCTGATCCGGCTTCCCCCGACCCAGCCACACCTGACCCCGAAGCCTTGAAAGCTGAACGTCAGCTTATGGAACAAGCGGACGGTCTGCGTGTTGAGACTGAAAAAGCCATGAAGCAAGCGCTAGACAGCCTGATACAGGCGAATACCGCGTCAGCCGTCTCGACGGAATCCTCGGCCGCGACATTTACGGCCGCCCTGGCACAAGCGCGGCAATCCGTCACGCTTGCGCTAGACCGGGCCGAGACACTGCGCCGCCTCTTCTTCTCAGTGATCGATCATCTGCGGGAAACCCTGCGCCATCAGATCGATCTGGGTGATCGTACTGAAAAAACAGCGGTACTGGCTGCAACGACTCCCTCCGATCAAACGGCCCGCCATATTGAGCCGCTGGCCCCTGAGCAAGCATCACTGGCTGAAAAAGCTGAGCATATTGCAGATGCATTGCGCCAACAGGCTCAACAGCCTGCGCCCGCCACACCGGATGTGCAGGCCACACATGCCCAGGCAACACCGGAAAAAACGGCTCAGGCGCAACAGCAACGCTTTAATGAGGCCGCTCAACTGGTTACCAGCGCCCGCGACCATATGAACAAAGCGGCTGGCGCGATAACCGACAAACCAATACTGTTTAAAGCGATACGCAACCACCAACAGGACGCTGTCGAAGCACTGACCAAGGCGCTGACTGTGTTGCAACCGCCACAACAGCAACAAAAAGACCAGCAACAACAGGATCAACAGCAAACATCCCGACAGGCCAATCAAAACCGGCAAAAGCAGCAAAAGCAGCAACCCAACTCAAACAATCTCAACCCGTTGTTGCAAGGTGTGCGTGATCGGGAAGCACAACGCCGAAGACAACGTACCCGGCAACAACAACACCCTTACGAGCCAGTGGAGAAAGACTGGTGATGACACTTGGAAACCACTGGATACCTCTTGTAATGCTTATCATCGCTATTTCGCTGATAAGCACTCCGGTAGCTGCCCGGCAAGCCCAATTGCGTGCCGAACAAGCCCCCTATTATGTTGATGTACCCATCCGCTTACAGGTCATTACCGACGGGTTTGAAGAAACGCCACAACCCAAAGTCACTGTTGACGCACCTCGTCAGGGGCGTTTGGATCTGATTGGCGTGAACCCCAATGTCAGTACCAGCATTCAGATCATTAACGGGCAAATGAACCAGTCCCGGCGAGTCCAGTTTATCTTTGAATACCGATTTACCGCCAAATCGACCGGTCAGCACACGCTGGGCCCGTTTCATGTCACGCAAAACGGCAAACAGGCAAACACCGGCACACTCATACTGAACGTTGGTGCCATACCCGCCAGTAATCAGCAACAACTTCGGCTGATCCTCCCCAAAAGTCCGCTTATCGTGGGTCAACGGGCGAAAATACAGCTTGAATGGTGGCTTCCTGACACATTACGCGGCAAGCTTTTCAATCCACTCCTTTCCGTTCCTTTCTTTAGTCAGCCGGATACTTTTCGCTTTCACGATATCCCTAATCCAGCCGCTGACATTAACCTAACCGTTGATACCCGTTCCGGCCCGATCAAACTACCAGCCACCACACGTAGGGTATCCAAAGATAACCAGTCATTTCTGGTGCATACCTTTACCCGTCAACTTGTTCCCTTGAAAGCGGGCGAATTTGAACTGGCCCCGGCACGTCTGGTGGTTGATGAGGCCATACGCTGGCGTCGCACCCTGTTTGGCGAGCGTATTCCAACTCATGCCCAGAAGCGCCGCGTACAGGATAGGCCGCATACCCTAACCGTTCGTGAGCTGCCAGCCGCAGGGCGACCTGAAAGTTTCACCGGCACTGTTGGTCAGGGCTATCGACTGGACGTATCAGCAGATCGCTCGGTGGTACAGGTGGGCGATCCGATCCGTTTGACGCTCACCCTCCAGGGTGATGCGGCTGTTGAAACGGCGACACTCCCACCCTTGAGCGCTGACGGTGGACTGTCACTACAGGACTTTCGCATGACGCAAGAAAAATCCACGGGTATCTATACCGGCGACACCAAACAATTTGAGGTCACGGTTCGGGCATTACATGAGGGTGTCACTGAAATACCGCCGCTGGCTTTTTCCTGGTATGACCCTGAGCAACAACAGTACCGAATGACCCATTCCCAACCGATTGCCTTATCCGTGCGTCCGGCACAACTCGTCTCGGCCAGCGATGTGGTCAGTGCTACCCCGCCTGAATCACACAACGCGCAAAACGCACAAAAACCAAAAAGCGAACGGAGTACAGACGACCTGTCCCTGTCACCGGGCACATCCGGTATTAAAACGCAACAACGGCCAGCATTCAGCTTGTCTGGCGCCGATCTGGCTATCAATACTGATATTGACACGCTATTGCAGCCCGGCAGTTCACCAACCAGCCGGGTGATTCTCCAGGTCAGCCTTTATGGTTTGGGAATATTAGCGATCATTCTGGCTGTTGTGGCCCGACGACATGCCATGGCCGATCCAGATCAACGAGCGCGTGCCAAAACGCTGTGTACACTACGTGACCAGGTTGCCAACGCAAGCAAGATAATTGAGGTCAGTGATGCCTTACGGCGCATGGTTGCTACAGCTGGCATTCGCTCCCCTGCTGAACTGGACGCTTTTTTGGCTGAATGTGATGCTCACGCTTATGCACCCGGTGGCGTATCATCCTCGCCAGACGAACCGATGCGATCAAAAGCACTGGCACTGGCCAAGCAAATGTTGACGCTACAGGTGGAGGGTAACCGATGAGACTGGTATGGCTCACAATGCTCTGGATCGGCTTTTCACCTGCCACTATCGCGGCGACAGCCGAGGAGATACTCAATCAGGCCGTCACGGCCTATACCCAGGCGCAGGCAGCCCGTCATCGTGATCAGCGCCTGGCTGGCTTTCGTCAGGCGCAACAACGCTTTGAGCATGCCATAAATCAAAACATACCATCGGCTGAGCTTTATACCAATCTGGGAAATGCGGCATTACAGGCAGAGCGCCCTGGATCAGCCATTCTTGCTTACCGCCGTGCGCTGGTGCTTGATCCTGACCAAATGCGAGCCCAGCAAAATCTTCGTCACGCCCGCACCTTGTTACCCGCCTGGGTACCCCGACCCAGGCCTGAAGGGGCACTGGAGAGCTTCTTTTTTTGGCGACATTTTCTAAATCCGGCTGAACAGACAACGCTGGCTGCCCTGGCTTTTCTGCTGGCTGCCTTATTATTTGCAGCTGCCCTGCGCTGGCATTCGTCATTCGCCCGTAATGTGGCCATACTGCCGCTGCTGGTCTGGCTGGGACTACTGACTTCAGTCATTATCGGGAGCAACAATGGCAGTACGACACAGGCGGTACTGGTTGCCGATGAGACCGTCGCTCGCGCCGCCGACTCTCGCAACGCACCGGTACGCTTTGCCGAGCCATTACCCGGCGGTACGGAAGTGACCGTCCGCGAGTGGCGCACACATTGGGTTCATATTGTCCTTGCCAATGGCCGTGATGCCTGGGTGACACGCAATTCTGTCGAACCAATCAAGACCGATTCGCCGGATCAATGAGTGGTTTATTGAGCCTTAATTGAGCCTTAATCGAATTTAATCAGATAGCATCATAAAATCCATGTGTAAAGGTTGAGATGCATCCGTTTTCTTGCAAAGGATGCGTGTGGTGGCTTCCCTCGTCCAGTTACCCGGGTGATTGTCAGCTCTCGCATCACCGGATTGTTCTGGTTATTTGCCCCAGAGCCTGCCCCATCCGTACTGTCTTGTTCGCATCGTGCTCGATCCCCCACGTCATCGTGTATGGTGCAAACAATACGATCACAGTTGAACCCATATTAAAGCGCCCCATCTCTGCGCCCTTATCCAGATGCACTGCACCCTCGCCACTTAACGGATAATTCCAGTTTCGGATATTGGTGCCTAATGGAGGCGTAATCTTACCCGCCCAAACGGTTTCGATAGAAGCCACATTAATTGCACCGACCAATACCAGTGCCATAGCGCCTGCTGGTGTATCAAACAAGATTACGACACGCTCATTACGAGCAAACAATGCCGGCACAACCCGCGTTGCCAGCGGTGACACACTAAACAGCTTTCCGGGAATATGCACCATCTCCCGTAATTGTCCGGTCACTGGCATATGAATCCGGTGATAATCACGGGGTGATAGATACAATGTAGCGAAACTGCCATTATGAAAGAGTTGCGCTCGCCCGGCATCGCCACCGAGTAGCGCCGTCAGTGAAAAATGTCGGCCCTTGGCCTGAAAGATCGTATCGGCATCTACTGCACCGATTTGGCTGATTGTACCATCCACCGGACAGCAAACCACTTGCGTACCGATCGCCAAAGGGCGAGCGCCGATTTTCAGCGCACGGGTGAAAAAAGCATTAAAATCAGGATAATCACAGATTCGAGGCTGCTCGGCTTCCTCCAGGTTCACTCGAAAATAGCGAACAAACCCACCAATGAGTGCATTCTTGACCCAAGGCGCCTGAATGCGTGTTATTCGATAGGTCAAGCGGGTCAACCACCGCTGTGGTAACAAGTATTGCGGTAAATTGCGAAGGCGATCACCCAACGTAATGGCGGTCGCCTCAGATGATAAATTAACAGACATGAGAATATTTTTCAGTACAATAAATTGATTAACAAAGTGACCAAAACAACGATAGTCTGCTCGCAACAGCATATCCGGCCTAGTGTGGAAACGCCAGTATTCTCCGGCAGCGTGCTATTCAACACCAATCTGATTCTCTGCTAGTCGCTGTATGTCCCTTCAAGCCCTGGAGTTCTTTAATCGCTCATGACTGACCATGATGATTTGTTTTCTTACCTGCACACGATTCTTGATTTTATTCGATGGGGCGCAAGCCAAATGAATGGTGCGGGTTTGCATTTCGGCCATGGTACCGACAATGCGCTCGATGAAGCCGCCGCGCTAATATTGCACACACTGCATCTCCCCCCCGATTTGCACAGTGAGTATTTACAATCACGACTGACACAGCCCGAAAAAAAGCAGGTGCGGGAATTACTGGCAGAACGAATTAATGCACGCAGACCGGCAGCTTATCTTACCCATCGTGCCTGGTTTATGGGATTGCCATTTCATGTCGATGAGCGTGTACTGATACCACGTTCACCACTGGCTGAATTAATCGAGCAACACTTTATCCCGTGGCTACCCGGTGATCGCATGGTAAACAATATCCTGGATTTAGGCACAGGCAGTGGCTGTATTGGTATTGCCTGCGCTTATACCTTTCCAGATGCACAGGTGGATCTGGTTGATATTTCTGCCGAGGCCCTGGCTGTCGCACGGCGCAATGTTGCTGAACACCATCTGGACGAGCAGGTTGAGGTGATCCAGTCAGATTTATTTTCGGCTCTGAAGGGTCGTCGTTATGACATCATCATCAGCAACCCGCCCTATGTTGCTTTAGACGAGCTGGATGGGTTGCCCGCCGAATATCACCACGAGCCGCGTCTGGGCCTCGCTGCTGGTGAAGAAGGTCTGGATATTGTGGTGGATATTCTGCATCAAGCGGCAGATTATCTGCACGCAGAGGGATTATTAATAGTTGAAGTCGGCAACGCTCAGTATGCCCTGTCACAAACGTTTCCTGATATACCGTTTACCTGGCTGGATTTTGAACGCGGTGGACAGGGCGTATTTCTAATCAATGCTTCGCAGTTACAGCGCCTTTAATAGCTTCTCAACTTAAAACGACGTTTGTGGGTGTTCGTCAGCCTTAACAGCCAAAAAGCCTGGCCTGGTAGCGGTAACAGGTCTCGCTGAAACTATTGTATACAATGGCCGTATACGTATACTCGCCGGAAATTGGTCTTTGGCTTTGAGCGCCATCTCTTTACGTCGAGACGGCGTTACCGCTTTTTTTGATCGCCTCACGGCCTATCTCGGCCTTGAGCTTCTCTTCGGCATACATCCGCTTGATGTCATGCATTTTCGGTTTCAAGAACCTTCATGCGCCTCATCAGCGATGGCATCCATTCCGCCGCATTGACTGCCATTTGTAAAACGTCGCCTCGCTCATGCCATGCTCGCGGCACAAGTCAGCTACGCTCATCCCTGTTTCGTTTTGTTTCAAGATCGTGATGATCTGACTATCTGAGTATCGTGACTTTTTCATGGAAAATCCTCCGTTTCATGGAAAATCCTCCGTGCTAAATTTATGAGGATTTCCTGCTTTTGACTCCTGTTATCTTTCGGGGAAATTACAGTTATTATCCGCCCAGAACGTACAATCCTTGCTGGAAAAAATTCAGGCACTGCCACCCGAACGACTTAGCGAGGTAGAGGACTTTGTGGATCTCCTCAACCAGCGTGACCAGTACCGGATACTGACGCAGGATGCCCTAGCTGCCACAGAGCCGGTACCCAAACAAGTATGGGATAATCCGGACGATGCCGAGTACAATCAACTATAGCTTCGTTGTGATCGTGTTGATCGCATTTCCGTTTACCCATCAGTGGGCAGTAAGCAGCGTCCGGCGGTGGTGGTTTATCGCCCAAAAACTTATCCTCGCACACTTTGTCAGAAGCACGATCAAATACTCTAATCAGTTTCTATAATCCCTTTCCAACCCCCTGCACTTCGAGGTTAATTTATGGACGCTTTAGAACGCATCAAACAACAAGTTGAATCCAATCCAGTGGTTATTTATATGAAAGGCTCACCGGATGCTCCCTACTGTGGCTTTTCTCAGCGTGCCGCCCAGGCGCTTGCTGCTACCGGACAACCTTTTAGCTACGTCAATATTCTGGAAGATCCTGAAATTTTTGATAACCTGCCGCGCTACGCCAACTGGCCAACATTCCCGCAGATTTATATCGATGGTGAACTGATTGGTGGTTGTGACATCACCCTGGAAATGCATCAAAGTGGTGAACTGCAAAAACTAATGGCAGCGGCCATCACCAAGGCAGAATCATCCTCTTGACAGGCACAATACACGCGCTCTAAATCCAGCTCTCTCCGGTTTGGAGAGAGCATTCCCCCTCTGCTCTCCATGAATGCCCTTCGACAAAAGCTCCGCTGGCTGATCCTGGCAATCATTATCAGTTTCCTTCTTTACACCGTCACAGTGATCTGGGTAGATGCCGCCCAGGTCTGGAATACACTGGCTCATCTGGGCATGTGGACCGCTATTGCTATTCTCGGTCTATCACTACTTAACTATCTGCTACGTTTTGCTCGCTGGCAGCTTTATACCCAACGTCTTGGCTATCATATTCCCTTAGCACACAATATTGCTTATTATCTGGCTGGTTTCGCATTGACAGTCACACCGGGTAAAAGTGGTGAAGCGCTCCGTTCGCTTTACCTGAAACCATACGGTATGCCCTATACTCAAAGTCTGGCAGCATTCTTCACTGAGCGACTCCTGGATATTATTACGATCACACTATTGGCTGCGTTGATAATGCTGGCCATACCCGGCTACGGTGGACTGATCGGATTTTTTATGGTGTTGCTTATCCTCTTGACACTACTCATTACACACCCCGTATTACCCCATCGATTACACTGTTGGGCAAATCAACAGCCTGTAAACCGTTGGCGGCATGCTGCGCGGCATCTGGCAAATTTATTAGCAGCAGCAAAAAAACTATTGCAGATCAAACCATTTTACGGTGGGCTAGCACTGGGCATGTTGGCTTGGGGTGCTGAAGGCTGGGGATTTTATTTGACCTTACGGGCACTGGAGTTCCCCATTCCACTACTGACCGCTACTGGTATTTATGCTGTTGCAGTGCTTGCTGGTGCTCTATCATTTCTGCCAGGCGGATTAGGCGGAACCGAGGCTGTTATGGGCGGGCTACTCCTTGCACACGGTGCCAGTCCAGCGACAGCCGTCGCAGCAACCCTGATCTGTCGGCTGGCTACCTTATGGTTTGCCGTCTTTATTGGTTTGCTAATATTAACAGGTGTGGAGTTTATACAACCCCGTGCAACTGCCTTAAAACTCCACTGACAATCCCCCCACTACAACGTGGGCGATACTGTAATTGAAATTTTTATCCTACGCATAACCTCAATGGCTATTTCTACAGACGTATCACCCACTCACGACGACAATACTATCCCCTTGTGCGTTGATCTGGATGGCACGTTGATTAAAACCGACTTGCTGCCAGAGGCAACGCTGGCACTGCTCAAACAAAAACCTCTGTCTATCTGGCGCTTACCTCTATGGCTAATGCAAGGTCGAGCGCACTTAAAATGCGAGCTCGCCCAACACGCAAAAATCAACCCTGGCCTGTTGCCGTACAATGAGCCCTTTCTAGCCTATTTGCGGGAACAACACGCCAAAGGTCGTCCACTGGTACTTGCAACGGCCTCACCGGAACCTTTCGCCCAAAATATTGCCCGGCATCTTGGCCTGTTCCAGCAGGTCATAGCGACCACAGACTCGGAAAATCTCAAGGGCAAGAAGAAGGCAAGGCGGCTGTGTAAAGACTTCGGAGAACGCGGGTTTGATTACGCTGGTGATAGCACCGCTGATCTGGCTGTCTGGGCGCGAGCGCGTCAGGCATTACTCGTCAATCCCTCACTTGTACTAAAACAACGTGCCTCAGCAATCACAACCGTCTCGCATGTTTTCAAAAGGGACTACTCCCGTATAGTTGCGTTGCTACGCGCTTTACGCCCTTACCAGTGGTCCAAAAACATGCTGTTGTTTATGCCACTGTTAGCCGCACACCATTGGGACAAACCCGATATGATCACTGCAATGATGGTGGCATTTTCGGCATTCAGTCTGTGTGCATCCAGTGTGTATCTACTCAACGATCTGCTTGATCTACCTGCTGACCGCCAGCACCCGCGCAAGCGATTTCGCCCCTTTGCGGCAGGACAATTGCCGATTACCCGGGGATTAGGACTCATCGTGCTTTTGCTGGTTACTGCCTTTATACTGGCGGCGCTGCTACCTGACCGTTTTATTGTAGTGCTCGGCGGCTATTATATTCTGACACTCGCGTACTCGCTGCTATTAAAGCGCATGGTGCTGGTCGATGTCTTGCTATTGGCTGGCTTTTATACCCTACGGATCATTGCAGGCGCTGCCGCCATTACAGTAGTGCTGTCATTCTGGATGCTGGCCTTTTCAATGTTTCTGTTTCTAAGTCTGGCACTGGTCAAGCGCTATGATGAGTTACGAATGGTCGCGAGCCAGGGGCAAACCCACACAAGAGGCCGTAATTACCATGTCGATGACCTGGATTTGCTACAAAATTTAGGGGGTAGCAGCGGCTACCTCAGCGTACTGGTGCTGGCGTTATATATCAATGATCCGATGAGCCAGCAGTTCTATCAGTATCCAAACAGGCTGTGGTCACTTTGCCCAATATTATTGTTCTGGATTAGCCACGTCTGGTTCAAAGTACATCGCGGCCAATTACAGGATGATCCCGTATTGTTTGCTTTGCGTGATAAATTAAGCATGATGCTAGCGATCATTATCATAGTTGTGATATGGGCAGCAGCTTGAGTACAACGACTTACCGCTCCTGGGGGCGCTACCCGCCGCATCAATCGCATCGAGTGATCCTGCTGTATAACCGTCATGCGCTGCTGCCACCCATCAAGTGTTCCCTATTGGCTTATGGTAATGGTCGCAGCTACGGCGATAGCTGCCTTAATGCCAATGGCGTGCTGCTTCATACGCGGGGACTTGATCGGTTTATTGCATTCAACCCCACTACTGGAGTAATTCGCGCCGAGGCGGGTGTATTGCTCGCCGAAATTCTAGACCTGGTGACACCACAAGGCTGGTTTCTACCTGTCACACCCGGCACCCGCTTCGTAACACTCGGTGGCGCAATCGCCAATGATGTTCATGGTAAAAACCATCATCGTGCCGGAACATTTGGTAACTATGTACGTCGCTTTGAACTATTACGTTCTGACGGGCTGCGTCTTGAATGCACTCCCACGGAACATGCCAATGAATTTCAGGCCACTATCGGTGGATTGGGACTTACTGGCCTTATCACATGGGCAGAAATCCAGTTACGGCAGATTGCCAATCCCTGGATTGTACAGGAAACCATCCGTTTCAGTAACCTGGAAGCATTTTTTGCGCTATCTGCTGAATCGGATCGTGATTACGAATACACTGTCGCCTGGCTGGACTGCGCAGCACAAGGTAACGCATTGGGTCGTGGCCTCTTCATGCGAGGTAATCACGCACCGGCGGGTACCATGCACCGGCCAAATCCCTCAAGGCAGCAGTGGGCTATCCCGGTAACACCTCCCGTTTCCCTGATTAATGGCTGGAATCTGCGTGCTTTTAATGCTGCGTATTACCACCGCCAGTTGAGCCATCGTCGTCGTTTTATTAGTCATTACCAACCGTTCTTTTACCCGCTGGACGGCATTCGGGAATGGAATCGTATTTATGGTTCACGCGGTTTTCTGCAATACCAGTGTGTCATCCCATCCAGCCAAAGCCATGCCGCCATCCAGGAACTGCTAAAACGCATCACCGCAAGCGGCATGGGTTCGTTCCTGGCGGTACTAAAAATATTTGGTGCAATTCAGTCACCCGGCTGGTTATCTTTTCCGCAAACCGGTGCGACGCTGGCGCTGGATTTTCCTAACCGTGGTGCAACAACATTGGCTTTACTGGAAAATCTTGATCAAATTGTATCCGCCGCCAACGGGCGTGTTTATCCAGCAAAAGATGCCCGATTAGCAGGTGTATGTTTTCGCCAGCAATATCCGGCCTGGCAACAATTGCAACAGTACCGCGACCCCCAATTTTCTTCGAGCTTCTGGCGACGGGTGACAGCATAAATCATGCGAAAAATTCTAATTATTGGTGCAAGCTCAGCCATCGCTGAGGCCACAGCACGGCTATGGGCAGTGCAAGGTCATGCGCTTTATTTGGTAGCGCGAAACCCCGATCGGCTAGAGGCCATCACGTCTGATTTACAGGTGCGCGGGGTGGCAAAAATAGCATCGCATGCCCTGGATCTCAATGAGGTTAATCAGCATCCCGCAATGATTGAACGTGTGTTTGACCAGCTAGGCGGTCTCGATACCGTACTGATTGCTCACGGCACCCTATCCGACCAACCGGCTTGCGAACAGTCCACGGAACAGACTTTGCGTGAATTGCAAACCAATGCGTTGAGTACCATTGCCCTGCTCACCTTACTTGCCAATCGTTTTGCCAAGCAGGGCTATGGCACACTGGCGGTCATCTCTTCAGTCGCGGGTGATCGCGGTCGGGCGACTAATTACGTGTACGGCTCTGCCAAAGCCGCGCTGACGACATTTCTCAGCGGTTTAAGACAACGCTTGTGTCACGATGGGATACACGTATTGACGATTAAACCTGGTTTTGTAGATACACCGATGACTGCCCATATCGAGAAGAAAGGTCTGTTGTGGGCAAAACCGGAACAGGTGGCAACAGGTATCGTAAACGCTGTTGAATCACAAAAGAATGTGGTTTATCTACCGTGGTTCTGGCGATTTATCATGGGCGTAATCCTGCATATTCCAGAATCACTCTTCAAAAAGCTGCGCTTTTGAGAATAGATCGCTCTCGATAATGCCATAGCCATTCTGACGAAATCACTTTAATCGATATAATGATTTTCGTTTTATTCAGGAGAACGTCGAGTAACGCGATGCTCATTTAACTTAAATCACAACCTTTAACTTAAATCACAACCTTGCCCGTTTTTTTAGGTAACACTGTCATGATCCGCAGAATCCATCGCTTATGGCTAACACCGTTATTATTAGGCTCCGCATGTGCCCTAGCACTGGATGTCGGCGAAATCCAGATCGAATCCGCCAGAAATCAATTGTTTGATGCCATAATTCCACTGCCCTCGCTAGTACCAAAGGATCTGAACCGGGTCTCTGCCAAGGTTGCATCGCCGCGTATGTTCAAGGAATTTGGCCTTGATCGAAGCGCCTGGCTCAAGCACCTGATTCTCTCGATTCAATATGATGCCTCAGGCCAGGTTTATATCAAGGCCGTCTCAACAAAACCGGTTCGTGAACCCTCACTGGCACTACTGGTGGAAATCAATTGGCCCCGTGGTAAAACTTTCCGTGAATTTACAGTATTGCTTGATCCAATACAGCGAGCCATTCAACGTCCCAAAGGCCGTAGCAAAACGGTCTTAAACACAGATAAAAATCCGGAATCGATTCTTACTGCAGAATCCACACTCGCACCCGCAGCAGTATCAGGAGGAGAAATCACCATATCCAATACCCCAATTGCTTCACCAAAGCCATCGGTATACCGCCCCGGCGATATTTACGGGCCAGTGAGACCTGGTGAAGGACTTTGGACTATTGCAGCCAAGGTACGCCCTGATCCTGAAATCACTCGTGAAGAGATGATGCAGGCGCTATTTAAGGCAAACCCGAAATCATTTACCAAATCAGGAATAAGCGGCTTGAAAGCAGGCGTTGTGCTGCGAATTCCAACAATAAAGGAAATCGCAGAATTTTCAGGCTCCTTGGTTGCCCGACAGATTGCTGGCATCGATATACCTTCCACATCACACCCCGAACTGGAAGCAGTGGCGCTTGATGTCCCCGCGCCTCAACCGGCTGCGTCAATCTCACCACACCCCGAACTGGACGCTGTGGCGCTTGATGTCCCCGCGCCTCAACCCGCACCAATCAAACTACACTCCGAACTGGACGCTGTGGCACTTGATGTACCTGTACCTCAGCCCGCACCAACCAAACTACACTCCGAACTGGACGCTGTGGCACTCGATGTACCTGTACCTCAGCCCGCACCAATCAAACTACACTCCGAACTGGACACTGTGGCGCTTGATGTACCTGTACCTCAGCCCGCACCAACCAAACTACACTCCGAACTGGACACTGTGGCGCTTGATGTCCCCGCACCTCAACCGGCTGCGTCAATCTCACCACACCCCGAACTGGACGCTGTGGCGCTTGATGTACCTGTACCTCAACCGGCTGCGCCAATCTCACCACACCCCGAACTGGACGCTGTGGCGCTTGATGTCCCCGCGCCTCAGCCCACTACACCAAAATCAGCATCGGTCGCGCTGGATACCCATGAACCTTATGAACCTTCCGGGCCCACACTGCCGGTTATCCTGGACTCCACGCCAACATTCGTGAGTGGGCCTGAATCGGCTCTATCAGTATCAGGCCTTATTCCACCGACCTCAACCGGGCTCAATACAAACACCCCTGAATCTACTGAATCAGCAGCAGAACGTGCATCAATAACACCCTTACCCGCTTTATCCGGTGCTGAAATTACAGAATTAGCAACTCCATTACCCACAATAGAACCTTTCTCTACTACTGCTTACACAGATCAGCTCAACACCCCCATTGAAAGCACAAATATCACAACAGCGCCATGGAGCAAAATGCTCAAACCTCTTGCCGCAACTGCGGGCGTTGCATTGATCAACCACGACCAAATACCCACCATTACACCCTCAAATAACACTACGAAATCCACTACTGAAACAACCGAAACACTAGCCGTTTCTCCGATAATCGATCAACAACAAGCCGCCGAAACACCTGAAGCTGTAGCCGTGCCTGAGAATACGGAATATGTCATGCCATCGACAACCAATACCAATACGGCTAATCAACGCCCCAGATTTTACGGGCCAATCGCTCCTAATGAGCGGCTTTGGGATATCGCTGACAAAGTTCGTCCCGATAAACGTATCGATCGATACGTTATGATGAAAGCATTATTCGCAAAAAACCCAAAAGCATTTACCAGGCCCGATATGAGCTACTTAAGGGTCGGGGCAACCTTACAGCTACCCAGCTTATCGGAAATAGCAAAAATGACCGGCTCGGCAACTGTAAAGCAATTATTAAAAGAGCTACAAAATGATGTAAAAGCACCTGCCCGGACTGAGTAGTGAATGAAATACGGCATCCTCACGCCAGTCAAATCGACCCTCGACCTCGACTGCTTTTTATCCAGATACACTGTCTGGTTTTGGCACAGTCCCGTTGTACGGGCTTTCGCTGTTAAGTGCCCGGTGGTAGCCGGGCAAAAAACCACGATTCTTCCGATACAACGCTTAAAACAAATTTTCCACTATTGTCAACAATATTTCCCTGATATATAGCGGAACCAATTAATCAGATTTAATCTGTTCCGCTATAGCTTGTGCATATTGTGCACGCATTACTTTCTTATCAAGCTTGCCAACACTGGTTTTCGGAATAGACTCGACCCATAATACCTTTTCAGGAATCGTCCATTTTGGAATGATACCCTGCTCAACAAAACCATTGAGCCAATCACGGACCATATCCTCATTCAGCTTCGACCCGGCTGCTACAACCACCAGCGCCAAAGGTCGCTCACCCCATTTAGTATCAGGAACACCAATCACTGCCGCCTCCGCCACAGCAGGATGTTTTAAAATCAGGTCTTCCAGCTCCAGTGAGGAAATCCACTCGCCACCGGTTTTGATAACGTCCTTCAACCGATCAGTGATCTTGAGATAACCTTCTTCATCAATCACACCGATATCACCAGTATGCAGATAGCCGCCTCGCCACAATGTCTCAGAATAATCCGTATCATGAAGATAACCTTGCGTTAGCCAAGGTGCTCGCACCACAATTTCACCCGGCGTACAACCATCATGTGGCAAATCATTCATATCCTGATCGACAATTCGCAATTCAACCATGGGAACCGGTAAACCCGCCTTACAACGGACTTCCAGTTGCCGATCCTCATCCCAATCCAGCATATGCGGCTTGAGCTGTGCCACGGTTAAAATTGGGCAGGTTTCCGACAAGCCATAAGCACTCACCACATCAATGCCGCGATCACTCGCTTGCCTGGCCAACGCCCGTGGCAGCGCCGAACCACCGATAACCACTGTCCAATGTGATAAATCAACCTCATCCACTGCTGGACTGGCAAGCAGCATTTGCAAAATAGTGGGAACGCAGTGACTAAATGTCACTTTTTCCCGTCCAATCAAGGCCAGCAGCAACTCCGGCACATAGCGCCCTGGATAGACTTGTTTGACACCCAACGTGGTGGCTACGTAAGGAATACCCCAAGCATGAACATGAAATATAGGTGTAATCGGCATGTACACATCATTGCGGTGAAAGCATCCCTGATTACAGCTACCGGACAATGCCGAACGCACGCTCAATGTGTGTAATACAAGCTGTCGGTGACTAAAATAAACCCCTTTGGGCAACCCCGTCGTACCTGTTGTGTAGAACGTGGTTGCACGGGTATCTTCAGAAAAATCGGGAAAAGGATAAACGGTATCACCGGATGCTAATAACGCTTCATATTCAATACTGATATCCAATGTTGTTGCCGGTACTTGCCCGGTATCATTCAGTAGCACCAGCTTTTTAACGGGCTCAATACGATCATGAATCGCTTCCAGAATCGGCAAAAACTCAGTATTAATTAAAATCACGTCATCTTCGGCATGATTGATCGTGTAGAGAATTTGCTCAGGCGTTAAGCGAACATTGATGGTGTGTAGAACTACACCCATCATCGGCACTGCAAAAAATGCCTCCAGATAACGGTGACTATCCCAATCCATAACCGCGACCGTATCGCCCGGCTTAACTCCAATACTGGCTAACCCACTGGCTAACCGATTGATCCGTTCACCTAAATCGCGGTAGCTTAGTCGCGCAAAATCGCTATAAACAATCTCTTGATTAGGAAACTGGCGAATCGGATTATCAAGCAGATATTTAATCAGTAACGGGTTGTAATATGCAGAAGCCGTACAGTCAATCGTTTTTTCGGCCATTCTTTAGTCTCCTGAAAAAGCCCGGTGCAAATAGTACTGAACGACCTTATCTCAATTAAAGAGGTTCAACACCTATTGCTTTAGTTTCAAAGTACAACTGAATCTGAACAGTTTTATCGCTTGATCGGAACTGCGGCATATTTCGCTCAAGTGCAGCTCTCGCCAGCAATTAACCGGCATAGCGAATAATATAGTTCTTGATATCTTCAATCTCCTTAGCCATCACTTCAAACCGCTGTGGCAAAGTTTCCAGATTTTCATAACCGACAGGACGATCCGGCTTACGTCCCAAAGCCTCAACAATGGAATTTTCAAATTTAACCGGTGATGCTGTTTCCAAACAGATCAATGGGACACCATGCTCACGATACTCCAGCCCAACCTTGATTCCATCAGCTGTATGCGTATCAATAATCGCTGTGCAGTCGTTGTAAATCCGGCGGATAGTCGTTATCCGGTCCTGATGGCTGCTAGAACCAGAAACAAAACCGGATGCCTGAACCGCATTGAAAGCCTCAGTATTCGATATATCGAAATAACCCCGCTCATCAATCTGTCGCCATAACTCACATACTCTTACCGGATCACGATCGACGACATCGAAAATAAACCGCTCAAAATTGGATGCCTTGGAAATATCCATCGACGGACTGCTGGTATGTATAACCTGATCGGTCTCACGGACACGATAAACACCCGTGCGAAAAAACTCAGCAAGTACATTGTTTTCATTGGTTGCGAGGATTAACCGATGTATCGGCAAACCCATGCACCTGGCAATATAACCTGCGCAGATATTGCCAAAGTTGCCAGACGGCACAGCAAAGGAAACCGCCTGATCATCATGTGCTGTCACCGCCAGCCATGCCTTAAAATAATAGACAATCTGTGCTGCAACCCGCGCCCAATTAATCGAGTTGACCGTACCAATACAGTAGCGTGCCTTAAAAGCATTATCGTTACTGACTGCCTTGACGATATCCTGGCAATCATCAAACACCCCACGTACTGCAATATTAAAGATGTTACGGTCTTGTAGCGAAAACATCTGAGCGGTCTGAAACTGACTCATCCTTTGATATGGTGAAAGCATAAACACCCGAATATTGTGCTTGCCACACATCGCATATTCAGCACTGGAACCCGTATCGCCAGATGTGGCGCCAAGAATATTAAGATGGCCACCGGTTTGGATTAGAGCATGCTCAAAAAGATTGCCGAGTAATTGCATGGCAATATCCTTGAACGCAAGCGTGGGACCATTGGACAGGCCCAGTAGCCAAACATCGTCTAGTAATGGTTTTATCGGTGTAATCGCCTCATCGCGAAAAATCTTGGCGGTGTAGGTTTTATCAATCAGCGCCTGTAAATCATTGACTAACCCATCATCAGTAAATTTACTTAAAACAGCAAACGCCAGCTGCGGATAGGACAGTCCACGCCAGCTTGCCAATTCACCCGGCTTTAACACAGGATAGGCTTCTGGAATAGCCAAGCCGCCATCGGGCGCCAGGCCGCCAAGCAGGATATCGGAAAAGGTTGCGGGAGCCATGCCGCCCCGAGTACTGAGGTAACGCATGTTAAACAGTCCTTAGTGACCAAAGAGCATCGGAGTTTAAAAACTCATTGTACCTTCATGCTTAGGAGTTACGCAGTGACTCAAGCTTATAGTGTAGACAAACCTGATCCCGCCGCCTTCCTAGCGCAAGAAATCTGGAGTCGCGCCATGATTGAATTCGCCTGGTCCACCCTCGTTCATCCAGTCCAGCAGGTTCGCGCTTCACGGTCACCCGCTGGCGGTGGTCCATTGGAATTTCGTCCACCACCATAATTTCATCAACTCCTTACCTTATATGTAGAAGTGCCCAAAACCGATGCCCAAAGCCCAAGGATATAGCGGAACCCAGTAACTACTAAGCCCGTAATAGGCTGTATGTAAAAATGTTGATATAGTTCATATAAAAATCAAACGCAAATTCAATGTATTGAGACGAAAATTATTCTC